>Ga0209847_1000398_pt1 | contig 18139 bp, 24 predicted proteins | sample OrgsoiDNA_201060_FD_185808 | JGI IMG/M metagenome (GOLD analysis project Ga0209847, IMG submission 185808) | Permafrost soil microbial communities from the Arctic, to analyse light accelerated degradation of dissolved organic matter (DOM) -... | ecosystem: Environmental > Terrestrial > Soil >... | reverse complement strand
GGCGCTCGACGTCGCCGTAGACCAGCGCGCCGGTGGTCACCATCTCCGTGTAGAGCCAGGTGTGGCGCGTGATCTGGCGGTGGAACAAACGGCAGTGGCGGTCGGACCAGTCCATCATCGGGGCGACACTTAGTAAGCGCTTGTTTTTACTATGTTTTTTATCGTTCATAATGACTGTGTGCAGCTATCAGTGCACATGAGGTGCACACAAAGTTAATTTCTCAAGCATAATTGGGGCATTACTCAACACACAACAATTGCACACAATGGCTACATTTACAAAGTTACAAAGCGGCAAGTGGCGCGCGCAAGTGCGCAAGAGTGGAATCTATCGGAATTCTACCTTCCAGTTCAAACGCGACGCCGAGGCTTGGGCGCGTCAGATAGAAGTACAGGTAGAACACGTCGCGGCGAGCGGCTATCAACCGATACCGGATGGCTACAGCGTGGGCGATTTAATAGATGGCTACGGGCAAGAGTGTAACATGGGCGGCCGTACAAAGCAGTTGACCCATGCGATGCTAAAGCGTGAATTAGGCACGACTTCGCTGAAACGTCTTAGCAGCGTTCATCTGCGCGACTTCATCGATAAGAGGCAAAACGGAGGTGCTGGTGGCGTGACGATAGCTGCTGACCTTTCATTCTTAGGAGCGATTATGAAATGGGGCAGGCACTCTCGTCAATTGGACCTGCCAACTGATCTAGCTCTAAACGCTCGGCGGGACCTATCGGCTCGCAAAGTAGACACCCGTAGCGTTGAGCGGGATAGAGAGCCGACAGTAGCTGAGCTTAATAAACTGTTTACGCTATGGAAGAGCAACAAGCGGCAAATTATTCCAATGGCGACACTGTGTTCGTTTGCTCTCGTTACCACAATGCGCCAAGAAGAAATCTGCTCCATTCGCTGGGAAGACGTTGATATGGTGAAACGCACCGTTATCGTCCGCAACCGAAAGGACCCACGCAAGAAAATCGGTAACAATCAGACAGTGCCTTTGCTTCCCGCAGCTTGGGAAATCGTAAATTCCCGACTGCCCGACCGTCTGGAAGGACAAGTCTTCCCGTACAAAGCAGCAAGCGTTAGCAGCGCTTTTACACGTGCATGCAAAAAACTCAACATTGCAGACCTTCACTTCCATGACTTGCGGCACAAGGCCACCAGTGACCTTTTTCGCAAAGGCTTATCAATCCCGCAAGTTGCCCTACTAACTGGGCATAAGACTTGGGCACAATTGAAACGATATACGCACACCAAACCTGAAGATGTTCATGCGGCAATCGCCTCGCTGAATAAAGCCGAGGCTGGCGCTGTATGACAAAAATTCCACCTAATCCGTTCGATGCCTTCCCAATAGATGGCACGGGAGCCGATTTTTGGTATTGCGCACTATCCGCTATGAATTGGCTCGAACCTTATCTGAACGACAATGACGGCCAACATCGGATGTTCGTTACGCTATGTATTGCTTACTGCAAAATGATCTTTGGTGACCCGGACCACCCCGATCAGAAAGAAGACTGGGAGCTGTTAATTCATCGACAGCGAATGCTGGTGACTGTTTTTAAGAAGGTCAGGGACCAGCTTGTCGCTACGGATGCCATTACGAAGGTAGAAAAGCAGAGCAACGCGCAGCGAGAACGCGCGTCTCAACAGGTCAAGATTAGCGAAGTCGCTCAAAAGCGTATCGTCAAAAACTATCTGGAGAAGCAAGCTGCTGGCTCCGTTTATGGCGTTGTCAAGGATGCTGCATACGAATACAGCGTAACCCGAACAGCAATTCACGCAATACTGCGAAAGCACGGGGTGGAAACCTCGACTATGCGCCATAAAAACTCAATTGATAAGTAGCCACGCTACTTAACTTTGGGTCGGTAAAGTTCAGTCCTCAGCAACGACAGGAGGATAAAATGAACTTGAACGTAGACTCAACGGCAATCACCAACCTAGCACGATTGGTCGATTGCTTCGATGAAGAAGGCTTTGCCAAGCTTGCTGGTGTGAAGCTTTCTACTCTGGATGCGTGGCGCAAACGGGGTAAGGGGCCTGAGTACGTATTGCTTGGATGCAACTATCTCTACCCTATCGCCGGGGTACAAACCCATTTAAGCAGCTTAGTCCGGGCACGCAGCAGAATCGCCCCAAAAAGCGTACTGCTGTAACACTCTGGCGCGACAGCGCCCATCCACTCCCTCTTACCCACAGTACCAAGCATCGCCCTTGGAGGGCGGAGCTACGTCCGAAAAGGACTAATTATTTCTATAAAGGAACACAAACATGAACAAACACATCTCTACGGAAATCAACGCTCAATTCATCGCCGCCGGTTGCACGAACATGGCAGTCGAATCCACGGACGTGGACTACTATCATTGCTCTACGGGTTTGTACCTGCTTTACTCTCCTGAGTTGAGTAACCGCCAACTCCACAGCATCATAAATTCAACAGAAGTGGTAATGGTCGTCGACAACGATGACGAAGTAAAACTGGCAATCGACTGCGAGCTTCCAATCGAAGTAATTAAACTGGAAGACCTTGCAGAATTCCTTGTATATCGAGAATTCAGCCAAGAGAGCTGGAAGTACCGCTCCGCCAAACAATGCTATGACGGATTAAATGAGGCTTTCAGTCAAGTGGAAGATGCGCATGAGCAGGCTAAATGCAATCACGAACGCGCTGCCAAGAAGTTCAGTACGGCAACCGCGAAGCTCATCAAGGTACGCGAAGCGTATGAACGGGCACATGACGCACACAAGGACGCAACAGCAGCGTTCTGGTCGCATCCTAAGCCACCACGCTTCAGCCGGGTTGCAGCCGCGTAACGTTAGTCCAAGGCCCGGCCCTTCCGCAATGCGTGAATCGAATCCCGAGAGAAAGCAATGGCTGTTGGTAGGATAGAAAGCCATCAGGCAGCTGAATAAATGCGCGTGCAACGGACTGCAATCTTTGCACGATAAATTTCCATCATCGGGTACCTCGCCTTGGTAGCAGGCAATGGCGACAATGGCTCTCAGGGACCGTTTCATAGGTGCAACATCCTGACGAGCATGGCGTTGCTGTTGCTCTTTCTAGCTTGGATTTATTGCAGTCCGCCATAGCTGTCGTCACCCCCTCGTATCACAAACAATTCGCCTGCCGCCGTCGTCCGTTTCAGTTCGGTTGATTCGTCACGCCCGCAGCAGGCCATTCTGAAAGGAAGTCCATGAAACCTAAAGCGCTTATACGGTCGCAGATTCTCAGCACCCTAGGAGCGTGCTGCGACGCCAGTCAATTCATCGTGCCACGTATCCGAATTATCAGCGGCGAGCAGCAGACATGATTCAGACAGCCACCTCAAGCAAGCCAGCTCCATTTGTCCCACGCCAATTGCCGCTTGATTACGAACTCGCAGCTCAGTTCAGCACCACGGTCACGGCCGTTCCAAAACGGCGAAAGCGTACGGTCGCTCACGCTCCCATACGCCAAGAGATTCGGCGCAAAGCAGAGCCGTCTAACGTGGACCCACCGTGGGTTCGTATCCCTGCGCCTAAACGCGTAGAATTAGTTCCTGGGGCCTTCGACCTGTCTCGGAAGAAGACTCACAACGGGGTCAAAATGTATTTGGAGGATTATTTCTTCATCGCAGATGCGATAGATGATCTACCCATGCTGGCTCACTTAATCGTGGGGAGTAGCTTGCTCGACTATGGCGGTAATACGCGACCGCTCAGCACCAGCCTGCTATTTATGCTGCTACGAAACTTAGATGTAATTTCACCCGCTGCTGTAAAGGACTTCCGGCAATGCAGCACGCGTCATGCTCAGAAGCTGGCGCAATGCTTGCGGGTCATCAACACCGCATTTAATGCGGAGGCCAATAGGACTTATCCACAGGCAACGGCTAACGCCACCTAATATAAGAGCCGTGCGGAAGCGAGGCTGGCAGTCTCCTAAGAAGAGCAAAAGCCATGCTGAAAGCATCTGCCGGTAGGCCATCGTGGCAACCTTAGCCGCCCACTAAGTAATACTGCCAAGCCTACGGCATCTAAACAGCCGCATTCCATGCGCCACCCACCTACCAACACTCCTTTCTACTACCCCCTAACGGGTTGTAATTCTTCTGCATATAATATGGCTACGCCATGTAGTACAACATAGCGGGCTATATGTGTTCTACGCCAAGGGATGCCTAACGTATCGCACATAAAACGCTATGCAGGTAACCGGGAAAGAGGGAGGGAGATAGTTTGGTCTGTGCTGAAAGCACGAAGCCGGTAGGCTAAGGTTAGAGGCTTAGTACCGACATTGCAATAATGTGGTCTTAGCTCATGTGCAATACTACACCTGCAAGGTGTGACCAACACATGATGCTACGCCACCGGCTGCGCCAGTTCTGGCCCAATACTGTTCACGTTGCCGACAGCCTTGCCGACCTTGTGCCAGTCGAAGTGTTCCGGCCCTAGGCCCATCGACCTAGCCATCTCCGCAGCCTGCTCGCCAGACAGTTCCGGGTCCAGCCAAGTAGCAGCATCGGCTGCTGAGAACACCACTGGCCGCCTGTCATGCACATCTACCAATCCTCCTGCTGCGTCAGCCGTAACCATCACGAACCCGTTGTTCGCCTTGTTCGTCGTCGGCTCTGCGAAGCTTGCCAGTCCAGCAATGTACAGCAGCTCACCGGCCTTTCGGTGTATGTGCCACCCTTGCTTGTTACCCTTCTCGCCGGTCCACTCGTACCAACCGTTTGCCGGGACGAGCACACGCCAACGCTTCAACAGCGGCCCCCAGTATCCCCCTTCCAGCTTCTCCACCTTGGCATTTCGGGCGACAGGCACCTTGCCTTCAGCCCACGGTGCTTGGTATCCCCAGTACAGATCGTCTATCAGTAGCGATCCAGCCTCTAACCGCATCACAGGTCGGACGTGGGTGGGTGCAACGTTCCAGCTCGGTTCTGCACTGCTGCGATTCAACAGCTCAGCAGCCCACGCAAAGTCGTTGATGAGGTCGCTGATGTTGTGCTGGTCGAAGCGATTGCACATGCCTACAGCCTTACGTAGAGCGCTCGATGGCGTCTTGCTTGTGGATAGGCAAGGACTCGCAGGATGGCATCCCGTGGCACCTTGTAGGCTTGCATGTAGGCCCACGCGACAGCGCTACCCTGCTGGTCGTTCAGCCGTATACCATGCTCGACGACAGCGGTCTGGACCGCATTCTGCCGTGGTTCATCTTTCATAGAGGCTCCATTGACTGATAGCTGGGCTGACAGTGGACACTATCATAGGCCGAGCAACACTGCGATTCCGGTGGCGCAGAAACTGGATTATACTGTACAAAAACACAGTATATGGAGTAGGTCGTGAAAGTGAAGCTGGTCAAGATGTTCGAGCGTGGCGTAGAGGTTGAGCGCAGGATGCTGAATGACCGCTATACCACGGTCCACAAGGGCCAGCTAGTCATCATGGACATCACCGATCAAGGCAGGCATAGGCCCATCAAGGTTGCGCGGCTGATGACGGATAGAGGCATGGACTGCGAGCTGCTAGACGTACACGTAGTCTGGTCCAGCGAGAACCGCATTACCTTCACTGGCGATGAGCGACTACCAAACGCCGAAGGCAAGCAGGTCTGCTATAAGCAGTCGTGGCTTTGCACCCTCGACCTCAGTCCAGAACCTGAGACTGACGATCACGGTCCTGTCCGCAGGATCAAAGCTGCGCCGCGCTGAACATAGCTGACTCTAAACCAATTCCATCGGCCAACAGTCAAATAGGGTGGTCTGGCGGCGACCAGTCAGTAATGAGCGATTTTCACCCTTCTACGCCGCTGAATCCTGTTGTAATCGGTAGGTCATTTAAGGTATACTTTATTTGACCATTGAAGAAAGACCAGTACATGACCACCACCAAACCCAAAGTATGTCGAATCTATCAACGCGTAAGCACATCAGGACAAGACCTGAGTCGTCAGCAGAAACTCGTGGATGATGCGATAGCGGCTGGCTTCTACGTGGCGGGGGTGTACTCGGAGAAAATCAGCGGCACCATCGCAAGCCGTCCTGAACTGAATCGTTTAATCGGCGATCTGCAAAAAGGCGATGTTGTAATAGCTGAGTCGCTGGATCGTATAAGCCGCTTGCCGGTAGCTGAAGGCGAAGCGCTGATGTTACGTATGATCGAAAAAGGTGCGAAAGTCTCCGTACCTGACCTAATTGACCTCTCGGACGTTATCGGCAACTCATCGAGCGAACTAGAGAGGATCGTGCTGATAGCAAATCAGAACATGATGCTGAAGATTGCTTTGTACATGGCGCGAAAGGACTACGAACAGCGCGCCATCAAACAAGCAAGCGGCATCGCCGAAGCCAAGGCCAAGGGCGTCTATAAGGGCCGCAAGCCAGATACGGTTGCGAATGCTAAGATAGTTGAACTACGCGGCCACGGATATACCATTGCCAAGGTCGCATCAACGCTGAACGTAAGCGAGTCGCAAGTCAAATTGGTCTTGAAAAAAGCGAAGGCCACCGTTGCAGCCTGATGTCCGGTACACCTCAAGATCGAGCCTAACCTCCATATAGCGCAAGCCGCTGGCATCCTTACTGGCTAAGCCCGCTTGCATGGGCCACTCAGACCTCCCGCCCCCTTACCGCAACGACACAAAAGGGAAGGAATTGAGCAGCGCACTGGGAAGCTGCGTCCGGTTTTGCTGTTCCGCACAGCATGAAACTGCGCCGACGACCGCAGCAGCAGGCCGCTACACTCTCCGTGGATCAGTCCTCATCGCAGTATCGGTTCAGCGCCAACAACCTCGCACAGATATTTTAAAAGCGGCCAGCGACGTTTCTACGGCTACTGCAACGCGTTAAGCAATCCGATGGACCTCGATCAGTTTTATCGCAACGGTCAAGAATTGGCGGCAGTCCCTTTGATGAAATAAAGGGTTAAATTCGGATATCAAAGATTGACTCAAGCGTGGCATGACAATAGGAATGTAAGCAATCTGATTTCTCCGCTTTGATCGTCAAAATCTCAGCAGCTTTTTCTGCGCACGGAATTAGATAATACCTAGTTGCGGCCTGATTTCCTACGTCTAGAGTGGCCGCCAAGATGAAGTCCGCTTCAGGTAAGCATCGAGTATTGATCTTCCAGCGCACTCTGCGCATCATATCAAACTGGCTTGGTGCAAGAACAATTTTCACCACCAAATGGCGATCGATAATTAAAATATCATCGGCCGGTCCTTTTTGCGCTCGGTCAGAGACAGTATTTGCTAGTGTCCGCACCTTGAGGAAAAATTCCTGCCTTAGCATCCTAACCCTATGCCATGCCAAGGCCGTGCTTTGTATTGCGGCTGATGGTTTTAGACCGGCAAGCTTATAGGCCGTATTTAATGAGCCGAAGCGTAAAATGAAACTTCTTGCCCGTAATGTCTCTGGTTCTCGATCTAGAATCGCTGCAGTCACCTTCCCATATTTTTCCGAGGTTTCACGCAACATCTGAAGCATTTCTTCTTCGGTCCTAGCTCTATATCGATTGACTCTGCAAGCTTGTGCAGCATCGAAAATAGCAGGATCAATAATCGGGGGAATGACTGAATCTTTCCTAACCCACAGGGATTCCGGATTTTTCATCCTTATTCCACCCAGCTTGGCCGATGTTTTATTGAAAACGAGGTTGCCAATGTACTTTTCATTCGTAAGGATTTTCCTCACTACATCTTTCGTCCACGCTCGTCCCGTAGGGCACCTTGCCTTGCCCTCGTTGAGCAGTTTGGCAATTTCCTTATCCCCGAGGTTTTCAACAACGAACCAACGGAAGATTTGGGTAAGCGTTGCGATCTCGTCATCTGCACCACTAGCTAGAATAATCCTATCTGTTTGCGCCGTCTTTCGCTGTCCCCGTTTAAGAGGCATTTTAACAGTACCATCTATACTTACTGATAATCGCCTCAGGCCGAATGTGCTAGGGCCGCCTTGTAGGTAGCCCATCGCAATAAATCGGCAGTGCGCGGAAGAGACCTTCACCGATAACTCACGGCTGTACTCGGCAGCCATAAGTCGTTTGATACCCTTTAGCAGCATGGAAATTGCAGAGCCATCATTTTCGAACGATTCTGCGCAGTAATGCACAGATATTCCCTCACGACGACACATATACTCGTAGTAAGCGCCTTCGTCCGTGTCTTGAAACCTCCCCCAGCGATTGACGTCCAGTACTAGAAGGATACTGAAACCAGCGGTGCCGGACTGCACTGTTGCTATCAAATCCTGCAGGCCCGCTCGGCCCTTGATCTGCAATCCACTTCGGCCGGGGTCTGCAAATACTTTGATTATATCGAAGCTATGCTCTGCCGCATAAGCATAGATTTTCGCAAGTTGGTGTTCTATTGAGAAATTTTGGCGATCATCCGACATCCTCACATACGCTGCCGCACGTGCTTTGGACCACGCAGCAATCTCTACTATTGGCTCCATTGGTATTGGCATTTTGTCTCCTTGGAGAGGGCAATCGCTGGAAACTTATTGATCCAGATCAATACCTCCGGACATCATAGGCCTACAATCACTCAATGGATACGAGAACTCTACGCTTTTGCTTGGTTGCCGATGAACTGAGAAGGATGCATGGCATTTATTTTGCCATATGTTTTCTTACGGAAAACGGCTTTGACTTGACCATTGCTTTAGCTATGCTCAAGCAAGACGGCCGTCGTCTGTTGCAGCGAAGCACTAATCTATAAGCGCTTGAATTGCGCTCATAGGATGGTGCAACCGCATAGCCAAGTCAGCTAAGGTGCTGGCGCTGCACGGCAGGGGGTAAGCAAGGCAGACATCGCAGCAGCGTGCGACATCGGTATCGCCAGCGTCTATCGCATCCTGAAAGCAGCAGCCTGACACACTAGGAGGCCCGCCACGGCCTCGCTCACCATCAGCAGTGCACACACACCACCAGCGCTAACAGCCCCACACAGATATTTTAAAAGCGGCCAGCGATGTTTCTACGGCTACGGCAACGCGTTAAGCAATCGGATGGACCCGCTGTCGATTCCTAATTCCTGAATCATCGACCTCATAGAATCCACATAGCTAACTTTTTTATTTTTCAGTTTCTATCTTCGAAGACCGTATTCCAATCAGAGGACATCGGGTGTATCACCGCATGACCGCTTTCGCCGCTTATCGGACCTTCCTACGGGACTGCTGGTGCGGGAAGGATGTCGATATACTTTTCAACAATCTCCCAAGTTTGAATTAGAAGCGCGGCGCGTTGGTCATTTGTGATGGGTAATATCTCACCGTGCCGAACTCCATCAGCCTGTTTTTTTATCGGATCTATCTGGTCTCTCATTACACCAGTGACAGTGCGGAATTTTTCCCATTGTGGATCTTTGCCAACAATACCGTTCACGGCGCCACAATGATTGCGAAGAGCTTCAACTGCACGGTAACAGTAGAATGCGGTGTCCACGGGATGCTTCATTGCCAAAATTAAATCTGTAAAGCAACGGTTGAGATGAACACCATTTGGCCCCGTCGTCTTGTCGAGTAATCGGTTATAAATCTCGTGTGAAAATTTATCCCGTCTCTTTTCTGCAAGGCAGGGGATATCGATGCCATAAACGTAATCCACGGACCCATCAGATGCGACAATGCGAGTTAGTTCTAGATCGTAAGCGTGTCCAACCAAGAAACCTAACACTGCCAATTGATGCATAAGGTGCGATGCAACGGCATTGCGAAGGTCATGTATATCCCACGGCCATGGGCTATCGATCCATACCGCGACCTGATTATTGATGACGCTTACGGTCATGTCTACCAGGCCCTGAGCAAACATGACTTTGACGGGGTGGCCAAACGAGACCTGTGCTCGCTCTGGTAGTATGATGCCTGTTATTAAGTATTTTTTCATTTAGTAATTGATAGAAAACTGTCACGGGACATAGGCAATAAGACGATTCACCTCATTGAGTAGCACACTCTGATTATTTTTTAAGATGGGCTATTGGATTTCAACATTTTTGGCCTAGCCTTTTTATTCTAATGAACGGCAGCTTTTTGCCCGCAATTGGTCTGTCATGGTGAATCAGCAAAACCGTATCGAAGATTTAACATCAGCATCAATCCAACCAGAAGAGTCGATACAGCTAACCCCGACAGCCCCACTGTAGTTGTGGATCTCTCGATCCTTTGGGCTATACCCAATTGGCAGCGGTTCAGAAAACGGCAACCACATAATTTCCATGAAGGTGCTTAGCCTGTCGAAAGGCTGGGCAGAGTCAAACGGCTTGCCTACTCTGTCAAGCCTTTCCTTTGCCGCAGCCTTAATGTTCGAGTCTATACCGCCCTTTACTTTCGCATTCGTGAAGATATATTTATTAAGTGCTGCAAAGCAGATACCTTCCGCCTGTGCAAAAAATACTGGCACCGATAGCGCATACTCGCCGCGATGATGCGCTTCAAGCGCTGGTTTTATGGCAAAAGCACGCTCGGGATATGTTGCCAGCAATGCGACTACATGCTCATCAATGCTACTGCGATACATCGACGCGACAACAGCATCAAGGTCAGCGTCAGAGACCTCTCCGCATTGGCGAGCAAGGGGCACGATTTCCGACATTCCGAAGTTACCGCTGATGAACCATCCACGTTTCGCCAACGGTACCATCGACCCTTCAGTTTGGGGTAAAGCTCTGCCTGAACTCTCGCAGCCTCCTGAGCCTGCACCTGCATTTGTTCCATGGATTCAGCGAATGCTTTTACCAACCCCTCAATTATAGGGCGACTAGCATTGAACTTTTGCTCCAGATTAACGATGAAGTCGCGAATAACTTCCCACTGTCCAGTGTTGACCATTTGATACTCTCAGGATGATTGCCTTACGATGTTCCAACTAAGATTTCGTAAGAGATGTATTGCCTTTTAGACCGGAAACCTTTGCAATAATTATTGAAAAAAATACTACCGTGTGTACATGTCCAATAAATGCTTCTTCGCAAGACAATAATTTCCCAAAATAATTGCGCGGAATGAAATCGCCATAGCCAACCGAAGTAAATGTAACAGTCGAAAAATAAAATGAATCAAGATACTCTATTTTATAATTTCCATCATAGACTCCCGGAACGGTTGCAGCCAAAGTGAAATTATGTGCATCCGGATAAAACCCATGCCATCCAATACCAAACATAATAATTATAAGAATAGACCAACCAAGAAATATCATAATGGAGAACATGTCGTTTGTTGAATCCCCCCAATAAATATTGCCTCCCTCCAGCTTAAAAATAACTGTGAACAAGCTCACAAAATATGCAAAAATAATTCCAATCCCATAATAAATAATTGCATGATTTCCAATATAGTCACTGAATAGATAGACCATGAGTGGCAGTAGCATTGGTATGGTTAGAGGCAATGTATTAAGAAAAGATTTTTTTGTTGCTTTTATAAATTTCACTGATAGGTCCACAAAATTATAGAATTAATAATAAACCGCTGAGCGTTGCAGCACGCGTACATTTTCCTTTAGCTAGACGTCCACGAGACCGGTCGCCTCCGGCCAATGCGGAGAGAGAATTTTTGAAATACGGCTGAGCATGAACGATGGCATCCAAACCATGCCCACCATGACCTCGTTCACCATCAGCACTGCACGACACCAACTAACCAACGCCAACAGCCTCGCATAGATATTTTAAAAGCGACCCGCGACGGTTCTATGGCGACGGCAACGCGTTAAGCATTCCGCTAGACCCTCTGTCGATTTCTGATCCCTGAATCATCGAGCCCATAGAATCCATATAGAGATTTTTTATTTTTCAGTCTCTATCTTCGAATGCCATATTCCAATCGGAGGATATCGGGTTTATTACCGTATGACCGTTTTCCCAAAAAGGCGACGTTCAAACAACAGCAAAGTCGTTACTTAGAGATCGTCGCTGTCTTCCTCAATTTTTCCCGGTTGTACATCATCTACAATTGGCTCGCGATGAACAGCCCGAAGCTGCACCATTAATGAATCACCATAAGCAGTAAGTGTCCAATATGTACCTATATCTTTCACACTTCGTTTCTTATCATTAATTTTTATGAGACCGAGAGCACGAAGCTGGATAATGCAGGTATCGATCTCTGTGGAGACCTGTGAAAATTCTCTAAGGTTTTTCCCGTTGAATTGCTTATCCCCCTGATAGACACGGCTCATCTCCTGAGCTATGAATGATTTCAAAGCAGCTCGAAGCACACTATCGGTCGCCTCATTTGTCATCACGGGCGCTACAGCGCCAAAAATTTGATTCCAAGTTGGATTGATAGACCCACGATAACGCGTGTCGTCATTATGCGGATAGCTTGATCCAATCGGACGCGCAACGAACGAACCTGAAAGATCGAAACGCTCATTCCCCTGCGCCAATTCATCTGCTCCAGCCGGAGGGCCACTATTGCGGTCAATTGAGGCTGACTCAAGCTCAGCCACTCGATTTCGAAGGGTCAGTACCTCGACTAAAGTGGCACCCGTAGGAACCTCGTCAGCACGTACCCAACCAATCATTGGTTGCCGCTTTATAACAGAAGTAAGACCAACAATAACTCTAGCCTTAAGGTCATCCGAATTTTTCCAATAGACACAAGTGTGACGTCTTTCAACCTTCTCCCGAAAACTAGACAAGCGCTTCCAAGTAGCCGCATCAGTTTCCGTCTTGTCACGTGGAAGATTATCAGGGTTTTCAAATAGCAAAGGAACCACAGGCTTTTTGGTAGCAATCGCGTAGTCGTATTCTTTCTCAGTGTAGCCAATTCCAGTTTCATCGAGAGAACCGTACCGACCACCAATGATTAGCACGTAGTAATCCGATGCATCAATAACATCTTTAATTAGAAGCCATGCAGATGCATCTGTCGCTGGGAAGAGCTCCATACCTGCGGGCATGTGGTCCAATTCCAAGACCGCTTTTAGAACAGCTTGTCGCTCATCTTTAAGATCGGTAAATGTCGAACTAACAAAAATTTGAAAGCGTTTATCCATATATTTTAATAGATTCTATAGAACGTGTGGATTGATTATCTTCATTAGAAAAAGATGTCGCCAAAAGAATTCTCTTGGTTGGTTGCGGTCGCCGCCGGCCACTTCCGCCCGGGGCAGTGTGAAAACGCAGAAAAATCCGCCGCCACCAAAAATCGGCCTCTTAAAACGTGCGCTACGCAATTTTCTCGATGCGGGGAATGGTCACCCCACCCTTGAAATTTCCATATTTTGGAGTGTTCACACAGCCTAGCCCCGTTGCAGACCTTCACAACTAGATCCGTTTCACATCGTACGGCTCTACCCGCCTCCTCATGCCTTTTTTTACTTCCCTTATCGTTGCTTCATATCGTGCCGCAGCACCTACAACATTTCCACCAAGAGAAGCGGTAGAGTTAGCGATAGCATTCCTGAAAGACTTACCTTTTAGCTCGTCCGACCAAGGTGCCTCTTCCGGTAATTTTTCAAGCTCCTCCAGCAATCCTGCAGACAGACATGCAATTGTTGGCTCATCCGTCAACTTACCAAAAAATTTATCGGAAGAAAGGTCCCACTCTAAAAGCTTGTCGGTAATCGCGTTAAACTTTTTTACAGCAGCAGGACTAGTCGGGATTGTAGAATTGACCAAGTCAGCATGTACATTATCCAAGCGTCCAATTAAATCATCCACGCGGCCAAATATTCCCTTTCGACGCTCAGCCGAAATTCGATCGCAGTAGGCCGCACGAGTTCTGAATGTGACCTCTAAATTGGCACTCTGCGCCAGAGTCGCTGAATCTTGAGCCATATGAGATATCCCATCACGGAAAGATCCGTATCCCGCAATAGCCGAGGCAACAAGCGCGGCAGCACTGCCTACGACTTTTAGCTTCGTAATAAGGCTACCTTCCTCGAACTCGATTCGAATCTCGACGTCGTCACCTATGTAAAACTTCGCACGTTCAGTAAAGAATCCAATTAATTCTTTCTCGAGTTGATCTAATTTCTTTTTATCATGGAAAATATCGATATCAAGCTTTGTGTAAGCTTCGCAAAGTATTTCTTCATTAATATATGCAGTCATTAAGCAACCCTATTTATAATAATTATGACACACCCTAAGTTATCTAAAAATTAAGTAACCTGAAAGCGATCTTAATTCGTAACTTGGGATTTTGAGAACCATTGCATTTGGACTGTTGCTGGCCGTCACGCTGTAGCTCTTAAGTCGCAAAAGAGTACGCCTCAGCACTCGCTACACACTTTTTAACCATGGTGTGCCAAAGCTGGCGAAGCCAGTGTAATCTGGATAGATGGTCCTATGCATATAGCCAAACATTTTTTCGAGACGGCTTCGAATATCCGGCTTGGCTGCCGCAGCGATACGGAATGTGTATAGTGCGCCGTCTGCGACTCCGCCACGTACAGGATCGAATACGTGAGGACGGAGCGCAAGGCAGCATGCCTCTCGTCCTTCATCAATTCTCCAATGACCATCAGCAGCGGCCCTACCCTTGGGAAATTGAAATCTGCCGCCTTCCGGAAGAAGTGTGGCTGGAGCGCCACCAAAGAGAAAAGCTCCATTTTGTGCAGAAATACGCGCATCTAGATTCGAAGGCTTCCAAGCAAACACCGATGTTGTCCACTCACGATCGGGAACTGCGTCTGGTCGCCCAGACCTCCAAGGGCGACTAAGATCGTCTTCCCATGCGCGCCTATCAGCGTGCTCATTTATCAACCGGTTGGTGATATCAATTGCAAACAGCCTAGCGTCGCTGCCACCATGGATTTCCTGAGCATTTGACCATTTCTGTTCAACTGCAAACCAAGCCCCAATCCATGCATTGAAAGTGATGTCGATTAACCTTGTTGGTGCGCCATAGTGTTGAAGCATCGCTAATTGACGAAGTATGGATAACCGCCCAGCACCGGACGGGGCATGCAATCCCCAACGATGTAGCTCTGCCAGTATCTTTGTTTCTTCTACTTGTTGGGTGGCTTCATCTACCACGTTTGTACGAGTTAGCGCACCCCTTCGATATAGTGAGCTGTGTAAGGCCCAACCGGCGTCCACTTGGCCTCGCCAAGCAAATTGAATATTACGGCGCACGGCCTTTTCCATAACGCGCTCGATATTCGCAACCAAATCGTCAAAAGAATTAATTTGGACTTCGAATGGTCGCCAAAAATCATTAATGTCGATCATGGATAAACAACCCTATTCAGTAGCAAAGCTCCAGCATTCGGCCATCCCAGTCGGAAAATTAGCTGATTGCCAGAAATCAGCTTGACCATAAGGCATACGTCAACTTGCAAAGTTCTCATAGCAGCGAATTTATCTAAATTCGCGCGTTCGGACTCATCATTTCCTTGTTTAGCTTGACCTCGGATTGGTTCACAATTGGCCAAAGACGGTCCAAAGTGCAAAGCATACCATCTTGCCTAAAAGGAAAATGCGCACATTCTCACACGTTGCGCCTTTGCTAGTTATGCCAACGACAGCGGCATCCAAACCATGCCCTCGCTGGAAATCGTGGATTACATCAACTTCATCCGCAAACCGGGCGAAGCGATGGTATGCCACGACAACTTCATGGCTAAAGTGCCGAAGATTATTGGCGAAATTATGGCTCCTGAATTTTTAGGAACCATAAAATATGCTTCCGGCACTGGTGGACTGCACGACCAAAAGGTCTACAACCTGCCCCGTACCGAAGCGGCCATGATGGCGATGTCGTACAGCCCAGACCTGATGCGTGCGGTGATGGATGCGTGGGACGCTGCGGAGGTCATAGCCACTGCCAACCTCTCTAAAACCGCCGCTAAGGTCCCTTCGGCTGTCGTCGTCAACGTACCAGAGCCGGGACCTGATAACGCTGCTGAGCTGGTTCTGACGATGCACGATGGCGTCCAAACCATGACCTTGCTGGACATCGTGGCCTAAATCAACAACCTGCGCGAGATTCAGGGAAAGGTATCGCTCATGCACAAGCACTTCCTGCGCAAAATACCTACCGTACTGGGAGAATTAACGTCAGCGAAATTTTACGCTCACGCTCAAGGTATCGTCGGAGGCGGCGCAAAACGGGATACGCCGATCTACCGCTTCCCAGAGCGCGAAACCATGTTGATGGTGATGTCCTACGACTACGACATGCAATCGCAAGTGTACGACGCATGGAGAAAGCAGCAGACGTTGCCAGCCACTACAAGGGAATGGAGACACGCCATACTTCATCCAGTGCGAGAAGAAGCTATTGCGGAGCGTAGATCACTTCAAAGGTCGTTTCTGATAAGGGACGCATTCAATCAATACCTGTAGCGACTATGACGGCTATTCAACGTGCGCTACATAACGCTAGTCGCCTTAGAGTTTAGCTTCGTGTATCAGCTGCTCTAACTTGAGTTCCAGTGCATCGGCAATGGTGATCAGGACCAACAGCGCGACAACGCTATCGCCACGCTCAATCCTGCCTAGGTAACTACGATCAATCTCCGCCTTCAGCGCCAATGATTCCTGCGAAATCCCCTTTTCCTTCCGAATACGACGGATGGCGTCGCCAAGGGCGACAAGAGCTTCATGCTGGCGGTGAGGGGAGTAGGTTGGCACCGAGTCATCATGCAGGTATGATAACGCCATTTCGACGGTCTTAAGACGCCATTCGTCCTCAACATCAATCTCCCGGAGCTGTATGAAAGCCTTATTTACCGCCGTGCTGTTAGCCCTTCCTATTGTGAGTGCCGCTGGCATGATGGATGACGCGAGGGAGAAAATCCGTCAAGAGCATGAGGCAGCTGCAATTGCTTCTCTGGATAAGAACTACTCACCCGAAATTGCGAAGTACCTCGCCAACCCGAACCGAGAAGGAATGCAATGCTATCTGGCTGCTAGCGCGCACTGGTCAGCGTGGTCAGGAATGCCGAAAGCGGAATTCCTCGCTTGCGATACAGTCGTCCGCCAAGCAATCATCGCTATCCGCGAAAAGGACGCCACCACGATTGCTGTAGAGAAAGCGGAACGCGCAGAGCGGCGCAAGGGACTGTCAGAAGTCGCCGCTAAGCTCGACGAAATTGATGAACGCCAAGAGGCTCGGGAGCGCGAGATGGATCGCCGAGACGCTGTTCGGCAAGCTGCCGTTGATGCTGACGCTGCTGCGAAAGCTAAAACTGAGGCTCTAAATGACGAGCTCACGCGCGCTAAACGCTTTTCCTGTTCGATGGGGAATCGAAAAGACTGCTGACGCGAGCACCGAATAGACCTGTTAGGTGGCCGTGGCGTAACGGCATTCAAACCAATTTCATACGATCACCATGAAGGAACTTCTATGCAGATCAGAAATCCAGAAAACGGCTATGCCGAGACCAAGTCCTTACCAGCGCTCTGGACGATACTCTTTGGTGGACTGTACATAATCTCCTGCGGTTTGTGGGCTGCTGCATTAATCTGGATAGTCTTTGTCTTTTTGTTCTACGCATGGCTCGGACCTACCGGAACGATACCCGTAGTGATGATGTCATTTGTGTACGCGGGTCTTGCTCCCAGCATGATTCGCCGCAGCTACCTTCAACGAGGCTGGGTCGAAGAAGTAGAGGGCGGTCCCGAGACTGCCCGTAAATGTCCTGCCTGCGCCGAAATTGTGAGGGCCGAAGCCGTGATATGTAGGTTCTGCAAGACCGAACTACCCAAGCTGGAGGTGACCTCACCTGTCCATTCACCTAAGTCGAATCATGGGGCATATGACGCTTTGATGATGGACAGATTCGGCATCAGCAAAATCCGGGATCGCTACTACCGCGATGGAAAGGCGTATGGAAGCCTTGAAGACGCAATCGCCAAGAGCGCATCCGTAAATATGGACCGCTAGAATCTGCTGCAATACGCAGAAAGCGCCCTGCTCAAGTGCACACTATGTGCACACGACGCCCCCATAACCCGCATGAATACTGCTTTTTACATCCAGTCCATCATCGGGGCGACGGACAGGCGGCGGCTCGGCCGCACGGCGGGCGCGGCGGTGTCGGGGGACGGCTGATCGATGATGGTCATGTCGGCAACTTGCGGGGAACGGATGGGGCGGTCATTATACATGGGCGGCGTGGGCGACGTCCGGTCCGGCGATGGCCGGCGGCGCGCCACGCCTCAAACGACAAACCCGCTGC
>Ga0209847_1000388_pt1 | contig 18350 bp, 16 predicted proteins | sample OrgsoiDNA_201060_FD_185808 | JGI IMG/M metagenome (GOLD analysis project Ga0209847, IMG submission 185808) | Permafrost soil microbial communities from the Arctic, to analyse light accelerated degradation of dissolved organic matter (DOM) -... | ecosystem: Environmental > Terrestrial > Soil >... | reverse complement strand
GTGGCGCGCGAAGGCCCACGCGTACAGCGCGGTGCGGGCGCCGCCCAGATGGAGATAGCCGGTCGGGCTGGGAGCGAAACGGGTACGGACGGGTGTGGCGGAGGTTGTCATCGGGAGCGAAGGCGGTGATATAAAAGGGCTATTTTACAGCGTAGTCCCGCCAGCGGACCAGCGCACGCGCACGCAACCCGCGCGGCGATGGGCAAAGCCGGCCACCACGCGGCCCGCCCACGCCAACTTCGCAAGACTTACAAATAAGCAATGAAGCGGTCCCACTCCCCGCCGCCGCATGTTAACCTATGCGCATCGCCCACTCCACCGCCCCGCCACGATGAAGCACTTGCCCCTGCCACACGTCTCGTTGATCACCATCATCGAAATCATGGCGATCCTGGTCGGCGCGTTCTCGGGTTTCATTGAGGCGCGCCGCAAGCGCATGGACCTGGTGGGCGTGTTCACGGTGGCCTTCATCACCGCCTTCGGCGGCGGCACGCTGCGCGACATCCTGCTCGACAAGCGCCCGCTGTTCTGGGTCCAGCACCAGGAATACGCAATCTTGATTTTCGTGCTGGCGCTGATCGCCACGCCGCTGATCCGCACGCTGCGCCAGATCGTCTCGGACCGCCTGATCGTCATCGCCGACGCCATCGGCCTGGGCCTGTTCGCCGTGGCCGGCGTGTCGCAGGCGCAGGCGGCGCACATGCCGGTGTTCATCGCCTCGCTGATGGGCGTGATCACCGGCATCTTCGGTGGCGTGCTGCGCGACATCGTCTGCAACGAAGTGCCGATGGTGTTCCGCGACGGCAAACCCTACGCCATCTGCGCCTTCTTCGGCTGCTGGCTCTACATCCTGCTGCAGAAGACCGATGTGTCCGACAACTTCGCGCTGTGGGCCAGCGCCGCGCTGATCACCTCGCTGCGGCTGCTGACCTGGAAGTTCGACCTGCGCATCGGCCGGGCCTAAGCCTCGGCCCAAGCCGCAGTTAAAACCATTACACCGCGTCCGGCCCCGTTTCGCCGGTGCGTATGCGGATCACCTGCTCGACGTTCTGCACGAAGATCTTGCCGTCGCCGATCTTGCCGGTGCGCGCCGCCTTGATGATGGCGTCGACCACGGTTTCGGCCACGCCGTCGTCGACCACCACTTCCACCTTCACTTTCGGCAGGAAGTCGACCACATATTCGGCGCCACGATACAGCTCGGTGTGGCCCTTCTGGCGGCCGAAGCCCTTGACCTCGGTGACCGTCAGGCCGGTGACGTTGACTTCGGCCAGCGCCTCGCGCACCTCGTCGAGCTTGAATGGTTTGATTACAGCGGTAATCTGTTTCATGATTTCTCCTTAGTTGAAAGCGCTGATGCCGGGAATGCGAAATAGTCTAAGTCATTGTAGACGACAGCGGGCGGCTCTCCTACCGCCCGCTGCGAATATTCCAGCGCGCCTGCTACGACGGGATGTTCTCCAGTTCGGCCAGCCACACCACGCTCTGCGCATCGCTCGGCGCGCGCCAGTCGCCGCGCGGCGACAGCGAGCCGCCGGTGCCCACTTTCGGTGCGTTCGGCACGCAACTGCGCTTGAACTGGCTGGTGCGGAAGAAGCGGTCGACGAAGATGCGCAGGTTCTTCTTGATCGTCGCCAGCTCGTACTGGTTGCGCGCGACGTGGTCGCCGTCGGGCCACCTGCCCTGCTCGCGGTCCTGCCACGCCGTCAACGCCAGGAAAGCCACCTTCGACGGCGCGTAGCCGTAACGCAGCACGTAGTACAAATTAAAATCCTGCAGCTCGTAGGGGCCGATGGTGCTTTCGGTGCGCTGCTCCGGCTGTCCCTCGGCCGTGCCGGGCACCAGCTCGGGGCTGATTTCGGTGCCGAGGATGTCGAGCAAGACCTGCGCATCGTTGCGGCCGATGACGCCGGACTCGGCCACCCAGCGCACCAGGTGCGAGATCAGCGTCTTCGGCACGCTGGCGTTGACGTTGTAGTGCGACATATGGTCGCCCACGCCGTAGGTGCACCAGCCCAGCGCGAGCTCGCTCAGGTCGCCGGTGCCGATGACGATGGCGTTGTGGTGGTTGGCCAGCCGGAACAAATGATTGGTGCGCTCGCCGGCCTGCACGTTCTCGAACGTGATGTCGTACTGCTCCTTGCCTTGCGCGTAGGGATGGCCAAGGTCCTTGAGCATCTGCACGCAGCTCGGCCGGATGTCGATCTCGGCCGCCGAGCAGCCCACCAGCGCCATCAGCTGGCGCGCCTGGTTCAGCGTCCGTTCGCTGGTGGCGAAACCCGGCATCGTATAGGCGAGGATATTGGTGCGCGGCAACTTGAGCTTGTCCATCACGCGTGCGCAGACCAACAAGGCGTGGGTCGAATCGAGGCCGCCGGAAATGCCGATCACCACCTTCTTGATCGCGCTGGACGTGAGCCGCTGCGCCAGCGCCTGCACCTGAATGTGGTAGACCTCGTTGCAGCGCTCGTCGCGGCGGCGGCTGTCGGCCGGCACATAGGGGAAGCGCTCGACGCAGCGTTTCAGCGCCAGCGTGCCTTGCATCGGCAGCGCCAGCTCGAAGCGCACCGTGCGGAACTTGCCGACCTCGGCGGCGTGGCGCTGCACCGATTGCGCGTACGTGGTCTGGTGCATGCGCTCGCGCGACAGGCGCTCCAGATCGACGTCGGCGACGATCAGGCTGGCATCGTCAAGGAAACGCTTGGACTCGGCCAACAGCTCGCCGTTTTCGTAGATCAGCGCCTGGCCGTCCCACGCCATATCGGTCGACGATTCGCCGCTGCCGGCCGAGGTGTACAGATACGCCGCCAGACAGCGCGCCGACTGCTGCGACACCAGCTGATGCCGATAGCCCGCCTTGCCGACCACCACATTCGACGCCGACAGGTTGACCAGCACGCTGGCCCCGGCCAGCGCCGCGAACGAGGACGGCGGCACCGGCACCCACACGTCCTCGCAAATCTCGACGTGGAATTTGAACAGCGGCAGATTGGCCACCTGGAACAGCAGCGCCGCGCCAAACGGCACGCGCTCGCCGAACAGCTCCACTTCCGTATCGACCGCGTAATCGCCGGTGCTGAACTGGCGCGCCTCGTAGAACTCGCCGTAATTGGGCAAATAACTCTTCGGCACCACGCCCTGGATTTTGCCGCCGGCGATCACCACGGCGCAGTTGTACAACTGATGCGCCACGCGCAGCGGCGTGCCGACGATGACCGCCATGCCCCAGTCGGCCGACGCGGCCACGATCTGGGCCAGCGCGGTTTCGCAGGCGTCGAGCAGCGCGCGCTGGTGGAACAGATCGTCGCAGGTATAGGCCGACAGGCCCAGCTCGGGAAACGCCAGCAAGGCCACGCCCTGCTGCTGCGCCTGCCGCGCCATCTCGATGCTGCGGGCCGCGTTGTAGGCCGGGTCGGCGATGCGGCAGGTCGGCACGGCGACGGCGACGCGCACGAAGTCGTGCGCATACAGATTGAAAAAGTTTTTAGTCATGACAGCTTTCCATACTGTGAAGCGAGAATGGGCAGAATTGGGCAAACCACGCCGACCGGCGTTTGTGCGTAAAATGCGTGGGCAGCATTGCGCAAACCGATGGACGATGGTGGAACCAACAACAATGAATTATCGCACGGGTATCGTTTCTTCTCTGGCCGAGATCGGCGAGCCGGCATGGAAGGAATTACTGGCCTTGCAAGGCGACGGCAACCCCTTTCTGTCCTACGCTTTTCTGCACGCGCTGCACGAGTCCGGCTCGGCCAGCGCCGACACCGGCTGGCAGCCGCAATACCTGGTCTTGTGGCAGGGCGACACGCTGGCCGCCGCGCTGCCGCTGTACGTCAAGTCGCACTCGTATGGCGAATACGTGTTCGACTGGGCCTGGGCCGACGCCTACCAGCGCAACGGCCTCGATTACTATCCCAAGCTGCTGTCGGCGATCCCGTTCACGCCGGTGACCGGCGGCCGCCTGCTGGCGCGCGACGACGCCGCCCGCGCCGCGCTGGTGCGGCTGCTGTGCGCGCAGCAGCAAGCGGCCGGCATGTCCTCGACCCATGTGCTGTATCCGCCGCAGGCGCAGGCCGCGCAGTTGCACGAGGCCGGCTTCATGCTGCGCAGCGGCGTGCAGTTCCACTGGCTCAACGCCGGCTACAGCGACTTCGAACAATTCCTGGCCACGCTGGAACACAAGAAACGCAAGAACATCCGCGCCGAGCGGCGCAAGGTGCGCGAGGCCGGCGTGACCATGCGCCAGCTGCGCGGCGTCGACGCCACCGAGGCCGACTGGACACTGTTCCACCGCTGCTACTCGAACACCTACGCCGAGCACCGCTCGTCGCCGTATCTGAACCTCGATTTCTTCCTGCGCATCGGCGCCGCCATGCCGGAAAATATCCTGCTGATCGTCGCCGAGCGCGACGGCCACGCCATCGCCTCCTCGCTCGTCATCCACGACGCCGACACGCTGTACGGCCGCTACTGGGGCGCGCTCGAACACCTGCCCTGCCTGCATTTTGAAACGGCCTATTACCAGCCGCTGGAATTCTGCATCGCGCAGAAGATCGCCACCTTCGAAGGCGGCGCGCAGGGCGAACACAAAATGGCGCGTGGCTTCCTGCCGCAAAAAACCTGGTCGGCCCACTGGCTGGCCCATCCCGCGTTCGCCGACGCCATCGAGCGCTTCCTGGAACGCGAAAACGGCGGCATCGAGTCCTACATGGACGAACTCAACGAGCGCAACCCCTTCCGCCACTGACGACTTAGCGCAGCGCGCACCGCGGTTTTGTGGAATACTGGACCGGCAGCATCAAAGAACGTCCTTGCGACGACCGCCCAGGCATAAAACTCTGTGGAGACTTTCATGACCACCGCATCCCCGTTCATCCATTCCTATCTGTTCGTCCCCGCCAACCGGCCGGAGCTGTTCTCCAAGGCCTGCGCGTCGGGCGCCAACGCCATCATCATCGACCTGGAGGATGCGGTCGGCCCGGCCGACAAGGCCGCCGCGCGCGACCATCTGAGCAACTGGCTGGCCAGCGGCGAAGGCTGCGCCAACAAAGTGCCGGTGATGGTCAAGGTCAACTGCGTCCACTCCGGCCACTTCGGCGACGACTTGCGCGCCTGCCGCCGGCCCGAGGTGGCCGGCATCGTGCTGCCGAAAACCGAGCGCGTCGACGACGTCGCCAGCGCCTCGGCCGGCGCGCCGGTGTTCCCGCTGATCGAAACGGCGCTCGGCTTTTCGCGCGTCGGCGAACTGGCGGCCGCGCCGCGTGTGCAGCGCCTGCTGTTCGGCGCCATCGATTTCAAACACGACATGGGCATCGACGGCGACCGCGACGAACTGCTGTTCTTCCGCTCGCAGATCGTGCTGGCGTCGCGCCTGGCCGGCATCCTCAGCCCGGTGGACGGCGTCACCGCCGAGATCGACGACGCCGAGCGCATGGAAGCCGATGCCAGCTACGCGCGCCGGCTCGGCTTTGGCGGCAAGCTGTGCATCCATCCCGGCCAGGTGCCCATCGTCAACCGCGTCTTCGTCCCCTCGCGCAATGAGCTGGACTGGGCCAACCGCGTGCTGGCGGCGGCCGAAGCGGCGCGCGGCGGTGCGGCGGCCCTCGACGGCCGGCTGATCGACCGGCCCATGGTGCTGACGGCCAAGCGCATCATCGAAGACGCGATGCGCCGGAGCGCCTGACAGCCGGCGCGGCGCGCAAGGACAGCGGCCGTCGCGACAGGCAAAAAAAAACGCATCCAGATGGATGCGTTTTTTAAAATCAGCAGCGGCCGTAATTACGCGGCGCTGTTTTCTTTCTTGTAGGCGGCGACGCCGTTCAGGATTTCCTGCTTGGCTTCTTCCGGACCATACCAGCCGTCGATCTTGACCCATTTGCCTTTTTCGAGATCCTTGTAGTGCTCGAAGAAGTGCTGGATCTGGCGCAGGCGCAGTTCGTTCAGGTCTTCCGGCTTTTGCCAGTGGCTGTAGATCGACAGCACCTTGTCGACCGGCACGGCCAGCACTTTGGCGTCTTCACCGGATTCGTCGGTCATCTTCAGCACGCCGATCGGACGGCAGCGCACGACCACGCCTGGAATCAGCGGGAACGGGGTGATGACCAGCACGTCGACCGGGTCGCCGTCGTCGGACAGCGTTTTCGGCACGTAGCCGTAGTTGCACGGATAGTGCATCGCCGTGCCCATGAAGCGGTCGACGAAGATCGCGCCGGACTCCTTGTCCACTTCATATTTGATCGGATCGGCGTTCATCGGGATTTCAATGATGACGTTGAAGTCGTTAGGCAGGTCGCGGCCGGACGATACTTGGTTCAAGCTCATGGGATTCCTCTTATGCTGGCAGTGTTTTAACCGCGTCATTATAACGAAGACGCGACCGCTTGTGCAGCGCAGCACATAAAACAGGCAGCCGATGCCGCCAATACGGCTGCGCCGTCGCAAGCCGGATGCCCGCCGACATGGCCTACAATGAAGCTTCGTAACCAGCAGGTGCCATCATGAACCAGAAAGATCCCACTCCCCTACCAGTGACGTCGGAGGCAGAGGAAGAAGAAAAGCGTTTCCTTGAGGAGATCGACAGCGCTCTGATCGAAGCGGACGATCCCAACTGCGTATGGATACCGCATGAAGTCGTAGAAGATCAAATGCGCAGGGAGCTGGCCGAACTGGATGCTCTGATCGCCGCCGGACAAGAATATGCAACTCACCTGGAAAGCCAGCGCGACGACATCCCGGCAAAAGGCGATTCTTTACCTCGCCCAGCATAGCGGCAATGCGGCAGCGCGCAAGCAACTTACCCAGGTCCAGACTCAAACCAGAATGCTGCTGCAATATCCCAACTTGGGACGTCCCGGCAGGCGACGCGGCACGCGCGAATTGGTGATTAGCCACACGCCATTTATCGTAGTCTATCGCGTCGATGCATCAGTTGGACGGATCGAAATCGTCCAGTTCAGGCATGGCGCGCAGAACTGGCCGCGCGGCCACTGAACCGAAAAACGGGCCGACCGATTAGGAGCGCCCCGTTTAGGCAATCAGCGACGCCCTTAGATTACTTCAGTTTCTTCAGCATCGCCTGCGCCACCGCCTTGGCCGACTGCGGGTTCTGGCCCGAGATCACTTCGCGGTCTTCGACCACGTTCTCGCTCCATGGCTTGGCTTCGACGAAGTTGGCGCCGGCCGCCACCAGGCCGTCCTGCGGGAACAGCTTCATGTGGCCGCCGCCCAGGAAGCCTTTGGCCTGCTCTTCCTCCTCGTCGGTGAAGGCGGTGACTTTATAGCCCTTGTAGATCCAGTTGGCCGGCGCGGCCGGATGCTTGCCCGACTCCAGCGCGGTCACGAAACCGTTCGCATCCGGCACCGCCGACACCATCGCGATGGTGCCGTGGCAGGTGAAGCCGGTGACCTTGGCGTTATCATGGAAATAAGTCAGCAGCTGGCCCAGCTCCTTGTTCTTCAACAGGTCCTGCATCGGGATATGGCCGCCCGGCACGAACACGGCGTCGAACTTGTCGTAGCCGATTTTCTTCACTTGCGCGTAGCTGATCGCCGGCGTGCCCGTCTTCGACGTCAGTTTCAGCGTGGCCAGCAGCGCCAGGCTTTCCTGGCGTGCTTTTTCATTGCCGCCCCAGAAATTCACATCATTCGATTTCTGGTCCGCCGTCGGCGCCTTGCCGCTCGGCGTGGCGAAGACCACGGTCTGGCCGGCCTGCACGAAAGCCTGCACCGGCTCCATCAACTCGTTCAGGAAGAAGCCGGTTTGCATGACTTTGCCGTCTTTCAGGTTCAATTGATCCTGGTCCGACAGCACGACCAGCACCGTGCCGGCGTTGGCGAAATGGGCGGCGGCGGTCAACAGGCCGGCAATGAGGGTTTTTTTCATATCATTCTCCAGTGGGTGATTGGGTGCCGCCATCTTATTGCTGCGGAAGCCGGCGATAAATCCCCTCAGCTGGATTTCACTTGTTACACCACGTAATGCAATAGCACAAAAAAAGCCCGTCGCTGGGACGGGCTTCGCTTTGATCTGCGGCCTTACAGGATGGTGGCCAACGCACATTGCCGGTAATGCGACGCGGCCTCCTCCGGCTGCTGCAAGGCGTCGTGCATCTGCGCCAGCTTCAAGTGGGCTTCGCGCACCATGCGCGCGTCGCTGGCGTCGGACAGCGCCTGCTCCAGATAGCGCTGCGCCTTGCCCCACAGCTTCTGCTTCAGGCACAGCGAACCGAGTGTCAGCGCCAGTTCGGCGTCGGTCGGACGCGCGTTGATCCAGCCCTCGCAATGCTCGATCTGCGCCAGCAGCGCCGGCGAACCGGCCGGCGCCGCCGCCTCGCGGTAGGCGCGCACGACCCGCTCGTCCCAGCTCGCGGCCAAGGCTTCCTCGGCCACCAGGCGCGCCTCGTCGTGCAGGCCGCGCTCGTTCAGCGCGGTGGCCGCGCGGCTGGCCACGAAGGGCTTGATGCGGTCCACCGTCGGCACCGTCGACCAGACGCGCTGCAACGATTCCGCGTCGTGCGCCGGGTCGGACAGCAGGTCGTCATAGGCCAGCTCGCGCAAACGCGACGACAGCGCCGGATGCAGCGCGCGGTGCTTGTCGAGCGAGCGCACCAGACGCAGCACTTCCGGCCAGTTCTTGGCCTGCTGCTGCGCCTTGAGCGACCACTGCAGCGCATGGATGTGGCGCGTGCCGCTGGCGTTCAGTTCACGCACCGCTTCCAGCGCCGCTTCCGGCTGATGGTCGTCGACCAGCAATTCGGTCATCGTCATCAGGCGCGCGGTCTTCATCGATGGATCGTTGCGCAGCTCGAACAACCAGTTGTCGCGCCGGTCGGTCTGACGCATGCGGTGCGCGGCGCGGGCGCCGATCAGCGCGGCCACGCCGGCGTTTTCCGGCAGGTCGGCGGCGCGCAGCGCGGCTTTTTCGGCATGGCCGAAGCGGCCTTCGAACAGCGCCTTCAAGGCGTCGCGCAAGCCCTTGTTGCCGTCGCGCTCGCGCTTGCGCAAGCGGTAGGCGGCGACCCGGCCCGGCATCTTGATGGTCGCGCGGAAGGCGCGGATCGCCAGGTACAGCACGGCGAACAGCGCCACTTCGATGACGACGAAGAAATTGAGCGACAGGTCGATCCGGTGCGGCGGGTAGAACAGCACCACGTTGCCCGGATTGAAGCGCGCCGTCACGGCGATGCCGATGGCCGCGGCCATCAAGGCGAGTAACCAGAGGAATAAGCGCATGGTTATGGTTTCGCCTTGTAGTTACGGACCGCGTTCAGGCTGTCCGACAAGGTCGGCATTTCTATCGCCAGATTGCTGGCCTGGACCTGGCGCAGCAGCGCCTGCACGCTCTGGGTCTGCTTGGCGCGCGCGTCGAAATACTTGGCCAGCGCGTCCTGCGAGGCGATCAGGTCGTCGCGGAAGGCCGTCTCATTGCGCGACAGCAGCGCCATGCGCGCGTTGAGCAAGCGCAGCTTGACGTTCTCGCGCATGAAGTAAGCCTGGCTCGGCGACAGCATCAGCGCGTCCGGCGTGTCGACGGTGCGCACGCGGATCAGCTGGCGCACGTCGCTCCACATATCGCCGCTCCACTCGTTCCACGCGCCCTGCAATTTTTGCAGCCACGGCGTCGGCGCCGGCGGCCCGACCAGCGCGGGCGCGCCGGCCCTGGCCTTGACGATTTTTTTCTCGGCCGGCGCCGGCGCCACCAGCGGCGCCGGCGCCGGCAGCGTCGCGTCCGACAACAGCGGCAGGCTGTCGATCTGCGCGATCACGCTGTCGATGCGCAGCGCCACGCCGGTCGAATCGACGCTCGGCAAGGCTTTCAGTTTTTCCGTGTCCTTGGCGATGGCACGGCGTATCGTGATGAACTGCGGCTTGTCCGAGCGCGACAGGCTGCGGTCGGCGTTTTCCAGCGCGATCAGCGCGCCCGGCACGTTGCCTGCCAGTTGCAGCTGCTGGCTGGCGGTCGACAGCACTTGCTCGATTTCCGTCAGCGCCCATTCGTCGCGGTTCTTCGACAGGTCCTGGTACAGCTGCTCCAGCGCCAGTTGCTGGCTCTGCGCCTCGACCTGCTTGCCTTCGAGCTGGCTGACCTTGGCCTGCAATTCCTTGCTGGTCTCCTGCACCGAGCGCGCCATCGAGCCGGTCTCGGCGTTCGATGCGTCGTTCTGTTGCAGGCGATGCGCCATGTCCTCGCGCAGATTGCGCAGGTGGTTGTGGGTCGACCACGATTCGGCCGCCAGCAAGATGGCGACGGTGGCGATGGCGATCACCAGCGGCTGCTGGACGATGGCGCCCAAGCTCGGGCTTGGGCTGGTCTGCGCGGGCGGCGTCTCGGCGGCGGGGCCGGCGGACGGGGCGACTGGGTCTGGTAAGGTAGGCAATTCGTTCATGGGTGTGATTGTAACGCGGCCAGCAGGCGTTCGTCGCCTGATCCGGTGAGCGTCAGACGGGTAAAACCGAATTGTTTCGCCGTTTCGGCGATCCGGGCGTGGGGAACGATCAAATGTTGACGTTGCATTTTTGCAACAGTTGTATCGTGTATATGTTGTTGCGCTGCGGCGCCAGCCTCCCGGCAAGCCAGCTCCTCCAATAGCAGCATGAGGCCGCGCAACGCTTCCGAGCTGGTGACGATCCAGTCGTTTTGCTGCGCCAGCAAACGCTGCAAGGTGGCGCTCAAGGCCGGCGTCAGCGCCGGCACGTCGCGCCGGTAGGCCGCCACCACGGTGACGTCGGCGCCGGCCGCGCGCAGGCCGTCGGCCATCAACTCGCGGCCGCTTTCACCACGCACGATCAGCACGCGGCGGCCGCGCAGCGCGGCCAGGTCCAGCGTTTGCAGCAGGTGTTCGGAATCGCTGTGGGCGCTGTCGGCCGGGCTGACGATGTGGGCGTTGGCCGGCGTGACGCCGTGCGCGGCCAGCGCCGCGCGGCTGCCCTCGCCCAGCACGGCCAGCGTCACGCCGGCCGGCCATTGCGCGATGTGGGCGAAGGCGGCGTCGATGGCGTTGGGCGAGACAAAGGCCACCAGCGCGTAATAAGGCGTTACAAGCGTCGCGGGTGTTGCGGCCGTGGCGGGTGTTACGGCCGTTGCGGCTGCTGCGGCGCTGGCGAGCGTCGCGGGCGCGGTCAGCTTGGCCAGCGCCGCCAGCAGCGGCGCCGTGTCGGCCAGCGCATGGATTTCCAGCAGCGGCAGCAGCTCGACCGTGCGGCCGAGCGCCGCCACGCGTTCGGCCAGCGGCCGCGCCTGCGCGAGGGGACGGGTGATGACGACGGCGCCGGTCATCCGCGGATCAGGCGTCCGCAGCGGGCGTGCCGGCGGCCAGCTCGGCCGAACGGGCGGCGTCGTCGGCCTGCGCCGCGTCGCTCAGGCAGGCCGCCAGGATGGCCACCGCGTCCTGTGCGCGCAGCAGTTCCGCCACTTGCAGGCCCAGCGCCTCGGCCTCGATGGCCGGCCCGCGCGCCTCCGCGCTGATCATGCGCTGGCCGTCCGGCGTGGCCACCATGGCGCGCAGATGCATCTGTTCGCCTTCTATCGTCGCATAGGACGCCAGCGGAATCTGGCAGCTGCCGCCAAACACTTGCGACACCTTGCGCTCGGCGATCGACACCAGCGCGCTGGGCGCGTGGTGCAGCGGCGCCAACAAGGCGGCCAGGTCGACGCCGTCGGCGCGTTCCGGCACTTCCAGCGCCAGCGTGCCCTGCCCCGGCGCCGGCAAGCTGCTGTCCGGGTCCAGCAAGGCGCGGATGCGCGCGGCCAGGCCCAGCCGCTTGAGTCCGGCGGCGGCCAGGATGATGGCCGCGTATTCGCCGCGATCGAGCTTGCCCAGGCGGGTGTCGAGGTTGCCGCGCAGCGGCTTGATGACCAGCTGCGGATAACGCGCCGCGATCAGCGCCTGGCGGCGCAGGCTGCTGGTGCCGACGACGGCGCCGGCCGGCAAGGCGTCGAGCGAGGCGTAATCGTTGGAGACGAAGGCGTCGCGCGCATCCTCGCGCTCCAGCACGGCCGCCATGACGAAACCTTGCGGCAGCTCCATCGGCATATCCTTCAGGCAGTGCACGGCCAGGTCGGCGCGGCCCTCGGCCATCGCCACCTCCAGTTCCTTGACGAACAAGCCCTTGCCGCCGACCTTGGACAAGGTGCGGTCGAGGATTTGATCGCCGCGCGTCGTCATTCCCAGAATCGTCACCTCGCACTGAGGATATAATAAAGTCAAGCGCGCGCGGACGTGCTCGGCTTGCCACAGGGCGAGGCGGCTTTCGCGCGAGGCGATCACCAGTCTGGACGGGACAGTCACTGCCAATTCGGATGTTTTCAAAACCAGTTCTTTCGCTGTTGCGGACGCTCACCGGCGTTGGCCAGTTACTGCGCATGTTTAAGATCACAAATTTTATCATGCGCGCCACCTCGCAGAACCGGCCATAAGCCATAGCACCGACCTTCACCATTTTTTGCGGCTTATCTCATCACATGGCAAAACAATCTAGTGCAATGAACGAAACAAGGGCTGAACCAGCGAGCGCGGACGCGCTGCAAGACAAGGACGCGCCGCTCAAGGAAGACATCCGCCTGCTCGGCCGCCTGCTCGGCGACGTGCTGCGCGACCAGGAGGGCGAGGAAGTCTACGCCGTCGTCGAAACCATCCGCCAGACGGCGGTGCGCTTCCGCCGCGAGGCCGACGCCGGCGCCGCCAAGGAACTCGACGGCATGCTCAAGATCCTCACCCGCGAGCAGACCATTTCCGTGGTGCGCGCGTTTTCCTATTTTTCGCACCTGGCCAACATCGCCGAGGACCAGCACCACATCCGCCGCCGCCGCGCCCACTTGCTGGCCGGCTCGCGGCCGCAGCAGGGCAGCGTCAGCTACGCGCTGTGCAAGCTGAAGGACGCCGGCGTCGACAAGGACACCGTCGCCACCTTCTTCCAGGACGCGCTGATCTCGCCCGTGCTGACGGCCCATCCGACCGAGGTGCAGCGCAAGTCCATCCTCGACGCCGAGCACGACATCGCACGCCTGCTGGCCGAACGCGACCTGCCGCTGACGCCGAAAGAGCGCGCCGCCAATATGCACCTGCTGCGCGCCCGCGTGGCCACGCTGTGGCAGACGCGCATGCTGCGCTACTCCAAGCTGACGGTGGCCGACGAGATTGAAAACGCGCTGTCCTACTACCGCATCACCTTCCTGCGCGAGCTGCCCGGCCTGTACGACGACATCGCCGACGACATCGCCATCCACTACGGCGAGGCCAGCGAGACCAGCACCGCCGCGCCCTACGTGCAGATGGGCAGCTGGATAGGCGGCGACCGCGACGGCAACCCCAACGTCAACGCCGGCACCATGCGCCACGCGCTGGAACGCCACGCCACCACCATCATCGACTTCTATCTGGAAGAGACGCACACGCTGGGCGCCGAACTGTCGATCTCCACGCTGATGATCGCCTGCAGCCCGGCGCTGAGGGCGCTGGCCGACGCCTCGCCCGACACCTCCGACCACCGCAGCGACGAGCCCTACCGGCGCGCCCTGATCGGCGTCTACGCGCGCCTGGCCAGCACCGCGCGCGCGCTCGGCGCCACCAACATCCTGCGCAAGGAAGTCGGCCACGCCGAGCCCTATCCCTGCGCCGCCGACTTCGCCGCCGACCTGCAAGTGCTGATCGACTCGCTGCAAGCGAACCATGGCGCGATGCTGGTCCAGCCGCGCCTGTCGACCCTGAAGCGCGCGGCCGACATCTTCGGCTTCCACCTGGCCTCGCTCGACATGCGCCAGAGCTCCGACGTCCACGAGCGCGTGCTGGCCGAGCTGTTCGGCCAGGCCGGCGCGCAGGCCGATTACGCCGCGCTGGACGAAGACGCCAAGGTCGCGCTGCTGCTGTCCGAGCTGGCCCAGCCGCGCCTGTTGTACTCGCCCTACATCGGCTACTCGGCCGAGACGGATTCCGAGCTGGGCGTGCTGCGCGCGGCGCGCGACATCCGCGCCCGCTACGGCGCGCGGGCGATCCGCAACTACATCATCTCGCACACCGAGACCGTCTCCGACCTGCTCGAAGTGCTGCTGCTGCAAAAGGAAATGGGCTTGCTGCGCGTGGCCGCCGACCACGCCGACGCGGAACTGGACCTGATGGTCATCCCGCTGTTCGAAACCATCCCCGACCTGCAACGCGCGGCCGGCATCATGCAGACCGCGATGGCGATTCCGTTATTCAAAACGCTGATCGCAAAGCAGGGCCAGATCCAGGAAGTCATGCTCGGCTATTCCGACTCGAACAAGGACGGCGGCTTCCTGACCTCGAACTGGGAACTGTACAAGGCCGAGACCCACCTGGTGACCGTGTTCGCGCAGGCCGGCGTCAAGCTGCGCCTGTTCCACGGCCGCGGCGGCACCGTCGGCCGCGGCGGCGGACCGAGCTACGAAGCCATCCTGGCCCAGCCGCAAGGCACGGTCAACGGCCAGATCCGCCTGACCGAACAGGGCGAAATCATCGCCTCGAAGTTCTCCAACAAGGACATCGGCCGGCGCAACCTGGAACTGCTGGTGGCCGCGACCCTGGAAGCGAGCCTGATGCCAGCCTCCGGCGACGACGGCCACCGGCAGCAGCTGGCCGGCTTCGAGAGCGTGATGGCCGACATCTCCGACCGCGCCTACGCGGCCTACCGCAACCTGGTCTACGAGACGCCCGGCTTCACCGACTACTTCTTCGCCGCCACGCCGATCGCCGAGATCGCCGAGCTGAACCTTGGTTCGCGCCCGGCCTCGCGCAAGTCGACCAAGCGCATCGAGGACTTGCGGGCGATACCGTGGGGCTTCTCGTGGGGCCAGTGCCGCTTGCTGCTGCCGGGCTGGTACGGCTTCGGCAGCGCCATCGGCGCGTGGATAGACGCCGGTCCGCGCGCGGAACGCCTGCAGCAGCTGCAAGCGATGTATCAAGAGTGGCCGTTCTTCGCCACGCTGTTGTCGAATATGGACATGGTGCTGGCCAAGACCGACCTGGCCATCGCCTCGCGCTACGCCGAGCTGGTGGCCGACAAGGAACTGCGCGAACGCATCTTCAAGCGCATCACCGACGAGCACGCGACCACCTTGTCCATCCTGCAAAGCATCACCGGCGCCACCGAGCGGCTGGCCGGCAACCCGCTGCTGGCGCGCTCGATCCAGAACCGCTTCGCCTACCTCGACCCGCTGAACCACTTGCAGGTCGAGCTGATCAAGCGCCACCGCGCGCTATCGATAGCACCGGCCAAGACCGACGAGCGGGTCCACCGCGGCATCCACCTGTCGATCAACGGCGTCGCCGCCGGCCTGCGCAATACCGGCTAAACAGCGAGACGCCCCAGCAAAGCGGAAGCGGCCACGACGGCGCTTCCGCTTTTTTCGTCGACTTGGAATGCAAATTAAATTATCGTAAAGGAAAGAAAAAATAGCATTGTTCCTTTACAATACGCCGCATAAGACGGGCCGGCCCATCCGGTTCCAGCCTCTCCCGATTTGCGGAACCGTGCCGATGACAACCTGGTCGATCAAAAATCTCAGCCTGGCGGCCATCGCCATCCTGCTGCCCGTGCTGGGCGGACTGGCCGTGCTGGCCTGGCAACAGGACCATGGCGGCGGACCAGCGCCGCACTACGCACACCTGTCGCTGCTGCTGGCCGGCGTCGTCGCCGCGCTGCTGACCAAGGTCTATATCCTGTATCTGCTGCAGCGCCGCTCCGGCAAGCTGCTGGCCCACAGCGAACGACGCTACCGCCAGATCGTCGAGACGGCGCTCGAAGGCATCTGGCTGGCCGACGCCGACGGCCGCATCCGCTACGCCAATGTGCGCTCGGCCGAGATGGTCGGCTACCTGCCGGCCGAACTGCTGGGCCGCCATGTCAACGACTTCATCGACGCGCCGCCCGGCCAAATCCGCTGCGACATCTACGAGCATCCCGAGCAAGACATCCGCCAGCTGCGCGACCTGCGCTACCGCACCCGCGACGGCCTGCCCGGCTGGGCGCTGGTGCGCAGCCAGACGCTGCGCGACGACGACGGCCGCTTCGCCGGCGCGCTGGTGATGGTGTCCGACATCACCGCCCGCAAGCTCGGCGAACAGGCGCTGGCGCAGGCGCACGCCGAGCTGGAGCTGCGCATCGCGGAGCGCACGGCCGAACTGGAAACGGCCGTGGCCCGGCTGCGCGCCGAGATCGCCGTGCGCCGCGCCGCCGAGCAGGCGCGCGCCAACAGCGACAGCCGCCTGCATGAAATCATCTCGATGATGCCGCTGTCGCTGTTCATCAAGGACGGCGACTCGCGCATCATCCTGATGAACGAGGCCTGCGAGGATAGCTGGGGCGTGCGCTTCGACAGCGTGTTCGGCCAGCGCAGCGGGGGCGAACTGCCGCCCGAACAACTGGCCGAATTCCTGGCCAACGACCGCGCCGCCTTCGCCCGCCGCGAACTGGTCGTCAGCGAAGAAACCGTGTGGAATGTGCGGCGCCAGCAAAGCCGCCACATGCGCACCTTTAAAAAGCCGGTGTTCGACGCCGACGGCCGGCCGCAAATGCTGATCTGCATGAGCGTCGACATCTCCGAGAGCAAGCTGGCCGAGGCGGCGCTACAGCAGTCGCTGCAACAGCTGCGCGCGCTGTCCGACCACCACCACGCCATCAAGGCCGAGGACCGGCGCCGCATCGCGCTCGACATCCACGACGAACTGGGACAAAACCTGATGGCGCTGAAGATCGACGTCAGCCTGCTGCACGCGCGCACCCGCGCCGCCCATCCGCGCCTGCACGCGCGCACCGCCGGCGTGCTCGACACGCTGGACGCGACCATCGATTCGGCGCGCGCCATCATCAACGAGCTGCATCCCACGGCGCTGGCGCTGGGCCTGCACGCGGCCGTCGAATGGCTGATGCAGCAGATCGAGCGGCGCAACGGCCTGCGCTGCCGGCTCGACGTCATCGACGCCAGTGCCGAAGCGCTGCTCGATGCACGCCAGACGGCCGCCATCTTCCGCGTCGTGCAACAGGCCTTGAGCAATGTGCGGGTCTACGCCGGCGCGACGACGGTGCGGCTGTCGCTGAATCTGCACCCGCAGCGGCTGATCATCGTCGTCAACGACGATGGCGCCGGCCCCGCGAACGACGCGCTGCTGCGTGCGGCGGCGTTCAGCCACAACGCCGTCAAGGAGCGCGTGGCGGCCATGGGCGGCGAGCTGGTCGACGCGCGCCGCCAGGGCGGCGGCGGCACGCTGTCTATCATGCTGCCCGCCGTGGCCGCACTGCCCCGGCAGGCGCTGCCGTGCGATGCCTGAGCCGAGCTCCCGATCCGGCGCCTGCCCATATTCGCGTTGCCGGCCTCGGCTGGATGGGATACCATCATCCGCGCCACCTACACCGCAGCGGCGAATTTTGAATGTCATTTCACAGCTCAATAACAGGACATGCCATGAACAAACGTCACGCATTGATCGCCGCAGCGCTTGCTGTTTTGAGTGTCAGCGAAACGGCCCTGGCCGCCGACACCGAAAAGGAGAAATGTTTTGGAATCGCCAAAGCCGGGCAAAATGACTGCGCCAGCGTGATGGGCACCCATTCCTGCGCGGGCCAGGCAAAAAAGGATATGGACCCGACCGAATGGAAATATGTGGCCAAGGGCACGTGCGCAAAAGAAGGCGGCAGCACCGCCATGCCCAAGGGCGGCAAATAGCGTCCTACACGGAAATCGCGACTAGGTCACGCTTGGCGCGACCTGCGCGATGAGATCGCTCTGCCCTTTTCCCTGCCCAGACGCGATGGGATGCCATCGTTTGCGTCGGCCGCACTACCGAGAAATTTCTCCAGCCATGGCGGAGGACCACATCAACGCCGCACTGATTTCACTTTTCAACGACAGGACACGCCATGAATAAACGTCACGCATTAATCGCTGCGGCGCTTGCTGCTTTGTGTGTCAGCGAAACGGCCCTGGCCGCCGATGCCGGCTCCGATAAGGAGAAATGTTTCGGGATCGCCAAAGCGGGGCAAAATGACTGCGCCAGCGTGATGGGCAGCCATTCCTGCGCCGGCCAGGCAAAAAAGGATATGGACCCGAGCGAATGGAAATATACGGTCAAGGGCGGCTGCGCCAAAGCCGGCGGCACCACCGCCATGCCACCGGGCGCGAAATAATACGTACCGGACGGCCCGGCTAGCGGCGCGCAGTCACGCTAGCCGCGGCCGGCAACAGCGCAGCGTGCTGCCTGGCCACCGCCCAAGGCAGCGCGATCAGACCAGGCGCCGGCCGTTCAGGCGCGCCGTGCAGACCACCTCCGCGCTAGTAATACACCATCTCCTTGAAGTCGCTCAGGATGCTCTGGAGTTTAGACTTCGAATCGCTG
>Ga0209847_1000385_pt1 | contig 18398 bp, 25 predicted proteins | sample OrgsoiDNA_201060_FD_185808 | JGI IMG/M metagenome (GOLD analysis project Ga0209847, IMG submission 185808) | Permafrost soil microbial communities from the Arctic, to analyse light accelerated degradation of dissolved organic matter (DOM) -... | ecosystem: Environmental > Terrestrial > Soil >... | reverse complement strand
AACGCCGACCAGTGCATAGTCATCGCCATAACGAGGGGTCGGGCCTGGCGATATTTACTAACCCGCCGCAACGCGGGCTGGAAATCCTTGTGCCCGCGCTACTTGGCTTTCACGGTAACGAGGTGGCGTAAGGCCCAGAGCCAACAGGAAGTCACGGCGCGCGATCATTCTTCACCTCCAATATTTAAAGATATTGAAATTGCTCTTTAATTTATCTGCACGTGAAATCAAGTTTATACGTTGTAAATTCACAAATACTCACCAATTGTTGCAAAATTTGAAAAAGCTGTTCTTTGTTGGATTGATATGGACGTGGTTGTCTTATGCAAATGAATTCCGGCACCTTCGACGCATTGCAGTTGATCAATTGCAATGCGTAGCCAAACTTGCGCTCCGTGATGTATGGCAATCGCGTGATGCTGCGCTCCGGTGCCCTTGAGATGCCCGTGTGCGTAATCATAGGGCGGGCCGTGCGATCTGCCAATGGCTGGTCGCTGGAGCATTGTGGAGTCATCCGTTTGATCTTGAGTGCCTGACCTGCTTCGGCGGTCGCTAAGAACCTACAGTGTCTCCGTCGCGCGCCACCAGCGTTCGGTCTTCGCCGCCACCGCACCCGCGCTGGCGGCTTTTCTATTTAAGGCAACTATGAAGCGTTCCGTGAGGATCAAGTGTACATCCGGTCGTCAACCAGGTGACGGCGATGCGCGTGTACGCGCCGGCTTCATTCAGTGCGCGCCGGTTCCGTCGGAATCAGCATCAAGTTCCGTGCGGACGCTGCCGGCTGCCGGGTGGCCGGTCTGACAAGCGAGCGCATTGATCGCGCGATGGGAGTGCGGCTATGACGGACCTGAGCAAACTCAGTCGGCCAGCACTGGCGGCGGCAATACGCGGTGGCACTTCTGGTTGGGCCAATCGGCTCATCCACGGTTGATGTTCGTTACAGCGAGCTGCTTCCGAAGCGGAAAGCGATGCTGGTGCGGTTGCGGCGCCGCGCGTACTCATCGCGGGATGTCGAACGGTGTTTGCCTCACGTCTGCGTGCGAATTTGGTATTGCGCGTTGGGTGCGGACTGGCCAGGTTAAGCCATGACGCCCCGCACCCGCGACACGACCGCCACCCAGCGCCGCTTCGACAACTTGCGCTGGTTGATCGCCGCGCTCACCCCTCAGCCCGATGGACGCCGCCGATATCTTCGACTTCTTGCAATTTTCGCCATAGGGCGCGCGCAAGTACATCCGCGAGCTGAGCGAGTCGAGAATCATCGAAGTTGCACGCTACATCGACGGCACCGAAAAGTATCTCGGCCGGCCGTTGTACAAGCTCACTGCCGACCAGGCGCTGGTGGCCGCCTTCGTGGCGCAACTGAATCCGCTGTGCCCGGCCGCACCGTGCAACCCGAGCGCAAAGCTCGACTTGCCCGTGGCTGCCGGCCGCAGCTTCCATATTATGGCGGACGAGACCCAATATGCGGTCCGCGCCAGCAGCGCGCCGGCAGTGCGTGACCACTGGTGGAGGCTTTCTTCGGCGAAGCGGTGAAAGTGTGATGCGCCGAGCCCCTCTAAAATTCAGCAGTTCACTCAACGCCTCCACGTTCGCGTGCGCTGAGGTCACTCAGGAGCTACCTCGGACCGAGGACCTGTTCATGAGCAGTCAGATCCTCAGACGTCAACGCGCAGCGCAATTATCTTGCTACGGAGTTCAGGACTGCGTTCACAACTTTTGCATGCGCATTCGCTTTTACGCATGCTGTATTGGGAACGTCGCTGAGGCCGCGCGCGCCCTGACTGGCGCTTTGAATTACCGCATTGCTGCATTCATTCGTCACGAGCATGAATTTATATGCCTCGAAGCCGACGACTCCAATAAGGACGAGATAAAGAGCTCTGATAGCGGAAGTGGGGGTGCCCATTTCAAAACCTCCATTGTTGTAAATGGGCAATCCTATCACGAATACGTTCACATATTGGCAACGCACGCAAAGTGGCTCTCGTACTGCGCCGATCGCCCATGAAGCTTGGCGCTGCACCTATGAAGTGCTCCGCGTTCGCGCGGCGAAGGCATGGAAATCTGCGAGGTGATGAAGCTGGCGAACCTTGAATTGTTTCCGCCGCGCGTTGTCGCTGCCGCGATGAGAACTGTGACCGCGCGCCTATGCCGGCCGGGAGTGCGATGCGCTGTCGCCTTAACGATGGCGATTGTCGGCGAAGCGCGGAGGAGGTATGGGGAATCGTGCTGGCCAGCCGCGACGAGTCCGGTGCCGTCGTATGGACCGCCGAATGTACGGAGGCCCTTTCCATCTGCCGGCCGATCCTCGACCTGGGCGACGAGGCCGGCGCGCGGATGGCGCCGGAGCCGAGCCGCGCGCTGCCGGTGGCGGCTTATCGCGACCCGGCGGTCGCGGGCGCGTCGGAATAGGAACAGCCAAAGGAAAATAAGCAGTCGCAGCGCAAGGGGCGGCGGTCAAACAGAATGAGGAGGTAGTATCGCCCGCGCCTGCGTTGGCGTCGGTGCGTACAAACTCAAGCTGCTAATGCATACGCATTGTCACCAGCCAGTGATAGCTCCAATATTTCCGATGCCCATTGATTCAAGCTCTTGCCGTTGGCCGCAGCTGCAAGTGCTGCTGCCTCATGCACCTCCGGGTTGACGCGGAGAACAAACTTCCCGGAGAAATTCTTAAACGGTTCAATGCCTTTCTCCTCGCACGCTTTCAAAAACACCGCGAGAGAAATAGCGCCTTCACGCTGGAGGCCGGCGACGTCCGTAGCGTAGAAATCTGCACCGCCATTGAGCCCAATGAACTCGCCACGGAAGAGCTCGATCTCTGGATCAAAAACGATAACAGCTTGGTGGCCATCGATTTTCATAACATTGTTCATGGTTTTACTCCGTTTTCATCAAGCCACTTCCGGATGGAGGCGACTGCACCTTTGTCGATGTCCGGCGATGGGTGAGGGCGGTGCATGACCTTCACCTGGTCAAAAAGGTAAACCGTGACACGCGAGCCTTCGGCCTCCTCAAGCACTGCGCCAAGAGCTTCGAACAGCGCGACGGCGTCGAGCCATTTGACACCGGAAGGTGTGGGGCGGGAAAAAACGAGTTGCAACGTTTTTTGGTGTTTAGCTTTCATATGCATTAAATAGTACTAAATAATAGTACCATATGCAAGCAAAAATCTTTTGCAGCAAAACTTCAAGCACACCGAAACGTGGCAGGCTCGGCGGGACTTGGTGCCAAGCATGTCGGCCTGACCTCATGGGTGCTGCGATTACGCATGCCGCCGCCGGTGTGGATTTCAACCTTGCCGAGCTCAGGGGGCGAGTGTCGCGCGCGCACGCTACGATTGTTGATGACACTTGATAATTCACGGTGTTAACATTCCGAGAGGAAAATTTTAGATGCTTAATAAGTTCAAATGCGAGGGTGCGCGATGGACGATAAATTGTTGAATCAATACTGCCTTGACTGGGTCCATTGGTGTTACACGCGCCGGTACTACATCGCGCCGGGCGGCAAGTCTGCGCTGGCCGCTATGCAGCCTAGCAAGACAGGGCTGCCGCCAAATGCCAGGAACAATCCGGACATGCAGTTCTTCAACATGGCGCTGCACACGCTCGCCGACATGAAGCAGCATTACGATGCGATGGTGTGCTTCAATCTTTACTACGTCGAGCAGGCCGGGCATATCAAGCGCGAAGCGGATCGCCTAGGGATAGCGCGCTCGACCTACTATCGCCGAGTATTGGCATATGCGCGCGCAGCTTATGCGATGGCGAAGAGCTTGAAGGCGGCGCACGAAGCGATGGTTGGCGCAGCTCCTGAGCTTGAAAAGTGTCGCGTTGCAGCGCTACAAAATAGCGCTTTTTGAAACGCGACACTTTGACCTAAAATAGCCTCAGTTTTGGTAGTCTGAAAAATTGACTCCGAAGGTTTGCTACTTACAAGATATGTCTGAGCACCATGAAACGCCCGCATCGAAAGCTGCGGGCGTTTTGCGTTTGGCGGCGTTATCCACCCTGATGGCGCCGCCCGGCGCGCCACATTGCGAGGCACCATGAAAACCTTCTACTTGCAGCAGGAACAAGGCTCCGTGCCGTTCGCTGACGACGGCCGCATCTTCATCGATGACTATCTGCACGAAGGCTGCTCCGAGCTCAAGCAGGTCCAGGCTGCCAGCTGGAAAGACGCGAAAGCGCTTCTGATTTAGCCCCTGTGCGAGCTCACCATGTATCAGCCGACGTACCCGCTCAAGCAAATCGTCCGCGACTACATGGACAAGCGCACGCAGACTGACGATCCGCCACCGACGCCCGAGGAGATCCGGCGCCAACTCGGTTGGCATATGATGCCGGCGAATCAACAGCCAGATCGCGTTGATCGCGACTGAAAATGAACAGAGTCTCCGCCGCGCGCCACCAGCGCCCGGCCTTCGCCGCCACCGCACACGCGCTGGCGGCTTTTCTATTTGATGAGATTTACGCCGTAGGCTGCCCGAACTTTTCAATGGCTTCGGCTATGCAGGCCACGATTGACCGCTCAATTGTCCCTTCTTTAAATTCGCTGCTCATACGCAGCATTTGTGCCAGAGACTTGGCATGGTTAAGAGTTGGCGCTGTGCTTGCGTATTGGTCTACATAAAGCTCGAGGGACGAGAGTGCGTTGTGTGCCGCCTTGAATGCTGCAGTGGTTGTCATATTTTTAACCATCGAAAGAAATCATCATGAACGTCATCACCCCCGCCACCCGAGTCCGCGCAGCGACTCTGGAATATCGGTCATCCGCTCGCGTACTGCGAGTTTTTGATCAAAACGCGGCCGGGGAATTGCTGCCGGTATCATTTCGGCATTGCAAGGATGATAGTAAATTTATATTGGCATATACGCCAGCTGGCCATGTTTACGCAGAGGTCGAACGAGTTGTTCCCGCCATGTACACCAACTACGTCACCGGAACGTCGCGTCACTGGCTGCTTACCAAATGGTGGATGCGCACGCGGCCCTGCATCCCGGCTGTCATGGTTGAGGGCATTGGTGGCGCGTCCGAGTTCTATTGCCCTCGCTGGGCTATCCCGCTTGACCTGATCCATGCCGCCTTGTTTGGCCGCGTGAAGTTGGTGGGTTGAAGCGCCCCATGCGCAACCCCATCACCGCAATCCTGAATCACTTCTTCACGTCGCACGTCGAGCCGTTGTGCGACTTCCACTTCGCTGTCCTGTGTGACGGCATTCCCGCAAAGGTATCCACCATGAGCATCAACGTCACCCGCAACCACGGCCCGATCAACCTGCGCGCCACCTTCAAAGCCGCCGACGGAGAAGTCGAAGCGCCACTGTCGCCAGCCGCCTGGTCGGTCGTCGTGCCCGGCACCGCCGACGCCTCGCCGCTGGCCGCGCTGGAAGTTGCGCCCGACGGCTTGACCGCTGTCGCCACGCTGTCCGGCCAGTCCGGCGCGGCCACCGTCATCTCGGTCGCCGACGGCGTCACCATCACCGCCGACCTGGTTATCGCGCCGCTACCGATCGTCTCAGGCGAGATCACGTCGGACGTCATCGCCGCGCCAACGCCGAGCGTCGACCCAGTCGTCAGCACTTCGTAACATCGCACGCGCCAGCGCGATCCAGCGGCGCGAGCAATAGCGGTCGCAGCGGCCGATGAGCAAAGGGCGACGATCCTTCGTGCAGAGCATCGCATGCCTAACTCGCCGCAGGCGGCCGCAACCCAATATATATACATCATGCCCAAACGTCCGAAGTCGATATGTCGACAGGCCGGATGCGGCGTGCTGGTTGATCTGCCTGGCTTCTGCGTCAAGCATGCGCAAGTCGTGGTGCAGCAGGACACTGAGCGTCGCGGTACTGCGCACGAGCGTGGCTATACCAGCGCCTGGACCAGGGCGCGGCCGCATTACCTGCGCAAGCATCCGTTGTGCGTCTACTGCAAGCGCGAAGGATTCACGCGCGCCGCCACCGTGGTCGACCACATCAAACCCCACAGGCTGAAAGAAGCGATCGACAGCGGCGATGAAGCACTGATCGCTATTGCGCGTGCGCTGTTCTGGGATAGCGACAACTGGCAGGGCCTGTGCTTCACATGTCACAACAGCACCAAGCAGCGCGAAGAGAAAGCGGAGCGTTACAGATGACATGTGTGATCGCACTGAAAGCTGGCGGCATCGTCCACATGGGCGCTGATAGTCTGGGCAGCAACTTATATACCAAGCGCGCCCGCGTTGATCCCAAGATCTATCGTGTCGGCGACTTCATGTTCGGCTTCACGACGTCGTTTCGTATGGGGCAGTTACTCGGTCATGCGTTCAAGGCGCCGGATCGTGACCCGCGCGTCGCGACAGAAAAGTTCATGTCGACGGTGTTCATCGATGCGGTTCGTGAGTGCCTGAAGACAGGCGGCTTCGCGAAGAAGGAAAACGAAACGGAAGAGGGCGGCAATTTCCTGGTTGCGTATGAGGGCCGCATCTTCAATATCGACAGTGACTATCAGGTCGGCGAAAGCGTGCTGCCTTACGAGACTGTCGGTTGTGGCCAGGATATCGCAATGGGTTCCATGTACACATCAGCAGCATCGGCGATGTCGCCGACGGAACGCATCGACATCGCGCTCAAAGCCGCCGGGGAGTTTTCTTGCGGCGTCGGCGCGCCATTCATTCAGATGCAATCGGTGGGGCTGCAATGAGCATCAAGAAGATCGTGTGCGCGTTGACCGGGCATCGCTGGGTAAGCGCGGCTGCGTGCATCGCCAGCGCGCGTACTTGTGCAAGGTGCGGTGCATATGTGCCAGCCATCACCTGGAGCGTTCCGCCTATGCCTCGGGTCAAGTCACCGGCGATCCAGTCGAAGCGCGCTGACGTCTGTTATGAGGATGCGCCGTCTACGCTCCTGGCATCGCTGCGGCTCACACAGCAAGCTCCGCCTGCGCCGCCAGTACGCTTGGTCCGAGATGATTGCCCGCCACTACACCATATCGATCTGCACAGACAGTAGCAGGAGAGCCAGACCAGCATGGCGCAGGTGGATGGTGTCGTTGTTGTGCGAGCAGACCCCGCGTGCGTGCTGCGCGAGCGGACTACATGCCGGCAGGGTAGGGGGGCATCAAATGCCTACGGGCAATTCGGCTAAAGACCGGCCATGCAGCCTTTTTTTTTCGACCGCGAAATTAAAAATCCAAAACGATTGCCGAAAAGCACGAAGCAGATGCAAGAAAGGCAATAAATGGGTGGTATCGCGACTGTGCCGGGCCGCGGCAGAAAGCCAAAGCCGACGGCGCGCAAGGTCGCGGCCGGCAACCCCGGCAAGCGCGCGCTGAACAAGGAAGAACCCAACTTCGGGCTGGCCACCAACATCGATCCGCCCGAGTGGATAGTCGGCCGTGCCGCCGACATGTGGGAGCGCGTGGCGCCGTTGCTGCTCAAGCAGAAGGTGCTGCAGCTCACCGACATGCACAACCTCGAGGCGTTCTGCATGGCGTACGCGAACTGGCGCGCCGCCGTCGACGACGTGCATAAAAACGGTGTCGTCGTGGCTGGCGCCACCGGCGGACCGATCAAGAACCCGGCGCTGACGGTGCTGAACGAGGCTGACCGCCAGATGGTGACCTTCGGTTCCATCCTCGGTCTGGACCCGTCCAGCCGGCAGCGCCTGCGCTCGCCCGAGAGCGGGAAAACCAGCAATCCCTTCGGTAAGTTGCTCAATGGCTCGTGAGAAAAAACACCCGCGCGTCGATGTCGCGAACAAATACGCGCGCGACATTGTCGCCCATCGCATCCCGGCCTGCCTGTATGTGATCCAGGCCTGCCAGCGCCATCTGGACAACCTGGCCGTCTGCCGAACGCGCGCCTACCCCTACAAGTTCGACGCCGCCGAGGCGGAAAAGAAGCTGCAGCTCATCGAGATGCTGCCGCACACCAAGGGCGAATGGGGCTTCAAGCGGCAGCTGGTGACGCTCGAGCCGTGGCAGAAATTCGGCTTGGCCTGCACGTTCGGCTGGCGCCACAAGAAAACCGGCTTCCGCCGGTTCCGCGAAAGCTACTGGGAGGTGCCGCGCAAGAACGGCAAGTCCGTAATCGGCGCCGGCGTCGGCATCGGCATGTTCGTGGCTGACAATGAGTTCGGCGCCGAGGTCTATTCCGGCGCCACCAGCGAAAAGCAGGCGTGGGAAGTGTTCCGGCCGGCGCGCCTGATGATCAAGCGCACCGAGATGCTCATGGAGGCGGCCGGCATCGAGGTCAACGCGGCCAACATGAACCTGCCGGCCGACGGCAGCCGCTTCGAACCCCTGATCGGCAATCCAGGCGACGGCGCGTCACCATCGTGCGCGATCATCGACGAATACCACGAGCACGACAGCGCGTCGCTCTACGAGACCATGCTGACCGGGATGGGCGCGCGGCGCCAGCCCCTGGTCCTGATCATCACCACGGCAGGCTCCAACATCGAGGGACCGTGCTACGACAAGCGGCGCCAGGTCATCGAGATGCTTGACGGCTCGGTGCCGGACGAAGAGCTGTTCGGCTGGATCTTTACGATCGATCAGGGCGACGACTGGACCGACCCGAAGGTGGTGGCCAAGGCCAACCCGAACATCGGCGTCTCGGTGTTCCAGAACTATCTCGAAAGCCAGCAGCAGAAGGCCATCAAGACGGCGCGCTTCACGAACACGTTCAAGACCAAGCACCTCAACGTGTGGACGTCGGCCAAGACCGGCTTCTACAACCTCGAGGCCTGGCGCGCCTGCAAGGACGAGACGCTGACGCTGGAGCAGTTCGAAGGCCAGTCGTGCATTCTGCCGTTCGATCTCGCGCGCAAGCTCGACATGAACAGCATGGCGCGCCTTTTCACGCGCGATATCGACGGGCGCCGGCACTACTACAGCGTGGCGCCGCGGTTCTGGGTACCGGAGGATACGGTCAGGAGCAGCGACAACAAGCGCATGTCCGAGCGGTTCAGCGCGTGGGTGAACGCCGGCCTGCTCGACGAGACGGAGGGCGCCGAGGTCGACTACCGGGAAATCCTGGCGGCGGCCGTCGAGGCCAACAAGCTGAACCCGGTCGACTGTTGTCCGATCGACCCGCACGGCGCCACCGGCTTGGCGCACCAGCTCGACGACGAGGGGCTAACCCCGGTGATCGTTACCCAGAACTACACGCAGATGAGCACGCCGATGAAAGAGCTCGAATCGGCCATCGCGTCCGGCCGCTTCCACCACGACGGCAACCCTATCATGACCTGGTGCATCTCCAACGTGATCGGCAAGTACCTGCCGGGCAACGACGACGTGGTCCGGCCGATCAAGCAGGGCAACGACAACAAAATCGACGGCGCCGTCTCCCTGATCATGGGAATCGGCCGCGCGATGCAAACCGAACCCGGCGGCATGCCGGCCGATTACGACCTCATGGTGGTGTGATGCAAAAACTGGCGCTGGCCCTTCAATTTATCGGTGACTGTATCACCCCCGCGCTCGTCTACAACCTGTGCATCCTCGGCGGCATCGCGATGATCGCCGCCGGCGCCGCCATGCTGTGGGGCGCGGCTGTGTCACTGATCTGCACCGGCGTGCTGCTGATCGTCCTGACGTTGCACATCGCGGCCGGCTTCGGCGGGAAGGTCTAAATGTTCCTGTTCTCGCCGAAGGCCGACAGCGGCGACCGCTCCGCGTATGGCAGCTTCTGGTTCAGCCAGGTGCCTTCGCGCTTTGGCGTCGCGGACGTTCGGGGCGACGGCGCGCTCCAGCTCAGCGCGGTCTATGCCTGCGTGCGCGTCATCGCCGACGCGATCAGCTCTCTGCCGTTCAAGATGTACAAGACGGCGCCCGACGGCTCGCGCAAGGAGATCACGAACCACTGGCTGTATCGTCTGATCGCGGTACGGCCGAACGATTTCCAGAACCCGATGGAGTTCCGGGAAATGATGTGCGGTCACTTGGAATTGCGCGGCAACGCCTTCGCGCAGATCGTAGCGAACGCGCGGGGCGAGGTGACCGAGCTGCTGCCGATCCATCCGGACATGGTCACAATTGAGGTGTTGGGTACCGGCGCCACGCTCAACTGGCGCTACCGCGTCAAGCAGCTGAATGGGCCGGATGTGCTGATCGCCCGGGTCGACATGTTCCATATCAAGGGCATGTCGCCGAACATCATTATGGGCTACTCGCCAATCCAGCTGATGGCGAAAATGCTCGGTGCCGGCGTCGCCGCGCAGGATTACGGCCTGCGCTTCTTCGAGAACGACGCATCGCCCTCCGGCGGCGTGCTGGAGCATCCGACCAATTTCAAGGACAAGGAACAGCGCGACCGCTGGCGCGAGGCCTGGCAGGAGCAGCAGGGCGGCCGCAACAAGGGCAAGGTCGCTGTCCTCGAATACGGGTTGAAGTATGTGCCCGGGATCACCGTGAAAAACACCGACGCCCAGTTCCTGGAGTCGCGGCAGTACACGCGCTCCGAGATCGCCACCATGTTCGGCATCCCGCCGCACATGATCGGCGACCTGTCGAAAGCCACGTTCTCGAACATAGAGCAGCAAAGCATCGACTTCGTGGTCAATTCGCTGAGCCCGCGCCTGAATCGCTGGGAAGCCGCGCTGGCGTACAACTTCCTCGACCCGGACGATCTGACCATCAGCTGTGAGTTCTCCACGATTGCGCTGCTGCGCGGCGATGCTGCGGCCCGCTCCCAATACCTGCACAACGGCATCCTCGACGGCTGGCTGACACGCAACGAGGCTCGCGCGACAGAAAGACTGAACCGCATCGATGGACTGGACGAGCCGCTACGGCCGCTGAACATGATCGCGGACAATGCCGCCGAGGAAGAGGACCGGGAAATCGAGGACGGCACGGCGCTGCCTCCGAACGTCACGCCGAATGATCCGGCGGCTCCTGCGCCGCCGCCTCCGTCGAATAGCGACGCCCGGCTGTTGGCGCTGTCGATGGCGGCCGCCGGCCGCGTTGCTCGCAAAGAGGCCGAGATGGTCGCGCGTGCGCTTCCGCTCGGCGACGATGCGCTGGCGACGGCCTACGCCAAGCACGTCGCATTTATCGTCGGCGCGCTGGCCGTGCCGTCGGCGGCTGCCCAAGCGTATGCACTGGAGCAGATCGAATTCCTATCGGCGAATCGCGACATGGCTGTCGAAGATTTCACCGAGGTCGCGCGATGCAAGCTCGAAAGGCTCGCCGCTCAGGGCTGAGCAGGTCGTCGAACCACACAATTCTTCCCCTTCATCAGGGGTCTCGCAATGCCCGCCGCGCGCGGGCTTTTTTAATGGAGCGCCAGCTTATGCAACGGCACCTACTTCTGGCCGCGTTTGCCAATACGCCATGGGCCATGGATCAGCAGCACCTGGCGACGTTCGCCGGCGTGCTGCGCCGCTGGTCTTCCGGCGCGCCCGCCACGCCAGAGGTCATGGCCGAGGTGCAGGCAGCCCAGGCCGCCCGCGCCGCGCGCGCCAAGACGGCGGCCAGCGTGGGCGGCAACATCGCCGTGCTGCCGCTCTACGGGATCATGTCGCAGCGCGCGTCGATGGCTGACGATATCTCTGGCAGCGGCGGCACGTCCACGCAAGCCTTCACGGCAGCGCTGAACGCGGCGCTGGCCGACGATAGCGTCGGTGGCATCATCATCGACATCGACAGCCCTGGCGGCTCGGTGTTCGGGACGTCCGAGCTAGCCAGCTCCATCCTCGCCGCGCGCGCCACCAAACCGATCTACGGCTACGTCAATTCGCTGTGCGCGTCGGCCGCGTTCTGGACCGGATCACAGTGCGCGCAGCTGTTCATCACACCGGGCGGCCAGGCAGGTTCGATCGGCGTCTACATGCAGCACATCGACGAATCGGCCGCGCTCGAAATGGAGGGCTACAAGAGCACGTTCATCTCGGCCGGAAAATACAAGGTTGAGGGCAACAGCCTCGGCCCGCTGGACGCCGAAGCCCAAGCATTCCTGCAGAGCACCGTCGATGCCTACTACGCCTCGTTCACCCAGGCGGTCGCCAAGGGCCGGGGCACACCGATCGGTTCCGTGCGGGATGGCATGGGGCAGGGCCGTTGCCTGCTGGCCAATGATGCGCTCGCGGCCGGAATGGTGGATGGCATCTGCTCGTTCGACGACGTCGTCGCCAAGATGAAGAAGGCGATCCGGAGCGCGCCGGGAACGAGCGCGTCGCATGACGTCGCGATCCTCGCTGGCGATCACTCCGCGAGCGAGCTTGCCGACGTCGTCGTGACGGCGCCGGCCGCGGCACCCGTCAACGATTTCGCCGTGCGTGCCGCCGCGCGCCGCCGCGCGCTGGAAATCGCCGCCGCGTAACCAATTCCAATTTTGGGCCAGCACAGGCCCGCCGGCGGTGCTCCTTCGAGCCACCGCCGTCCCGGCCCCAAGGTCGATTGTGCAACCCAGTAGCAATTCCGAACCGCCCATGTGGCGGTTTTTTCATTTCCGAGAGAGAAAAATGAACAAACGACTCCTGCAGCAACAAAAGGCCGCAATCATCGGCAAGGCCGCCGCCCTGAACGCAGCGGCCGAGGCCGCCGGCCGCGACCTGACGGCCGAAGAAGCTGTCCAGTACGAGGCCTATATGGCCGAGGCGCGCGGCTACGATGCCCGCATCCAGCGCGCCGAGGAGCTGGCCGCCGCCGACGTCAATGTTGGTGTCGACGTGCCCGACAGCGCCCGGATGAGCGTGACCGAAAACATCGAGCAGGACCCGCGTCGCGGCTTCGCGTCGGCCGGCGAGTATTTCAAGGCGGTGCGCGGCGCGGCCGAGGCGGCGTCGACCGGTCGTGCCGTGGACAAGCGTCTGCTCATCGGCGCCGCCGCGCCCGGCATCTACAACAACGAGGGCAGCGGCGCCGACGGCGGCTTTGCCATTCCCCCGCAATTCTCGACCGACATCTGGCGCCTGTCGCTGGGCGACGGTTCGCTGATTCCTATGACGTCGAACACCGAAGTGAGCGGTAATTCGATGGTCTTTCCGAAAGACGAGACCACGCCGTGGGGCGGCGCCGGCGTGCAGGCATATTGGAAAGGCGAAGCCGGCGCTGGCGCGGCCAGCAAGATGAACCTGGGCACCGACATGCTGCGCCTGAAAGAGCTGATGGTGCTGGTGCCTGTCACCAACGAGTTGATGGAGGATGCGCCGGCGCTGGGTAGCTACCTTTCGCCGCTGGCCAGTGACCACATTCAGTGGAAGGCCAACGAGGCGATCCTGTTCGGTCTGGGCGGTGGCATGCCGGCCGGCTGCTTGAACAGCAATTCGCTGGTGGTAGTTGCCAAGGAAACCGGCCAGGGTGCCAGTACGATCCTGCAACCGAACATCTCGAAAATGCGCAGCCGCTTGAAGACCGGCGAACTGCGCAACGCGATCTGGATCGGCAATCCGGACATCCTGCCGGCACTGGAAGGCTTGACGGTCGGCCAGCTGCCTATCTTCCTGCCGCCAGGCACCGGCATCCGCGAAGGCGGCTATGACGGCATGCTGAACGGCCGCCCGTTGATCCTGAGCGAGCACGCCGCCGCGTTCAGCTCCCAGTCGGATCTGTCGCTGATCTCGTTGACCGGCTACCGCACCATCACCAAGGCCGGCGGCATCGAGACCGCGACGTCGATGCACCTGTACTTCGACGCCAACGCCACTGCCTTCCGCTTCATCTTCCGCATGGACGGCCAGCCGATCATGCAGGCGCCGATCACTCCGCCGACCGGCAAGAGCACCAACACGCGCAGCTATTTCGTGACGCTGGGCGCGCGCTAACGCGGAATCGCATTGCCGGGCGCTGACTGCGCCCGGACCACCACCATTACCGGAGTAATACATGAACCCGAACGTCAAAATTTCAGAAAATATCGCCGTGCTGGCGACCATGGACCCTGTCAGCGTCGCCGCAGGCACCGTCGTGAGCGGCTTTGTATCGATGCGCGACTTCGCCAGCCTGGCCGCGCTGTTGATGGTCGGAGCCATGGGCGCCAGCGGCACGATCGACGCCAAGCTGCGCCAGGCGACCAGCGCTGGCGGCGCTGGCGCGAAGGACATCACCGGCAAGGCGATCACCCAGCTGCTGGCCGCCAGCAATTCGCCCAGCCAGGTACTGATTGAATGCCGCGCGGACGATCTCGACGTCAACAACGCCTATGAGTATGTCGCCCTGTCCGTCACCGTCGGCACCGCTGCCTCGGTGCTGGGGGCCGTCCTGCTCGGTGGCAATGGCCGCTTCCAGCCCGCGTCGGCGTTCAACCAGGGCGCCGTCGCGCAGGTCATCTAAGCAATCCGGCCCGGCCTCGCGCCGGGTCTGCCAAGGTGAGTTAGCGTGCCAGAAATCTGCCTTATTGCGCCGGTGGGGGAGTGCATCAACGTGCTCGAGGCGCGCGCCGACCGCCGCATCGACTATGCCGACGACGACGCCAAGCTGAAGCTGCTGATCGCCGTGGCGCGCCAGACGGCCGAGATGCGCACCAAGCTGCAGCTGCTGCACGCGCGTTACAAGCTGGTGCTGAACGCGTTTCCGGGTTCCGACTGGTGTAACCCCAGCCTGATGACGCGCGGCGCTGTGCCGTCATTCGCCATCCAGTTGCCGCGCTCTCCGCTGGTCGACGTCATCTCGATCGAATACATCGACATGAACGGCGACCTGCAGACCATGCCGCCGGCGGACTATATCGTCAACGCCGCGCTGACGCCGGCCGTCATCACGCCGGTTTTCGGCAAGATCTGGCCCATCCCGATGCCGCAGATCGCGTCTGTTTTTATCACCTTCGACGTCGGCTACGCGTCGCCGATCACCGTGGCGGCGCCGGGCGCGAATTTCAGCGTCGCCGGTCCGGTGACCTGGTCCGTTGGCGACCAGGTGCAGTTCTACAATTCCGGCGGCGCTGCGCCTGCGCCGATGAACACCGAGGAAACCTACACCGTCGCCACCGCACCGGGCAACGGAACCTATACGCTGACCGACGCGGCCGGCGCGCCGGTGAGTTTCAGCGATACCGGCTCGGGCCGCACCTATATCGGCGTCGTACCCGAGGGCATCCGGTCGTGGATGCTGCTGCGCATGGGCTCGATCTATGAAAACCGCGAGGAGGTGGCGATTCTCACACGCGGGAAAATCGAAGCGCTGCCCTACGTCGACGGCCTGCTCGACCCGTTTAACGCTGCGGTGTACTGATGCGCGCGGGGAACCTCCGGCGTCGCGTCCAGATCCAGGCGCGCGCGGCCGGCCAGGACTCGCTGGGTCAGCCCCTAACCGACTGGGCGACGATCACCACAGTATGGGCCGACGTCGAGCCGCTCAGCGGCCGGGAACTGATCAAGGCGCAAGCGACCCTGTCCGAGGTGACGCACCTCGTCACGATTCGCTATCAGGCGCAGTTCGCCGATCCACTGGCGATGGCCAAGAACCGGATTCTGTACGGCACGCGGGTCTTCAACATCCACGCATCGATCGACCCAGGCGAGCGCCACGACGCGCTGCAACTGTCCTGCTCGGAGGGGCTCAGCGATGGCTGACCTCCAACTTGACGGCCTGAACGATGTGATCGGCCGGCTGCAGGGGTTGCCTGCCAAGCTGGTCGCGGGCAGCCTGCGCGCCGGCCTGCGTCAGGGCGCCAACCTGATCCGCGACCAGGCCAAGGCCAATTTTGACGGCGCTGGCGGCCCGAACGAGCTGACCGGCGCATTGAACGCGTCGATCCGCACGACGCCGCGCCGCGGCTCGCCGACGCGCGTCGTCTTCAATGTCGTGGCCGGCACGCTTACCAGCGCTCAGTCGCGCAAGTTCGGCGCGCAGTCGGCCTATTACGCGCTGTGGGTGGAGCAGGGGCACATCAACCGCAAGCTCGGCGAGGCGCTCAAGGGCGGTCGCCGGAGCAGGCAAGAGCAGCGTGCCGCGTCGACCAGCAATACCCCGGCCAAACCCTACATGGCGCCGGCGCTGCGCGAGCGCGCGCAAGACGCCATCGACATGGTCGTAGCCACCATCAGCGCCAATCTCGAATCGGATCTCGCATGAACGAATACATCGCCGTGCGCGGGCTGCTCGGCCAAGCCGGCGCGCTGACGGCGCTGATCGGAACGCGTCTCTACCCGGACGTGCTGCCCGATAACCCGGTATATCCCGCCGTCACGTTCCAGAAAACCGACGGAGGAAACGAGGTTGGATCGGTATCAAACCCCGGTATTTGCTGGGCGGAGATGCAGGTGTCGACCTGGTCGAAATCGCGCATTGAGGCGGCGGCGATCGTAAAGGCCGCATCCGCAGCGCTCGACCGCGCGCGCCTAGTGACTGTGGCCGGTGTGCAGGTCGACGACTGCTTCTGGTTGTTCGACACGGACGACCACGACGGCGAGACGCGCATCTACTTCACGCATTCGAAATTCAAAATCCACTACAGGGAACCCTGATGACGCAGACCGAAACCATTACTGCGCAGATCGTGACGATTTTGAAGGGCGCCGGCCTGACGGTGCGCGACGACACCGACGCGCTGTACAGCTTCGAATACAAGCCCTGCATCGTGATCGACGTCGGCGACGAGCTGGCCGACCCCGTGTTCGGCCAAGGCTACATCTACTGGAACCTGAATTTCGACCTGCTGATCGGGGCCGACGGCGAGAACCCGAAACTGGCGCCCGAATCGACCCGCAAGGCCGCGCACGAGGCGTTGTATGCCGATCGCCAGCTGGGCCTGTCCGATTTCGTTGTCGACTTGAACGTGAAACAGATCCAGCGCGCCATCGACGCCGAAAATCCCGCCGCCGGCATCACCCGCGTGGCCTACCAAATCAAATATCGAGTCGAGGAAGGAACGGCATGAACGATCAAAACAGTGGCGTCGGTGGCAGTTACGCCATCGACGAGTTGACCGGCGAGCGTCGCCTGCTCGGCCGCACCGAGGAACCGCAGGCCGGCGCCGCGCCACCCACGCGCCAGCCAGAACCCATCGAACCCGCCCCGGCGGGTTTTTTTACGCCCGTCCAACCGGTTGCTCCGGCTGACACCCCTACCACCACCACGGAGTAACCATGTCCCTCTTGACCCGTAAACGCGCCATCCTGGCGAAGATCGAAACGACCTATGGTGTCGACGCCAGCCCGACCGGCGGCGCCAACGCCATCCTGATGAGCAACCTGACGGTCTCGCCGATGGAAATGACACTCGTCGAGCGCGCCAACATCAAGGCCTACCTCGGCAATAATCCTTCGGTGCTGGCCGCCATCTACGCAAAGCTGGCCTTCGACGTCGAAATGGCCGGCTCCGGCACCGCCGGCACCGTGCCGGCCTACGGCGTGCTGCTGCGCGCCTGCGGCCTGTCCGAAACGATCCTCGCTACCGCTGTCACCGGCACAGCCACGGCAGGCTCCCTGACCTCCATCACGCTGGCCGCGCCCGCGTCGTCCGTGGACGGCGCCTACAACGGTATGACCATCGCCCTGACCGGCGGCTCGGCCAGCCCGGCGACTGCCGTTATCGCCTCCTATGTTGGCGCCACTAAGGTGGCCACCTTCACAGCGCCGCTTGCCGTTGCCGCCGACGTCACGACGGTCTATTCTATCGGCGCCCAGGTGGTGTACCAGCCGATTTCGACCAGCTTCGAGTCGGTCACGGTGACCTGCGTCGTCGACACCGTCGTGCACAAACTGCTGGGCGCGCGCGGCACCGTGCAGGTCAAGATGACGGCCCAAGGCATCCCGATGTTCAGCTTCACGCTGTCGGGCTTGTACGTCGACGTCGCCGACGGCACCACGCCGGCCGTCACGCTGTCCGCATTTAAGGCGCCGCTGGCCGTGAACAACCGCAATACGACCGGCCTGGTCGTGGCCGGCTTCGCCGGCGCGGTCGGTAGCGACATGTCGTTCGACTTCGGTAACAACGTCGTGTTCCGTTCGCTCGTGGGGGGCTCCGAAACCGTGATCATCACCGACCGCAAGGTCAGCGGCTCGATCACGGCGGAGGCGACGACCGTGGCCGCGCAGAACTGGTGGTTGAACATCAAAAACGTCCTGCTCGGCCCCTTCTCGGTCACGCAAGGCACAGTCGCCGGCAACAAGGTCAAGATCGACGCGCCTAACGTGCAGCTGACCACGCCGGCCTACGCCGACAAGGACGGCATCACGATGCTGACCACCAAGGCCGACATGATCCCCGTCAACGGCAACGACGAAATCACGCTCTGCTTCCTTTGATCTCTGGCGCAAGCCATCCCCTGCACCGATCTGGTTCGCCCCGCCCTTCGCGGGGCCGGCGGACCAGACACGGGCATTTTTCACCTCCCGCGAAAGGTAACACCATGTTCATCCTGAAATCCGAAGCAGACAAAACCATCAACTGGCCGGTCAAGGTCGACGTCCCCAGCGACGGCGGCAAGATCACCCAATTCGAATTCACCGGCATTTTCAAGCG
>Ga0209847_1000382_pt1 | contig 18415 bp, 11 predicted proteins | sample OrgsoiDNA_201060_FD_185808 | JGI IMG/M metagenome (GOLD analysis project Ga0209847, IMG submission 185808) | Permafrost soil microbial communities from the Arctic, to analyse light accelerated degradation of dissolved organic matter (DOM) -... | ecosystem: Environmental > Terrestrial > Soil >... | reverse complement strand
CCCATGCCGCCGACCAAGGTCATCAGGATCACCAGGCCGGACATGGTCCAATGCACATCGGTCAGCGTTTCGAAGCCTTGCACGGCCGTGTTCATCGCACCGGCCAGTCCGCTCAAGGCGGCCGACAACACCAGCGCCAGCAATTTGTAGCGGTCGACGTCGTAACCCAGCGATATGGCGCGCGGCTCGTTTTCCTTGATCGCCTTGAGCACCTGGCCGAACGGTGAATGCACGGTGCGCACGATCAGCGCGTAGCCGGCCACCGCCACCGCCAGCACGACGTAGTACAAGGTGGTGTCGTTGCCGAGGTTGATCAGGCCCAGCAGCGTTCCACGTGGAACGCCCTGCAAGCCATCCTCGCCGCCCGTGTAGCCGCTCAGCCGCAGCGCGCCGAAGTAGACCAGCTGCGCCAGCGCCAGCGTGATCATGGCGAAATAGATGCCCTGACGGCGGATCGCCACCAAGCCCATCACAAGGCCCGCCACGGCGCCGACAGCGATGCCTGCCAGCAAGCCCAGCTCGAAGGTCATGCCGCGCGCCTTGAGCACATTCCCGGCCACGTAGCCGGCCAGGCCGAAGAAGGCAGCGTGGCCGAAGGACAGCAGGCCGGTATAGCCGATCAGCAAGTTGAAGGAGCAGGCGAACAAGGCGAAACACAGCAACTTCATCAAAAACACCGGATAGCCGAAGAAAGGCGCGGCCAACGCCAGCGCGAAGGCGATTGCATAACCCATGTTTTTATTCATCGCCATCCTCGTTAGCGTTCTTTGCCGAACAGGCCGGCCGGACGCAGCAACAGCACCACGATCATCAGCACGAACACCACCGTCGCCGAGCCGGCCGGGTAATAGACGCGCGTCAAGCCTTCGACGACACCCAGGCCGAGGCCGGTCAAGATGGACCCCATGATGGAGCCCATGCCACCGATCACGACAACGGCGAACACGACGATAATCAGGTTGGCTCCCATCAGTGGGGAGACCTGGATGATGGGCGCCGCCAGCACCCCGGCAAAGCCCGCCAAGGCGACGCCGAAGCCGTAGGTCAGCGTCACCATCAGCGGCACGTTGACACCGAAGGCCTCGACCAGCCGCGGATTTTCCGTGCCGGCCCGCAAGTAGGCACCGAGCTTGGTTTTTTCGATCACGAACCAGGTGGCGAAGCAGACCACCAGCGAGGCCGCCACCACCCAGGCGCGATAGTTGGGCAAGATCATGAAGCCGAGATCGGTCGAGCCTTGCAGCAATGCCGGCGTGTCGAAGGGCTGGCCGGAGACGCCGTAAAACGAACGAAAAATTCCTTCAAGCAACAACGTCAGGCCGAAGGTCAACAGCAGGCCGTAGACCTGGTCGACCTGGTACAGCCAGCGCAACATGGTCCTTTCGATGACGATGCCGAAGGCGCCGACCAGCAGCGGCGCGACGACCAGCATCAGCCAGTAGCTGGTGCCGAAATAGCTGACGCCCATCCATGCGAAAAACGCGCCCATCATGTACAGGGCGCCATGGGCGAAGTTAATCACATTGAGCAGCCCGAAGATCACCGCCAGACCCAGCGACAACATCGCATAAAAAGAGCCGTTGACCAGACCCAGCAGCAGCTGGCTCATCATCGCCTGCAAGGGAACGCCGAAAATTTCCATGGGGTGGCAGTTTCAAAAGTTACCGCGAAAGACGGCGACGGCGCCATACCGGCGCCGCCGCCCCGTCGTTACTCGCCTATTTCCACAGCGCGCATTTCGATTCGGCCTTGGTCAAATAAGCTTGCGCACCCGGCACCGTGGCGACGACCTTGTAGTAATCCCACGGATATTTGGATTCGGACGGCTTTTTGACTTCCATCAAATACATGTCGTGGACCATGCGGCCGTCGGGGCGGATTTCGCCGTCCTTGGCGAACATGTCGTTGATCCGGGTCTTTTTCAGGTAGGCCATGACCTTGTCGGCGTCATCGGTGCCCAAGGCCTTGACCGCCTTCAGATAATTCATCGCGGCGGAATAGTCGGCCGCCTGCAGCATCGACGGTTCCTTTTTCATCTTTTCAAAATAGCGCTTGGACCAGGCGCGCGTGTCGGCGTTCATGTCCCAATACCAGCCGTCGGTCAGATACATGCCCTGCGTCAGGTTCAGGCCGAGCGTGTGGATGTCGTTGATAAAGATCAGCAAGCCGGCCAGCGTCATCTTTTTGGTGAGGCCGAATTCATAGGCGGCCTTGATGGAATTGATGGCGTCGCCGCCGGCGTTGGCCAGACCGAGGATTTGCGCATTCGACGCCTGTGCCTGCAGCAGGAAGGACGAGAAATCGGACGCGCCGAGCGGATGTTTGACGCTGCCCAGCACCTTGCCGCCATTGGCCTTGATGACGTCCGTCGTGTCCTTTTCCAGCGACAGGCCGAAGGCGTAGTCGGCGGTCAGAAAATACCAGTTCTTGCCGCCGCGCTTGACGATGGCGCTACCCGTGCCGCGCGCCAGCGCCACCGTGTCGTAGGCGTAATGCACGGTGTAGGGCGTGCATTCCTCGTTGCTCAGCCGCGACGTGCCGGCGCCGATGGCCATGAAGACGCGCTTCTTGTCCGCCGCCACCTTGGCCATCGCCAGGCTGGTGCCGGAATTAGTGCCGCCGATCAGCATGTCAACACCCTGCTGGTCGAACCATTCGCGCGCCTTGGAAGCGGCCACGTCGGCTTTGTTCTGGTGGTCGGCGGAAATGAACTCGACGCGCTTGCCGGGCACGACGACGCCGGCGTCGGCGATCGCCATCTTGACGGCCTCGGCGCCGCCCTGCCCGTCGATGTCCGAATAGACGCCGGACATATCGGTGATCAGGCCGATCTTGATGACATCGCCCGAAATCTGGGCTTGCGCGGCGCAAGTCCAGCCCAGCGCGCACAAGACTGCGGCGGTAGCGTTCAGTTTCATGTTGTCTCCGTGGTGGATTAGGGTCAAAAACCGTTCCAGAAAACTACACGCCGAGCAGCTCGGTCAGTACCGGCATCTTGGCGCCCAACTCGGATGCAGCAAACGTCTCGACGATCCGACCGTGCTCCATCACATAAAACCGGTCCGCCAGCGGCGCCGCGAAACGGAAATTCTGCTCGACCATGACAATGGTGTAGCCCTGTGCCTTCAGCGCCAAAATCATGCGCGCCAGGCCCTGCACGATGACCGGCGCCAAGCCCTCGGAGATTTCGTCGAGCAGCAGCAGCCGCGCGCCGGTGCGCAATATCCGCGCCACCGCCAGCATCTGCTGCTCGCCGCCCGACAGCCGGGTGCCCTGGCTGTGCTTGCGCTCTTCGAGATTGGGAAACATCGAGTAGATGTCCGCCACCGCCATGCCCGGCGCGGCACCGGCCAGCTGTGGCGGCAACATCAGGTTTTCCTCGGCCGACAACGACGAGAAAATGCCGCGCTCCTCGGGACAGTAGCCAATCCCGAGGTGGGCGATCTTATGCGTCGCCAAACCGACCGCTTCAACGCCATTGACCTTGATCGAGCCCTTGCGCGCGCCTGTCAGGCCCATGATGGCGCGCAGCGTCGTCGTGCGGCCGGCGCCGTTGCGGCCCAGCAGCGTCACCACCTCGCCCGTTTGCACCGTCAAATTGACGTCGTGCAAAATATGCGATTCGCCATACCAGGTGTGCAGATGGGAGATTTCCAGCGCCGCGGCCATCACTGCGCCCCTTCCAGCGCGGCCGCCTCGGTCCCCATATACGCCTCCATCACTTGCGCATTGGCCGACACCTCGGCGTAACTGCCCTCGGCCAACATGGCGCCACGCTGCAGCACGGAAATCCGGTCGCAGATGCCGGACACCACTTTCATATTGTGTTCGACCATCAAAATGGTGCGACCGGCCGAGACTTTCTTGATCAGCTCGGTGACGCGCTGCACGTCTTCGTGGCCCATGCCCTGGGTCGGCTCGTCGAGCAGCATCAGCTCCGGCTCCATCGCCAGCGTCGTGGCGATTTCCAGCGCGCGCTTGCGGCCGTAGGGTAGGTCGACGGTCAGGCTGTCGGCGAAGCCGGCCAAATCGACCTCGGCCAGCAGCTGCATCGCGCGATCATTCAGGCGTGACAAGGCGCGTTCGCTTTGCCAGAAATAAAACGAAGTGCCGAGCTGACGCTGCAAGCCGATGCGCACATTCTGCAGCACCGTCAAATGCGCAAACACCGCCGAAATCTGAAACGAGCGGATCACGCCCATGCGCGCGATTTGCGCCGGACGGGCGCGGCTGATGTCGTCGCCATTGAACAAAATCTGGCCCGAACTGGGCACCAGAAACTTGCTCAGCAAATTGAAACAGGTGGTTTTACCGGCGCCGTTGGGGCCGATCAAGGCGTGGATGTGGCCGCGCCGGACCGCCAGGTTCACGTCCTTGAGCGCCGTGTAACCCTTGAATTCCTTGCTCAGATTTTTGGTCTGCAGGATCAGGTCCGACATCGCGTCTCCCTATATTTTTGTGTGTCGAGTTTGCATCCATCTTAATATTCTCGACAACAATATAGGAAAATCATGCACGACTATTGATACAGACCTAATGTCGGGCGTATATTTTTGACACCAAAATACACCCGCTCAAGGCCTCACTGCCACGCCGCCTGGATCAGCTCGGCCGCCCTTTCGGCGATCATGATGGTCGGCGAGTTGGTGTTGCCGGAGGTGATATTGGGCATGATGGAGGCGTCGGCCACGCGCAAGCCGGCCACGCCGATGACGCGCAACTGGCTGTCGACAACGGCCAGCGTATCGTCGGCGCGGCCCATCTTGCAGGTGCCGACCGGATGGAATATCGTCGTACCGATGGCGCCGGCGGCGGCGGCCAGCTCCTCCTCGGTCTGATATTGCAGGCCGGGCTTGAATTCCACCGGCGCATATTTTGCCAGCGCCGGCGCGGCGGCGATCTGGCGCGTCAGGCGCAACGCGGCGGCAGCCGTGGCGCGGTCCTGCGCCGTGTTCAAATACATGGGCGTGATTTTCGGCGCCGCGTAGGAATCGCCGCCGGCCAGCCGGATATGACCACGCGACGTCGGCCGCAGATTGCACACGCTGGCGGTGAACGCGGGAAAGGCATGCAAGGGATCGCCGAACTTTTCCAGCGACAGCGGTTGCACGTGATATTGCAAATTCGGCGTAGCCTGGCCGGGATCGGACTTGGCGAACGCCCCCAGCTGCGACGGCGCCATCGACATCGGCCCGCTCTGCAGCAACGCATATTCCAGGCCGATGCGCAGTTTGCCATACCAGGTACTGGCCAGAATATTCAAGGTCTTCGCGCCGGTGATTTTAAACACCGTGCGCAGCTGCAAATGGTCTTGCAGATTCTCGCCGACACCGGCGGCATCGCGCAGCGGCAGGATGCCGTGTTCGCGCAGCAGCGCCGCCGGGCCGATGCCGGACAGCTGCAAAATATGCGGCGAACCGACCGCGCCGGCCGCCAGCACCGTTTCGCGCTGCGCCAGCGCCTGGAAGGTGCTGCCACCGCCGCTGAAAATCACGCCGCGGCAACGCGGCCCCTGCTCGCCCGCCTCCATCACCAGCCGTTCCACGTGGCAGCCTGTCATGACGGTCAGGTTGGGCCGCAGCGACGCCGGCTTCAGGAAGGCCTTGGCCGTGTTCCAACGGATGCCGCGTTTCTGATTGACGTCGAAATAGGCGCTGCCGGCGTTGTCGCCGCGGTTGAAATCGTCCACTTTGGCGATGCCGACCTGCTCGGCCGCGTCGCGAAACGCGTCCAATATCGGCCACGACAACCGCTGCTTTTCCACGCGCCATTCACCGCCGACACCATGCTCGGCCGAGGCACCACGATAGAAATCCTCGCTTTTCTTGAACAGCGGCAGCACCGCATCCCAGCGCCAGCCGGGGTCGCCGGTCAACTCGGCCCAGCGATCGTAATCGGCGGACTGGCCGCGCATATAAATCATGCCGTTGATCGACGAGCTGCCGCCGAGCACCTTGCCGCGCGGATAAATCAGGCTGCGGCCGTTCAGGCCGGCCTCCGCCTCGGTGCGGAAACGCCAGTCCGTGCGCGGATTGTCGATGCAATGCAGATAGCCGACAGGAATATGTATCCACACATAATCGTCCTTGCCGCCCGCCTCGATCAGCAATACCGTGGCGTTTTTATCGCGCGTCAGCCGGTTGGCCAGCACGCAACCGGCCGTGCCCGCACCGATGATGATGTAATCGTATTGCCCGGCTGATTCCAACTGCGTCTCCCTGTTCCGTGATCGCGGCTTAAGCCACGTTTTAAGCCGCGTTAATTTCCGCCAGCAATGTTCGCACCAGTTGCGCCGCCGGCATCGCCCGCGCTCGCGCGACGCCGGTGCCACACCACAAGGACATCCATTCCGTATCGCCGCGCTTGGCAGCTTCCGCGCGGATAGGCCCGGTCAGCGCATTTTGTACCGGATAGGCCGGCACCTGCGATTCGACCTGCGCCATTTCAGTCATGAAACGGTTTTCCAGCCCGCGCGCGTAACGGCCGGAAAAACTGCGCGTCAAACGCGTCGGATGATCGCCGGCCGATAGCAGCCGCTGCTTGTAGCCGGGATGGATAGCCGATTCGTCGCAAACCAGGAAGGCCGTGCCCATTTGCACCGCTTGCGCGCCGGCATCAAGCGCGCGCTTGATGTCGGCGCCGTCCATGATGCCGCCGGCCGCGATCACCGGAATATCGACGCCTGCCACCACTTGCGGCAACAACTCGAAAGTGCTCAGCGTGGCCTCGGTTTGCGGCACCAGGAAAGTCCCGCGATGACCGCCGGACTCGACACCGGAAGCGATCACGGCATCAGCCCCGACCGAAGCCCAAGCTTGCGCCTCGGCCACCGTAGTGATGGTGCCGACAACGAAAATATTGGCCGCATGCAAACGCGCCACCTGTGCGGCGCTCAAGATATCGAAGGTGAAGCTGGCGACAGCGGGCCGCAGCGCCAGCAACATCTCGAACTGGGCGCTGAAATCCTCGCACCACTTGGCCGGCATCGGCAACTCCGACCAAGCCAGCGACGACCAGATCGGCCGCAACAATTCAGCGGCACGCGCCAGCTCGGCCTGGTCCGGTTGAGGAGGAGTTTGTACGAAGAAATTCAGGCAAAACGGCTGCGCGGTCAGCGCCCTGATTTGTTCGACTTGCTCGCGTATTTTTTCCGGCGATAACAAGGAACAGGCAAGTGAACCGAGCGCTCCGGCGTTCGACACGGCGGCAATTTGCGCCGGCGTATTGTTACCGCCCGCCGTGGGTCCCTGGATGATGGGATGTGGAAATAGCGTATTGAGTGGCATCGCAACGACCTCCAAAACAGCGCTGCCGGCTCGAAAAACCAGCTATTCGCATGTCTATCAAGCACTAAAAACAGCGTTTCAGCCTGTGTATAAGTCTATGGATATCCACAGGCACCAAATGTGAGTAAACGAAAAATTTTTGGGGACCGTTTTTTTTGTCCAGAAACGGTTCCTCGCTCATACACGGCTTGCGCGCCCGCTTATCCAGCTTGCAAGGGCTTGATTCTAATTCAAAATCAGCACTTATCCACAGAAAAGTGTCTGCGTTAACAACTACTACTATTCTTTATATCTATCTTTGTAGAGTAAACCACGCCCCAGCCCCAACAAAGCGTTACCCCGTCAAAACCACACGAGCAAACAATTGCCGGGCTACGCGCAGAGATAGTATTTCTTTGGCATGGCAGTTCATCTATACTGAATCGGCAACCGTCTGCAAACCTACTGCCGGAGCCATTTTGTCTACACAAAGCAGCCCCTTTGGTTTTGTCTGCCCGACCGCGTCCACCAACGACGCCCGGCCCATCGTTTTGATTGAAGGATCGCGATGACTTTGCCGCCGCCTTCTTTTTCAGCCCGTTTGCCGCGCTCCCCCGCCTATGTACGCTTTCGCCGACGACTGCTGACCGCCGTATTCAGCCTGGTCGTACTCGGCATCGGCGTCATCGCCTCGCAAATGCATGCCTCGTATTTCGAACGCGAACAAGGCGTCGGTCTGGGTTTGCTGTTGATTTTCTTATTGGCCGCTTGTCATTTCGCGCTGCGCTCGTACTCGAAACTGGAAGAGCGCGAACTGCGCTACCGCCAGCTCTACGCCACCAGCCGGGAAACCGAAGAAAAATTACACGTCAGCGAACAGCGTCTGCGTCTGGTCACCGACAATTTGCCGGTGCAAATCGCCTATATCTGCACCGACCAGCGCTATCGATTCACCAATCGCCTGTTTAACAAAACCTATGAACTGGATAACGCCGCAGGAAAAAAAGTGGCCGACGTCATCGGACCGGAAGCTTATGCCCAGTCGCGCGATCATCTGACACTGTCGCTGAGCGGAGAAAATGTGTATTTCGAGCGCAGTTTCCTGGGAAAGACAGGCCCGCGCACCGAAGGCGTCACCTACATAGCCGATCGCGGCGAAGATGGCAGGGTCGAGGGCCTGTTCTTGATGGTCGAAGACATCACCCTGAGAAAAAAGGGTGAGGAATCAATGAAGTTGGCGGCGCTGATGTACGAAAACAGCACCGAAGGCATGATGGTGATGGATATCAGTGGCGCGATTTTGTCGGTGAATCCGGCGTTTTCAAACATCAGCGGTTATCTGGAACATGAAGTCATCGGCCGGCAAGCTTACGAATTGACGACCGAGGGTAAAAAACCGCGCCTGTTGAACCGGATACGCCACGCGATTTATCACACTGGCGCATGGAACGGAGAAATCTGGCATCGCCATAAAAACGGCGAGCATTATCTGGTCTCGCTGCGATTCAATACCGTCTTCGACGCAGACGGGGAAGCCTACCGCCTGGTGGCGCTGTTCTCCGACATCACCAAGAAAAAAGCGACCGAAGAATTGATCTGGCGCCAGGCGAATTTCGACGCCCTCACCGGCTTGCCGAACCGGCGCATGTTCCACGAACGGCTGCAGCTGCAAATGAAAAAGGCCGAACGCTCGCAACTGCCGATGGCGCTGGTGTTTATCGATCTCGATCATTTCAAGGAAATCAACGACACACTGGGCCACGACAACGGCGATATTCTGCTCAAGGAAGTGGCCGTCCGCTTATTACATTGCGTGCGCAGCACCGATATTGTGTCGCGCCTGGGTGGCGACGAATTCACCGTGATTTTGAGCGAGCTGAAAAACGCCGGCGATGTGGCCAGGATAGCGCAGCAAATCCTGAAAAAAATGGCCGAACCCTTTGTCCTGAATCAGGAAGTCGCGCAGATTTCATCGAGCATCGGCATCACCTTGTATCCCGACGACGGCGCCAATGCCGACACGCTGCTTAAAAATGCCGATCAGGCCATGTACGCGGCCAAGCAACAAGGCCGCAACCGCTTCAATTATTTCGCGCCGTTCATGCAGGAAGCGACCCACGCACGCATGACTTTGAGCAACGAACTACGCGACGCGGTTCATCGCAATGAATTGCGCATCTTGTTCCAGCCCATAGTGGATTTATCCACAGGAAAAATCTGCAAAGCCGAAGCGCTGGTGCGCTGGCAACATCCGGTGCGCGGATTGTTGAGTCCGTCGGAGTTCATCACCATCGCCGAAAGCAGCGGCATGATCGTCAGCATCGGCGACTGGGTATTCGAGCAGGCGGCGCTGCAAGCCAAGCGCATGCAGCAACTGGGATTGGAAGATTTCCAGATCTGCATCAACAAATCGGCGTGGCAATTCCGCGCCGATGGCAGCGATTATCAACAATGGCTCGATTTGTTGGCCGATCTGGATATGAAACCGAACAGTATCGTCATCGAAATCACCGAAGACTTGCTGCTCGACCCCACCCAAGCGGTCAATGAAAAAATCCTGGCCTTCCAACATGCCCATATGCAGGTTTCGCTGGACGATTTCGGCACCGGCTACTGCTCGGTCGCGTTCTTGAAGCGCTTCAACATCGATTACATCAAAATCGACCCGACTTTCGTGTCGAACCTGGCCGGCGGCGCCGATGGCATCACGCTTTGCTCGGCAATTGTGGCCATGGCACACAAACTGGACATCAAAGTCATCGCGGAAGGCATAGAGACACCGCAACAAATGGCGGCGCTACGGCTGGTGGATTGCGATTTTGGCCAGGGTTACTTCTTTTCCATGCCGGTTTCGGGGCCGGAATTGGAAAAAAGCATGATCTTCGAGGTAGCGCCTGTGGATAACTGACTGGATATCCACAGGATGAGTTGTGAGCAAGGCCCAACTTGTCAGAAGGCCGTCATTTTATACAAAATTGCTCCCCGCCAGATACAAGCGTTGTGCATGGCCTTATCTTTCGCGTAAACAGATGATTTTGAAGAAGTTAACCGACTTATCCACAGAAATTGAGGCGTTTACTATTACTACTATTTTTATATAAATCTTTTTGTAAGCAACTAAAGAGCAAAGCCGCAGGCTGTTTAAAAAGTCGGAAGAAGGCAAATCCAGACGCCTCAACTGCCATCACCAAGAATATTCCTGTTAAGCAAAAAGCACGATCAACGGCACTCAAAACCAGCCAGCAACATCAAAAACCGCCATTTTGAAGACCCGTCTGTGGATAAGCGCTTGCATATCCACAGGATGAGATGTGGGAAAACTCAACTTTTGTCCACAAGCATTTTTTTATCCCAAAGCTATCCTGTCTGGATACAATGTTTTTGCTGCCACTCATACAAGCGCTAAGACCATGATTTTTCTGCCGTTAACCGACTTATCCACAGAAAAATGCTCGTTTACTATCTACTACTAGATTTTATATATACATCTTTAAGTAAACCTCACATCAACACCGGCGGTGGAAAAGTGAAGCGAACGGACTTTAATCCTGAAAAAACGTCTGCAAAACGATGAATTCACCGAAAAAAATGCGTTTAGGCGTCATCAGCGCGCTTGCTGAAGAACAACAGGGGCTCATAGAGGCCATGCAGAGCCCCTACAAGCTCATGCACGGCATGCGGGAGTACACGGCAGGCCAGCTGTGGGAAATCGACGCTGTGTGCGTTCTGTCGCGTATAGGCAAGGTCGCCGCTGCCATGACTGCGGCCATCCTTGTGGAAAAGTTCGAAGTTACCCACATAGTCTTCACGGGCGTGGCCGGAAGTGGCGATGCCGGCGTGCGTGTCGGCGATATCGTGGTTGCCGATGCGCTGATTCAGCATGATTTCGACGCCAGCCCGCTATTCCCACGTTTTGAAGTGCCACTGACGGGTTTGTCGCAATTTGCCAGCGATGTGGCCTTGAGCGATAAGCTGGCCGAAGCGGCGCGATTGTTTATCCGCGATCAGCTGGCGCACGTCATCGACACGGCCGAAGCCAAGGAATTCGGCCTGGAACGGCCGCAATTGCATCGTGGCTTGATAGCCAGCGGCGACCAGTTCATCGGCAAACGCGCGCAGGTCGTCCGCTTGAAGGAAGCTTTGCCGACTGTGCTGGCGCTGGAGATGGAAGGCGCGGCCGTCGCGCAAGTGTGTTTTGAACTGGGCGTGCCGTTTGCGGTCATCCGCACCATTTCGGACAACGCAAACGAGGAGGCGGCCGTCGACTTTATGCGCTTTGTGACGTCAATCGCTTCGCGTTATGCGTTTGATGTGATTAAAAACTTCTGCCACCTGTCGGCCGCATAAAAAAAGGCCGGACTGGACCTGACAGCTGCGTCAGATCCAGTCCGGCCCAAGAACAACAGGTACTTTACACGCCGAGCGTCATCAGGCTGGCGTTGCCGCCGGCTGCCGTCGTATTCACGCACAGCGCCCGCTCAGCGAACAAACGCCACAGCGGGATGGTCTCGTCCGCGTTGGTGTCGATGACGGCCGCCAAGGCCCCGTCACGGCCCGCCAATTGCCCTCGAACACTGCTCACCAGCATCGTTTCGACCAGTGCGACCTGGAAATCGCCTTTAAACGCGTCCAGATTGTTGACCAGTTGGACGCGATCTTTCACAGCGGCAGGCAAATCACCCGGCATCACCGAGCCCGGAGCGGCCACGACGATGGCGTTATTTCCGCTGGCCAGTACCGCCGCCAGCTGATTGAGCAGGCCGCCGGTGGTCGACGCGATACACACCACGTTGCCGCGTGCCACGAAACTGAGCGTATTGCGCTCGCCGGTCGGGCCGGGCAGCAAAGTCGTGCTGCCGAGCATGCTAGTGCGGCTGTATAGTTCCGTCAGCGCTGTCACGCGCTCCTGGCCGTGCTGTTTAGCCCAGACCGTCAGCGCGTCGAGCGCCGGCGTTGCCTGACGTTCATGGGTCGTCACATTGGCGGCATTGCGCTGCAAGCGCTTCAGGTACAACGGACCACCGGCTTTCGGGCCGGTGCCGGATTTGCCTTCGCCACCGAAGGGCTGCACGCCGACCACGGCGCCGACGATATTGCGGTTGACGTAGATATTGCCGACATGGGCACGCGAGCTGATGTAATCGATGGTTTCATCGATGCGCGAATGGATGCCCAGCGTCAAGCCGTAGCCGCTGTCGTTGATTTGATCTATCAGTTTCGGCAATTCCGCGCGCTTGTAGCGGATCACGTGCAGCACGGGGCCGAACACTTCCTGCGTCAGCTCGTCCAGCGAGCGGATTTCCAGCACGGTCGGCGCGACGAAAGTGCCGGCGGCGGATATCCCGGGCGGCAAGTCCAGCGAAAAATGGTTCAGCGCCGTCGCTTTCAACTTGTTGATATGGGCCAGCAGATTTTGCTTGGCCTCGGCGTCGATGACGGGGCCGATGTCGGTGACCAGGCGGTCAGGCACGCCGACCACCAGTTCCTGCATCGCGCCCTTGAGCATCTTGATGGTCTTGTCGGCGATATCTTCCTGCAGGAACAGTACGCGCAGCGCCGAGCAACGCTGGCCGGCGCTGTCGAAGGCCGACGAAATCGCGTCCTGCACGACTTGTTCCGGCAACGCCGACGAATCGACGATCATGGCGTTCTGGCCGCCGGTTTCGGCGATCAGCGGAATCTCGGCCGATTCCTGCACGGCGCGCTTGGCCAGCGTGCGGTTGATCAGCTGCGCCACTTCGGTCGAGCCGGTGAAGATCACGCCCTTGACGCGCGGGTCTTCGCACAGGCGCGCGCCGACCACTTCGCCGCGGCCCGGCAAAAATTGCAGCGCGGCGCGCGGAATGCCAGCCTCGTGCAGCAACTCGACGGCGCGGAAGGCGATCAGCGGCGTCTGCTCGGCCGGTTTGGCCAGCACCACGTTGCCGGCGGCCAGCGCGGCGGCGACCTGGCCGGTGAAGATCGCCAGCGGGAAGTTCCACGGGCTGATGCAGGTGACCGGGCCTAGCGCCAGCGTGTGGCTGCCACCGCCGACTTCGCCGGCGTAGTAACGCAGGAAGTCGACCGCTTCGCGGATTTCGGCGATCGCGTTGGGCAGCGATTTGCCGGCTTCGCGGATGGCCAAGGCCATCAATTCCAGTTGATGTGTTTCGAACAGCTCGGCGGCGCGGTTCAGCGCGGCGGCGCGCAGCGACGGCTCGGTGGTCTGCCAGTCCATCGCGAATTCGCTGGCGCTGGTCAGCGCCGTGGTGACGTCGGCGGCGCTGGCTTCGACCAGCTGGCCGACGATATCGCTGTTGCGCGCCGGATTGCTCACCGGCTGGGCCGGCTGGCCGACGCTGACCGGTCCGGCCAGCAGCGGCGAGGCGTGCCAGTTGCGCGGCGCGGCCAGCGCGTCGGAAATGCTACGTAGGACATCTTCGTTCGACAAATCGAGGCCGGCCGAATTCTTGCGTTCGTGGCCGAACAGGTCGACCGGTAAGGCGATGCCGGTATGCGCCACGCCGCCCTGCTCGCGCGCCAACGTCAGCGGGTCCTTGATCAGCGATTCGATGGCGATGCTTTCGTCGACGATCTGGTTGACGAACGAGGAATTGGCGCCGTTTTCCAGCAGGCGGCGCACCAGGTAGGCCAGCAGCGTTTCGTGGGTGCCGACCGGCGCGTAAATGCGGCAGGCCTTGTCCAGATTGTCCTTGCCGACTACCTGGTCGTACAAGGCCTCGCCCATGCCGTGCAGACACTGGAATTCGTAGTCGGTCACGCCGTCGCGCTTGGCCCAGGTGAAAATCGTCGCCAGCGTTTGCGCGTTGTGGGTGGCGAATTGCGGATAGATCACGCTGGTCGCGGCCAGCAGTTTTTGCGCGCAGGCCAGGTAGGACACGTCGGTGTAGACCTTGCGCGTGTAGACCGGATAGCCGCTCATGCCGTCGACCTGGGCGCGCTTGATTTCGGCATCCCAATACGCGCCCTTGACCAGGCGCACCATGAATTTGCGGCCGCTGCGCTTGGCCAGGTCGATCAGATAATCGATGACATACGGGCAGCGTTTTTGATATCCCTGCACCACGAAACCGATGCCGTCGAAGCCGGCCAGTTCCGGATCGTAAGCCATGGCCTCCATCAAATCCAGCGACAGTTCGAGGCGGTCGGCTTCTTCCGCGTCGATGTTCAGGCCGATGTTGTAGTGCTTGGCCAGCAGCACCAGCTTTTTCAGGCGCGGCAGTAATTCGCTCATCACCCGCGCGTGCTGGGCGCGGCTGTAGCGTGGATGCAGTGCCGACAGTTTCACCGAAATGCCGGGACCGTCCTTGATGCCGCGGCCGTTCGAGGCTTTGCCGATGGCATGGATCGCCGTTTCGTAGGATGCATAGTAGTTGGCGGCGTCGGCCTCGGTCAGCGCCGCTTCGCCCAGCATGTCGTAGGAATAGCGGTAGCCGCGCGCCTCGTTGCCCTGGCCGTTCTTGATCGCCTCAGCGATGGTCTGGCCGGTGACGAACTGGTTGCCCAGCATGCGCATGGCCAGGTCGACGCCCTTGCGGATCAGCGGCTCGCCGCCCTTGGCGATCAGCTTGCCGATTGCCGAGCTCAGGCCGGTTTCGCTGCTGGTGCTGACCAGCTTGCCCGTGATCAGCAGGCCCCAGGTCGCCGCGTTGACGAACATCGACGGCGATTCGCCCAGGTGCTTGCGCCAGTCGCCCTTGCTGATCTTGTCGGCGATCAGGCGGTCGGCGGTGGCGCTGTCGGGGATGCGCAGCAGCGCTTCGGCCAGGCACATCAGCGCCACGCCCTCTTCCGACGACAGCGAAAATTCATGCATCAGCGCATCGACGCCGGAAGCGCGGGTGCGTTTTTCGCGCACCGCCGACACCAGCGTGTGGGCCAGCGCCTGCGCTTGCTGTTGCGTCTCGGCCGAGCCGGCATCGATTTGCGACAGCAGCCACTGGACGGCGGCGACCTCGTCGCGGCGATAGGCGCCGGTCACGGCGGCGCGCAACGGCGACGGATCGCGCAGCACTTCGGCCTGCAAGGCGGCGAACGGGAGGGTGGAAGCCGGGGTGGCGGCGGATGGCGCTGAGGTCATAGGAGACTCTTAATGAAAATAAAGGAGGGGGCACATACCAAAACACGCCCGGCGAGCACGGGGCTGGCGAGCGTGGAACGGTGGACTGCTGATGATTCGATTGTAAAGCGTATTCTTCTGGATTAATTCTGGTATTACTAAGGACTAGCAATAGATAGTTTTTGGTGAGACAATTTAACCAAATAAAATTGAGGGGACTGCGATGCTGGACAAGATCAGTAAAAAAATCCTGATGGAACTGCAAAGCGACGGCCGCATCAGTAACGTCGAGCTGGCGGCGCGCGTCAACCTGTCGCCGGCGGCCTGCCTGGAACGGGTGCGCAAGTTGCACGAGTCCGGCTACATCATGGGTTATACGGCCCAGCTCAACCCGCAGCTGCTGGACGTGTCGCTGCTGGTCTTCATCGAAGTCGTGCTCGACCGCACCACGCCGGAAGTGTTTGATGCTTTCAAGCATAGCGTACAAGTGATACCAGAGGTACTGGAATGTCACATGGTGGCCGGCGGTTTCGATTATCTGGTCAAGGCGCGCGTCAAGGACATGGCCGCCTACCGCGAATTCCTCGGCAAGACGCTGTTGCAAAAAGGCGTGCGCGAAACCCACACCTACGCGGTGATGGAAGAAGTCAAAAACACCACCCGCCTACCGATCAAATAATCGCCTTTGAGAAATCGATAGCGTCCGGCAGTAAATTGTTATACGTTGGAACCTAGTTTGACAGCAGCAATGACCAGACGCAGATCTGGCCACGGTCAATGGGGGACGTATGAAATATTTGCAGCACAAGATGGTGCGGCGCGGATTGTGGGTCGTCGGCGCGGCCGGGGCCGCTTGCCTGGTGGTCTGGCTGATTTTGCTGATGTTTAGCGGCGCCGGCACCTGGGCGGTGGTCGCGGGGGCGCTGGTGGCGGCCTTCCTGGCCCAACTTTCAGGACGCAATCAAGGCGACGACGGCATGCGCCATTTCGCCCACATGGTCGGCGAGGAAATCGACGCCATCATGATCGTCGCGGCGGAAACCTCCTATTTCGTCGATTCGGTCAAAAAGAAAATCGAACTGGACGTGCAAACAGCCAGCGGCATCGTCGCCAGCTCCGACAGCAACGCCAGCACCACCGAGCGCATCGCCGCCAACGCCGAGCGTGCCGCCAGGGTCGCCGCCCAGGTCCGCGCGGAAACGGTCAGCGGCCGCGAACAGGCCGACCAAGGTTTGCGCCGCATCAACGCCGTGCGCAGCGATGCGCAATCGGCCGCGACGATGATGGCCAGCCTGCAGGAAAAATCGCGCCGCATCACCAGTTTCACCGAAGCCATCGCCGAAATTTCCGCTCGCACCAATTTGCTGGCCCTGAACGCGGCCATCGAGGCGGCCCGCGCCGGCGAGCACGGCCGTGGCTTCGCGGTCGTCGCCGGCGAGGTGCGCCAGCTGGCCTTCCGTACCAAGGAAGCGGCCGATGAAATCAGCCATATGGTGCGCGCCATCAATGAAGAGGCGGAAAAAGCGTCGACCGGCATGAATTCGCTGGCCAGCGGCGTCAGCGCGGCGGCCAGCAATGTGGAAACCGTGCATGGCTTGCTGGGCAATATCGAGCGCTCGTCCGGCGTGTCCGAAGACGAGATCGGCCAGATCGCCCGCGCCTCGCGCGAACACGTCGAGACGACGCAGCTGATCGCCGCCGCCATCGCGCAGATCCGCGACAGCCTGCTGTCGACCGAGGCGGAACTGCCGCGCGCGGCCGGCGCGGCGATGGCGCTGGCCGAACGGGCCGAGATGATCGCCGGCGCGCTCGGCGATGCCGATATCGAAACCGCGCATGATGCGATCCGTCTGGCGGCCCAGAACGCGGCCGCCGAGGTGGGACGGATGTTCTCGGCGGCCATCGGCTCCGGCAAGATCACGCGCGAAGCCTTGTTTGATCGCCGCTACACGCCGATCCCGAACACCGATCCACCCAAGCACACGACGGCCTTCGACGCCTACACCGATCGGGTGCTGCCGGATTTGCAGGAAAGTTTATTGGCGGCGATGCCGCAGCTGGCTTATGCCGGCGCGGTGGATAACAATGGCTATTTCCCCACCCACAACAAGAAGTTTTCCCAGCCGCTGACCGGCGATTACGCGGTCGACATCGTCAACAACCGCACCAAGCGCATTTTCAGCGACCGCACCGGCAAGCGCTGCGGTGCCAATACCAAGGCTTTCCTGTTGCAAACGTATAAGCGCGACACGGGCGAGGTCATGCACGATTTGTCGGCGCCGATTTATGTCGACGGCCGGCACTGGGGCGGTTTCCGCATCGGCTACCGTTCCAGCGGCGGGTAGTTTTAGTCGATGTCGATGCGCGGCGCCGTGCCCGGCGCCGTCAGCTTGGTGGACTGGTTCATGCCTTCCAGATGCAGGCGCAGCCATTTGTGGGCCGGGCTGCGCGCGTCGCGCTCGTGCCACAGCATGTCCAGGTGCACGGCCGGCAGCACGAACGGCAATTCCTTGGAAATCAGCGCGTCGGTCATGCCGGTCGAGGCGATCAGGTGGCGCGGCAGCACGGTGATCAGGTCCGAATTGGCGACCACGCGGCCGGCCGTGAAGAACTGGTTCACCGTCAGCAGGATGCGGCGTTCGCGCTGGATCTGCGCCAGCGCCTCGTCGACCAGGCCGTGGGCGCGGCCGGAGAAGCTGACCAGCAAGTGGTTGGCGGCGCAATAATTTTCCAATGTCAGCGGCACCTTGGCCAGCGGATGGTCGCGCCGCATCACGCACACGTAGTGGCCGGAATACAGGCGCTCGTGGCGGATCGGCGAGCCGGTCTCGTAGGATAGCTGGGCCGCCACGCCTGGGAAGAAGCCGACGGCCAGGTCGATGTCGCCGCGCAGCAGCATCGGTCGCGGCTCGCGCGTTGTTAGCGGTACCATCCGCACGTTGACGCCGGGCGCCTCGCGTTCGATCGAGCGCATCAGCGACGGTAGCCAGAAGGCGGCGGTGGCGTCGGCCATGGCCATGCGGAAGGTCGCGTGGGCCTTGGAGACGTCGAAAGTTTCCGGCGCGACGGCCGCTTCCAGACTGGCCAGCGC
>Ga0209847_1000379_pt1 | contig 18511 bp, 17 predicted proteins | sample OrgsoiDNA_201060_FD_185808 | JGI IMG/M metagenome (GOLD analysis project Ga0209847, IMG submission 185808) | Permafrost soil microbial communities from the Arctic, to analyse light accelerated degradation of dissolved organic matter (DOM) -... | ecosystem: Environmental > Terrestrial > Soil >... | reverse complement strand
GCCGCGCCGACGATGGCGTCGACCGGGCAGGCCTGGATGCACAGCGTGCAGCCTATGCACAGCGACTCATCGATGTAGGCCACGGCGCGCGGCCGCTCGATGCCGTTGACGGGATTGATGGGAATGACCTTGCGGCCGGTCGCCTGCGCCAGCCGCGCCACGCCCTCGGCGCCGCCGGGCGGGCACTGGTTGATGTCGGCGCGGCCGTCGGCGATCGCTTCGGCGTAGGGCCGGCAGCCGTCGTAGCCGCACTTGGTGCATTGCGTTTGCGGCAGCAGGTCTTCGATGCGGTCGGCGAGGGAGGTGGGCGGTGTGGACACGGCGTGGTCGTCAGCGGTAAAGCGCCATTATCCGATATCTGCGCGCGGCGGGCTGAAAAACCTTGCGCGGCGCAGGGCCGGCGCGATGCACGCCGGAGCCGCCAGTTAACGCAATCGGGGCCGCAGCCCGGTTGCGATCAACCGTGCTGCGGCCCCGATGTGGGCGTGTGCTTAACCGTGCTGCTTGATGAACTCGCCGATTTTCGGGCAGATCACTTCGCGCCAGCGGCGGCCGGAGAAGATGCCGTAGTGGCCGGCGCCCGGTGCGACGAAGTCCTGCTGCATGTCGGCCGGAATGCCGCTGCACAGCTCGTGCGCGGCCTGGGTCTGGCCGGCGCCGGAGATGTCATCGAGCTCGCCTTCGACGGTGAACAGCGCGACGTTGGTGATGTCCTGCGGACGCACCAGCTGGCCGCCGACTTTCCACGTGCCCATCGGCAGGCTGAATTCCTGGAACACGGTCTTGATCGTGTCCAGATAGTATTCGGCCGGCATGTCGAGCACGGCGTTGTATTCGTCGTAGAACTTGCGGTGGCCTTCGGCCGGGTCGTCGTCGCCGGCGACCAGGTGGGCGTAGAACTCGCGGTGGCTCTGCGCGTGGCGGCCCGGGTTCATGGCGATGAAGCCGGCATGTTGCAGGAAGCCCGGATAGACCTTGCGGCCGAAGCCCGGATAGTTGGCCGGCACCGAATAGATGACGGTGTTTTCAAACCACGAGAATTTCTTTTCGGTGGCCAGGTTGTTGACCGCCGTCGGCGATTTGCGCGGATCGATCGGGCCGCCCATCATCGTCATCGTCTTCGGCATGTTCGGCTCTTTGGCCGAGGCCATCAGCGAAATGGCGGCCAGCACCGGCACCGTCGGCTGGCACACGGAAATGACGTGCAGGTCCGGCGACAGCAGGCGGATGAATTCCTGCACGTAGAAAATGTAATCGTCCAGATGGAAGGCGCCAACCGAGGCCGGCACCATGCGCGCGTCGGTCCAGTCGGTGATGTAGACGTCGTGGTCGGTCAGCAGGCCGCGCACGGTGTCGCGCAGCAAGGTCGAGTGGTGGCCCGACAGCGGCGCCACCAGCAGCACTTTCGGCTGCTTGAGCGCGGCGATGGCCTTCTCGCTGAGGTCTTTCTTGAAGTGGATCAGGCGGCAGAAGGGTTTGTTCACTTCGACCTGCTCGATGATGCCCACATCGGCACCGTTGACGGTGGTGGTATCGATGTCAAAGGCCGGCTTTTCGTAGTCTTTGCCCAAGCGATACATCAACTCGTAGCCTGCGGCGATGCGTTGCGCGAACGGCGTGTGCGCCAGCGGCGAGACCGGATTGGTGAACAGTTTGGACGATGCGTCAGCCCATTGCATCAGTGGCGTCAGGAGCGAGCGTTGCATTTCATGCAGATGGTAAAGCATAGGATTTCCCGAGGTAGTAAGTTTGGTGCGATGCACCAACGCTGTCATATCATAAGCCAATTATAGGATATTTGTTCGTAACACTAAGCATTTTACGATGCGTTGAGGAAACGGCTGCTCTATCGCAACACGGCACCCACACTAGAATATACCGCTGAAAGCATAAAAAAAGCAGCGTTTCCGCTGCTTTTGTGTAGGACATGATCGCGTTGTTGCTTAATCGAAGACCGGGGTTTCCACGCCCAGCACCTTGTGCAGTTTCGGCGACGTGGTGGTGTACTGCATGTGGATCTTCTTGTCCGGGAAGATGTAGGGCGCGGCGCCGAAGGCGGCCAGCGCGGCTTCATGGAAGCCCGACAAAATCAGCTTCTTCTTGCCCGGATAGGTGTTGATGTCGCCCACGGCGAAGATGCCCGGCACATTGGTTTCGAATTTCTCGGTGCTGACCACTTTCAGCTGGCGGCGCTCGATGTCCAGGCCCCATTCGGCGATCGGGCCGAGCTTCGGCGACAGGCCGAAGAACACCAGCAGCATGTCGAGCGGCACGCGGCGGGTCACGCCGTCCTGGCCGGTGACCTTCAGTTCCGACAGTTTGCCATCCTTGGTCTCGAAGCCGGTGGCCTGGCCGATGATCAATTGCATCTCGTATTCGTCGCACAGCGCCTTCATCTTCGCCACCGACGCGGGGGCGGCGCGGAAGTCTTCGCGGCGGTGCAGCAAGACCACCGATTCGGCCTTGCCGACGAAGTTCAGGGCCCAGTCCAGCGCCGAGTCGCCGCCGCCGCAGATGACCAGGTTTTTGCCTTCGAACAGTGCCGGTTCCTTGACGCGGTAGTGCAGCTGGCTATTCTCGAAGGCGTCGATGCCGTCGACCTTCAGCGTGCGCGCCTGGAAGGAGCCGACGCCGGCGGCGATGAAGATGGTCTTGCTGATGAAGCGCGTGCCGACGCTGGTTTCGACGTTGAAGCGGCCGTCTTCGCGGCGCTCGACGACGGTCACTTCCTGGCTCAGGTGGAAGGTCGGTTCGAACGGCTCGATCTGCTTGAGCAGGTTGTCGGTCAGTTCCTGGCCGGTGCACGAGGGCACGGCCGGGATGTCGTAGATCGGCTTGTCGGGATACAGTTCCACGCACTGGCCGCCGACGGCCGGCAGCGAGTCGATGACGTGCGCCTTGATTTCGAGCAGGCCCAGTTCGAAGACCTGGAACAGGCCGACCGGACCGGCGCCGATGATGACGGCATCGGCTTCGATGACGCCGGCTGGTGTGCTTACGCTATTCATACGAGTTTATTCCTGTTGATTCAGAGTGGGCGGGGCCGCCGCCGCGATGCAGGGTGCACGCGGCGTCGGCCTGGTCGCGGCGCGGACTTCAGCGCACCAGCAGATGCAGCTTGTCCTTGACGTCCTTGAACTGGTCGGCGTCCGGCAGCGCAGCCTTGGTCTTGGTGATCGACGGCCAGTGGCGCGCCGTGTCGATGTTGATCTTGATGAACTGCTGCTGGTCCGACGGCACGTCTTCCTCGGCGAAAATCGCGTTGACCGGACATTCGGCGACGCAGACGGCGCAGTCGATGCATTCGTCCGGGTCGATCGACAGGAAGTTCGGGCCTTCCCGGAAACAATCGACCGGGCAGACATCGACGCAATCGGTGTAGCGACAGCTGATGCAAGATTCGGTGACAACGTGGGTCATAACAGTCCTATCAATGTGGATGATGCGGCGGCGTCGGCGGCGCGGTAGGGGACCCGGGCGAGTGCGGCGGGGCGGCCAACGACAGCAAAGCACTGTATTTTAAGGTAATTCGCTATTTCTCACAAATTGCGCTTATATACAATATGTATAAGCAAATTCATTTGGGCGGCGCGACGCGGCGCGGCGGGCGCCGTTTGTGCGCGGCCGCACTGGCGCCGGGCGGCCTCAGCTGGCATCATGTCGGCCACGTTTAACTTATCGAGGAAAGCCGCATGGCCGACATCAACATCGTGCAAGACCATCAGCTGTCCGCCGAGCAGGCGCGCGCCGCCGCGCAACAGGTGGCCGACAAGCTGGCCGTCGAATTCGACCTGAGCTGCCAGTGGGACGGCGACGTGCTGCGCTTCGAGCGCAGCGGCGTGGAGGGCGCGTTGACGCTGGGCGCGCGGCAGGCGCGCATGCAGCTCAAGCTGGGATTTTTGTACAGCGCGTTTTCGTCGGCGATCGAGGGCAAGATCGCCGACAAGATGCGCAAGGTTTTCGCGGGATAAAAGTTCGCACCCGGCGTGCCGGGTGCGGGTTAATAGTCGAGCTTAGTCTTTCAGATCCTCGACCAGGTCGATGTACTGCTGCTGCGCGGCGTCTTGCGACGTGCCTTTCAAACCGGCCCAGGCGTCGAACTTGGCGCGGCCGACCATGTCGGTGAAGCCGGGGCGCTCGCCGTCGACGTCGCCGCTGGAACCTTGCTTGAACAGTGCGTACATCTTCAGCAAGGTCATATTGTCGGGCCGCTCCGGCAGGCTCTTCGAGTCCAGCTGCGCCTGTTGGAATTGTTCTTGCAAACTCATGGTTGCTCCTGTGGTCTAAAGGGGGATCGCCGCCGTGACGGCGATCGATGGTGGCTGACGCGCCATCATACAAACAATCGGCCCGCCACACCCTAGAGGGGAGGCTCCAAAAGCGGCGCCGCAAAAACAGAACGGCGGCCACCGCAGGCTGGACGCCGTGCCGTGTACCGCCGTTTCCGGTGCCCGTGCGGGCACTGGGCGCGCTTACTTCTTCTTCGGGTTGACCGCGGCCTTCAGGGTCGCGCCAGCGGAGAATTTCGGGGTTTTCGAGGCGGCGATCTTGATCGCTTCGCCGGTGGCAGGATTGCGGCCTTTGCGCGCTGCACGTTTGGCGACGGAGAAAGTGCCGAAGCCGGTGATGCCGACCGTGTCGCCTTTTTTCAGACGCTCGGTGATGATGGCAATCAAAGTGTTCACCGCACCGTTGGCGGCAGCAGCGGACACTTCAGTGCGTTTCGCAAATTCTGCAATCAATTCGCCTTTTTTCATTACTACCTCCTTGGTTATTAGAGCGCGCAGATTAGCATAAAATTTGCCGTAAGTAAGAACATTCTGATTGAAGTAGCCCTTGCAGTGTCTGGCGCGCCACGTCGCGGGGTGTTGTCGCGGCGGCCTTTTTCAGCGGCTTTTTTATGCCGCAGCGCAGCATCGATGCGCGCCGCCGCGCCGCATGTCCGCAACAGGTGCGCGGCGCCGTGCAAAGGGTTATGATCGCGGTGAGCGAGGACACGATCATGAGTTTTTCGGACGAAACCCTGATGGCCTATGCCAGCGGCGAGCTGGACGAAGCGACGCGGCGCGCGGTCGAGCACGCCATGCGCGGCGACGACAGCGTGGCGCGCCGCGTGGCGCAGCTGCGCATGGCAGGCGGCGTGCGCAGCGCCGCCTTCGGCCAGCACGCCGACGAGCACGCGCCGCGCCGGCAGATGCCGCCGCGCCGTGGCGCCAACGTGGTGCAGCTCGACGCCGTGCGCGCGTATCGCGCCGCCCACCAGCAGACCGCCAAACGGCGTGGCTGGCGCCGCTGGTCGACTCTGCAATGGGGCGCGCTGGCCGGCTTGCTGATGCTGGTGCTGGTGGCCGGCAAATTCGGACTGGCTTATCTGCAGGCGAACTGGCCGGTCGAAACGCCCAGCGCCGGTCCCGGCATCGGCAGCGGCAGCGTCATCGTCCGCGACGGCATGCTGCTGGCGCAGGGCAAGCTTCAGCAGGCGCTCAACGAACAGCTGGCCGGCGGCGCCAGCGACGATGGCGGCGCGCGCATCGGCGTCACCTTCCTCGCCGGCGACGGCAGCTACTGCCGCAGTTTCACGCTGAGCGGCAGCGCGCAGGACATGTCGGGCCTGGCCTGCCGCGCCGGCGGCGAGTGGCATATCCCGGTGCTGGCGCAGAACGTCAGGCAGGCGCCGCAGGCGGGCGGCTACCGCGCGCTGGCCAGCGACACGCCGGCCGCCGTGCTCGAAGCGATAGACCAGCGCATCGCCGGTCCGGAACTCGATGGTAAAGGGGAACTGGAAGCGCTGCGCAAGAACTGGCAGCGCTGATAGGCAGGCCTGATCCGGACCCGGCCGCCGCGAGAGCGCAGCGGGCTTGCGCGGACGAGCGAGCGTTGCCGGCTAGTTGCCGACCACCGCTTCGCCGACGTGGACCACGCCCTTGCCGACGGCCACCGTGGCATCGACCGCGGTCGACGCCACCGAGACGCCGGCGCCGACCACGGTCGAGGCGACGCTGACGACGGCGCAGCCGCCCAGCAGCGCCGAACCGGCCAAGGCAGCCACATACAGCAGCGCCATCGCCAGGGGCCGTGCGGCGCGCATGTTTTAAACGCCCAGCAGGTCGACGTCGAAGATCAGCGTCGCGTTCGGCGGGATCACGCCGCCGGCGCCGCGCGAGCCGTAGCCCAGGTCGGACGGGATGATCAGCTGGCGGGTGCCGCCGATCTTCATGCCTTGCACGCCTTCGTCCCAGCCACGGATGACCATGCCGGCGCCGAGGGCGAATTCGAACGGGTCGTTGCGGTCCTTGCTCGAATCGAATTTGGCGCCCTTGCTGCCGTCGTCGTTGCGCAGCCAGCCGGTGTAGTGGACGGTGACGTTCTGGCCGGCCTTGGCGACTTCGCCTTCGCCGACGACTTCGTCGATGTATTGCAGGCCGGATTCGGTGGTGATGGTGGACATAATGTTCCTTCAATGACGGGATGACAGAAGCCTGAATTGTAGAGCAAGCACCGGCAAAGCGCCATGCGGGGCCGGTTTGCCCTTAGAATGGGCGGCGCGCCACCGCAGCGTTGCGCGCCCCGTCACACCAGCCACCATGCGGAAAGAAGCGTAACGATGCGAGCAGTCTTGAATGCCTACGGCCGTGCCCTGTTGTCCCAGTTGCACGGCAAGATGCTGATGCTCAGCGTGCTGCCTTTCCTCTTGTCGGTGGCGCTCTGGGCCGCGCTGTTGTACCTCGGCCTGCAACCGCTGATCGACGCGCTGCAAGCGCAGTTCGTCCAGCACGACGCCTTCCGCGCCAGCAGCAGCCTGTTGACCTCGCTGGGCCTGGGCATGTTCAAGACCGTCGTCGTGCCGCTGATCGCCATGCTGTTGCTGCTGCCCCTGATGATCCTGACGGCGCTGATCTTTATCGGCGTGGCCGCCATGCCGGTCATCGTGCGCCACGTCGGCCGGCGCCACTACGCGCGGCTGGAGCAGAAGCGCGGCGGCAGCGTCATCGGCAGTGTCTTCACGGCGCTGGCCGCCTTCGCGCTGTTCGCGCTGGCCTGGCTGGTGACGCTGCCGCTGTATGCCTTCCCGCCGCTGGCGCTGGTGGTGCAGATGCTGCTGTGGGGCTGGCTCACCTGCCGCGTGATGACCTACGATGCGCTGGCCTTTTACGCCAGCGCCGACGAACGCGCCGAGCTGCGCCAGCGTCACCGCTGGTCGCTGCTGAGCATCGGCATCGTCTCCGGCGCGGTCGGTGCGCTGCCGGGCGCGTTGTGGCTGGGCGGCACCGTGCTGTCGGTGGTGTTCTTTCCCTTCCTGGCGGCCGCGTCGATCTGGTTGTATGTGCTGATCTTTATCTTCACCGGTTTGTGGTTTGAATATTTCTGTCTCGATGCGCTGGCGCGCCTGCGCAGCGAAGCGGCTGCGGCCATCGACCTCACCGCCATCCCCGAACTTTCACCGACTTTGGAAACAGGCCCATCATGACCATAGGACTCATCATCATCGGCGACGAAATCCTGTCCGGCCGCCGCAGCGACCAGCACTTTGCGAAAGTGGTGCAGCTGCTGGCCGCGCGCGGCCTGCAACTGGGCTGGGCCGAGATTCTCGGCGACGATCCGGCGCGCATCACGGCCACGCTCAAGCGCACCTTCGCCAGCGACGACATCGTGTTCTGCTGCGGCGGCATCGGCGCGACGCCGGACGACCACACGCGCCAGGCGGCCGCCGACGCGCTGGGCCTGCCGCTGCGCCTGCACCAGCAGGGCAAGCGCAACATCGAGCAGCGCATCCTGCAAATGGGCCTGGAGGCGGGCCAGCCGGCCGACTTGAATTCGGCCGAGAACCTGCACCGCCTGAAGATGGCCGAGTTCGCCGAGGGCGCGGCGCTGATCCCCAACCCCTACAACAACATCGCCGGCTTCGCGCTGCACCGGCATTATTTCGTGCCGGGTTTTCCGGTGATGGCCTGGCCGATGATCGAGTGGGCGCTCGACACCCACCACGCCGAGCTGTTCAACCGCGAGCCGCGCGTCGAGCAGGCGGTGCTGGTGTACGAGACGGCCGAGTCGGCGATCACGCCGCTGATGGTGGCGCTGGAGGCGCGCTTTCCGCAGGTGAAAGTGTTCAGCCTGCCGAGCGTCGGCGACGCCCACACGCGCCGCCACATCGAGCTGGGCGTGAAGGGCGAGCCCGGCCAGACGGCCGAGGCCTACGCGCAAATGTGCGCCGAGCTGCAGCGGCTTCAAGTCGAGTTTCTGGCGATCTGACGGGGGCGCCGTGCATTGCTTGCAAGTTTCATGTGAGCTTGATAATTAAGTGTTGAGCGGCGCGCTATCGCGGCGTTCCATCGCAGGGTGGAGCGCCGTTGTTTTTTTGCGAAAAAGAACGGCGCCGCGATTTTTTTCTGCGTGGCGTACCGTCGCCGCAGCGCCGTTGTGGTGGAATGGATGGCAGGCAAGGCAGTATTAAATCCGTAGGGTGATGGGTTCCAGATCGTATCGCGTGCGCGTTTTCGTACTCGGCGGATGGCTGGTGTTTCACAGATGACTGAGCGGTTTAGACTATGTTAAGCAATCGACGTTTCCGCCGGCCCCGTATCGTTGTGCGTGCGGTGCGCAAGTTGCGCGCCGGTGCCGCCGCGATGGGTTATGGCCGTGGCCGCCACCTGCGCGCCGTTCCTCCGCCGGCCCCGGAGCAAGTCCATCTGGCGCACGCCCAGCCGGCCGCGCCGCCGCCGTCCGATCCCATCCTCAGCAAGCGTACGCGCAACGCCTTCATCATGCTGCTGCTGGTGGGCCTGTCGCTGGCCGTGTGGTGGGGCGCGCGCGAGGTGCAGACCTCGACCATGCAGGCGCATTTCTTTTCCGGCATGGTCGGCAAGCTCAGCTACAAGGTCGAGCCGGGACCGAGCACGGCGATCCGCTATCCGAAGGACAGCCCCTACGACGAACGGCTAGGCTACGCCAGCCTGCCCGATTATCTGGGCAAGCTGAAGGCCAAGGATTACCAGGTGAGCGCGCAGGCGCGCTTCTCGCCGAAGATGGTCGAGCTGGCCGACATGGGCGTGTTCGCGACCTATCGCGAAAAGACCAAGACCGGCCTGAAGATCAGCGATTGCCGCGCCGAGCCGCTGTTCGAGGCCAGCTATCCCGAGCGCGTCTACAACAAGTTCGGCGAGGTGCCGGGCGTGCTGGTGAGCAGCCTGCTGTTCATCGAAAACCGCGAGCTGCTCGACAACAAATATCCGAAGCGCAATCCGGCCGTCGAATGGGACCGGCTGAGCAAGGCCATCCTGGAAAAAACCGTCAGCACCGTCAGCGGCGGCCACCGGCCGGCCGGCGGCAGCACGCTGGCCACGCAGATCGAAAAATACCGCCACTCGCCGGAAGGGCGCACCAGCTCGCTCAAGGATAAATTGCAGCAGATGGTGTCGGCCACCTTGCGTGCCTATCAGCAGGGCGAGGACACGTCCAAGGTGCGCCACCAGATCGTCGTCGACTATCTGAACACGGTGCCGCTGTCGGCCAAGACCGGCTACGGCGAAGTGAACGGCATCGGCGACGGCATGTGGGTCTGGTACGGCCGCGACTTCGCCGAGGTGAACCGTCTGCTGGGCGGCAAGCTCGACCAGCCGGACAGCCCGCTGGCCTTCAAGGAGGCGCTCAGCCTGATGATCGCGCAGCGCCGGCCGACCTATTATCTGGGCGACGGCGAGGCCGACCTGGAAACGCTGGCCAACGCCCACCTGCGCCTGCTGGCCCAGTCCGGCGTGATCCCGACCGCGTTGCGCGACGCGGCGCTGGCCGCCAAGCTGCATCCGGCGCTCGGTTCCGGCGTGCCGGCCGCGCCGGCCCAGGCCTTCGTCACGCGCAAGGCCTCGAACGCGGTGCGCGTGCACCTGGCCAACCTGCTCGGCGATAATCGTTTATATAATTTAGATCGTTTGGACCTGAGCGTCGTCAGCACGCTGGACGCGCAGGCGCAGCGCGCCGTCACGCAGGTGCTGCGCGACCTGCGCGATCCGGACCTGGCCAAGGCCGCCGGCCTGACCGGCAAGGGCATGCTGGGCAACGGCGATCCCTCGCACGTGATCTACAGTTTCACCTTGCTGGAAAAGGGCGCCGAGTCGAATTACCTGCGCCTGCAAACCGATAACTTCGACCAGCCGCTGGACATCAACGAGGGCGCCAAGCTGGACCTGGGCTCGACCGCCAAGCTGCGCACGCTGGTCACCTATCTGGACATCGTCGACCAGCTGCACACCAAGTACGGCGGCATGGACAAGGCCGAGCTGGGCAAGGTCGTCGTCGATCCGCAAGACCATATCTCGCTGTGGGCCATCGATTACTTCAAGGCGCTGCCGGTGGGCCAGGGCCGCGAGCTGACGCCCATGCTCAACGCGGCGATGGAGCGCAAGTATTCGGGCAATCCGGGCGAGGGTTTCTTCACCGGCGGCGGCCTGCATCACTTCGGCAATTTCTCAAAGGACGACAATTTTAAAATCCTCACCGTCACCGAGGCACTGCGCCATTCGACCAACCTGGTGTTCGTGCGGCTGATGCGCGACGTCGCCAAGTTCTATATGTTCCAGTCGCCCGGCTCGTCGGCCTCGCTGCTGGCCGACGCCGACGACCCGCGCCGCGCCGGTTATCTGGCGCGCTTCGCCGACAAGGAGGGCCGCGAGTTCCTCAACCGCTTCTACGCCAAGTACAAGGGCAAGGACTGGGACGAGCAGCAGAAGACGCTGCTGGCCGATATCCGCTCGACGCCGGTGCGGCTGGCGGTGATCTTCCGCACGCTGTATCCGGAGGCCAGCGAGCAGCAGTTCGGCGCCTTCCTGCAGGCTAACCTGCCGTCGCAGAACGAGGTGGCGCCGGAGCGCATCCCCGAGCTGTACGCCAAATACGGCATCGAGCAGTGGTCGCTGGCCGACCGCGGCTACCTGGCCACCGTCCATCCGCTGGAATTATGGATGGTCGCCTATCTGCGCACGCACGAGGGCGCGTCGCTGTCGGAGATGACGGCGGCCAGCGACAAGCAGCGCCAGGAAGTCTACCAGTGGCTGTTCAAGACGCACCGCAAGCACGCGCAGGACAAGCGCATCAACGGCATCCTGGAGGTCGAGGGCTTCATGGAAATCCACAAGCAGTGGAAGAAGATGGGCTATCCCTTCGATTCGCTGGTGCCGTCGTATGCGACGACGCTGGGCGCCTCGGCCGACCGCCCGGCCGCGCTGGCCGAGCTGATGGGCATCATCGTCAACGGCGGCGTGCGCAAGCCGAGCGAGCGCATCTCGTCGCTGCATTTCGCCGCCGGCACGCCGTATGAAACCATGGTCACGCGCGCCAAGATCAGCAACAACGAGCAGGTTATCGCGCCGGAAGTGGCGCGCACGGTGGCCGACGCGATCCGCGGCGTGGTGTCGGACGGCACGGCCAAGCGGGCGAAAGCGGCCTTCGTGCAGGCTGACGGCAGCATCATTCCGGTCGGCGGCAAGACCGGCACCGGCGACCAGCGCTTCGATATCTTCGCGCCGGGCGGCCGGCTGGTCGAGTCGCGCTATGTGAACCGCTCGGCGACCTTCGTGTTCAATATCGGTGAGCGCTTCTTCGGCAGCATGACCGCCTATGTGCACGGGCCGGAGTCGAAGAACTACGACTTCACCAGCGCGCTGCCGGTGCAGCTGCTGGTGGTGCTGGCGCCCAGCCTGATGCCGCTGATCGAGCCGAACGCGCCGCATCCCGGTGCCGGCAAGCCGCTGCTGGTCGACAGTGTCGGCAAGATCGGGGATGTATCGGCGGCGACGACGGCAGCGGTGGTGGCAGCGAAGCCCGCCAACGCCGCCTTGTCCGCGACCCAGCCGCTGCGCGCCTGCGGCGGTTGATTGCTTGTATGCGGGCCACGGCGCTTGCATAGTCGGGCATTTGTTGGCATCGTACTGGCCATGAAACCCATGCGCCAGTCGATGTCCAAATTCCTGCAGCTGAGCCGCTTCAGCCGCTTTTCCTTTCGCGACCTGATCGTCACCGCCGGCCCGGCGCTGCTGGCGCTGGCGGCCGTCTGCGCGATCGCCTACGTGGTCATCGATCCGACGCCGCCGCGCCATGTGACGCTGTCGACCGGCCAGGAAAACAGCGCCTACGAGGAATTCGGCAAGCAGTACGCGGCGGCGCTGGCCAAGCACGGCATCAAGGTGACGCTGAAGCCGTCGGCCGGTTCGGGCGAGAATTTGCACCGGCTCAAGCAGGGCGAGGTCGACATCGCCTTCGTGCAGAGCGGCTCGACCGACGAGGCCAAGGCCGAGCGCGAGGGGCTGGTGTCGCTGGGCAGCCTGTTCACCGAGCCGCTATGGCTGTTCCTGCGCGAGCGCAAGGGCCATCCCATCACCCAGCTGTCGCAGCTGAAGGGCATGAAGATCAATGTCGGGCCGCGCGGTTCCGGCGCGCCGCGTTTGTTCAAGCAGGTGCTGGCGCTGAATGGCGTCGAGCCGGAAGACCTGAGCCTGGGCGTGCTGGCCAACACGCCAGCCACGGTGGAGCTGCTGGAAGGGCGCAGCGACGGCCTGGTGTTCACGTCCGCGCCGGAGGCACCGTTGATCCAGATGCTGTTGCAGACGCCGGGCATCAAGCTGTTCGACTTTATCCAGGCCGAGGCCTACGCGCGCAAGCTGCCGTTTTTGACGCACGTGGTGCTGCCGCAGGGGATCGTCGACCTGGGCCGCAATATCCCCGACGTCGATTACAAGCTGATCGCGCCGACCGCCACGCTGGTGGCGCGCGCCGACCTGCATCCGGCGCTGGTCGATTTGTTCGTGCAGGCGGCCGGGACCATCCACGGCGGCGCCGGCTGGTTCCAGCAGCAGGGACAATTCCCGTCGGCGCGTTACACGGAAATTCCGGTGGCGCCGGGCGCGGCCAAGTTTTACAAGGATGGCCCGCCGTTGCTGCAACGCTATATCAGCAGCTTCTGGCTGGCCAATTTCTTCGACCGCATGTGGGTGCTGGTGGTGGCCTTCGGCGCGCTGCTGCTGCCGCTGTCGAAGGTGGTGCCGCCGCTGTATGTGTGGCGCATCCGTTCGCGCGTGTATCGCTGGTATGGTCAGCTGCGCACGGTCGAGCAGGCGCTGGAGCAGGCGCCGGAGCAGCGCCGCGCCGAGATTTACGCGGAACAGCTGCTGCGCCTCGACGAGATCGAGGACCTGGTCAACCAGGTGTCGGTGCCGCTGTCGTTCGCCGACGGACTGTACGGGCTGCGCAGCCATATCAATTTCGTGCGGCAGCGCATACTGAACCTGATGGAGGGCGGGGCCGACCCCGAGCCGCTGGCCGTGCCGCTGTGACGGCGCAGGTCAAGAATACACTTCAAAATGCGCGTGGCCAGCGTGGCGACGAAGACCGTGCGCTGGCGCGGCTAGGAGTCGCAACGACGCGCTGCTTATTTTGCCAGGTGTTCTACGCGCCCATCCACGGCAGGCCGGCCTTGCACCAGCCGCCGAGCTGCTTGCGGTGGCCCGCGGCGTCCTTGTCGCCTTCGAAGCCTTCCAGGATGTCGTAGCAGTGCTGGTAGCCGTGTTCGGTCGCCAGCTTGGCCGCGTTGCGCGAGCGCACGCCCGAGCGGCACAGGAACAGCAGCACCTGCTCCGGCCCGGCCAGCGCGTTCAGCTGCGCCAGAAAATCGGCATTGGCCGCGCCACCCGGATAGGTGTTCCACTGCACCGCACCGTGTTGGGCCGCCGGGATCAGCACCCGGCCAACCCAGTCGCGCTCGGCATTGGTGCGCACGTCGATCAGCTGGACGCCGGCATCCAGCGTGATCAGTTGGTAGGCTTCCTGCGGCGTGACGGCGCCGGCGTACGGCCAGCCCTGGTTGCGGCTGCGGGCCAGTGTGAGGATATCGTCGCGCTGCGTCATAGAATGTCTTTCCGGGAATATTGCGATTATTATAGGCGGGAGCACGCACCGGGCGCCGCTGCACCAATAGCATGCAAATTTGCGGTTTTAAAAGAAATCGCCCAAAATGAGTGCGGAATTTTTATTCCGCACCATTATTGTGCAAACTTGATCTAGTGTAAATAAGGTTAATTTATCCATCCAGACGATTTTAGAATCTTTTATTGGCACAATCAAAGCGTGTTTCATATCAGGCGCTGAAATATGAGCTGGCACAGATTCTGCTTATTTTGTTCCCGAGTTATGGCCGCACGAACCGGAGCGCTTCCGGTGCGGGGTGGCCCATCCACACAGTTTCTTTAGGAGATACGCATGGCAATGACCGCCGCAGAAGTCTTGAAAATGGTAAAAGACAACGAAGTCAAATTCGTTGATTTTCGCTTTGCCGATACCCGTGGTAAAGAACAGCACGTCACCGTGCCGGTGTCGCACTTCGACATCGACAAGTTCGAGTCCGGCCATGCTTTCGACGGTTCGTCGATCGCCGGCTGGAAAGGCATCGAAGCATCGGACATGATACTGCTGCCGGATCCGAACACCGCCAATATCGACCCGTTCATGGAAGAAACCACGCTGTTCATGCAGTGCGACGTGATCGAACCGTCGGACGGCAAGGGCTACGACCGCGACCCGCGCTCGATCGCCAAGCGCGCCGAAGCCTACCTGAAGTCGTCGGGCATGGGCGACACCGCCTACTTCGGTCCTGAGCCGGAATTCTTCATCTTCGACAGCGTGCGCTGGAAGATCGACATGTCGGGCTGCTTCGTCAAGATCGATTCCGACGAAGCGTCGTGGAGCACCGGCGAGAAGCTCGAAGGCGGCAACAGCGGCCATCGTCCGACCGTCAAGGGCGGCTACTTCCCCGTGCCACCGGTCGATTCCTTCCAGGACATGCGTTCGGAAATGTGTCTGATCCTCGAATCGCTGGGCATCCCGGTCGAAGTGCACCACCACGAAGTGGCCGGCGCCGGCCAGAACGAAATCGGCACCAAGTTCTCGACCCTGGTCGAGCGCGCCGACTGGACCCAGAACCTGAAATACGTCGTCTGGAACGTGGCCCACAGCTACGGCAAGACCGCCACCTTCATGCCTAAACCTATCGTTGGCGACAACGGTTCCGGCATGCACGTGCACCAGTCGATCTGGAAAGACGGCAAGAACCTGTTCGCCGGCGACGGCTATGCCGGCCTGTCGGACACGGCGCTGTACTACATCGGCGGCATCATCAAGCACGCCAAGGCGCTGAACGCCATCACCAACCCGGGCACCAACTCGTACAAGCGTCTGGTGCCGGGCTACGAAGCGCCGGTCAAACTGGCTTACTCGTCGCGCAACCGTTCGGCGTCGATCCGCATCCCGCACGTGCCGAATCCAAAAGGCCGCCGCATCGAGACGCGTTTCCCTGACCCGCTGGCCAACGTCTACCTGTGCTTCGCCGCGCTGCTGATGGCCGGCCTGGACGGTATCCAGAACAAGATCCACCCGGGCGAAGCCGCCTCGAAAGATCTGTACCATCTGCCGCCAGAGGAAGACGCGCTGATCCCGACCGTCTGCGCCTCGCTGGAAGAAGCGCTGGACAACCTGAACAAAGACCGCGAGTTCCTGACCCGTGGCGGCGTGTTCAGCGATTCCATGATCGATGCCTACATCGAGCTGAAAATGCAGGACGTGCAGCGCATGCGCATGACCACGCACCCAGTCGAATTCGACATGTACTACTCGCTGTAATGGCGGCGCCGGCTTGCCGGCGCGCTGCTAGCGATCCAGAACGCGAGGTGAGCCATGCTTTCCTCGCGTTTTTCTTTGGATGTTGTATATTCGGGTTGGACAGCAGCTTACGATGGATAAGGCATGACAACTCGTTTCAACAGGCGCCCGGCATGGCTGGCGTTAGCAGCGCTGCTCGGCTGCACAGCCGCGCGGGCCGAAGGCGTGATTTACAAATGCGTCGACGCGGCCGGCCACACGGAATTCACCGACGTCTATCGCGGTAGTTACTGCAAGGTGCTCGAAGGCACGGGCGCGATTACGACGCCGCCGGCGCGCAGGGCGCAGGCCGGGCCGCCGCGCGCGTCGGCGCCGTCGCCGGCCGATTTTCCACGCGTCGACGGCGCCGAGCAGCGCGCCCGCGACGCCGACCGCCGCGCCATCCTGACCGATGAGCTCAACAGCGAGATGCAGAAGCTGGCCGACTTGCGCAAGGAATTCAACAACGGCGAGCCGGAGCGGCTCGGCGGCGAGCGCAACTACGCCAAGTACCAGGAGCGGGTGGCCCAGCTGCGCGACGACATCAGCCGCTCGGAAAAAAACATCGACGCCCTCAAGCGCGAAATCGCCAACATCAAATAAATCGTCTACATCAAGTGCCGCGCTGACGCGTGCGCGGCGCTGCTTCTAGGGATAAAGAAAACACCATGAGTCTGGTAACCAATATCGCCCGCGCGGCCGCCGCGATCGCCCGTCCGCAGGCGCTGGCCGGCCTGGAATTGCTGGCCTCGGCGGTGGTGCTGCTCGACGCCCAGGGCCAGATCACCTACGCCAACGCGGCCGCCGAAAACCTGCTGGAAAGCTCCTTGAAGGCGCTGACGCGGCAAAAGCTGACGGCGCAATTCCTCAATCCCGAGGAGCTCGACAACATCTGCGGCCAGGCCCGCGAGCACAAGTTCGCCGACCTGCGCCAGGACCTGACCTTGGAGCGCGCCGGGCGCGAGCCGCTGCATGTGCACAGCATCGTCTCGGCGCTCGACGAACCGCCGGGCGGCCTGCTGATCGAGCTGCGCGAAAACCAGCAGCACATCAAGCTGGAGCGCGAGGAGCGCATCCTCGACCAGAGCCAGGTCAACAAGGAGCTGATCCGCAACCTGGCGCACGAGATCAAGAATCCGCTGGGCGGCATCCGCGGCGCGGCGCAGCTGCTGGAGATGGAGCTGCCGCCGCTGCACCTGGGCCAGCTGCGCGAATACACGCAGGTCATCATCAAGGAGGCCGACCGGCTGCAGACGCTGGTCGACCGCCTGCTGGCGCCGCACCGCCGGCCGCACATCGTCGGCGACGTCAACATCCACGAGGTGTGCGAGCGCGTGCGCAGCCTGATCCTGGCCGAGTTCCCGGCCGGGCTGACCATCTTGCGCGACTACGACGCGTCGATTCCCGAGTTTCGCGGCGACAAGGAGCAGCTGATACAGACCGTGCTCAACATCGCGCACAACGCCGCGCAGGCGCTGTCGAACCGCATTATCGCGGGCGACGCGCAGCTCACTTTCAAGACGCGGGTGGCGCGTCAGGTGACGCTGGCCAAGGTCCGTTACGGGCTGGCATTAGACTTGCATATCATCGACAATGGACCGGGCATATCGCCCCAGATCCGCGACCGTATTTTCTATCCCCTGGTGTCGGGACGGGAAGGCGGCAGCGGCCTGGGCCTGACCTTGGCGCAAACCTTCGTGCAACAGCACATGGGCGTCATCGAATGCGAGAGCCGGCCTGGATATACGGACTTCAGGATTTTGCTGCCATTGCCATAAGCGCTGGCCGTCTAGCCTGTGGCCTAGTCCCTTGATTGATGATCCATCCGCGGGATATTAGAATACATGAAGCCAATCTGGATAGTTGACGACGACGAATCGATACGCTGGGTACTGGAAAAAGCGCTGGCCCGGGAAAACCTGGCCACCAAGAGTTTCGCCAACGCGCGCGACGCCATCGCCGCGCTGGAATTCGAGACACCGCAAGTGCTGGTGTCGGACATCCGCATGCCGGGCGACTCCGGGCTGGACTTGCTGCAACTGGTCAAGTCGCGCTTTCCCGGCCTGCCGGTGATTATCATCACGGCGTTTTCCGACCTGGACTCGGCCGTGGCCGCCTTCCAGGGCGGCGCCTTCGAATACCTGGCCAAGCCCTTCGACATCGACAAGGCCGTCGAACTGATCCGCCGTGCTCTGGAGGAGAGCCTGCGCGAGACCAGCGTCGAGTCCGGTCCGTCGGAAACCCCGGAAATCCTCGGCCAGGCGCCGGCCATGCAGGAAGTGTTCCGCGCCATCGGCCGGCTGTCGCAGTCGAACGTGACGGTGCTGATCACCGGCGAGTCGGGCACCGGCAAGGAGCTGGTGGCGCGCGCGCTGCACAAGCACAGTCCGCGCGCGGCGCAACCGTTCATCGCGCTCAACACGGCGGCCATCCCCAAGGATTTGCTGGAGTCGGAATTGTTCGGCCATGAGCGCGGCGCCTTCACCGGCGCCCAGACGACGCGCCGCGGCCGCTTCGAGCAGGCCGAGAACGGCACGCTGTTCCTCGACGAAATCGGCGACATGCCCTTCGATTTGCAGACGCGGCTGCTGCGCGTGCTGTCCGACGGCCATTTCTACCGCGTCGGCGGGCACCAGCCGCTGAAGGCCAATGTGCGCGTCATCACGGCCACCCACCAGAACCTGGAACAGCGCGTGCGCGACGGCCTGTTCCGCGAAGACTTGTACCACCGCCTCAACGTGATCCGCTTGCGCCTGCCCAGTTTAAGGGAGCGGCGCGAGGACATCCCCATCTTGGTGCGCCATTTCCTGGTGCAGAGCGCCAAGCAGCTGGG
>Ga0209847_1000377_pt1 | contig 18615 bp, 21 predicted proteins | sample OrgsoiDNA_201060_FD_185808 | JGI IMG/M metagenome (GOLD analysis project Ga0209847, IMG submission 185808) | Permafrost soil microbial communities from the Arctic, to analyse light accelerated degradation of dissolved organic matter (DOM) -... | ecosystem: Environmental > Terrestrial > Soil >... | reverse complement strand
GCGGCGGCGGCCTGCTGCCGTTGTTTGGCGATGGCCTTGTTCAGATGCCGGTCCAGGCTGTTGGCGAAGTTCTGCCGGTCGCTTTGGCTGTAGGCCGACGGGCCGCCGGTGTCGACGCCGCTGCCGCGCAGTTCGTCCATGAAGGCGCGCATCGTCAGCATCTGCGCGATGTTGTCGGCGGTGTAGAAATCGCCGCGCGGATTGAGCGCATAGCCGCCTTTTTTCAGCACGTCGGCCGCCAGCGGGATATCGCCGGTGATGACCAGATCGCCCGGCCGCAGCAGACGCACGATTTCCTGGTCGGCCACGTCGGCGCCGGACGGCACTTGCACCGCGCGCACAAAACGCGATGGCGGCACCCGCATCAGCTGATTGGCCACCAAGGTCACCGGCATCTGGACGCGCTCGGCGACGCGGTACAGGATCTCCTTGACCACGGCCGGACAGGCGTCGGCATCGACCCAGATGTGCATCGTTGTATCCATATAGCCGCCTCAAGAAAGGTTGATGAGTCAAGTATCTGCGCGGCCGCATTATAGCGCGCAGCGGGCCGCCAGCCGGCGCCGCGCGCGCCCGCGTCGGTCGACGGGAATAGTTTACAATGGGCAAGTTTTCTATCCGGTGCCCGCGTGGGGCCGGCCGTCGCCCCCTCACAGCCACTTGCCCATGCTCGCCAGACTCACCGCCGCACTCCTGCTGTTCGCCAGCAGCGCCGTCCATGCCCTGGACATCACCGGCGCCGGCTCTTCCGCCGCCCAGCCGCTGTACGCCAAACTGGCCGACGCGTCGGTCAAGCATGGCGCGGCCAAGCTCAATTATCAGCCGGTCGGCTCGGCGGCCGGCATACGCCAGATCAAGCAAGGCAGTGTCGATTTCGGTGCCAGCGACGTCGCCCTCGGCGCGCAGGAACTGAATCAGGACCAGCTGGTCTGCTTCCCCACCGCGATTTCCGGCGTGGTGCCGGTGGTGAACCTGGCCGGCGTGAAAAGCGGCGAGCTGCAACTGAGCGGCGAGCTGCTGGCCGATATTTACGCCCGCAAGATCAAGATGTGGAACGATCCGCGCCTGCTGGCAGTCAACCCGCGCGTCGCGCTGCCGGCCAGCGCCATCGTCGTGCTGGCGCGCAGCGACGGCTCCGGCACCACCTATAATTTCAGCGATTACCTGAGCCGCGTCAGCCCGGCCTGGAAGCGCGACTACGGCCGCAACTTCAGCATCGCGTGGGCCGGGCAGATCGTGGCGGCCAAGGGCAGCGGCGGCATGGTCGCGGCGCTCAAGCAGACGCCGGGCGCGATCGGCTATGTCGATTTCAGCTACGTGGTGCGGGACAAGCTGGCCTACGCGCGGGTGCGCAACGCCGACGGCCAGTTCGTCGCCCCGTCGGCGCTGGGCTTCGCGGCGGCGCTCGACAACAGCGCCTGGCAAAGCCGCGGCGCCTACGAGGAAATGCTGACCGACAAGCCGGGCGCGGCAACGTGGCCGATCACCATGGGCACCTTCGTCATCGTGCCGAAAGTGGCGGCGCGTCCGGACGCCATGATCGCGACGCTGAAATTCTTCACCTGGGGCTTTCTATACGGCGACACCATCATCGGCGGCATGAACTTCGTGCGCCTGCCGGACCGCGTGCAGGCGCGCATCTTCAGCGAATTCGCCACCATCAGGGATGCGCGCGGACAGTCGCTGAACTGGTCGCTGAGCGAACTGATCAATTCCCCGCCTTAAATTAACTGTCCCACAACTCGCCGTTCGGATTGATGCGCGGCGGCGTCACGCCGAAGTGGCGATACGCGGCCGGCGTGGCGATGCGTCCGCGCGGCGTGCGTTGCAAAAAGCCTTGCTGGATCAGGTAAGGCTCCAGCACGTCTTCGATGGTGTCGGCCGCCTCGCCGATGGCCGCCGCCAGGTTGCCGATGCCGACCGGGCCGCCGCCGAATTTATACAGCACCGCTTCGAGCAGCTTGCGGTCCATGACGTCGAAGCCGACGGTGTCGACGTCGAGCATCACCAGCGCCGCGTCGGCCACGGCTTTCGTGATGTCGCCGTCGGCTTTCACTTCGGCATAATCGCGCACGCGGCGCAGCAGGCGGTTGGCGATACGCGGCGTGCCGCGCGCGCGGCGGGCGATTTCGACGGCGCCGTCCGGGGCGATATTCGCCTTCAGCAAGGCGGCGCTGCGGGTGACGATCTTGGTCAATTCCTCGGTATTGTAAAACTCCAGCCGGGCGACGATGCCGAAGCGGTCGCGCAGCGGATTGGTCAGCATGCCGGCGCGCGTGGTGGCGCCGACCAGCGTGAACGGCTGCAGGTCCAGCTTGACGGAGCGCGCCGCCGGTCCTTCGCCTATCATGATGTCGATCTGGTAGTCCTCCAGCGCCGGATACAGTATCTCCTCGACCACCGGCGACAGGCGGTGGATCTCGTCGATGAACAGCACATCGTTCGCTTCGAGGTTGGTCAGGATGGCGGCCAGGTCGCCGGGACGCTCCAGCACCGGCCCGGAAGTCTGGCGCAGGTTGACGCCCATCTCGCGCGCGATGATGTTGGCCAGCGTGGTCTTGCCCAGGCCCGGCGGGCCGAACAACAGCGTGTGGTCGAGCGCCTCGCCGCGGTTGCGCGCGGCCTTGATGAAGATCTCCAGCTGGTTGCGGATTTTTTCCTGCCCGACGTATTCATCGAGATGCTTGGGCCGCAGCGCCCGCTCGATCGCCTCCTCGTTCGGCGACGCCGGCGCCGCGTCGATGATGCGTTGTTCGGTGAAATTGTCGGTCTGGATGCTCATGCAGTCATTGTCAGTTAAGTAGTTCTATGGATGTGGCTTGGTCTTCAGAATGCGGTCGACGTAGTCGCCTATACTCACTTTTGTTGCCAGCAATTGTGCCTGCTCTTCGATGGATAACATTCTCACCTTGCCTGCCAGATGCGGCGGCGTATCGAGCTTTACGTGCAGTTCCTGCTCCACACCCTCAGTCACTAATTTCTTCCAGGCGCTCAATGACTCTTGAACTTGTTGCAGTGCGGCTGAGATATCGGACTTCGGAGGCGGTAAGGCAGTCGAAGCCGAATCCAAAACGTTGTCGCCACCAATCTTCAATGTGTCCATGTTTCCTCCTGAGTCCGGCAAGTTGCAAATCAGTGGCGGCCAGCGTCGCCGAGTAGTCCTTGCCAGTGAGGACAGTCGCGCCAAGAACCTGGCTACCCTGCGCCATGATATGGCCTCGTAAATTCGCCAACGTACCACCCTGCCCAATAAAATCATCGACCAGAATATAGTGTAGACCAGCGGCGACGGTCCCGCTGAAAACAGCTTGCCTCTGCAATCGCGCATAGCCATTTGCTCCGGTGTGACTCACCACATTGGTCTGGACTATCTGGCGCTCATACGGCCACTTTAAGGCGCCCGCAATCGTCGCAGCCATCACTTCCGGTATCGCATTGATTCCGCCAGATTCCTCGGCATGTACACTGAGCAATCTTGGATGGCGGTGATCAAAATACGCCCTCAAATCCGACAGCACCGACGCAGACATTAACCCTGCGATCAGCTCGACGGCTGCGAGCGTGCCGCCAGCTTTAGCCGCCGGGTAGGCATGATGGTTCTTTACCAAACTCTCTGACGCGTGAATTAAAACGTCCGGGAAATCACCCCACGGAAAACGAGTAGGCTGGTCCATGTCCGGCACCTCCGCTTTGCTCGACCTTCAAGCATAGACAGAAGTACCGGCAATTCATTTGCGCAGGATCAGCCTTTCGACAGTGCCTTCAGCGCCAGCTTGATGCCGTCGGAGACGCCGCTGCCGGCAGGCACGCTCTTCAGCGCCAGCAGCGCTTCCTTGTCGGAATAGCCCAGCGCCAGCAGCGCGTTCAATATATCCGACTGTGAATCGGGCACGGCGCGCGCGCCGCCGGCGCCGATGTCGGCGCCCAGCTTGCCTTTCAATTCCAGCAGCAAGCGTTCGGCGGTCTTCTTGCCGATGCCGGGCACTTTGACCAGGCGTCCCGCTTCCTGCAAGGTCACGGCCTGCGCCAGGTCGGAAATCGTCATGCCGGACAGGATGGACAAGGCCATGCGCGCGCCGACGCCGCTGATCTTGATCAGCTGGCGGAACACGGCGCGCTCCTCGGCGTTGCCGAAGCCGAACAGCAGGTGCGCGTCCTCGCGGATCGCCTGGTGCGTGAACAGCACGACTTTTTCGCCGACGTGCGGCAGGTTGTAAAAGGTACTCATCGGTACGTCGACTTCATAGCCAACGCCCTGTACGTCGACCAGCAACTGCGGTGGATTTTTTTCCAGCAATACGCCGGACAGACGACCGATCATCGAATTCCCTTTTAGATATACAGTGGTTTATACAGTATAAACCGTCTGCCGGCTTCGGTGGGATAGTTATTCGATGGTGCCGATGCTGGCGGCTAGCCGACCAGGCGGCCGCGCTTCATGCGCAAACCGGACAGGCCGGGGCCGATGGCGCTGATCAAGGCCAGCGTGTCGTGGCTGTTGGCGTGGCAGATGGCGACGCCGAGCGCGTCGGCGGCATCGGTGCCGGGCAGGCCGGGCAGCGCCAGCAGCCGCGCCACCATCGCCTGCACCTGGTCCTTGGCGGCCTTGCCGTGGCCGGTGACGGCTTGCTTGACTTGCAGCGCCGTGTATTCGGCCACGCTCAGTTCAGCGTCGACCAGCGCGCAGATGGCCGCGCCGCGGGCCTGGCCGAGCAGCAAAGTCGATTGTGGATTGACGTTGACGAAGACTTTTTCAATGGCCGCGCAGTCGGGCCGGTAGGTGGCCGCCACTTCGGCAATGCTGCGCAGAATGACTTTCAAGCGCACCGGCAATTCGCCTTCGCCGCTTTTAATGGTGCCGGAGGCGATGTAGCGCAGCTTGTTGCCCTGCTTGTCGATGACGCCAAAGCCGGTGGTGCGCAAGCCTGGGTCGATGCCGAGAATAATCATCGTCAGATTGTATGCACTAAGGCAAGCGGCGGCAAGGCGCCGCCGCTCATCTGCGATGCCGCTTGACGATTAATGACGGAAATGACGGGTGCCGGTGTACAACATGACGACGCCACGTTCATCGGCCGCGGCTATCACTTCCTGGTCGCGCATCGAGCCACCCGGCTGGATGACGCAGGTCGCGCCGGCGTCCACCACCACGTCGAGGCCGTCGCGGAAGGGGAAGAAGGCGTCCGACGCCACCACCGAACCGGCCAGCGACAGGCCGGCGTTCTGCGCCTTGATCGAGGCGATGCGGGCCGAGTCGATGCGGCTCATCTGGCCGGCGCCGACGCCCAGGGTCATGTTGTTGCCGCAGAAGACGATGGCGTTCGACTTGACGTACTTGGCGACGCGCCAGGCGAACATCAGGTCCTGCAATTGCTGCTGGGTGGGCTGCAATTTGGTGACGACCTTGAGATCGCCGATCAGCACGTTTTTGGAATCGGCCGATTGCACCAGCAAACCGCCGCCGACGCGCTTGAAGTCCATTTTGTTGACGCCGTTGCCGAGCGGGATTTCCAGCAGGCGCACATTTTGTTTGGCCGACAGGATTTGCTTGGCTTCGGCCGAGAACGTCGGCGCGATCAGCACTTCGACGAACAGCTTGGCCAGCTCGGTGGCGGCGGCCGCGCCGACTTCGGTGTTGAAGGCGATGATGCCGCCGAAGGCCGAGGTCGGATCGGTCTTCAGCGCGCGTTGATACGCGTCGGCCGCGTCGACGCCCAGCGCCACGCCGCAGGGGTTGGCGTGCTTGACGATGACGCAGGCGGCGCTCTGGTCGAAGCCGCCCAGGCTCTTGACGCATTCCCACGCGGCATCGGCGTCGGCGATGTTGTTGTACGACAGTTCCTTGCCTTGCAGCTGACGGTAGTTGGCCAGCGCGCCTTCGGTGGCGGTGGTATCGCGGTAGAAGGCGGCGCTCTGGTGCGGGTTTTCGCCGTAGCGCATGTCCTGCACTTTTTCAAAGGCCACGTTCAGCGTTTGCGGATAGGTGTTGCGGCTGGCGTGGGCGCGCGTGGCGTCCAGGCTGGTCAAATAGTTGGTGATGGAACCGTCATACTGCGCCGTGTGCGCGTAGACCTTGGTGGCCAGCTTGAAGCGCGTTTCGTAGCTGACATAGCCGGGCGCGTTGTCGGTGGTCTTCATTTCCGCCAGCACCACGCCGTAGTCGGCCGGGTCGCAGATCACCACCACGTCCTTGTGGTTCTTGGCCGCCGAACGCAGCATGGCCGGGCCGCCGATGTCGATGTTCTCGATCGCGTCTTCCAGCGTGCAGGTGTCTTTGGCGACGGTGGCCTGGAACGGGTACAGGTTGACGACGACCATGTCGATGGTCGGGATGCTGTGTTCGTCGAGCTTGGCCATGTGCTCGGGGAAATCGCGGCGCGCCAGGATGCCGCCGTGCACCATCGGGTGCAGCGTCTTGACGCGGCCGTCGAGCATTTCCGGGAAGCCGGTGTAGTCGGCCACTTCGGTCACGGCCACGCCGTTGTCGGCCAGCAGCTTGGCGGTGCCGCCGGTGGACAGGATGTTGACGCCCATGGCGGACAGCGCGCGCGCGAAGTCGAGCACGCCGGTTTTGTCGGAGACGGAAATGAGAGCTTGTTTGATCATGGCGTTCGCTAGGTAGTTAGTGTTCGGTCGGTGCGCGGCTGCGCGATTATCGCGGTGATTACGCGGATGGCGCCAGCGGCCGTCACAGCCACCCAGGTGCCGGAGGTCTGCGCTTACAGCAGGCCGTGCTCTTGCAGCTTCTTGCGCAAGGTGTTGCGGTTGATGCCCAGCATCTGCGCCGCGTGCGACTGGTTGCCGTCGGCGCGCGTCATGACCACTTCGAGGATAGGCCGTTCGACGGTCAGCACCACCATGTCGTAAATATTCGATGCCTGTTGCTCGCCCAGGTCGTTGAAATAGTCTTCAAGGCTCTTCTGGACTACTTCCTGGATACTTTCTTTGCTCATTTTATAATGCCATTCAGCTAATTGATCTGTCTTGACGCTGCGTCGCGGCGGGCGCGACGGGCAGCGTTGATACCCTGGTGATGCTGTTTTTCAGTACCGGCGCAAGCGGCCTAGGCGGCTTGCAACTGTTCGGCGAGGCGGTATTGTAACCGTTCGCCAAAAGTCCATTGCGATTCAAAAAATTGATCTACGGCAAGCAGTTGCGCGTCGGTCGATTCGAGCAAATTCATTTTCTGGCGGAATTCCTCGCCGCCGGCCAGGTCGCGCACATACCAGCCGATGTGCTTGCGCGCCGTGCGCACGCCGAGGAATTCGCCGTAGAACGCGTAGTGGGCGCGCATATGCTCGTCCATCAGCGCGCGCACCTCATCGACGTAGGGCGCCGGCATATGCGTGCCGGTGCGCAGGAAATGGTCGATTTCGCGGAAGATCCACGGCCGGCCCTGGGCCGCCCGGCCGATCATGACGGCGTCGGCGCCGGTCTGGTCGAGCACGTAGCGGGCTTTTTCCGGCGTCGTGATGTCGCCGTTGGCCACCACCGGTATCGAGACGGCGCGCTTGACGGCGGCGATGGTTTCATATTCGGCGTCGCCGGTGTAGCCGTCGGCGCGCGTGCGGCCGTGCAAGGTCAGCATGGCGATGCCGGCGTCCTCGGCCATGCGGGCGATGTTCAGCGCGTTCTTGTTCTGGCGGTTCCAGCCGGTGCGGAATTTCAGCGTGACGGGCACGTCCACGGCATTGACGACGGCGTGCAAGATCCTCTCGACCAATGCCTCGTCCTGCAGCAGGGCCGAGCCGCACCAGCTGTTGCAGACTTTTTTCACCGGGCAGCCCATGTTGATGTCGATGATCTGGGCGCCGCGGTCGACGTTGAACTTGGCGCAGTCGGCCAGGTCCTGCGGGTCGGCTCCGGCGATCTGCACCGCCTTCGGCTCCATCTCGCCGGCGTGATCGGTGCGGCGCGAACTCTTTTCGGTGGCCCACAGGCGCGGGTTGGACGCCGCCATTTCCGACACCGCATAACCGGCGCCCAGTTGCTTGCACAATTGCCGGAACGGCCGGTCCGTCACCCCCGCCATGGGAGCGACAAAAACGTTGTTGCGCAGTAAATGAGGGCCGATTTTCACTGTTGAAACCTGAGTGGGAACAAGGAACCTTCTATTTTAACCGAAGGACTGCTCAATTAATAAGCACTATTTTGTCTGAAACGGTTGACTGTGCAGCTTGGCCGTTATGAAAAAGTGTTGCTGTGCCGAAAAAATAAGCACGTGCGTTCGCACTGAGGGGCCCCACACGGTCGTCGGCGCGGTGACATGACACAAGTTGAGACGACGCGCCGCATTAGCATCATTTTTTATTCTCGTATCATATATAAATAATATGAAATTTTTATTCCATATTATTTTTAAAAAATATATGAAAAGGCATGCCTTGATAAATATATTGTATTTGAAAAAAAATTTTCAACTGCTTAAATATTACCTCAATCACCAGCAAAAAAAATGCTCCAGCTATACATCCGGATGCAATGCTGGCAAAGCTGATCAATAGCCGAATTTAAGCTATTCATTCCACCGTGCAGTAATAAATTAAAAATAGAAATATTTAATATTATTTTTTCAATTTCATGAATTGCCAATACATCATCTCATCATATCGACCACCATCACGTCATTCCATAACCCAAAGGAAGCGGTCATGAAAACACTATTGCTACTCCCGATGCTGGGCGCATTGGCGCTCTCCGCAGCAGCGCAGACCTCGCAAGAGCAAGCCGACCCGCAGCAACAAGTCGTCCCTGTCAAAGGCAACGAAGCCCGGATCGACCTGCCAGACCATTATCACAAAATGTGGCCCAACGATTATTCAGCTTACCTGAAAACGTATTCACTATCGAATGGCATGGCGCTCTCGATTTTCAGCCGCGGCGACACGGTATATGCAACGGTCGACCATATATGGCATAGAATCGTCGCCACCTCACCGGACACTTTCGTCGCCTTGGACAAACAGCTGAAAATGCATATACAGCTATTGGGAAACGATGAGGTATCGGGCGATTTGTTAATGGTCGTGCCAGCCCAAAGGCTGAGCGACGGCAGCGTCCTGGGGGAAAAGGTTTTGTACGCCGCCCTGCGTTAAAAACCGGACCTCAAGTTATTTCATCGAGTGCATGCAAACTCAAATGACGAACTTCGCCCCAGCTGGCCAAAGCCAGTTTGCCGTCGGCGAACGTGAAGCGGTTGACGCTGGCATTTTTGACTTGGAAATCGCGCGGACTGTCGAGCGACATGCCGACCGCTTGCCGGTACGCGCACTCCAGCACGCCGCCGTGTGCGACCACGGCGATGGTCCGGCCGGCGTGGCGCTCGGCCCAGCGCGCCACGGCGTCGATGGAGCGGCCATAAAACCGGCGGAAGCTTTCCGCCTCGCGCAGGCCGGCCGGCATCACGGCGTCGATATCGCGCGCCTGCCATAAAGCGTATTCCTGCGGATAGGCTTGCGCGATGTCGGCGTACAGCATGCCCTCGAACACGCCATAGCAACGTTCGCGCAGCTGCGCGTCGGTCTGCACCGCCAGGCCGTGGTGGGCGGCGACGGCCTCGGCTGTCTGCATGGCGCGCTGCAAGTCGCTGGCGACGACGGCATCGATGCGTTCGCCGGCCAGCGCCTGGCCCAGCGCGGCGGCCTGGCGCTGACCCGTTTCATTGAGTGCGATGTCGGTGTGGCCCTGCAGACGGCGCACGGCGTTCCAGGCCGTCTCGCCATGACGGATCAAGATTATGGTGGTGCTCATGCCATCCTATGGTTTTGCCGGCGCCAGCGCCGGGTTCAGCGTGTAGCTAGCGATGATTTGGGCTTCATCGAGTATGTGGCCGTGCAAGGCGGCCAACACGTCGGGACCGGTGAAACGTCCCTCCAGCGCCAGGCGCGGTTCGTCGAGCGCGTACAGGCGAAAGATGTAGTGGTGGATGCGCAAGTCATTCCACGGCGGACAGGGGCCATCATAACCGTAATAGTCGCCGGCCATCGCCGGGTCGGCCGAAAACCAGCCGGTGTAGTCGTTGACGCCCTGGCGCAACTGATGGTGGGCGCCGTCAAGGGACGCCACCGCCAGCGCCGCGCCGGACTTGCCGCGCGGCGTCACGCCGTCCGACGCCGCGCCTTCGGCGATCATGCGCACCGACGGCGGAATATCGATCAACACCCAATGATAGAAATCGCCGCGCGGCATGCCGGGTGCCAGCGTGCGATCCTCCCGGTTGGCGTCGCCGGCCGTTTGCGGCGCGTCGCCATCTATACACAGCAGCAACAGCGATTCGGTGCCGTTGGGCACATCGTCCCAGGCGAGATGGGGATTGCGGTTGTCCGACAGCCGCACGCGGCTGGCCGGATCGATGGCCGCAAACGCGCAGGCAGTGGGAATGCTGCCGCCATCACGAAAAGAATCGCTCCATATTCTCATCTCGCCTTGCTCCGTGTTGTTATTCTCTTGTTTTTACAAGTAGTTTTTTTGACACGACTCAAACTACCCTACTTTTGCCGCGGTTTGCAGCCAGAAAGTCACCGGGCCATCGTTGGTCAGCGACACTTGCATGTCGGCGCCGAACCGGCCGGTGGCGACCACCGGATGTTTCAGCCGCGCGTGCTTGACGAAGTGATCGAACAGGCGCAGGCCGTCCTGCGGACTGGCGGCCGGCGTGAACGAAGGACGTGTGCCGGACTTGGTGTCGGCCGCCAGCGTGAACTGCGGCACCAGCAGCAGCCCGCCGGCGACGTCGGTGACGCTGCGGTTCATCTTGCCGGCGTCGTCGGCAAAGACGCGGTAGCCGAGCAGCTTGGTGAGCAGCGCGTCGGCCTCTCTTTCCGTGTCGCCCCGTTCGGCGCACACCAGCACCATCAGGCCGGCGTCGATGGCGCCGATGACGGCCCCGTCGACGACCACGCTGGCGCTGCTGACGCGTTGCAGCAGCCCTATCATGCGGCCAGCGTGACGCGCACGAACTTGCGCTTGCCCACTTGCAGCACGAAGTTGCCGGCCTCGATCTTGACGGCCTTGTCGCTGATGACGCTGCCGTCGAGGCGCACGCCGCCCTGCTCGATCATGCGCGTGGCCTCGGACACCGACGCACACAAACCGGTTTGCTTGAGCAACTGCGTGATGGCCAGCGGCGCGCCGGCCACGGCCATTTCCGGCACGTCGTCCGGAATGCCGCCCTTGGAGCGGTTGACGAAGTCGGCCAGCGCCTCCTCCGCCACTTGCTGCGAGTGGAAGCGCGCGACGATTTCCTGCGCCAGCGCCACCTTGGCGTCGCGCGGATTGCGGCCGCCTTCGATCTCCGCTTTCAGCTGGGCCAGCTCGGCGATCGAGCGGAACGACAGCAGCTCGAAATACTTCCACATCATCACGTCGGAAATACTCATGATCTTGGCGAACATGGTGTTGCCCGGCTCGGTGATGCCGATGTAGTTGTTCTTCGACTTGGACATCTTGTCGACGCCGTCCAGGCCTTCAAGCAGCGGCATCGTCAAAATGCACTGTGGCTCCTGCTCGTAGTCCTTCTGCAGCTCGCGGCCAACCAGCAAGTTAAATTTCTGGTCTGTGCCACCCAGCTCAAGGTCGGCCTTCAAGGCCACCGAATCGTAGCCCTGCATCAAGGGATAGAGGAACTCGTGGACCGAGATCGGCGTCCCACTCTTGAAGCGCTTGCTGAAATCGTCGCGCTCCATCATGCGCGCCACCGTGTAGCGCGAAGCCAGCTGGATCATGCCGCGCGCGCCGAGCGGATCGCACCATTCGGAGTTGTAGCGGATTTCCGTCTTGGCCGCGTCGAGCACCAGCGAAGCCTGCTTGAAGTAGGTCATCGCGTTGACCTCGATTTGCTCCTTGGTCAGCGGCGGACGCGTGACGTTGCGGCCAGACGGGTCGCCGATCATCGACGTGAAGTCGCCGATCAGGAAGATGACCTGGTGGCCGAGGTCTTGCAGCTGGCGCATCTTGTTGAGCACGACCGTGTGGCCCAGGTGCAGGTCCGGCGCGGTCGGATCGAGGCCGAGCTTAATGCGCAGCGGCACGCCGCTCTGTTCGGAGCGCGCCAGTTTTTGCGCGAATTCGCTTTCGATCAGCAATTCGTCGGCGCCGCGTTTGGCGACGGCGAGCGCTTCCTGGACGCGGTCGGTCAGCGGCAAAACGGCGGCGGGCGCCTTTTTATTAGGCATTGCGGATGAAGTGTCCATGTGTGATAGTGCAGTTCTTAAAAAAGGTGGAGGCGCCAGGAGTTTTGTTATAATGCCCGATCCCATCAATCTTGCTGTATGAAAACGAACCAAAACAACAACTAGAAAAATATAACGTTCCTGAATAGTTCAAGCGGCAAATTTTAACTGATTGCATGAACCCTACAAATAAATTCACAAGCTCCAGCTTGTTCAGTCTGCTAGGTTCGACACGCAAGGCGCGCATCATCAGCGCGTCGGCACTATTTCTTGCCGTTTGCGCCTTCGGCGCGGCTGGTGTGGCACCGCTCGCGCCCGACGCGGCCGACTTGCCGGTGAAATCGGTGTCGGAAGAAATCGCGCTGCCGAACTTGTCGAGCCAGATCGCCGCGCTGGAACAGCAGCAGACCAGCTCCCACTACGTCCACGAAGAAAAGGTCCGCCCCGGCGATACGCTGTCGGCGTTGATGACGCGGCTGGGTGTGGACGATGCCGAGGCCGAGCGCTTCATCAAGAAGGACAAGCTGGCCAAGGGCGTGATGCAGCTCAAGAACGGCAACCGCGTGCAGGCGCAGACCGACGACGACGGCAACCTGCAATGGCTGCACGCCACCGTGGTGGATGGCAAAGACATACCGGTACGAAATATCTCGATCACGCGCAAGGGCGACGGCTTCGTCGCGTCGGACGCGGCGGCGCAGCTGGAGCGGCGCGTCGAGATGCATGCGCGCGACATCAATACGACGCTGTTCGCGGCGACCGATTCGAGCGACGACGGCGCCAAGCTGCCCGACACCATCGTCAAGCAACTGGTTGAAATGTTCTCGACCAATATCGATTTCCGCTCGGACCTGAAGCACGGCGACCATTTCAACGTGGTCTATGAAACCTTCTGGCAGGACGGCGAATTCGTCCGCGCCGGACGCATCCTGGCCGGCGAGTTCACCAATCGCGGCACCACCTACCAGTCCGTGTGGTTCGACGACCCGAGCAGCAAGCAAGGCGGCGGCTACTACAGCTTCGACGGCAAATCGCTGAAAAAAGCCTTCCTCAAATCGCCCATCGAATTCTCGCGTATTTCCTCGGTCTTCGCGATGCGCGTGCACCCGATCTCGGGCCAGTGGAAACAGCACAAGGGCACCGACTTCGCCGCGCCGATCGGCACGCCGATCCGCGCCGCCGGCGATGGCGTGGTCGATTTCGCCGGCACGCAAAACGGCTACGGCAACGTGGTCGTGCTCAAGCACTGGTCCAACTACTCGACCGCCTACGCGCACATGAGCCGCTTCGCGGCGGGCATGAAAAAAGGCACCAAGGTCAGCCAGGGCGACGTGATCGGCTATGTCGGCGTCACCGGCTGGTCCACGGGCGCGCACTTGCACTACGAATTCCGCGTCGGTGGCGAAGCCAAGGACCCGGCCACGCTCAACGTGACGGCGCAGGCGCCGCTGACGGCCGCCGAACTGGCACGCTTCCGCACTTATGCGGCCGACATGACGCACCGCTTCGCGCTGCTGCGTCCGGTCGGCTCCGGCAATATCCGCGTCGCCTCGAAGTAAGCCGTCCGCGCCGCCGCGCGCGGTAAGCTAGTTCCGAAAACAGGCCACCTCGTTGGCCTGTTTTTTATGCCGGCTCAGTTTCCCTTGAAAGTGTTTTCATGATGCGTTTTCCGATCGCAGGCTTCCGTGCGATAGCACTCTTAGCGATAATATTATTTGCCACATCAGCCAGCACCGCGCTGGCAGGCGACGCGCAGGACACGCCACCGGCCCCAGCCTACTATCGTATCCAGCTAGGAAGTTTTACGATCATCGCGCTGTCGGACGGCACGCGCGCCCTGAACGCACACCAGCTCGCCAATATCGACATGGCGGACATCGATCGCACGCTGGCTAGCGCCGGCCTGAGCAATCCCGTGGCCACGTCGTTCAATGCCTTCCTGGTCGATACAGGCCGCCAACGCATCCTGATCGACAGCGGCGCCGGCAGCTTGTGGGGACCGAAACTAGGACAGTTAAGCGCCTCGCTGCGCGCCGCCGGTTATGCGCCCGAGCAAATCGATGAAGTCTATCTGACGCATATGCACACCGACCACGTCGGCGGCCTGATGGACGGCGACCATATGCGCTTCCCGAACGCCATCGTCCGCGCCAGCCAGCAGGAAGCCGATTACTGGCTGGACCCGGCGCACCTCGAGCGCGCGGCCGACGACGACAAAGACTCCTTTCGCAATGCGATGGCGTCCCTCCATCCCTACGTGGCGCAGCACCGCTTCCAGCCCTACACTGGCGACGTTGAGCTGTCACCCGGCATCCGGGCCATCGCCAGCGGTGGTCACACGGCCGGGCACACGGCCTATCTGGTCGTCAGCCACGGCCAGCGCCTGCTGGTTTGGGGCGACATGCTGCATGTGGAAGCGGTTCAATTCGCCATGCCGCAGGCGACGATGCGCTTCGACTTCGACCGCGAGGCGGCCGTCGCGACGCGCCGGCAAGCGTACGCGGCGGCGGCGCGGGACGGCGATCTGATCGCTGGCGCGCATCTGCCGTTTCCCGGCTTGGGACAGGTGCGGGCAACAGATGGCGGCTATCGCTGGATAGCGGTGAATTCCCCTCGCGCCGACGCCGACGCTGAGGCAAAATAAGCGCTTTCACCAACCACTGGGTAAGCGCATGTCTCTGTATATCGGTTTGATGTCGGGCACCAGCCTGGACGGCGTCGACGGCGCACTCGCCGACTTCACTTCCGGCGCGATCACGACGCTGGCGGCGGCCTATATTCCCTTCCCGGCCACGCTGCGCGCCGAGCTGATGGCCTTGCAGGCCAGCGGCCCCAACGAGATCGAGCGCGAAGCGCTGGCCGCCAACCAGCTGGCCGCGTTTTACGCGCAATGCGTGGCCGCGCTGCTGGCCGAGTCCGGCCACCAGCCGGCGCAGATCCGCGCCGTCGCCGTGCACGGCCAGACCATACGCCACCGTCCCGAACTGGGCTTTACGCGCCAGACCAACAATCCGGCGCTGCTGGCCGAGCTGTGCGGCATCGACGTCATCGCCGACTTCCGCAGCCGCGACATCGCCGCCGGCGGCCAGGGCGCGCCGCTGGTGCCGGCCTTCCACCACGCGCTGTTCGGGCAGGCGGGCCAGACGCGCGTGGTCGCCAACATCGGCGGCATCGCCAATATCAGCGTGCTGGGCGCCGACGGCGCCGTGATCGGCTTCGACACCGGTCCCGGCAACGTGCTGATGGATGCGTGGATCGCCCGCCAGCAGGGCAAGGAATACGATGAGGACGGCGCCTGGGCCGCCGCCGGCAGGGAAATTCCGGCGCTGCTGAACGCGCTGCTGACGGAGCCGTATTTCGCACAGCCGGCGCCGAAGAGCACGGGCCGCGACCTGTTCCACGAACAATGGCTGGACGCCAAACTGGCGCCGCACATCCACGACGCGCCGGCCGACATCCAGTTCACGCTGACCAAGCTGACCGCGCTGACACTGGCCGACGCCATCCACGCCCACGCGCCGCAGGCCGACGCCGTCTACATCTGCGGCGGCGGCGCCTACAACGGCACGCTGCTGCGCGAACTGGCGACGGCCTTGGGCGGCAAGATCAAGGTGGAATCAACCAGCGCGCTGGGCGTGGCGCCTAACCGCGTCGAGGCGCTGGCGTTCGCCTGGCTGGGCCACCGCTACATGGAGCGGCTGGCGGGCAACCTGCCGTCCGTGACGGGCGCCAGCGGCCCGCGCGTGCTGGGCGCGCTGCATCCACGCTAAAAGGGCTGGAAAACAGGGCCGACGAACGCGGCCCGCAAACGACTGCGGCGGAGCAACCGTAGTTGTCCGCCGCAACAACGCCGCCGGTGCAAGACCGGCGGCGCAATACCTAAAGACTTATACCGAGAACGAGGAGCCGCAGCCGCAGGTCGAGGTGGCGGTCGGATTCTTGATGACGAACTGCGCGCCTTCCAGGTCGTCCTTGTAGTCGATTTCCGCGCCGACCAGATACTGGTAGCTCATCGAATCGATCAACAGCTGGACGCCGTTCTTGACCATGGTGGTGTCGTCTTCGTTGACGATTTCGTCGAACGTGAAACCGTACTGGAAACCCGAGCAGCCGCCGCCCTGCACGAAAACGCGCAGTTTCAGGTCGGGATTGCCTTCTTCTTCGATCAGCTGCGCGACTTTTTCGGCGGCGCTGTCGGTGAAGATGATGGGCGATGGGATGACGTCGAGCGATTCGATTACAGCATTCATTTCAGACTCCTACGAGAAAACAGTTGGTTCATTATAGACCTTAGTCGGAACTCATGCTCCGGATACCGCTAAATGCTCGACGGCCGTGTGCGTATCGTCGTGGATCAGCTGCCCCAACACTTGCGCACCGCCGTGCATTTCCAGCACTTTATAGGTGACATTGCCGAAGATGCGGGCTTTTGGCTGAATTTCAAGCAGTTCAGCCGCATACACCGCGCCGCTGATCTCGCCGTTGACGATCAGGTGGTCACAGCGCACTTCGCCATCGATGCGGCCATGCTCGGACACCACCAGATAGCTGCCCTGCCCGGCCTCGGCCGTCACATTGCCCCGCACCTGGCCGTCGATGCGCATGCCGCCGCGAAACAGCAGGTGGCCGTCGATCCGGGTGGCCGGACCGATCAGACTATCCATCGTGCTGAGCACTTTAGGGCCGAACATGGCTATCCTTCACCGTGATTGACTGCTGGGCGACGACCTTGCCCTGCTCCAGCAGGCGGATTTGCAAGGCCTTGGCCGTCGCGCCCGGCGGCAACTCGCGCACGCCTTCGAGCCGCAGATAGCGCTCCAGCGTCACCTGGAACGCCGCGTCGTCGGGCTGCTGCGGCACTTCCAGCAAGCTATTCTTGCCGTCCTGCGCCACCATCAATTCGAGTTGCAGCCGCCCGGAAAACTGCGGCTTGGCCTGGTTGACGCCACGCGTCAGCAACACGACGTAGTGCAGCTGGGTCGGCGTCAGCATCTCGGCCTCGGCCGCGCGGATGGCCAGCGGCGCGTTCGGTTTTTCCGCCGGCAGCACGCTTTCGACCAGCGCCAGGTCCGCAGCTAATTTACTATTTTCAACTTGCTGCGCCTTGACCTGGCTCTCCGTTTGCTTGTTCGCCGACGATTTGCCGTCAGACGCGGCCGCCAATTGATCGCGCTCAAGGGTCAGCCTCGTCAATTCGGCTTGCGCCGCCGCCAGTTGCTGTTCGACGCTCGCCTCGCCATGGCTGGCGCCGAGCAGGCGCTTGCCGAGATCGATACCCCAGACCGCCAGCAAGCCGACCAGCGCCAGCGTGACGAGCAGGCCCAGCAGCCGCAGCGCGAGCGGCCGGACGGGCGGCGAGCGCCGCTCGGGCTGTTTGCGCTCAGCCACGGTGCGTCAAGGCAGCAGGGCGATTTGCATCAGGCCGGTGGTTTCTTCCAGGCCGAACATCAAATTCATGCACTGTACGGCCTGGCCGGAGGCGCCCTTGACGAGATTGTCCTGCACCACCAGCACGATGACGGTGTTGCCGTTGTCGGGACGGTGCAGCGCCAGGCGCAGCATATTCGAGCCGCGCGTGGAGCGGGTTTCCGGATGCGCGCCGAAGGGCATCACATCGACGAAGGCCGAGTCCTTGTATTGCTCCTCGAACAGCGCTTGCAACTCTTCGTTCGTCACGTCGCGGGTCAGGCGGCCGTACAGCGTCGAGTGCATGCCGCGTATCATCGGCACCAGATGCGGGGTGAAGATCAGGCCGACTTTCTGCTCGGTGAAGGTTTGCAGCTGGGCCGACGTTTCCGGCGTGTGGCGATGGCCCGACACACCGTAGGCCTTGAAGTTGTCGCCCGCTTCCGAGAACAAGGTGCCGATCTCGGCCTTGCGGCCGGCGCCGGACACGCCCGACTTGCAGTCGGCGATCAGCGAGCCGGCGTCGATCAGGCCGGCCTTCAGCAGCGGATAGTAGCCCAGCTGCATGGTGGTCGGATAGCAACCCGGATTGGCGACCAGCGAGGCGCCCTGGATGGCCTCGCGGTTCAGCTCGGCCAGGCCGTAGACGGCCTGCTCCAGCAATTCCGGCGCGGTGTGTTCGATCTTGTACCATTTTTCAAAGGTGGCGCGGTCTTTCAGGCGGAAATCGGCCGCCAGGTCGATCACCTTGACGCCGGCCGCCAGCAGCGCCGGCGCTTGCGCCATGGCGACGCCGTGCGGGGTGGCGAAGAAGACCACGTCGCACTGGCTCAGGTCGGCCTTGTCCGGCGCCGAGAAGGCGATGTTCACACGGCCGCGCAGCGACGGGAACATGTCGGCGACCGGCAAGCCATCTTCCTTGCGCGACGTGATCGCCGTCAGCTGCACATCGGGATGGACTGCCAACAAACGCAGCAATTCCACGCCGGTGTAACCGGTACCGCCGACGATGCCAACTTTGATCATGTTCTTTCCTTAG
>Ga0209847_1000373_pt1 | contig 18736 bp, 15 predicted proteins | sample OrgsoiDNA_201060_FD_185808 | JGI IMG/M metagenome (GOLD analysis project Ga0209847, IMG submission 185808) | Permafrost soil microbial communities from the Arctic, to analyse light accelerated degradation of dissolved organic matter (DOM) -... | ecosystem: Environmental > Terrestrial > Soil >... | reverse complement strand
ACCACTTTGGAAAACCGCGTACATATAAAACTCCGCTTTCCGCGCACTCAACTTTGTATAGTCCAGAGGGCGCTATAAATATTCACAATAGGGCGCGAATTCTACGCAAAAAATCAGCATAAGACAATAGCACTTTCACTACTAAAGAAGAAAAAAAGCGCAGTTCTTCCGATGGCATTTATCTGCACTGTTTTTCAAGTACAATCCCCTTTACAGTTAGTGCCATGTGCCAATGTGAGCCTGATCTCATTGCGGTGAAGAGAAACACAGCCGAAAAAACACAATGAACCTAGAACAGATTATCGATCTCACCGAACAGGACATGGAAGCGGTTAACGCAACCATACTTGAGCAGTTGAATTCTGATGTATCGCTCATCAATCAGCTGGGATATTACATCATTAGTGGCGGGGGTAAACGAATTCGCCCCATGATCGCCGTTCTTGCTGCCCGCGCCTTATCCTATGAGGGTAATAAGCACGTTACCGTTGCGGCCCTGATTGAATTTATCCACACAGCCACGCTGCTGCACGACGATGTTGTCGATGAATCCGATATGCGTCGCGGAAAAGCCACGGCCAATGCCGCCTTCGGCAATGCTGCCAGCGTGTTGGTGGGCGATTTTATCTATACCCGTGCTTTTCAGATGATGACGGATCTCGAATCAATGCCGGTGCTGGCGTTAATGGCTAAGGCCGTGAACGTTATTGCAGAAGGCGAAGTTTTACAGTTGATGAACTGCAACGACCCGGATATCACCGAAGAGAGTTACATGCAGGTTATTTACAGTAAAACCGCACGTCTGTTCGAGGCCGCCGCGCAAGCTTCGGCCATGTTAGCCGGCGGCAGTGAAGAACAAATTCAGGGCTTACAGAATTATGGTCGTTATCTGGGTACGGCTTTCCAGCTTATTGACGATCTGCTCGATTACGACGCCAATGGCGAAACGCTTGGCAAAAATACCGGTGACGATCTGAATGAAGGGAAACCCACCCTGCCTTTGCTACATGCGATGAAAAATGGCAATGCGCAGCAATCTGCCATGATCCGTCAGGCCATCGAAGAAGGAAATGGCCGCCATTTACTGGAGCCTGTTTTAGCCGCTATGCATCAATGGGGGTCGCTGGATCACACCCGCGCCCGTGCTGAAGAAGAAGCTGACAAGGCAATTCAGGCTTTACAGGTTCTACCTGAGTCGGTTTATCGCAGCGCTCTTGAAGGTCTTGCGCATATTGCTGTCAGACGCGACTTCTGACCAGCCCCTGTGCAGTATGCATATGAACATGTACCGCCTTACGCGGTACATGTTGCCATTAACGCGTCAGTTTAAGCCTCTGATCCGATGCTAAGACGTTGGAGAACTTCAGATAAACCTTCCCTGACAATGAATTTTATGATCATTTCACGTTCCTTTTCCTTAAGTTGTTTATAACTTTCAACCCAAATTGCCAAAGGATCCTGATGTGCTGAATAGACATATTCAGCAGACTGTTCTTTCATCTCCAGACAATCCAACGCTTTTATAGGTATGCTGTCGATGTGATACTCAACAGCCCTTCCCTGAACACCACGCCGACGGCGCTTAATCCAGGAATCACGCCGCGCCATACCATGAATACCTTGCGTTGAGGAAGGTAACCCATCAAAGCCAATAAGCTCCTTAGCTGCAAACCACTCTTTTTTCATAACGTTCCTTTTCAGATTGCACTAAAGCACAACAGAATAATGTTACAAATCCTTGAGACAGTGAATAAAACCGTAGGAGGCTGTTCACTTTTCCATTTAAAGACATATTTAATAACTGCAGCTAACTTATAGCACTACTTAATGGAAAGAAGAAATACGAATTAATGTAAAAATAGCGATAAACAATAACCACTAAGTATCGATGAATCTTTTTTATGAAAACCAACGATGTATAAATTACATTTTTCAGAAAGCCTCCCTCACTGTAGAACAAACTCAGAGAAAAACCCCTTAAAACCTTTAAATACAATAAGTTAATTAAATTGGTTATATATAAAAAATGGTCAATCATTGTTAAAAAATCGCTACAACAACCTCCTGTAGCAGCCTTTATTACGTATTCCTTTAAAACGTAAAGTTAATATTAAAAAAACTTTAACCTACACATCTCATTAATAAACCAATATTTTTATGTGCTTCCTGAAGTTAACCATCAAAAAATCAGATTGCACGTTTGCGTTAATATCAAGAAAGAGATATTTTCCAGAAAATAATTAACATGTTTTTTAGAAACAGAAACGTCAATTCCGAAATTCAATATTTCAGATCTTGATTCCAGAAGTCACACTGCAATTAAAATGACATTGAGTAGTTTGCCGATAATGAAAGGGATTAAACATGAAAGGATGTAAAGAAAATTGGCATCAGGCAGATATCATCGCCGCATTGCGCAAGAAAGGCACGACACTGGCAGCAGTCTCTCGGGGGGCGGGACTGAGTTCATCGACGCTGGCAAACGCTCTGTCGAGGCCATGGCCCAAAGGAGAGCGCATTATTGCTGATGCCATTGGCATCCATCCTTCGATGATTTGGCCGAACCGATATTTCGACCCGACGACATCTCAACGTATCGTGCGTAAAATCCGCCTGCCGAACAAAAGCTGAATTTATCGAAAAAAAAGCCGCCGGATTATCCGGCGGCTTTCTAAGCATTCAACAATATGATCAGTTGTTGATGAATTGCTCACCTAATTCGATATCTTTATGCAGCACGCTAAGCATTGACTCCAAAGAGCTTTGCTCAAACGCACTCAGCTTACCGATGCTCTTCAATTCGGCCACGCCGTTTTTACCCAGCAGAATCGGTTGAGCAAAGAACCGCGCATACTCGCCCAGCCCTTCAACATAAGCGCACTCGACAACGTTACTTTCGCCATTTAGCGCACGAACTAAAGATAAACCAAAGCGTGCGCCAGCCTGACCCATAGACAGAGTTGCAGATCCCCCGCCAGCTTTGGCCTCAACCACTTCTGTACCCGCGTTCTGGATACGTTTGGTCAACTCTGCCGCTTCACTTTCGCTGAATGTCACATCAGGGATCTGCGACAGGAGTGGCAAAATCGTGACGCCGGAGTGACCGCCAATCACAGGAACTTCAATATCCTGTGGCTGCTTGCCTTTCAGCTCAGCAACGAAGGTATTCGAACGTATAGCATCAAGAGTGGTTACGCCAAATAATTTATTTTTGTCGTAAACGCCCGCTTTTTTCAACACTTCAGCGGCAATAGCTACCGTGGTATTCACCGGATTAGTGATGATACCAATGCACGCTTTCGGACAGGTTTTCGCAACTTGTTCAATCAAATTGCGAACGATGCCCGCATTGACGTTGAACAGATCAGAACGATCCATACCTGGCTTGCGCGCGACACCGGCAGAAATCAGCACCACATCAGCACCCACTAATGCTGGAGTTGCATCGACTCCACAGAAACCTTTGATTTTTACAGCCGTAGGGATATGACTAAGGTCAACAGCAACACCTGGTGTTACCGGGGCAATGTCATACAGAGAGAGTTCTGAACCTGAAGGCAGCTGAGTCTTGAGTAGAAGGGCGAGGGCCTGGCCAATACCGCCAGCTGCACCGAGAACTGCAACTTTCATCCTATACTCCTTTTTTATCATAAACTTAAAAAGCGCCGTGAATTCATCTAGTTATGACCTTAATCTACTGACTTACCAAACACAATCACCGAACCACGATAGTGAGAAGCCGCGCAGTATAAAGGTTGTATTTCGGCTTAATTTAAGATTATTTCACTTATGCATCAAATACATATAGCAATAAAATCATAAAATAGCGTCACGAAACACGACAGGTTAATCGGCGGTTACATTACACCCGAAGACAACATCAGGACAATATCATTTTAATAACAATTTATTTACCTGCAACGGCGAAAATAATGCACGAAATTGGCATATTCATGACATTTAATCGTTTGCACTCTTAGCCCGACTCCTTATATTTCGGAGAATTCATGGTTCATCGAAGAACGCTCATTGCATAAAAATTCATATATATGCATAATCACCGGCACTATCGTAATGACCTTAGGGTGCAAAATGCGTAATCCTGCTAAACAGGAAGATCTGATCAAAGCCTTCAAGTCCCTATTGAAGGAGGAGAAGTTCAGTTCTCAGGGTGAAATCGTCCTCGCCTTACAAGAAGATGGCTTCGAGAACATTAATCAATCGAAAGTCTCGCGCATGCTGACCAAGTTCGGCGCGGTGCGTACCCGCAATGCTAAAATGGAAATGGTGTACTGTCTGCCCGCCGAAATCGGCGTTCCAACGACCACCAGCCCATTAAAAAATCTGGTTTTGGATATCGATTACAATGAAGCCGTGGTTGTTATCCGTACCAGTCCAGGTGCAGCGCAACTGATTGCACGCCTGCTGGACTCGTTGGGAAAATCGGAAGGCATCCTTGGCACTATCGCAGGGGATGACACCATCTTCACCACACCCGCACGCGGCTTCAGCGTTAAACAATTGTATGAAGCTATCCTCAGCCTTTTCGAGCAGGAACTTTAAAACGCTTATCCTGTTCTGAGTTCAAGGCGTTACGACATATCACATGCAGGTTACCCGTTATTTTATCCTCAAGGTCTCCTGCAAGTACCTCTTAACCGTCTCGCTATATTATTACGATTCATCCTTCCTTAACTATCTACCTGAAAAGCATGTCATTCCGCCTATACCTTTCTCTTAATCGGTTCCTTCCACTGTTAAATCAGGCCTTACCAGTCACATTACCGTTACAGAATGGTTTCAATAGTGCGAACAACTGCAAAATTACGCACAAATAGTCAAAGTATATTAATGCATTGATTTTTAGAAAAAATAATTGGAATTGTTCATTTATAAACCTCTTTTTATGCCTTTTGGTTATTAAAATCAATACAAGCACACTCATAACCACCAAAAATACTATTAGCAAACTATTAATATTTGTAGTTACTAGATGTATACTCATTTTCGTGATGTGAGTCACTGTTTGTTGAAGCGTATAATAAAATCGACGAGGTTAATTATGAAAGTTACGACTACTATTGCGGCATTGAGCATTTTATCTGCTCTGTCATTTGGCGTTTTTGCAGCACAACCCGTTACGCAGGATCAAGCGAAAAATATGCAGTCTGTGGGGATAATCAGTGTCAGCGGTACGGGTGCACCTTCTGATATCCGTCAGGCATTGTCCGAAAAAGCCGATGAGCAAGGCGCAAAAGCCTTCCGTGTTATCGAAGCGCGTGAGGAAGGTCACTTCCACGCAACCGCAGAAATTTACCAATAAGATCGTATCGGTAAATAAAGCGAAGAGGTCTGAAAAAGATTCAGGCCTGTGAAATGAAAACGAAATTGAAAACCGGATTTATCGCTGCACTACACCAGGTTTCCAGAGCATCAAAACGCTCTTCAATCTTGATAATCCAGACCTGATAAATCCCAACATGAATCGACGCTGTGATGAACTACTTTTAAAAGTAGGCATCAACGTCAAAATATCAGGAAATTGTCATGAAAATCATTACTACTGTCGCTGCACTTAGCCTATTCACTGCCGTTTCATTCGGCGCTTCAGCAGCACAACTGGTCACCAACGATCAGGCACAACATTTACAGCCGATGGGTATTATCAGCGCCAGCGGCGTTAACGGAGTTCCCATGGATATCCGCCAGCAGTTGTCTGATAAAGCCGACAGCAAAGGTGCAAAATCTTTCCGCGTGATTGAAGCCCATAACGATGGCGCTTACCACGCAACAGCAGAAATTTATCAATAAGATCTCTGCCATAAAGTCAGTCCGTGTTTCATCATTATCAAATCTTCAGATTTTAGCGTTACCGGGTTCAACAGCCACAAACCAGCGATTAAAATTCTGCGCTGTTGAGGCTGGAAAGAGAGCTGACACTGCCACTGCCGCGCTCCCTTGCTACCGATACCCTCGTCGTCCTGTCCGACGACACCTTTTGGCTCCCACATATTGTGGGAGCTTTTTTTTATGCTTTTTTCAGCCCGGATCACAGCCATAAAAAAACACAGCCGGAGCTGTGTTTTTATTGATCACTCGCACACGCAGAGCGTTAAAACTCTTCGACCACGTTTGCCTTAGCGGCCAGGGCATCCAGGAGTTTGTTATGGATCCCACCAAACCCGCCGTTGCTCATCACCAGAATATGATCACCCGGCACAGCGGCCTTAACCACCAGATCCACCAGCGCATCGACGTCAGCACTCCAGTGCGCAGGCTGGATGCAGCGTTCAGCCACTTCAGCTACCTGCCACGGGATATGCTGCGGCTGTAACAGAAAGACTTCGTCTGCCCGACCCAGCGCGGGTGCCAGTTCATTTTTACTCAGCCCCATTTTCATGGTGTTTGAACGTGGTTCCAGAACGGCCAGAATACGTGCCGTACCGCCCACTTTACTGCGCAAAGCCGCCAGCGTGGCGAGAATCGCCGTCGGATGGTGAGCAAAATCATCATAGACGCGGACACCATAGGCCTCACCGCGCAGTTCAAGACGGCGGCGGGCGTTGATGAAATCTCCCAGTGCTTTGCAGGCATCTTCTGGCTTCACGCCAACGTGGCGCGCAGCGGCAATCGCCATCAGGCCATTGTGCATATTGTGTTCGCCCACCAACGACCAGTGAACTTCACCGACCGGCTCACCGTGCAAAGAGACGGTAAATGAACTGGAATCCGGCGTCAGCTTCTTCGCATCCCAGGCGCAGGCTTCGGTATCCCCCACGAACTCCTGCTCACTCCAGCAGCCCATTGCCATCACTTGTTTCAGCGGAGTGTCATGCTCAGGCAGAATAATTTTTCCTTGTCCCGGTACCAAACGAACCAAATGGTGGAACTGTTTCTGAATGGCTTTCAGATCGTCGAAGATATCGGCGTGATCGAACTCGAGGTTATTGAGGACCAGCGTACGCGGGCTGTAGTGAACAAACTTCGAACGTTTATCGAAGAACGCACAGTCGTATTCATCGGCTTCAATCACCATAAACGGACTGTTGCCCAGACGCGCTGAAACGTCGAAATTACCCGGCACTCCACCGATGACATATCCCGGTTCGTAGCCACAGGCTTCGAGGATCCAGGTCACCATGCCGGCGGTGGTCGTTTTGCCATGCGTACCTGCCACAGCAATGACCCAGCGGCCGGGCAGTACATGATCGTGCAGCCACTGCGGGCCTGACACGTAAGGGATGCCTTGTTCCAGTACGGCTTCAACACAAGGGTTACCCCGAGTCATAGCGTTGCCGATAATGACCAGATCCGGCTGGGGATCCAGCTGAGACGGATCGTAGCCCTGGATCAATTCAATGCCCTGATTCTCCAGCAGCGTACTCATTGGTGGATAAACGTTGTTATCTGAGCCGGTAACCTGATGCCCTTGCGCGCGCGCCAGCATCGCCAGCCCGCCCATAAAGGTGCCGCAAATCCCAAGAATATGAATGCGCATATATTTTCCATTGATGCCTTTAAGTCAGCGGCTATTCTACCGCTCAGAATCGTCCAGAAGAAATGGATTTGCCTAGGTTTCATCCATATATTTGGGCTAAACTGCCCACGCTAATGTAAAAGGTTTATTAACGAACCGTTATCCATCCTAGATTCAGGGAATGCGTCATGAAAACGTTAGGCGAATTTATTGTTGAAAAGCAGCAGGATTTTCCACATGCGACTGGTGAACTCACCGCCCTCCTTTCAGCAATAAAGCTCGGCGCAAAAATTATTCACCGAGACATCAACAAAGCCGGGTTGGTCGATATCCTCGGCGTCAGTGGTGTGGAGAACGTGCAGGGCGAAGTTCAGATGAAACTCGACCTGTACGCCAATGAAAAGTTAAAAGCCGCCATGAAGGCGCGCGGTGAAATTGCCGGTATCGCGTCTGAAGAAGAAGATGAGATCGTCATCTTTGAAGGGGAGCGTGCTGAAAATGCAAAATACGTGATCCTGATGGATCCGCTGGATGGCTCCTCGAACATTGACGTGAATGTCTCCGTGGGCACCATATTCTCAATTTACCGCCGGACTACTCCGCTGGGCCAGTCAGTCACTGAAGCCGATTTCCTGCAACCCGGTAACCGTCAGGTCGCCGCAGGTTATGTGGTTTATGGCTCTTCCACCATGCTGGTTTATACCACGGGTGTCGGTGTACACGCCTTTACCTATGATCCATCACTTGGCGTATTTTGCCTGTCACATGAAAAAGTGCGTTTCCCTGCCAAGGGCAGCATGTACTCGATCAACGAAGGCAACTACATCAAATTCCCGCTCGGCGTTAAAAAGTACATTAAGTATTGTCAGGAGCAGGACGAAGCCACGCAACGCCCTTACACCTCGCGCTACATTGGCTCGCTGGTTGCTGACTTCCACCGTAACCTGCTCAAAGGTGGCATCTACATTTACCCAAGTACTGCAAGTCACCCGACCGGTAAATTGCGTCTGCTGTATGAATGTAACCCGATGGCGTTCCTGGCCGAACAAGCCGGCGGTAAAGCCAGTGACGGTAAAAACCGCATTCTGGACATCATTCCGCAAAAACTGCACGAACGCGCACCTTTCTTCGTCGGTAACCGTTCAATGGTTGAAGACGCAGAACGCTTTATTGCGCAATTCCCGGATGATGCCTACCCACAATAACAACGTCTTATCTCTGTCACTTATCCATAAGGGTTCAGCTCAGGCTGAACCCTTTTTTATGCAATTGCCGATCAGACGAAGTTCTGCTGATTGAGTTTAAATACTGAGACGCTTTGTGCCAGCAACTGCGCCTGTTCTTCCAGAGAACGTGTAGCAGCGGTGGCCTCTTCTACCAGCGCAGCATTCTGCTGAGCCACCTGATCCATCTGGGTAATGGCAATATTTACCTGTTCGATACCGTGGGTTTGTTCGCTGGTCGCAATAGAGATTTCATTCATCAGGCTGGTGACACGGCGCACTTCGCTGGCGATCTCGGTCATGGTAGCAGCGGCGGATTTCACCATCGCCTCTCCTTCTGAAACCCGGTTTTCTGAATCATCAATCAGCGCTTTAATCTCTTTGGCCGACTGCGCGCTGCGCTGTGCCAGGCTACGGACCTCACCGGCAACGACCGCAAAACCTCGCCCCTGCTCACCAGCACGTGCCGCTTCGACGGCAGCATTGAGCGCCAGGATATTGGTCTGGAAGGCGATACCGTCAATCACGGTAATAATGTCTGCAATACGTTTGGAGCTGTCGGTGATGGCATGCATTTTGTCCATAACCTGATGCACCACCTTACTGCCTTTGTCGGCAATCCCGGACACGCTTTTCGCCAGCTGATTAGCCTGTTCGGAATTAGTGGCGTTCATGCGCACGGTTGAAGTCAGCTGTTCCATGCTGGCAGCAGTCTCTTCGAGGGAGGCAGCAGACTCTTCAGTGCGCTGTGCCAGGTGTACGTTACCTGCCGCCAATTCACGCGTGCCAACATCAATCTGATTACCCGCATCGCGGACGCGGCCGACCGAGGCAGACAGCGAATCCTGCATCTTTTTCATCGCCCGCATCAATCGCCCCATCTCATTGCTACGGGAGTCATCAATTTCGTGGGTTAAGTCGCCCGCAGCAATAAACTCCAGCTGTGCGATAGAGGCATTCAGTGGATGCATGATGATTTTCTGCAGGGCAAACCATGACAGAAGCGCAATAGACATGGCGATCAGGCAGGCAACAATAATAATGATCACCTGGATCCGCGCCTGCTTCTGAGCGGTAGTAATATGGCGATCGGCCGTTTCGTTGGCATACAACCGGAAATCTGCCAGCGCTTTATCGTAGGCGTTGCTGTACGGCGTCATTTTATTTTCCAGCACGTCGTAATAACCGTCGGTACTTTGTGCTTGAATAGCAGCCAGCGCGGGCTCAAGCCCATGCTGTTTATAGGCGTCATAGGCAACTTTTACCGCCGTGGATAAATCTTCGCCGCGCTGGGTTTCATCGTTAATCGCCATAAACGCGGCCACCTGCTGATCGGCCTGTTTGATATAATCCGCGACCCGTCCCGCCGTCTCTTTCGAATCATCCATCATGCCAATTTCCATCTGACGAACCGCGACGCTACTGGCAACGCGCGCGCGCAGGGAAAAACTGTAGCTATTGGCTAACGCCCCAAGTTCCTCACCCTGAAGCCGATCAATTTGCTTTAGCGAAGTGGCACTTTGCCGGATAGCGCTGGCACCCAAAAAACTGACCAATAACAGAATCAGTGTCATTACGACTAACAAGGCGATCAATCCCGCCTTTACGCTCAATTTATTCAACATGCTGTAATACCCGGTTGTTTAGGAAACGGAGGAAAAAGCGAGAGAGGTACTTCGTAGGCCATACAGAGTTTTTATGTAAAGTGTTATCGGCAATCCTGCGAAATTCTTGATAAAAAACCATAAAACAGGCAGTTACAGGGAAAACCTTATTCACGGGAAACTTTCCTGCCAAGCCGGTAGGATTTAACGGGGAGAAAAAGAGAGATCGACCAGAAACACCAACCGCGAAAATGACAGGAATTCGCGGCTGACTTGGCTATAATGTGCGGCACTCCATTCCTGGTTCAACGAAGGAACCCCAAATGAGCTTACTGAATGTACCGGCCGGTAAAGACCTGCCAGAAGATATTTATGTTGTTATCGAAATTCCGGCCAATGCCGACCCAATCAAATACGAAGTAGACAAAGACACCGGCGCGCTTTTCGTTGACCGCTTCATGTCTACTGCGATGTTCTATCCGTGCAACTACGGTTACATCAACCACACTCTGTCTCTCGACGGTGACCCGGTTGACGTACTGGTCCCAACACCTTATCCGCTGCAACCTGGTTCAGTCGTTCGCTGCCGTCCAGTTGGCGTACTGAAAATGACCGATGAATCTGGCGAAGATGCCAAAGTGGTTGCGGTTCCGCACACTAAACTGAGCAAAGAGTACGATCACATCAAAGATGTGAACGACCTGCCAGAACTGCTGCGCGCACAGATCACCCACTTCTTCGAGCAATATAAAGCGCTGGAAAAAGGCAAATGGGTAAAAGTTGAAGGTTGGGATAACGCCGAAGCCGCTAAAGCTGAGATCGTGACCTCTTTCGAACGCGCTAAAAACAAATAATCGTTTTTGCGGTTGGATAAAAGAAAAACACCGTCCACTGGACGGTGTTTTTGTATGTCTCTCTCCCTGGTAGAAGAGAAAATGGGGCAACGTATTAAACGACTTTGCTCAGAGTTCTCACTTCACATCACCCGCACGTTTTACCCAATCCCCCCCTTCAATACGCGGCACTCCATCAAGTGCACGTATGTAAAGATAGATCCAGGCACTGCCGTACGGCGTGGAAATCAGTTCACGTTTATAATCTTTTGTATTACTTTTCAGTTCGTCCAGTTCAGCCATGATAGACGACGTGATGCGGTAAACTTCACAATAGACTTTCCCGTCCCCTGGAACTACTGCCGGATAGTGCCCCAGATTATAGAGCGCATACCCGTCCAACTCGTGGTCACCCAACCACTGAGCGTTAGTCATCCAATGACTGTTGCCTTGCTTGCGTCGTAAACTGCCATAAACAATTATTCGCATGTTTGGTTTCGTATAGTAAAAGTCACATGGGTTAAAACTGAAACTGATAAAGCACATCTAACGCCTGATCGATACCGGAAACGGCTTCCAGATACAATCGCGGCATCAGACGATAGCGCAGGGTTAAGGTTGCCAGCGAGTCGAAGATCCCGACGCCATATTTGACCTGCAATCCAGGTAAAACATAGCCGCTAACTACCACCTGAGAGCTGTCTCCCACGCCTTGCGTATCCAGGGCCAGATTGCTGACACCGAATGCCTCGCCGATTTTACCCACAAGTTTACCACTTTGTGCAACCCCCATTCCGATAAGCATCGAGGTCATGGCCCCACTGTCGGCTCCGGAACTGTCCAAACCTTGTCCGCGAAGCAGGTAGGACAAGGCTTCCTGCTGGGACATGGTCGGATCTGAGAATATTTCAAGTTTAGGGGCATCGGCCTCGCCGGTAACGCGAAGTCCGGCAATAACGCCATTTTCTGTGGAATCCGGATTACGGATGGCTTCCAGATTCAGCAACGGCTGGTCGGCCGGCCCGGAGAATAGCAACTGGCCTTTGCGCACCAGCAGATCCTGGCCATAGGCATGGAAACGCCCTGAAGGAATATCTATCTGCCCGTTCAGACCCAATCCGTGTTTATCCTGCACCACTTTCAGCGCCCCCTTAAGGCGCGCTTTCAGACCGAAGGCATCAAGGCGTACATCATCACCGATATTCACAATCAGATTGCTGTTGATCGGAATGGACGTCGAAGCCGGTGCTATCGGCTGCCCCTGGTTATTCAGCATCACTTCGTCCGATGAGACGCCGACCGCGCTCTCCGGCAGTTCCTGCACCGTGATACGCGCCCACGGGATATCTACCCGGCCATTGAGCGAGAAGAGCTGAGGCGTAGCTTCAAACACCAGATCCGGCGAGACGTCCAGACGCACCATTGGCGGTACCGAAACGCGCACGCGGTCTCCTTTCGCCGCAATCCGCGCACGCCAGGCATTCAGCTCACTCCAGTCAGCGTTACCATTAAGTGCTAACTGTCCGTGGGCAGTGCGGATCACTCCGTCCATCAGCGATGACATGCCGTTGAAATTGATGTTGATATTGGCATTAGTGATATCGAACGGCATGAACTGGCCGTCAAAATCAACATCCGTCAGCGCCAGTCGGCCAAAGACCTGCGGTTTCTGCACATTGCCGCCCAGACGCAGATTGGCATTGAGAATACCTGAGGCTTTCTCCCCCTCCATCAGCGCCGGTTGCAGTAACGCCATAGAAATTTTGTTGATGTTAACGCTGCCGCTCAGATTACGGCGCCCCTGCGGATCGGCAATTTGAATACTGCCGTCGAGCTGGCCGTTGTTAGCAATCTTAATCAGCCAATCAAGATTCGCGCGCCCGTTATTAAGCCCGGCATTGAGGTTGAGCGTATCAAAAGCGACCGGCAGCGGATTGCCCTGAATCAGTTGCTGCACTTTAACGCCCTTGCCCACCAGCGACAGGCTGGCCTGCGGTAAACCGCCATCGGCCTTCCAGCTCACATCTGCCTTACCGCTGAAGATGCCGCTGAGCTTCGTTTCATCGCCCAGGAAGGGTTTAAGCATCGCCAGATCAAAACGGTTGAGCAGCAAGCTGGCTTGTCCGCTGGCTCCCACATCAATGTTTTTTGGCACACATAAATCCGCGTTGGGATTTTGCCAGCAATGCGGCCCGACGGTTACCCGCTGCTCTTTGTTGAAATAATCCAGTGCAATAGAACGGCTAAGACGCCATTCACCCACCGGCGTATCAAACAACGTATTGTTGATATTGCCTTTCCAATGCTCGGTGGCACGGTCGAAACTGCCACTGAGTGCCAGACGGCCAGACACCGGCTTACCTTCAATATTCAGCTTAAGATCATGCTGTTTTTCATTACCTTTAGCATCCAGCGTCAGGTTGCTTATTTGCAAGGCATCCTGTTTTAACTGCTGTACTCGCACAGCCAGATTGCCCTGAATTTGGTCAGAAGAGCTGACGTCACCTTTGATACTGACACGGCTAATGGCCAATGCCTGCCATTTAAGATTCGTGGCGGTAAGGTCTGCCAACAGTTTTGGCGCCTTCAACTCGCCGCGTACCTGTACCATCCCCTTTGCCACACCGCCTAGCCCCGGCAGCGCGCCGTCCAGGTGCGGTGCATCGATGTTGGCATCCAGATTCCACTGGTCGCTGAGTTTACCTTTCACATCGATATTATTGCGCCCAAGTTCCAGATGCAGTTGAGGGATATCCCATTGGCCGTAATTGTTGCCGCGCAGGTTACCGCGGGCTTTCACAAGATTATTTTTCACATTGCCATCAAGTTCCAGCGTCGGCACTTGCATCTGCCAGCTGCCGCCATACAGGCTACCGCGGGTGGCAATTTTTCCCTGCAACTTCGCAGGCCAATCCGGATACTGTTTGGCAGTATTGATATTATTCAGCGTCAGCAACGTATTCCAACTGATGGCTTTGCTCCAGTCCACTACGCCGGTCAGATCTGTCGTCCCCTGGAGTGCGGCAAGGCGCAACAAGGTGAGGTTGAATTGCTCGACATTCCCTTTACCGTCTACGCTGAGCGTCGCAGGTGGGATTTGATCGCCGCTGAAATCAGAGTGCAGCGACAGCACATAATCTGTCGCTTTGCCGCTGAATTTCAGTTTAAAGCCTTTAGCCTGGAACTGCGGCGTGCCCGCCAGCGGCCATTGCAGTGCACTGCTCTCCAGCGCCAGATTCAGCGGCAGACCGGCTTCGGCCAGCTGAGTTTCCAGAGATAACTCGGCCCGCACAGGGCCGGAGAGATTCAGGCCCACGTCCAGCTTCTCGCGCAGAGCACCGCCAACTTTCAATTTGATTTTCTCGCCCTTGATAGGATCGACATTCAGCGCGGTATTGATCGTCATATTGACCGGCCAGTTGCCGTTGAGCGTGGCCTGTCCAATACCGTCCAGCGACCCTTGCGGTGAACGTACCTGCAGAGCATCAAGTTTCACCGCCTGATCCTGCGTACTCGCCTTCAACAGGAAACGGGTTATTAATACGTCGGTGTCGCCGGTCAGTCGCAAATTGTCTGCGGTGATCTGATCAATATTAAGATCCAACGGCAGGCGGAAGTCAGGAAGTTCTGGCAACAAAGGCTTAGCAAACAGTTCCTGCAGCGTTTCGCCAAGCGGTTTTTCTGGCACTGCCACCGGTTTTTCCGCCGGTTTCCCGGTGGCTTTTTCGGTCACTTTCTCGACAGCGTTATCCTGTGCCACTTGCACAACCTCCGGCAACGGATTGACCGGGTTTTTTGGCAGGGCAATCAACAGGCCCCCAATGTGGGTTGGCAGCAAATGCAATGCACGGTCCTGCCATTGCGCACCGGTGCGAAACTCCCCCAGAGAAATCGCACGATCATCGATAGTCACGTTGACATTATTCAGCGTCAGTACGCGCAGGGTGATCGGATAAGGCGTGCTGAGATTCGTCAGTGGCTGGCTGTTCTCAGGCTCAGGGACAGGCGCCGCTGGCGTCATCTCCTTAGTATTCACTGCAACATTGACATCACTCAGACGCAGCGCATTGATACACAGGGCGCTGTTTTTAAAACAGGAAAGATCGACCGACAAGTGGAACTCGCCGGCTTTGACGTCAACACCGGGCATTTCATAATGCAGCCCTTTCAGCGTCAGATTGCGCCAACCACCTTCGACGCTTGCGATATTCAGGCCGGGAACAACCCGCTGCGCACCATTGATAACCAGATGCAAACCGGTTTGTGTGCCGATAAGGAAAGCCACTGTGCCAACCAGCAACAGGAGGACAATGAGAAAACCCAGGCAGATCTTTTTAAACAGACTCATAATTCCGGACCCAAACCGATGTAAAACTGCAATCCATGTTCGTCCTGATCACCGACTGGCGCCGCGATATCCAACTTAACCGGACCTACCGGTGAGGCCCAGCGGACGCCTACCCCGGCACCGGTTTTGATATTGCTTTTTGCGATATCATCAACCGCCTCACCGGAGTCAACAAACACGGCGCCCCACCATTTGCCGGTGACGTTGTATTGATATTCCAGTGAGCCGGTAGCCAGCTTGGATGCCCCCGTCAGCTTGCCATCATCATCTTTTGGTGAAATGGATTTGTATTTATAACCGCGGATACTGCGGTCACCCCCGGCGAAGAAGCGCAGGGATGGCGGTACACGTTCGAAATCATTGGTTTCAATCCACCCCAAATTGCCCCGCACGACAAAACGGTGCTTCTCAGCCAGGGTACGGATCCAGACGTTCTGCGCCTGAATCACGGCGAAATCGACGTCAGATCCCCAGGTGGTATCGGAGATATCAAGAGAATAGCGCTGGGAATCGCCCCAGGTAGGCATCAGCCCGCCACGCTGACGCGTGCGGTTAACGTTCACGCCAGGGTAGATAAGCATAGTGGTGTTAGTCACACTGGCCTGTGTAAAGTGGTCAAGGCTCCAGCGCAGGTTTACCGCACGCTGCCAGCCGCTGTCCAGGTCCCAGTAACGCGCCAGATTGACAGTACTGGAGTCTGATTTGGTGTCATTGAGATCTTCACGCTTAAAGCCGCCCTGCACCAGATAGTATTGCTGAAGAGGATCTTTCAGCAGTGGAATTTTATAGCTTAGATCGAGTGACTGCTCCGGAGCCGAAAGGCTGACCGAGCTCTCAAGGCTCTGACCACGATCGTTGACCCAGGGTTTTTTCCAGTTAGCTTTCAAACGAGGGCCGACATCAGTGGAATAGCCCACCCCGGTTTCCAACGTATTGCGAGTACGCGGAGTCACCACGGCGTCCAACGGCAACACTTTGGTGGTCTTTGCATCCGTAAATTCCGGCGAAACCACCACCGAGTTAAACCAGCCAGTGGCGGAAAGCCGTCGGTTCAGCTCAGCCAAATCGGACGAACTGTAATAATCACCTTGATGAAAAGGGACCAGGTTTTGCAGGTACTCTTCGCGAATCTGCGAGCCATGAAAGTTCACCGGACCAAAATGGTAGCGCTGCCCGCTGTCGAACTGAATATCCCAGAATGCCTTGTGCTCGTCTTCTATCACGCCGAGCTGGCTTTTCAGCATGTCAGCATCAAAGTACCCTTTGCGCACAGCCATGCCGGTCAGGGCGCTTTTGAAGCCATCATAGGTGCCATGGTTCAAAATGGTTCCCACGGCAGGCACCCATTTTTTCTTCAGTTCTTCGAACTCATTGTCTTTACTTGCCTGTCCTTCAATCACCACGTCGGTGCCGGCGATTTTCACTGGCGTACCCGGCGTCACTTTCGCTATCAATACCGGACGGCCAGGAGGAGGCGTCTGACGGAAATCAAAATCGATGGTCGGTTGGTAGTAACCTAAAGGTCTTAAACCCTGCTCAATGGCCGCACTGACGCGGGCGCGAAACCGCCCGTCAGCACCCACTTCATCACTCTGAATCGAGGAGAGCCGAACACGCACGTTCTTTTCCAGGTCGCCTTCGAGACCTTCTAACTGCAAGCGTACTTTCGCAGCCATAGAGAGCGAGGGAGCCAGCAACAGACCTAACACAAAAAGTTTACGGGGGTATCGTGGCACGAGCGCTCCTGCTGGTTTTGCTGTCCTGTTAAAATATCAGATGCCCGTCAGGGAATTCATGCCAAAGCCTGGCAGATTCACCTGTTTAAAATCTGATTAACGCATTTTAGTGCTAATCGCCGGAAATTTATCAACCGTAGGGCAACGTTACCCGTATTGTGTGCAAAGTCGCAATCAGATACAACTAACCATGGCCTATTGGCCGAAACCGGTTATTAAATAAACAGCTGGAGTCTCCTGTGGTGCAACATTCCGATAAAAACCTTTTTGATAAAACCCAGATTGTGAAGCAGGAAGAAGCTTTGCCAGGCCGCATTACCCCCATGCCGGTCGCAACCACCCACGTGGTAAACGGTCATTCAATGACCCATATTCCGGACAATATGGAGGTGGCCATTTTTGCGATGGGCTGCTTCTGGGGAGTAGAACGCCTGTTCTGGCAGCAGGAAGGCATTTACAGCACAGCGGCAGGGTATAGCGGTGGCTTCACGCCTAACCCGACCTACCGCGAAGTGTGCAGCGGCCAGACCGGCCATGCAGAAGCGGTTCGCGTGGTCTTTGACCCGGCAGTGATCAGCTATAACCAACTGTTGCAGATCTTCTGGGAAAACCATGACCCGGCGCAGGGTATGCGCCAGGGCGGGGATCTGGGTACGCAATATCGTTCAGCAATATACCTGTTAAGCGCAGAACAACAGGAGGCCGCGCGCGCCAGCCTGCAACGTTTCCAGCAGGCGATGGACAGTGCAGGTGACAAACGCCACATCACCACGGAAATTACCGAAGCGCTGCCGTTCTATTATGCCGAAGACGATCATCAGCAATACCTCTACAAAAATCCGGAAGGTTATTGCGGCCTGGGCGGTATCGGTGTGTGCTTACCCCTTCAATAAAAGAACTCCCTGCAATTTGAAGGATGCAGGGGGTTTTTTAAGCGCTGGCGGCAATCTTGGTGCTACTGCTATACTATGCGGGCCGCAAATGTGGCCCGATAAACGTATTTCTGGCTGTAATCTTTGATTTTTTCGCCCTGAATGATGTTTTCTTTTATACAGCAACCCACTAAGTGCCCTTCCCTGCCGGTCATTATATCGGTGTTAAACGGATAGATTATGTTAAACAGTATTTTACTGATTCTCTTACTTATCGCGATCAGTGCCTTTTTCTCCCTGTCGGAGATATCGCTGGCCGCTTCCCGAAAAATTAAACTGAAAGTACTGGCCGATGAAGGAAACATCAACGCCTCGCGTGTACTGAAATTACAAGAAACTCCTGGCCTGTTCTTTACCGTCGTACAAATCGGGCTTAACGCCGTCGCCATCCTCGGTGGTATTGTCGGCGACGCGGCGTTCTCTCCCGCTTTTCAGATGTTCTTCGTCCGTTTCCTGTCGCCAGAAATGGCCGACCAGGTCAGCTTTATCTGTTCCTTCGTGCTGGTCACCAGCCTGTTCATTTTGTTTGCTGATCTGACTCCGAAGCGCATCGGTATGATTTCACCCGAAACGGTTGCCGTTC
>Ga0209847_1000368_pt1 | contig 18865 bp, 10 predicted proteins | sample OrgsoiDNA_201060_FD_185808 | JGI IMG/M metagenome (GOLD analysis project Ga0209847, IMG submission 185808) | Permafrost soil microbial communities from the Arctic, to analyse light accelerated degradation of dissolved organic matter (DOM) -... | ecosystem: Environmental > Terrestrial > Soil >... | reverse complement strand
AGGCCCAGGAAGAGGATGATGCCGGAAACACGGTGAAGAAACGACGTAACGCCGGTGATGGGGAGTTTGATGGTCCTTAGGTCTAGGTTTACAGGTCGTTGGCTTTTCACGGCTTTTTTCACACTGAAGAGCCCCTAACAATCAGGGCAAAGTTGTTGGGGAGTGCACTGGTCAGGTAACCACCACCCAGGGATGCGACCCCCAATAAAGCAGGCCCAAAAGCCCCTGGCGGTCGGTGGCCGAGTATAGACAGTTAGGCTACTAATGACAACGCGTTCGCCTCCCCCTAATAGCTCATTGCACAAGTCGGATAAAAGGCGTAAATGGCAGGTAATTTCGAGGAAAAAGTCCGGTTAAAGCCTTCTGGAGCAAGACTTTAGGCAAATTGACATTCGAATTTATCTCACTATAGTGGTGCGGGCCCTGCGTGGGGGGTCTGTCTGATGATTTCAAGCATAAATAGGAGGCCACATGGCTGACAAAAAAGCGCAGTTGATCATCGAGGGCGCAGCCCCCGTCGAGCTGCCCATTTTAACCGGCACCGTTGGTCCCGATGTAATTGATGTTCGGGGCCTGACGGCCACGGGCCGTTTCACCTTTGACCCTGGCTTCATGTCGACCGCCTCCTGCGAGTCGAAGATCACCTATATCGACGGCGACAACGGCATCCTGCTGCACCGCGGCTACCCGATCGAACAGCTGGCTGAAAAGTCGGACTACCTGGAAACCTGCTATCTGCTGCTCAACGGCGAATTGCCGACCGCAGAACAGAAGGCCCAGTTCGTCAGCACCGTGAAGAACCACACCATGGTTCACGAGCAGTTGAAGACCTTCTTCAACGGCTTCCGTCGCGACGCCCACCCAATGGCCGTCATGTGCGGTGTAGTCGGCGCCCTCTCGGCCTTCTACCACGACTCCCTGGACATCAATAACCCGCAGCATCGCGAAATCTCCGCGATCCGCCTGGTTGCCAAGATGCCGACCCTGGCAGCGATGGTTTACAAGTACTCCATGGGGCAACCCATGATGTACCCGCGCAACGACCTGACGTACGCGGAAAACTTCCTGCACATGATGTTCAACACCCCGTGCGAGATCAAACCGATCAGCCCGGTACTCGCCAAGGCCATGGACCGGATCTTCATCCTCCATGCCGACCACGAGCAAAACGCATCGACCTCTACCGTACGTCTGGCAGGTTCGTCGGGGGCCAACCCGTTCGCCTGTATCGCCGCCGGTATCGCTGCACTGTGGGGCCCTGCCCACGGCGGCGCGAACGAAGCTGTTCTGACCATGCTTGACGAAATTGGCGATGTTTCGAACATCGACAAATACATCGCCAAGGCCAAGGACAAGAACGATCCGTTCAAACTGATGGGCTTCGGTCACCGGGTTTACAAAAACCGCGACCCACGCGCCACAGTTATGAAGAAGACGTGCGACGAAGTACTGAAAGAACTGGGTATCAAAAACGATCCGCAACTCGAACTGGCCATGCGCCTGGAAGAGATCGCCCTGACCGACCCGTACTTCATCGAACGCTCTCTGTACCCGAACGTCGACTTCTACTCGGGGATTATCCTCAAGGCGATCGGCATTCCAACCAGCATGTTCACCGTGATCTTCGCTTTGGCGCGGACCGTGGGCTGGATCTCCCACTGGAAAGAAATGCTCTCCAGCCCGTACAAGATTGGCCGTCCGCGCCAGCTGTACACCGGCTACGAGTCGCGTGACATTACCAAGCTGGAAGACCGCAAATAAGATTTGTCTTGCGATAACGTCTTAAGTTGTACCGGGAACGGCCTCTATATTGAGGCCGTTTTTGTTTGTGCGATTTTTGAACATATCTGTTTCTTCGGTAACGACCGCTATTGGTTTCGCTCTTACAGCGAGTCACTTTCGAAAATCCGGAATGCCGGACCAGGCGAAAGTAACCAAAGCGCTCATGCCCCTTTCGTTCGGTGCCTCGCTCAGGCTCGGCGTGCCTGCCGGCCTGATTTCAAGCATACGCGTTCCCCCTGTAGGAGCAGCCGAAGGCTGCGATCTTTTGATCTTGCTGTTGCCGTTGCTTTGGCTTTTGATCTTGATCTACCCGCCCCTTCGGGAGGCTGAGCGGAGGTGTTCATCCGGGGATTGGCGCGCAGCGCTGTTCGACGCAGTCGAACACATTGCATGTAGGTCGTAGCGAAGCAGACCGGAGGGCAATGCCCCCGGATGAATACCGTAACGAAGGAACGCCGAGCCTAAGCGAGGGGCCGGACGCTCGGGGCGAGCCTTTTTTTGCTTACTTTTTTTTGGCGTTTGAAAAAAAAGTGAGTCGCCGTAAGGGCGAAACCCTAAGTAGCCGTTACCGCAGAAATGGATATGTACTCGATCAACAAAATAAAGGTCGGCTATCAGGCCGCCTTCGCGGGCAAGCCTCGCTCCTACAAAAGCCAAAGCCAAAGCCAAAGCCAAAGCCAAAGCCAAAGCCAAAGCCAAAACCAAAACCAAAACCAAAACCAAAACCAAAACCAAAACCAAAACCAAAACCAAAACCAAAACCAAAACCAAAACCAAAACCAAAACCAATAAAAATGCCCCAATCTCTCGACCGGGGCATTTCTGTTTAACGCAGCTTATATAGACAAGCCTGAAACCTTAGTGCGAAACAGCCCCACTCGCCCCCAACCCAGTCTGCGAACGCACAAATTGCGGGAAGAACAACGCCCGCTCTTTATCAGCCGCCGCCGACTTATCAGTAATCGAGAAGAACCAGATCCCGGCAAACGCAATCGCCATGGAAAACAGCGCCGGGTACTCGTACGGGAAGATCGCCTTCTCGTGATGCAGGATCTGCACCCAAATGGTCGGCCCAAGCACCATCAAGCCCACCGCGCTGATCAACCCCATCCAGCCACCGACCATCGCACCGCGAGTGGTCAGCTTCTTCCAGTACATGGAAAGCAGCAGCACCGGGAAGTTACAGCTCGCCGCAATGGAGAACGCCAGGCCCACCATGAACGCGATGTTCTGGCTTTCGAACAGAATGCCCAGACCAATCGCCAGCACGCCCAGAGCGATGGTGGTGATTTTCGAGACGCGGATCTCATCCTTGTCGTTGGCCTTGCCCTTCTTGATCACGCTGGCGTAAAGGTCGTGAGATACCGCCGTCGCACCGGCCAGGGTCAAACCGGCCACAACGGCCAGAATGGTCGCGAACGCTACCGCCGAGATGAAGCCCAGGAAAATACTGCCGCCCACCGCGTCAGCCAGATGCACCGCCGCCATGTTGTTACCGCCCAACAGCGCGCCAGCCGCATCTTTGAAGGCCGGGTTGGTGCTGACCAGAAGGATTGCGCCGAAGCCGATGATGAAGGTCAGGATGTAGAAGTAGCCGATGAAGCCAGTGGCGTACAGCACGCTCTTACGCGCTTCTTTCGCATCACTCACGGTGAAGAAGCGCATCAGGATATGCGGCAGGCCAGCCGTACCAAACATCAGTGCCAGGCCCAGGGAGAACGCCGAGACTGGATCTTTCACCAGACCGCCCGGGCTCATGATCGCTTCACCTTTAGGGTGAACCTTGATCGCCTCGGAAAACAGCATGTTGAAGTCAAAGTTGACGTGTTTCATCACCATCAGCGCCATGAACGAGGCACCAGACAGCAGCAACACAGCCTTGATTATCTGCACCCAAGTGGTCGCCAGCATGCCGCCGAACAGCACATACATGCACATCAGGATGCCGACCAGGATCACCGCAACGTAGTAGTCGAGACCGAACAGCAGTTGGATCAGCTTGCCGGCACCGACCATTTGCGCAATCAGGTAGAACGCCACCACCACCAGCGAACCGCAAGCAGACAGCGTGCGGATCTGGGTTTGCCCGAGGCGGTAGGACGCCACGTCGGCAAAGGTGTATTTACCCAGGTTACGCAGACGCTCGGCGATCAGGAACAGAATGATCGGCCAGCCCACCAGGAAGCCGATCGAGTAGATCAGGCCGTCATAGCCGGAGGCGTACACCAAGGCGGAAATACCCAGGAAGGACGCTGCCGACATATAGTCACCGGCAATCGCCAGACCGTTTTGCAGGCCGGTGATCTTGCCACCCGCCGCATAGTAGTCGGCTGCGGAGTTGTTGCGCTTGGAGGCCCAGTAGGTAATGCACAGGGTCAGGCCGACAAACGCGACAAACATCAGGATCGCGGAAACGTTGAGGGGTTGTTTGTGCACTTCGCCGGTCAGGGCTTCAGCCGCCCAGGCGCCGGGTGCAAAGGCTGCGATGCTCAATAGAGCCATTAGACGCCGGATCATTGCTGAGCCTCCTTGAGAATCAGATTGTTCAGGTCGTCAAATTCGCCATTGGCGCGTCGTACGTAGATTGCAGTCAGGATAAAGGCCGAGAGAATCAGCCCGACACCAATCGGTATCCCCCAGGTAATCGAAGATTCGGGGCTGATTTTCGCCCCCAGAATATGCGGCCCGTAAGCAATCAAAAGGATGAATCCGGAGTAAAGCCCAAGCATGATCGCGGAGAGTATCCAGGCGAACTTTTCTCGCTTACTAACCAGCTCCTTGAAACGCGGGCTGTTTTGAATCGAGAGGTAAATGCTGTCGTTCATTGTTTTTATCCTCGCAGCACAGATTATTGTTAGAACGTATCCACTTTATGCGGCTGCGGAACTGGTTCCAGACGACCTTAGTATTAGAACGACATGACGGTTTTGCCACTTTTCAGAAAATAATAATTAGCCTGCTTTGCACCCCGTAAACACACGGAAACGAAAAAGCCCCTTGGCATAAATGCCAAGGGGCTCTGGAAGGTACTGACTAGACGCTTGCGCTCAAATCACTTGATCCATTCAGCCACGCGATCCGGGTGTTTGGCCACCCAATCCTTGGCTGCAACTTCAGGTTTGGCACCATCCTGAATCGCCAACATGACTTCGCCGATTTCGTCTTTTGAAGCCCACTGGAAGTTTTTCAGGAACTTGGCCACTTCCGGTGCTTTAGTTGCCAGTTCTTTGCTACCGATGCTGTTCACGGTTTCAGCCGCGCCGTACACGCCTTTCGGGTCGTCGAGGAAGCGCAGTTTCCACTTGGCGAACATCCAGTGCGGCACCCAACCGGTGACGGCGATGGATTCGTTTTTCTTCTCGGCACGGGTCAGCTCGGCAATCATGCCGGCGCCGGAACTGGCCTTGAGGGTGTAATTGGTCAGGCCGTAATCCTTGATCGCCTGATCAGTCTTGAGCATCACGCCTGAACCGGCGTCGATGCCGACGATACGACCTTTGAAGCTGTCATCGGTTTTCAGGTCGTCGATGGACTTGGCCTTGACGTACTCCGGCACGATCAAGCCGATTTTTGCATCCTTGAAGTTCGGGCCGTAATCGACGACCTGATCCTTGTTCTTGGCCCAGTATTCACCGTGGGTCACGGGCAGCCAGGCGGACAGCATGGCATCGAGTTTACCGGTGGCCACACCCTGCCACATGATCCCGGTGGCGACGGCTTGAAGCTTCACGTCATAACCGAGTTTCTGCTTGATCACTTCAGCCGCGACATGGGTGGTCGCGACACTGTCGGACCAACCGTCGACGTAGCCGATGCTCAGGGTTTTGCTCTCGGCATTGGCAAATGTGGAGCCAATCGCAAGTACCAGAGCGGCACTGGCGCCTAAAAGTCGTCGCATCTTCATCGTTACTTCCCCGAAAGTGCTGCGCCCGACGGATGCCGAGCGGCGTCAACGTATTGTTATGGTGCACAGCGCCCCCATCACGCCTCACCGCAAACTCGTTCGATCATCAGCGGAGTACTGATACTTCGATAATCAACCTCGCGACAACAGCGACCTGCTCTGCCAGCGACCTCAAGGCATCGAGAAACGACATCAGAACGCCATTAATCGCGACCGCTGCAAATGCCCCGCCCGATCCGCCCGAACTTTGCATGTCTAAATCATGCAGGCCACCTAGCGCGGGACAAATGCAGGTAACATGCGCGCCTTTGCTCCCAGACGGCCTGATCATGCCCGCGACATCACGCTTTCCTTTCTTTGCTTATCTCTTCGCCTGCCTGCTGGGGCTGTTTGCTCTCGGCGGCTTCTGGTACGGCCTCGGTAAACCGGTGATCCTGCCGGACGTCGCCAGTGCTTCGCACAAGCTGCAATGCGCCTCCTACACCCCATTCGACAAAGACCAGTCGCCATTCGATCAGCCGTTCAAGCTGCGCCCCGAGCGCATGGACGCCGACCTCGCGCTGTTGGCCACCCGCTTCGAATGCATCCGCACCTATTCCATGACCGGCCTCGAGGCCCTGCCCGACCTGGCGCGCAAGCACGGCTTGAAGCTGATGATCGGCGCCTGGGTCAACAGCAACCCGGTGGACACCGCCAAGGAAGTCGACCTGCTGATCGCCTCGGCCAATGCCAACCCGGACGTGGTGACCTCGGTGATCGTCGGCAACGAAGCCTTGCTGCGCAAGGAAGTCACCGGCGCGCAGTTGGCGACACTGATTAATAAAGTCAAAAGCCAGATCAAGCAGCCCGTCACTTACGCCGACGTCTGGGAATTCTGGCTTAAACACCCGGAAGTCGCGCCAGCGGTGGATTTCCTGACCATCCATTTGCTGCCGTACTGGGAAGATGATCCATCGAACATCGACGCCGCGCTGCAGCATGTGGCTGAGGTCCGCCAGGTGTTCGGCAACAAGTTCGCACCCAAGGATGTCCTGATTGGCGAAACCGGCTGGCCGAGCGAAGGCCGCCAGCGTGAAACCGCCCTGCCGAGCCGGGTCAACGAGGCCAAGTTCATTCGTGGGTTTGTCGCCATGGCCGAGCAACAAGGCTGGCACTACAACCTGATCGAAGCCTTTGACCAGCCGTGGAAACGCGCCAGTGAAGGAGCAGTCGGTGGTTATTGGGGCCTATTCGATGCCGATCGCCAGGACAAGGGCGTACTGGCCGGTCCAGTGACGAACGTGCCGTACTGGTCGCAATGGCTGGCGGTGGGCGGTTTGATATTCCTCGGCACGTTGCTGCTGGGCGGTCGGGTTCGCAGCACACGTTCGGCGTTGATTCTGCCGCTGCTAGGCGCACTGGCCGCCTGCTCGATCGGCGCTTGGGGCGACCTGGCGCGTGTGACCACCCGATTCGCCAGTGAATGGCTGTGGGTTGGCCTGCTGACGGCGTTGAATCTGTTGGTGCTGGCCCATGCCGCGCTGACCTTGAGTGCTCGCACCGGATGGCGTGAACGCGCGTTCAACGTGCTGGAACGTCGGGCCGGCTGGCTTCTGGCGGCGGCAGGCTTTGCGGCGGCGGTGATGATGCTGGAACTGGTGTTCGACCCGCGTTATCGCAGCTTCCCGAGTGTCGCGTTCATCCTGCCGGCGCTGGTGTATCTGTGCCGTCCGGTGAATGTGCCGCGTCGGGAGATTGCCTTGCTGACCTTCATCATCGGTGCCGGCATTGCGCCGCAGCTGTTCCGTGAAGGGTTGCAGAACCAGCAGGCCTGGGGTTGGGCGCTGGTGAGTGTGTTGATGGTTGCCGCGCTGTGGCGCAGTTTGCGGGTTCGCAAAGGCTGATCTTCAGCGCTGCTGCCGGCCTCTTCGCGGGCAAGCCTCGCTCCTACGGGTCGAACACGATGATTGTGATTGATCCGTAGGAGCGAGGCTTGCCCGCGAAGACTGACTATCAGGCGCTACGAGAACCCCGAACCAACCGCAACCCCGCAATCACCACCGCAAACACCGCCAGCGTCGTGTTGTACAACGCCAGTGCCGGGAACCCCAGCACCAGCGCCAACACCGCCAGCCACCAACCTGCCCGGCCCGGTACGACAAAACCGATGACTGCCGCGGCCACTGCGCCCCAACCCAGGACTGCGAAGTGAATCATCAGCCCAAGGTTCGACCGAACCTGGCATTCCCAGCGACTCGCCTCATCCACGCAGAGGCCGACCCACCGCGCATCCTCCATGAAGCCATAACGCGCGCCATAACTGGCGGCCAGCCATAACGGCAGCAAAACAAGCAGCAGAATCACGGGCAGACGGCGAGACATGAAGCACTCCAATAAACGAAAACGGCGGCCAGCTTAATCTCCCGGCAGCCGTGTGCAAGCGTTAACAACAGTTAACTAGGCAGCCAATCACTGCAAAGTGTATCGTCCGGCTACCATTACTCCGAAATCAGGCCTGATTGGTGCCGATCCATGGCACTTTGACGCCGCCCCCGTGGTCATAGCCTGCGAACTTCATTCGGCACCTTTCTCTAAGGGATTTAGTCATGCTCCGTTCCTTGCGCTTCGCCGCCTTGTTTGGCGGCCTTATTTTGAGTGCGTCCGCACTGGCGGTCGACATTGACGCCGCCAGCTATGGCTACCCTTTGACCAACCCGTTCGAAGCGACCATTGCAACAACACCGCCGGAGTTACGCCCGGAGTTGCCCTCCAACGAGGACATCAATCAGCAGGACCGCAGCGTCCGATTGCGCCCGGAGCGTGAATTCAGCCTGCCGGACAATTTCTGGCCGGTGAAAAAACTCACCTACCGCATCGCCACCCAGGATCACGCCGCCCCACTGATTTTCCTGATCGCCGGTACCGGTGCGCGCTATGACAGCAGCCTCAACGAATACCTGAAAAAGCTCTACTACAAGGCCGGCTATCACGTGGTGCAACTGTCGTCGCCGACCAGCTTTGACTTCATGAGCGCCGCTTCTCGCTTCGCCACGCCCGGTATCACCAAGGAAGACGCCGAAGACATGTACCGGGTGATGCAGGCCGTACGGGCGCAAAACCCGAAAACGCCGGTCACCGAGTACTTCCTGACCGGTTACAGCCTGGGCGCTCTGGATGCCGCCTTCGTCGCGCACCTGGACGAAACCCGCCGCAGCTTCAACTTCAAGAAAGTCCTGCTGCTGAACCCACCGGTCAACCTCTACACCTCGATCACCAACCTGGACAAGCTGGTCCAGACCGAGGTCAAGGGCATCAACAACAGCACCACCTTCTATGAACTGGTGCTGAACAAACTGACCCGCTACTTCCAGCAGAAAGGCTACATCGACCTCAACGATGCCCTGCTCTATGACTTCCAGCAGTCCAAGCAGCACCTGACCAACGAACAGATGGCCATGCTGATCGGTACCTCGTTCCGCTTCTCGGCGGCCGACATTGCCTTCACCTCGGACCTGATCAACCGCCGTGGCCTGATCACCCCGCCGAAATACCCGATCACCGAAGGCACCAGCCTCACGCCGTTCCTCAAGCGTGCGCTGCAATGCGACTTCGACTGCTACATCACCGAACAGGTCATTCCGATGTGGCGCGCCCGCACCGACGGCGGCAGCCTGCTGCAACTGATCGACCAGGTCAGCTTGTATGCACTGAAGGACTATCTGCATGACAGCCCGAAAATCTCGGTCATGCACAACGCCGACGACGTGATCCTCGGCCCTGGCGACCTGGGTTTCCTGCGCAAGACATTCGGTGATCGCTTGACCGTTTACCCACTGGGCGGCCACTGCGGCAACCTTAACTATCGCGTCAACAGCGACGCCATGCTGGAGTTCTTCCGTGGCTAAATATCTCCTGCTTTTCGCAGCGTTACTCTGTGCAGGCGTCGCCCAAGCCGACAACAGCAAAGCCAACGCACCGGTCGTTATCGACAACGATGGCTTCAAGGAACCGCTGAGCAAACTCAAGTTCAACCCGGGGCTGGATCAACGCGAATTCGAACGCTCTACGCTCAACGCACTGGCGGTCTATGACCCGCTGGAAGAGTGGAACCGCCGGGTTTACCACTTCAACTACCGCTTCGACCAATGGGTGTTCCTGCCCGTGGTCGACGGTTATCGCTACATCACCCCGAGCTTCCTGCGCACCGGCGTGAGCAACTTCTTCAATAACCTGGGTGACGTGCCGAACCTGTTCAACAGTCTGTTGCAGCTCAAGGGTCATCGCTCGTTGGAGACTACCGGGCGACTGCTGCTCAACACCACGATCGGCGTCGCCGGCCTCTGGGACCCGGCCACCGCCATGGGCTTGCCGCGCCAAAGCGAAGACTTCGGCCAGACGCTGGGCTTCTACGGCGTACCGGGCGGCGCCTACTTCGTCCTGCCGATCCTCGGCCCGTCCAACCTGCGCGACACCGCAGGCCTGGCCGTCGACTACACCGGAGAATCGGCGATCAACTTCCTGAACGTCTCCAAAGTCAGCGAAAACCACCCGGAAATCTGGGTCCTGCGCGGTATCGACAAGCGCTACCAGACCAGCTTCCGCTACGGCCAATTGAACTCGCCGTTCGAGTACGAGAAGGTGCGTTACGTCTACACCGAGTCCCGCAAGTTGCAGATCGCCGAGTAACTCTGGCGGCACAAAATCTGACGGCAACAAAAAAGGCCATTCGATGCGAATCGAATGGCCTTTTTCATTTCCGGCCACACCACAAACCCAATGTGGGAGCGGGCTTGCTCGCGAAAGCGGCTTCACATTCAACAGAGATGTTGACTGACACACCGCTTTCGCGAGCAAGCCCGCTCCCACATTTGATTGTGGTGGTCTCTGGAAATGATCAGGCTTTAGCCTTTCACGGATTTCCAGATTTTGCTGGCGGCCATAACACCCACCAACACCACCGCCCCCGCCACAATCCCCGCCACCGCATTCAGCAACGCCGGCACAATAAACCCTGCCCCGCCCGCACTCGCGCCGACACTTTCAATCCAGTGATGCACCACCGGCACGCCGTGGGTCAGGATCCCGCCGCCGACCAAAAACATCGCAGCAGTACCAATCACCGACAGGCTTTTCATCATGTACGGCGCCGCCCGCAGGATCGCCCCGCCGATACTTTTGGCCATTTGTCCCGGTTTCTGGGTCAGCCACAGGCCGAGATCGTCGAGTTTGACGATGCCCGCCACCAGGCCATAGACGCCGATGGTCATGATGATGGCGATGCCGGACAGCACGATCACTTGCTGGGCCAACGTGGCGTCGGCCACGGTGCCGAGGGTGATGGCGATGATTTCCGCCGAGAGGATGAAGTCGGTGCGAATCGCGCCTTTGATCTTGTCCTGTTCGTACGCCACCAGATCGGTCGCCGGATCAGCCACGGCTTCGACCAATTGGGCATGCCCGGCGTCATCTTCAGCCTTGCTGTGGAGAAACTTGTGGGCCAGTTTTTCGAACCCTTCGAAGCACAGGTACGCACCGCCGACCATCAACAACGGCGTGACCAGCCACGGTACGAACGCGCTGATGGCCAGCGCCGAGGGCACCAAAATCAGTTTGTTGCGAAACGAGCCCTTGGCCACTGCCCAAACCACCGGGATTTCCCGTTCGGCGCGTACGCCGCTGACCTGCTGGGCATTGAGCGCCAAGTCATCGCCGAGCACGCCGGCGGTTTTCTTCGCGGCCATTTTGGTCATCAACGCTACATCATCGAGTACGGCGGCAATATCGTCGATCAGCACCAGCAAACTGCTTCCTGCCATGGGTCAGGCTTCCCTACATAAAAAAGTGCGCGAAGCATAACGCGCGCGATGCAGGGGAAGCGAGGCGCCTCAGTGATCCGCGGGCATTTGCCAGCCGCCGCCAAGGCTCTGGAACAGCGCAACGCTGCCCTGACTGAGCAACCCTTGGGTGTCGCGCCAGTTCTGTTCGGCTTGCAGCAACACCAACTGCTGGGTCAGCACCGCTTGCTGACTGACAATACCCGCGCGTTGTTGCGCCTTCTGGCTGCCGAACAACTGCTGATTGCGCTGATACATCTGTTCAAAGGCCTGGGCCTGGGTGTGCAGATGATTGATCGCCGACAGATTGTCCTCGACGTTTTGCAGGGCACTGAGCACTGTCCCCCGATAGTTGGCCACATCCTGATCGTAGCTGGCCTGGGCCTGTTGTTTCGCCGCCTCCCGCGCGCCGCCGTCGAAAATGGTTTCGGCCAGCGCCGGGCCGAGGGTCCAGATGCGGTTAGGCACGGAGAACAATCCCCCCAGCGCGGTGCCGCGATAGCCGGCTTCGGCAGTCAGGTCCAGCGTCGGGAAAAACGCCGCTTCGGCGACACCGATTTTCGCGTTCGCCGCCGCCGCCACGCGCTCGGCAGACACCACATCCGGGCGTCGTTGCAACAGGCTTGATGGCAGGGTTCGCGGCGGCATTGGCAGCACAAAATTGTAGCTGTCCACGGCGGGCAGATTGAACTGCGCCGGTGCCACACCCACCAGCACCGCCAGTGCATGTTCGGCCTGTTCGCGCGAGCGTTGTGAGGTTTGCAGGTCGGCGATTACCGTGGCCAACTGGTCCTGAGCCACCAGTAACTGGTCGTTGGTTGCCGTGCCCTGGACCGTTTGCGCTTGAATCATCTCCAGCAACTGCTGATTGATGGTCTGCTGTTTCTGCAACAGGTCGACATCCATGTCCAGTTGCCGCAATCCCAGGTAGTTGGTGGCCACGCTGGCATCGATGGACAGGCGCACCCCGGCCAGCAACGCATCGGACGACTGCAGCGAGGCCTGGCTCGACTCGATGCCTCGTCGCACCAGCCCCCACAAATCCGGTTCCCAACTGGCGCTCAGGGTGGCGCTGACCGATTGCGAAACGCCGGCGCTACCGCCACTGCTGCTGACGCCAGTGGTCGTCGTGCTGGAACTGGAACTGCTGCCGCCCACACCCCGCGTCCCGGAAAGCCCGACCCCCACTGTCGGCCACAACCCGGCGCGACTCGACGCCACTTGCGCCTGCGCCAGGCGATACGCGGCTTCAGCGGCGATGATCGACTGGTTGGCCTTGGCCGAACGGGCGATCAGGTCGTTCAGGACCGGATCCTGATAGGCCAGCCACCACTGGCTGTCCAGCGCACCCTGCGGATTGGCCGCCGCCCGCTGCCATTGGCTGCCTTCCTTGAAGGTCATCGGCAGCTCGATGGCTGGCTTGTGGTAATCGGGGCCGACCATGCAACCGCTCAGCGCCAGACTGAACACACCCGCCAGAATGAACACCACAATCCCCTGCGGGAGCGAGCTTGCTCGCGATGGCGGCTGAACATTCAACATAGATGTCGACTGATTTGGCGCCTTCGCGAGCAAGCTCGCTCCCACAGGGTTTTCGACAGTTTCTACGAGGGATGCATGAAGCTTCATTTATTGCTCCTTGCGGCGCAGGCGCTGGGACGCCCGGTCGAGCCAGAGGTAAATCACCGGAGTGGTGTAGAGCGTCAGCAACTGGCTGAACACCAATCCGCCAATAATCGAAATCCCCAAGGGCCGGCGCAATTCGGAGCCATAGCCGATGCCCAGCACCAGCGGCAATGCGCCGAGAATCGCCGCCAGGGTGGTCATCATGATCGGCCGAAAACGGATCAGGCACGCACGGCGAATCGCTTCCTTGGCGCTCAGGCCGGACTCCCGGCGCTCGGTGATGGCGAAGTCGATCATCATGATCGCGTTTTTCTTGACGATACCAATCAGCAAAATCACCCCCACCAGCGCAATGATCGACAGTTCGGTACCGGTCAGCAGTAATGCAATCAGCGCACCGACCCCGGCGGACGGCAGGGTCGAGAGGATCGTCAACGGGTGCACCAGGCTCTCGTAAAGCATGCCCAGCACGACATACACCGACAGCAGCGCCGCGACGATCAGCAACGGCTCATTGGCCACCGACGACTGGAACACCTGCGCCGTGCCGGCGAACTGGCCAACGATGCTTGCTGGCATTCGCAACTGCGCCACGGCGTTCTCCACCAGCGCCGTCGCCTGACCGATGGACACGCCGGAGACGAGGTTGAACGAGGCCGTGACCGCCGGAAAGGTGCCCTGATGGCTGATGGAAATCGCCGTGCGGCCCACCGAATAGTCGGCAATCGCCGACAGCGGGACCAACTGTTGCTTGGCGGTGGCACTGAGGTTAGGCGCCGCCGCACTGCCTTTGGTAGTGGCGGCGGCCTTGCCGACGGGCACATAAATCCCCTTGAGCGCCGCCGGGTCGGACCAGTACGGCGGCGCCACTTCCATCACCACGTGATACTGGTTGGCCGAGCGGTAGATAGTCGAGACCTGACGTTGGCCGAAAGCGTCGTACAACGTCTGATCGATGGCCGACATGCTCACCCCCAAACGCGCAGCCGCGTCGCGATTGACGATCACGCTGGCCATTAGACTGTTGTCCTGCTGATCGGTGTTGATGTCAGTCAGTTGGGGCAAGGTGTGCAGCACCGCCACCACCTTGGGCACCCATTCGTCGAGGGTGCTCTGGTCATCAGCGGTCATGGTGTATTGATACTGCGCCCCGCTCTGTCGGCCGCCTACGGTGATGTCCTGGGCCGACTGTAAATACAGGCGGGTGCCGGGCATGTCGCCGAGGGTTTTGCGCACCTGGGCCATGACCTGATCGGCGCTGTCCTTGCGGTCAGACAGGGATTTGAGGGTGATGAACAACTGCGCACTGTTGACCGCCCCGCCAATCCCCCCGCCACCGCCGACAAACCCGCCGACCGTCTCGACATTCGGATTGCTCAGGACCTTGCGGTTGATGTCGCTGAAGTTCGACTGAATCGCACCGAACGAAATACTCTGGGAAGCAATGATGCTGCCGGACATGCGCCCGGTGTCTTCCTGTGGGAAGAAACCCTTGGGTACCAGCACATACAGCACACACGCCAGCACGATCACCAGCAAAGTGGTCAGGCCCATCAGAAACGAATGCTCGATCACCCAGCCGAGGGTGCGGTCATAGAAGCGATGGAAGCGCGAATCCGGGTGATCACTGTCGCTGGCGGCCTGCTCTTTAGTACGCAGCAGTACACTGGACAGCATCGGCGTCACCGTCAGCGAAACCACCATCGAAATAACGATGGCCACCGACAGCGAAATCGAGAACTCGCGAAACAACCGCCCGACAATCCCGCCCATCAGCAGCAACGGAATGAACACCGCCACCAGCGAGACGCTGATGGTCATCACGGTGAACCCGACTTCCCGCGCGCCGGCCAGTGCCGCCTGCATCCGGCTTTCGCCCTTCTCCAGGTGACGCATGATGTTCTCGACGACCACGATGGCATCGTCCACCACAAAGCCTGTGGAAATGGTCAGCGCCATCAGCGACAAGTTGTTCAGGCTGTAGCCCAGAAAATACATCGCGCCAAACGTGCCGAGCAGCGACAGCGGCACCACGATGGCCGGCACCAGCGTGCTGCGCCAGTCGCGGAAAAACGCGAAAGTCACCAACGTGACCAAGGCAATCGAGATCATCAGCGTCAACTCGACATCCCGTAGCGACGCCCGGATGGTGGTGGTGCGGTCCATCAGGGTGTTGATCTTGATCGACGACGGAATCGAACTCTGGAGAAACGGCAGCTCAGCCTTCACCGCATCCACGGTGTCGATGACGTTGGCCCCCGGTTGCTTGAACACGACCAGCAGCACCGCCGGTTTGCCGTTGGACAGACCGAAGTTGCGCAGGTCCTCGACATCCTCGGTGACATCGCCCAAGTCCGAGATACGCACCAGATCGCCGTTGCTTTGCTTGACCACCAACGGCCCGTAGTCCGCGCCTTGGTAAAGCATGTCGTTGGCTTTCAGGCCGTAAGACTGATCGCCCACCGACACCGTGCCCTTGGGCAGGTTGACGTTGGCCGCCTGAATCACCTGACGCACCTGCTCCAGGCTGACGCCGTAGCGATTGAGCCGGTCCGGATTGAGATCAATCCGCACCGCCGGCAAAGACGCGCCCCCCACCGTCACATCGCCGACCCCGGTAGTCTGCAGCAAACGCTGCTCCAGCAAGGTCGAGGCCACGTCATACATTTGCCCGCGGGTGGCGCTGTCGGAGGTCAGGCTGAGGATCAGGATCGGCGAGTCGGCCGGGTTGACCTTGCGGTAGGTCGGGTTGCCGGACAAGTCGCTGGGCAAGCTGCTGCGCGCAGCGTTGATCGCCGCTTGAACATCCCGGGCGGCGCCGTCGATGTCACGATTAAGGTCAAATTGCAGGGTGATGCGTGTCGCCCCCAGCGAACTGGACGACGTCATCTCGGTGACCCCGGCGATTTGCCCGAACTGGCGTTCCAGTGGCGTGGCTACCGACGACGCCACGGTACTCGGGTCTGCTCCCGGCAATGATGCGCGCACACTGATGGTCGGGAAATCCACCTGCGGCAGCGGCGCCACCGGCAACAGATTGAACGCCAGCACACCAAACAGCGCCAACCCGACTGCCAGCAATGTGGTGGCAATAGGACGCTGGATAAAGGGCGCGCTAAGGTTCATCGCGATAGGCCTCGACCACCGGCTGGCGCCGACTGAAACGCCGCTCCAGACTGTGCATGGCGAGGAAAATCACCGGCGTGGAAAACAGCGTCAGCAATTGGCTCAGCAGCAGCCCGCCAATGATCGCGATCCCCAGTGGATGGCGCAGTTCAGAGCCGATCCCGGTGCCCAGCGCCAAAGGCACCGCACCAAACAGCGAGGCCATGCTGGTCATCAGGATCGGTCGAAACCGTAACTCGGCGGCCTGACGAATCGCCGCCACCGGGTCCAGCCCGCCCTCGCGCTCCAGTTCCAGGGCGAAGTCGACCATCATGATGCCGTTCTTCATCACGATCCCGATCAGCAACACAATGCCGATCAGGCCGATGATGTCGAACTGCGTGCCGGTGATCAGCAACGCCAGCAACGCCCCCAGTGCAGCGGACAGCAAGGTCGAGAGAATCGTTATCGGGTGCACGAAACTCTCGTAGAGAATCCCCAGCATCAGGTACACCACGACGACAGCGGCCAGCACCAGAAACACCTGGTTGGACAGCGACGCCTCAAAGGTTGCCGCCGCCCCTTCCAGGTTTGCCTGCACCGACAGCGGCAGCCCGGCCTGGGCTTCGATGTCCTTGAGCCGGGTGACGGCAGCGCCGAGGGTCTGGCCGGGGGCCAGGTTGAACGAGACATCGGCATAGGGGAATTGCCCCAGGCGATTGATGGTGACCGGCGTGCGGATCACTTGCATGGTCGCCATGCTCGACAGTGGCGCCACGCCGCCGGACGGGATGTCCACGTACAGTCCGGTCAGCAAGTCCGCCAGATTGCGTGGCGGATGATCGGTGGCAATCACCACGTGATACTGGTTGAGCTGGGTGTAGATGGTCGAGACCTGACGCTGGCCGAAGGCGTCGTACAGCACGTCGTCGATGGCCTGCGGCGTGACGCCCAAGCGCGACGCGGTGGCGCGGTCGAAGTTGAGCTGGAGCTGATTGCCGAACTGCATCGCCTGGCTTTGCACATCGGTGAACATCGGGTCCTGCTTGATCGCCGCCAGCAGTTTGGTGGTCCACTGCTCCAGCTCGTCAGGATCGGTGGCCTGCAAGCCCAGGCGATAACTGGTGGTCGATACCGTGGCATCGAGGGTCAGGTCCTGCACGCTATGCAGGTACAAGCGAATCCCGGCGTCGTCGGCATTGGCGTCGGAGAGCCGGCGAATCACCGCTGCACTGTTGTCACGATCGCCGTGGGGCTTGAGGTTGATCAGCAGGTTGCCCTGGTTGATCGTCGGGTTGGTTTGATCGATGCCGACGAAGGATGACAGGCTCGCCACCGCCGGGTCCTTCAAAATCCGCGCCGCCAACCGTTGTTGTTCAACCTGCATCTGCTGGAAGGAGATGGTCGGTGACGCCTGGGAAATACCCTGGATCAGCCCGGTGTCCTGCTCGGGAAAGAAGCCCTTTGGCATGATCACAATGATCAGCAGGGTCAGCACCGCAGTGATCACCACGGAGATCAACGTCAGGCCCCGATGCACCAGCACCCAGTCCAGGCCTTTGACGTAATAGCCGTTGATGCGGTCGAAGAAATCGACCCGGCGCTCTTCCTTTTTATGCTTGAGCATCCGCGAACACATCATCGGCGTCAGCGTCAGGGAAATCAGCGCCGAGATGACGATGGTCACCGCCACCGTCATGGCGAATTCGCGAAACAGCCGTCCCACCACATCCCCCATGAATAGCAGCGGAATCATCACCGCGATCAACGCTATCGACAGCGAAATAATGGTGAAACCGATCTGCTCCGAGCCCTTGAGCGCGGCTTCCATCGGCGAGTCGCCGGCCTCGATGTAGCGAGTGATGTTTTCGATCATGACGATGGCGTCATCGACCACAAAACCGATGGCAATGGTCAGCGCCATCAGCGTCAGGTTGTTCAGCGAAAATCCAAACCCATAGGCCACCGCCAAAGTGCCGATCAGCGTCAGCGGCACGGTCACGGCTGGAATGATCGTCGCGGGTAAATTGCGCAGGAACAGGAAAATCACGATTACCACCAGCAGCACCGCTACGCCCAGTTCGTACTGCACGTCGGTGACCGAAGCGCGGATGGTTTGCGTGCGGTCAGTGAGTACGGCGACCTTGAGGGTGGCCGGCAAACTGGCGCGCAGTTTGGGCAACAGTTGCTGCACCCGGTCGACGACGTCGATCACGTTGGCACCGGGCTGGCGTTGGATGTTCAGGACAATCGATGGCGTGCTGTCGGTCCAGGCCGCCTGACGCGGGTTTTCCGGACCCTGGGTCGAGCTGGCGATCTGCGACAAACGAATGGGCGCGCCGTTTTTGTAGGCGATCACCAGATCACGGTATTCCTCGGCCGACTGCAACTGGTCGTTGCTGCCGATGGAGTAGGCCTGGTACTTGCCGTCGATGTTGCCCTTGGCCTGGTTGACGTTGGCGGTGCCCAGCGAGGTGCGCAGGTCGTCGATGGACAACCCCAGATTATTCAGCGCCGAGGTGTTGGCCTCGACCCGCACCGCCGGGCGCTGGCCGCCGCTGATGGTGACCAGGCCAACCCCGGTGATCTGCGAAATTTTCTGCGCCAGACGGGTGTCGGCCAGGTCTTCGACCTT
>Ga0209847_1000364_pt1 | contig 18938 bp, 15 predicted proteins | sample OrgsoiDNA_201060_FD_185808 | JGI IMG/M metagenome (GOLD analysis project Ga0209847, IMG submission 185808) | Permafrost soil microbial communities from the Arctic, to analyse light accelerated degradation of dissolved organic matter (DOM) -... | ecosystem: Environmental > Terrestrial > Soil >... | reverse complement strand
CACGCGATAACCACGCTGCCCGAAGAAAAGCATCTGCGCGTCCCAGCCGTCCCCGCTCAGCGGCCAACCGTGAGAAAAAACAATCGGCTGTCCCGCGCCCCAGTCCTTGTAGTAAATCTGCGCTCCGTCCTTTACAGTGATCGTTGGCATAGGTAAGCTCCTTTGTTGTATTTGTGATTCATTAACGATCCAAGTACCGATCGCTTAATTTTAAGCCCAAAGCGGTTGCCGTGGGCGGCTCACCGATTGCGGCGGAACGTTTCGAAGAGGCACCCGTCTAAGTCGATGATGAAACACCTGCTTGCCTTGTGGTTGATAGCGCCGTTGTGCGCGCAGACGCCGGAGCAACTGGAGGCCCGCGGGGTCTCGGTTGCGAGTGCTACGTACCAGGGGAAATCCGCGGTTCGCCTGGACGCGCTGCCCAATGCGGTGAATGGCGAATCTTACGCGATTGTGAAGGGCAGCCGCTTTCGGAACGGGACCATTGAGGTCGAATTGGCCGGAAGACCTGGCGCCAATGCAGGCCCCGGAGCGCGCGGGTTCATCGGGATGGCGTTCCGGCTGCAGGGGAACCGCTACGAATACATCTACCTCCGGCCGACGAATGGGAGGACGGACGACCAGGTGCGGCGGAACCATTCGACCCAGTACGGCGCGCGGCCGGAGTTCGATTTCGACCGGCTGCGGAAGGAATCGCCGGAGAAGTACGAATCGTACGTGGACCTGGAGCCTGGAGTGTGGACGAAGTACCGGATCGTGGTGGAAGGGACCAAGGCGCGGCTGTTCGTCCACGGGGCAGCGCAGCCTTGCCTGATGGTCAACGATATGAAACTGGGTGACTCGGAGGGGGCGGTGGCCCTGTGGGTGGGGCCCGGCACGGAAGGGTACTTCGCGAATCTGAAGATTACGCAGTGACGCGCCACTCGATTTCCTTGGAAAAAGAGCCCTACTTTCTGACCCGCGAACAGATCGACACGATTCATCGGGATCAGATTGAAGCGTGGGGCGGCTTGGACGGGCTGCGTAGCGAGAGTGCGCTGGAGTCGGCAATAGCGGCGATTAGTTCAATACAAGCGGTTTCGTATTGGCGCCGTGGACTGCGATCCGGATCTCTCGTATCTTGGCCTTCAGCTCCGCAACAGCGTCCGAGGTGCCTTCAAGCTCGGCGATACGCAACCTAGTGTTTTCAATAAATGACATAGCGTCGGAGGCTTCGCCATCGGAAACGGAGATTATCTTGGCGGCTCGCTCAATGAGCTCGCGGGCAGGCCCAAGCATTCGCAGGTCGTTGATGTATCGCCATGCTACTCTTTCAAGAGTCTGGGCAAAGGCGGGGTTCTCTGATCCGAAGGACTGCTTCGATGCGGCGATTTCCCGGTCAAGGACTGCGATTGCTTCACTCTTGTGGCCCGTAAAGCTGTAGGCGCGGGCAATACTTTCGAAATGGTCGTTTTCCCAATATCGTTCCCTTCGGGGGAGCGCCGCCATGGTTGCGAATACCCGATCGGCTAAGGCGCCCCCTCGCTCATATTGCCGATCGCGAAGCAGTCGCTCGACTTCGTATACCTGGGCCTTCACACCAGGATTGTAGCCGGGAATTTCTTCGGTTGGGGCATCCTGCATTCCAAATCGCGGATAGGGGACCGCCGCATAGGATGGCGCCGAAACAGCGCGTGAGAGTAGTTTCTCGGCTCCCTCTGGATCGCCCATTCTACTTCTCAGGTCAGCGAAATCCCTGAGCATTTGCGCGAAATAGCCGGGAGGGGGCTGCATTGATTGACAGAGCGCTAAGGCCTCTTCATATGCAGAATTGGCTGCAACCTCCTGGTGATGAGAGTAGCGAAATGCCTTATGAATGAGAATCTGCAGGCGGACCGAGCGGAAACTTGGCGGCCCTGTCGCTTTGAGTGCTTCAGAATAGAATCGCGATGCCGGCAATGGCCCCATGAAGGTGACCGTAGTTGCATAAGCTTGCTCGACTCCGTCGGCATATCCGAAAGCGGAAGGACCGGCCGCAACTAGCAGGGTCCAAGCTTTGGCTGTGAGGTCTCGAGCCCCGGAAACATCCCCATTTGTTCCGGCTATCCATGATTGTCTGAAGATCCTATCCCAAGGCTGACCCGATCCGGCGTTTTGAGGGAATCCCCGGGACGAGAGAAGGACGAATAGCACGAGTATGCGAGTCATCAAGAGTTAGACGCCGCTGAGGGCGGAATCGTCTAGCCGGAAAACCCCACTCACTGCATAATGTAGCACGGCTTACGGCGTTGCCGGATTAGTTCCCACAAGTCCCCCCTGTCGCCCGGATAAGTACGAGTGCGGTGTTGCGGGGCCGGACCCGGTGCGGTAGTGTACGAGCGAGGCTACCGCAACGAATGGAGTGCGGTGAGTCAACGGCGCCGGCGCACGATGAGCAGGGTCATATCGTCGACCGGCGGACGCGTTTGACGAAACCGGGCAACATCCTGTAAGACGCTGTCAGCCATGGCGCCCGCACCGTGCTCAAAGCGATCGCGCAGCGAATGAATCAAGCGTTCTTCCTGGTATTCATCGCCATCCGGATCTTGCGCCTCCGTGATGCCGTCGGAGTATAACGCGAGACTCTCGCCGGCGCCGAGGCTGATGTGCAGTACGGTGTACCGACCGCCGCTGAAAAGGCCCAGCGGCAATCCGGTGGGTTCCAATCGTTGGGTTGCGTGGCGCTGTAAGAGCAATGGCCTGCAGTGGCCCGCATTGCAGAGTTCTACCCCGTTGGCGGTAGCGCGGCCACAGACCAGCGTTGCGTAATGTGCCGGGGCGGTGGTCTCGCAAAGAAGCCGGTTGGCGCGTGAAACCAGATCGGCGAGCGATAAATCGAGCGATAACAAACTGCGGAAGATCGCACTCAGGTGGGTCATCAGCAACGATGCGGCCACTCCTTTACCGGCCACGTCGCCAACGGCGAAAAAGAGCGACTGGCCATCGCCCAGAACGATGAGGTCGCAGTAATCGCCGCCGACCGCACCCACGGGTTCGTAGCGGTACTGCGTGTCCCAGGTTTCAAGAGCCATGTCCCTGGGCGGCAGGAGCCTCGACTGGATTTGCGTGGCCAGGTCCAGGTCCTGCTGGTGAGCGAGCATCTCTGCCTGACTGAGGTGGTCCAGACAAAATCGGACCAAAGGATTACTCTCCAGCCTGTCCGCCTCGATCGGATCGTGGCAAGTCTCGCAGAGGCCGTACGAGCCGGTATCGATTCTCCCCAGAGCGGAGTCCACTTCCGCGAGAAGATCGTTGAGGTAGGCGGCGGAAACGGAGGCCCCAGCCGCCTGCAGTCGAGCGCGCCGGTCCAGAAGCTGAGGCCGGAATGTGTGACCGGCGGACGTGGAAGCCGCATTCATGTCGTAAGCCCTCCCAAACCCCATATTGTCCCGCATCGGACGCTCGAGATTCAATACTGGCGGCCAGTGCGGGTCGCAGACGCGAAAGCCCGGGGCATGTTCCCGGCAGCGAGAGTTTACTAACTATGCGCAATCTGCGTATAGTGGGAGTACATGGCCGGATACGCGAGGAAGGCATAGGAAATCCGATATGAGCACGAAGAAGAGAGCCAGTTAGTTAGTGCTTATCCGTTGTTTCAGCAGAGAACCGGCGGCAGGGTTGGAGTAGTGGCTCGTCGAAGGCTAGCCCCAACATACGGTAGCTTGCTGAAACAACCGGATAAGCAGAAGTTAGTAGTCCATGTGGCCGGCGTCGATATTCCATGCACCCGAGAGCGTGGTCCGCCGGTGCAATGTCCGGTTTGGCGACAAACCGTCAAAGTGGCAGGGCACTTTGGATCGGGGCGGCTGAGCACCTATTCGGAAGCCCGTTCAAGATCCAGGGCAAAAGCCAGCGCATCCTTGAGCCGCTCCATTGTCCCCGCGGAAAGCCGACCAATTTTGCGTTCAAGACGCACGGTAGGCAGAGATCCCAATCCTTGAACATTCGCTACTGATTGACGATCAAGGAACGGAAGCCGCGGCAGCGGCACTTCATAGGGACTGTCGCGCCGCTGGGTGGTGAGAGGCACGTACAAGACGAGAGATCGTGGCGGGTCTGAATCTTGGCGGGAAACGATGACGACCGGACGCGTCTTAGCGGCGAGTCCCAGGTCTGCCAGCCAGATCTCACCGGGTTGGGGGCTCATCGAGCAGGTCGAGGACCTCCTGTTCGGCGGCGCGCGAGCGCGCGACATCAAGGACGTCATGATCGGCGAGCTCTATCACCTCAGTGATGCGCTCCCTGGCTTCTGCCGCCGTCTCTGGCTTCCACTCGCGCAATCGCGCATCTAATTTCTCCGCCAAGGCGTCCACGATGGTTTCCTGCCCCCGCTTCTAGTGTAGCGCCATCGGCTCTCGGCGATCTCGCCACGTACTCCAATGCGGGGACAAGGAGCCCCCAGTCATGAAACGTGGCAAACGCGAACATAAGTCTTCTCCGAAGCAGACCTTGAATTTACCTGATCTCGACCACGCAAAATCGGCAGTTCTGAACAGTTTGCCCTCGAAGGAATCTCAGCGGGGATACCGCCACGCGATAGACGAGTTCGTCGCCTGGTACTGCTCCGAGCCGAGATTGTCGTTCAACAGAGCCGTCGTCACTCGCTACCGAATTCACTTGGAATCACGTCAACTCGCGCCGGGCACAATTAATGGCAGACTCGCGGCCGTCAGGCGCCTCGCGTACGAAGCTGCCGATTCCGGTGTGTTGAGTCCGGATTTGGCTGCTGGAATCCGCCGAGTGAAAGGGCCGAAGAACCTTGGCGTTCGCCTTGGTAACTGGCTCACTGCCGAACAGGCGAGAGCGCTCTGGCAGGTGCCTGACCGGAACACGCTCAAAGGCAAGCGAGACCGAGCATTGCTCGGGATCCTTTTGGGTTGCGGGCTGCGCCGGAAAGAGGCGGCAGAACTTGAGATCGCCCATCTTCAGCGACGCGAGAATCACTGGGCCATCGTCGACTTAATCGGCAAGGGCCGCCATGTTCGAACCGTCCCCGTTCCGGACTGGGTCAAGAGCGCCATCGATTCCTGGCTTGTGTCGGCTGGCATGAACGATGGTCGCGTGTTTCGGTGCGTTTGCCGCGCAGGCAAGACTTGGGGAAACGGCATCACGGAGCGGGTCGTGTGGCATGTCGTGAAGGACTGCGCCAAAGGAGCGGCCATAGAAAATCTGGCCCCGCACGACCTTCGTCGGACCTGTGCCCGCCTGTGCCGCGATGCCGGCGGAGAGTTAGACCAGATCCAATTTCTGTTAGGCCACGTCTCCGTCCAGACGACCGAGCGGTATCTCGGCTGTCGGCAACGCCTCAAAAACGCGGTCAACGATCGCATTGGCATTGAGCCCAATAGTTGAGCGCCGCCTCTCGAAGTGACTGTGCCATTGCATGCGCGGGTCGGGACGGCGCAGCCAACTGGTGTCGTGTGGTTCGGCCTTCGGCGCTTTATTCAGCCGGGATCAAGATGCGGGGATGCCGGAACTACTGGGCTTCTTCGATAACAAGCGAATTAATGACGAAATGTCTGGATCGGATCGCAAGCGCAATTCGTGCCGTGCCCCCGGTAGGACAGCAATTTGCGTCAGCGGAACGATACAAACCCGCCACGGCTGTCATCGTTTGTAGGTTCGGCCATACTCCCTTCCGAATCTCAAGCCCGGCCGGGATTCGCCGCAGCAAACCCTGAAACCACTCGACAGCCTCGACAGGCTCCCATGCGCTCCCGTCCCGCAGGAAGTACTCGCTCGCATTCTCGTTTCCGGTCCCTTCGATCGCGATGGGAAGGTAAAGCAGTGTTCCAGCGGCGGCATTAATGATCTGAGGCCTGCTATAGCGGAGCGAACCGATCTCGCCATTAACACGTTCGAAGAGGAGGCTTGCGTTGCCGTTTGACGCATGGCCCACAAAAATGGCCAAACCTCGCTCGCGATGGTAGCGCGCGTTGAGCGAGTCGTCATTGCATTTTCCCTTGCCTGGGGCATAGTTCGGAATGAGGCAATACAGCGCGTAGTAGTAGGTTTGTCCGTCTATCGAGCCGAACTCGCCGAACTCAGTAACGCGACAATCACGTAGATCACCGGGTTTGTCGCCGTGCTTCACCTCGGTAAATTCCAGACACTGATTGCGAAGAAGCGTCATTGGGAATTCGCGGCGGGCCACAATCCCGGGGGTTGAGGGAGCACGCTGATTAATGGGCAGGCTCTGAGCGGTTGCCTGCCCCACGAGCACAGCGACGAGTATCACGAGCCGTCCGTTATCCATGTCTACTCTTCGGATCCTGCGTCCAGCTGGTGCACTGCCGGCTGGAAAAAGCTTCGCACGATTAGTCTAGCGCCACGCGCGTTGCACTGCGGTTGCTCCGGCTGAGCGTGCCACTTTGCCGTATAACGTGCTTCCCGTAGAAGTGCCCAAGGCAATGCTTCGGAACCGATCACTCTGGTAACAAGCGCCAGTCCATGAAATTCGGCCAACGCGCCGTAGGGTCGCGGACGGGAAAGCCATGGACAAGACTGGAAGCGGACGGAGCGGCAGGCCAGGAGGCCTACCCTACTGGCGATAACGCCTGTGCGTCCCACGTGCCTTCGCAGTGTCGGATACTATGTGGATGAGTGTGATGGATTCGCCCGTTGCCGCGCCACCGGCCGCCAAACCGTACAAGGTTTTGATTTGCGACGATCAGCCGGACGTCCTGGAAGCGTTGCGCCTTCTTCTGAAGGGACAGGGCTGGCTGGCCGTGACTGCCGATTCGCCGGCGGCGCTGCTGCGTACCGCGCGCACCGGCGGCTTCGACCTGATTCTGGCCGACCTCAACTACACGCGCGACACCACTTCCGGCCAGGAAGGCATGGACATGCTGGCCAGCCTGGAGGAGCAGGGCAACACCGCGCCGGTGGTGGTGATGACGGCCTGGGGCAACGTGGATCTGGCGGTGGAGGCCATGCGGCGCGGCGCCTGCGATTTTGTCCAGAAGCCGTGGGACAACAACCGCCTGCTGGCTACCATCCGCAAGCAGGCTGAGCCCGAGCGGCGGCGCCATTCGGAATTGGAAATCGCGGCCAACGTGCAGCAGAAGATGTTCCCGCGCAAGCTGCGGCGCCTGGATTCGCTGGACTACGCCGGCCACTGCGTGCCCGCGCGCGAGGTGGGCGGCGATTACTACGATTTTCTGGAGGCCTCGGAGCGCGCCATCGGTTTCGTTCTGGCCGACGTTTCCGGCAAGGGCGTGCCGGCGGCGCTGCTGATGGCCAATCTGCAAGCCTGTTTTCGCAGTCAGTCGCCAGAGGCCCTGCAGCGGCCCTCCGGCATGCTGCACATCGTGAACAAACATTTCTATGAGTCCACCACGGCCGAGCGCTTCGCCACGTTATTCTTCGGACTCTATGACGACCGGACCCGCAAAATGCTCTACGTGAACTGCGGCCATTGCCCGCCCTTCCTGCTGCGCGCCAACGGAGAGATCGACCGCCTGGGGCCCACGGCCACGCCGCTGGGCGCATTCGCCGACTGGAAATGCCGGGAGGCGGAGGCCGAATTGCGCGTGGGCGACACCCTGCTGCTCTATTCCGACGGCGTGACCGAAGCGGGCATCGAGGGCGTGGAGGAGTTCGGGGAGGAACGCCTAGCTCATGCGCTTCGTGTCAACCAGTGGCAGCCCGCCGAGGCGCTGGTGCAGGCCATTGTGGACGACGTGGCGGATTTCAGCGCCGGGTCGCGGAGCGACGACGTGACCGTGGTGGGGCTGCGGGGAATTTGACTACTTCCGCACAAGAGCCGGCGGCGCGTCTACGATATCCTCCGCAGCCCTCGGATCGCCGGCCGCGGGCCCGTGCCACACGCTTCCGCCAAAGGTCGTGATGTAGATCTTACCGGCATCGGCGGGGTCCGGAATCACACGGTGGCCCCATTTGAAATTGAATCCGCGGATGCGCTTCCATGTCACGCCGCGGTCGGCGGACCGCCAGGCTGAGGATTCGAACCCCGTGGCATACAGCACGCGCGGATTGCGCCCATCGTAAGTGTCATCCACGGTCACATCGTAAACATGCTGGTCCCGGGTCAGCACGTTGCGCCATGTTCCGCCGGCATCGGTCGAAAGGAAAATGCCGCCATCCACGGCGCCCTCGCGTGTGCTGCGCCCCCAGGCGGCAAGGTACAGGCGCCGTGGATCGGCCGGGTCCACGGCCAGCCCGTTGGGTCCATTCACGCCCTTCGGAAGGGGCAGGCGCGTCCAGTGTCCGGCGCCATCGGTGGACCGGTAGACCGCGCCATCGCCATCGTTGCCGAAGCTGCCATCGTCGCTGCGGCGCGCGACCACCACGTAGAGCGTACCTTTGATATCGCGCGCCAGGCGCCAGGCGAAGGGCGGGCCGCCTTCGATCCCGGAGTTCTTCAACGCCCAGTGCTGCCCGCCATCGGTGGATTTGAATACGCCGCGGCCAAAGCCCGCCACATACAGCACGCGCGCATTTTCCGGGCTGGCCGGGTCCAGCAGGATGTGAGTCGCAGCGGTGGGCGGCATGCCTTCGCTGGTGGAACTAGAGGCGACGCGCCACGTGAGGCCGCCATCGCCGCTTTGCACCACGCCGCCATCGTAGGCGGCGGGCGAGCGTCCGCGCCACATCTTAGGACGCGGCAGATCGTGGACGGCGCTCATAACGGCCCATACGCGGCCGCGAATCTTAGGGTCGAACTCCATCCAGTAAGTGGTGTTGACCCACGCGCGCGGCACGCCGTTCCGCGTGGCGCTCTGCCAACCTGCGCCGCCGTTGTAGCTGGCGAACAGGCCGATATCGGTGTAGGAAATGAAAATGCGCCGGGCATCGAAAGGGTCGAAGTGAACGCCGTAACTGGTGGTGACGTCCAGGCCATTAGTGGTCTGGCCGCCGGTCGAACCGCTGGCGCCTGCGGCCTCGGAGTAGACGCCGTTCCAGGTCTTGCCGCCATCGGTGGTGCGCATGGCGCGGCCGTCATCGGTGCCGTAGCAGATGTCCGGGTGGTTGGCCGACACACCGAGCGCGCGCGGATTGCCGGGCCAGCGCGCGCCGAAGCGTGCCGCAATCCACGGGTCGTGAACGTTCTCTTCGCCGCCGCCGCGGTAACTTTGCCAAACCAGGTCCCAATGGCCGCCGCGGTCGCTGGTTTTGGCGACCCCAAACGACCCGCTGGCGGGCTCCCGCAGGCCCGAGTAGGAAACGTAGGCGACTTCGGGATGGTAGAGGCTGGTGGCGATGGCGCGCGCCTTTCCCTGAAAGCCGGGCAGTGAAGACTCGCGCCATTCGATGCCGCCCTCGGAGACGAAGATCTTGCCGCCGCTCACGGCGTAGAAGACGGGAGCGCCGGCTTGGGGGAAGCCCGCGGAAATGTCCGCGATCGCGCCCGGGGATTCGCCCGTGCGCCAGTGACTGTCCTGGCGGATGGCTACGGCTTCAGCGCCGGCGACGTATAGGGTGCGGTCCGGATGGGGAGAGCGCGGATCGATCCAGATCCGGCGGGCGCCGCCGGGAACGTCAGCGGTTTTGTGCCAGGTAGCGCCCTGGTCGTTTGAGGACCAGAGGGCGGTTGTCAGATTCGCCTTCACGCCGATATAGAGCGACTTGGAATCGGCCGGGTCAATGGCTAGCGCGGTGATGTCGCCGCGCGGTTCGCCCGCATATTCCAGCGATCCTTCGGCGTGATCGTCACCCAGGCGGACTCCGCGGACGGTGTCGGGGCGGGGAAGCAGCATCCGCCAGGCGCCGCCATCGTCGGCGCTGCGAAACAGGCCGCCGGCTTTGGCGTAAATGACATGGGGATCGATGGGGTCGAACGCGAAGAACTGAACTTTGTCTCCCAGGTTGAACATGCGCCAGGATGCGCCGGCATCGTGCGTGATGTAGGAGCCGGTCATGTCGCAGGCCACCAGAACGGTGCGCGGGTCGTGCGGGCTGACAGTGGGGATGAACAGCGCGCCGCCTCCGCCGGGGCCGATGATGCGCCATGCATCGAAACGCGGAGCGGGGGCCGCTAGAGCGAACACGGCAACCAGAAGCAGTGGGGTAGGCCTCCTGGCCTGCCTGCTCAGGAACCCTCTCTTGATAAGGCAGGCCAGGAGGCCTACCCTACACGGCTCACTCATACCGTAACGCTACCACGGTGTCCAGCCGCACCGCCTTGTTCGCCGGGGTTTTTTGGCCGGCACTCAGTTCAATTAAGGCCACTTCTGCGCGCCGTGCAGAATCCGGACAATATGGATGACATCGCCGGTGATTTGGTAGACCACAATGTACGGAAGTGGAGAAAGCACGAGCTCGCGTGTTCCCTCTTTTCTACCCGGACGCCCACCGTGTGGAAACGTCAGCAGCGCAGACGGTGCATCGTAAATCTGACGCACGAACTCCTCTGCACGCCTTGGCGCGTTCTCAAATAAATAGTCGGTGATGTGTTCCAGGTCGTTGGCCGCTCCTTCTGTCCAGCGGAGCTCCACTTAGGCGCGGGGCTGCTTTTCAGCCAGCAGTCTTTCAATCCGCGCCCCGACATCCTCATGCGTCAGCACCTTGCCCTGTTCTATCTGAGCTAGTCCTTTCTCCACTTCGCGGATAAACCACTCGTCACAGTCCACCAGGCGCTCGATTGCCTCACGCGCAAGCGCCTCGGTGTCGCGCCCCTGTTGGGCGGCAAGATGAGAGAGTCTGGATTGCAGGTTGGGATTGAGATTTACTTCCATCGCTTTTAAGGGTAAGGGTGCGGGGCGCATGTGTCAAGGGCGCCTGCGCTGCTGTGTCAAGCCTCGATAGAAATGTCCCCATTCTTACCTCAATAGAATAGAAGTGTCCTATTTCGATAGCTGTAACGACGCCGCCAGCGGGGGATGGGGTGCAGGGGAAGGGGGCGGCACTTGAAGTGAACCCCTGGAGTGAGACACGAAGTTAAGGGGGTTATCGCCGTTCGCTGCGAAACGATTGCCGGCGAGGTTGCGGTTGATCCACTCTGGAAGCACCTGAGCGGAGGATAGGGCAACGCAGGGATGCGCCGGTTCGCGCTTGCGTAACCACCTCTGAGTGGAAGGTCATCATCGGGGCCGCTGCTGGTTTCGACTGCAAAGAAATTGCGCGCATGTGTGGCGGCAGCGCCGGCAATGTCCGGACGAAACTTTCCCGGCTTCGCTCCCGCCCTCAGGTTGGCGGCCTGACCAGCGATAAACCGAACGGCTATTTCAGCGCGGGGCGACTAACGCCCCGCGCGTGGTTTTCACCGCAGGCTTCGCCCGCCCCGTGTTTCCGTGCGGCCACAAGGCAATCCGCGGTCCGCATGGTCGAGATGGTGGCTCGTTGAAAGCTTCGTCCGGCCCGCCGCGGGGCCGACATGTTTGCTTGTCGCGAAAGCGCCCCGGTGTTGGCTTCCGATAATCCGTCGTTACGTCCACTCTCCGGGGTTTGAAATCTGGTCTTGGCTGAGGGCCGCCGATCTTGGGAGTTGAAACGGATTCCTCAGGTTAGTTAACGCCGTAGGTTTTTCCCACGAAGGTGATCATCCGCCGCAAAGGCTCAAGCCCACCACCTATTCCCCCTAATCAAAGAATTGGCAGTTTTCCCCATTGGTAAAACGACGACGGAATTTTTTACTCATACCGTAGCGCCACCACGGGATCCAGCCGCGCCGCTTTGTTAGCCGGCCAGATTCCGAAGAACAGGCCGATACCCACCGACACCACGATGCCCAGTACGGCCGCCCAAAGCGGCACGCTGGCCGGAAGCGAGCTGAACACCAGCCGGGCCACCAGCGAAATCAGCCAGCCGAAAACGATTCCCATGATGCCGCCCAGGCCGGTGAGCGCCGCCGCTTCCAGCAGAAACTGAATCAGGATGTCGGACTTCTTGGCGCCGATGGCTTTGCGGATGCCGATCTCGAAGGTCCGCTCCGTCACCGAAACCAGCATGATGTTCATCACGCCGATGCCGCCCACCAGTAGCCCGATGGAGCTCAGCACCACCATCACCAGAAAGGTCATGGCCGTAATCTGGCGGAAATCCGAGACCATCTGTTCCGCCGTGGAAAGCGCGAAGTTGTCGGGCTTGCTGTAAGGCACGCGGCGGTCGATGCGGAGCACGGTGCGCACCTCGTCCAGGGCCTCCGGCAGTTTGCCTTGCGTCGCCGTCACCACGATGGCGTTTTCCTGGGCGTTGGGGTACATCTTGTGCATCGATCCGTAAGGCAGCAGCACGCGGTTGTCGGTGTCGCCGAAGAACGAGGCCGCCGGGCGCAGCATGGTGCCGATCACCGTGAATTCGTGGCCATCCACCTGGATGGTCTTGCCGATCGGGTCCAAATTGGCATAGAGGCCCTTTTCGATATCGGCCCCGATCACAGCCACGGGCATTCGCCGGTGGCTTTCCTCATCGGTGAAGAATCGCCCCAGGTGCATATCCACCTGCCCGCCGCCGCGCGCGTAACCTTCCTCCACGCCGAACAGATTCACGTCGTACATATCGTTGCCCATATAGTGGGCGTTGATGGTGTTGCGGTTGGGGAAGAGCATGGCGGAGACGTCATCCACGGATTTGGTGCGCTCCCGCAGATGGACGGCGTTCTCGTACGTGAGGTTCTTGCGGGTCCGTTCCTCGGGGCTCAGGTTGCCCACGCGAAAGCCGACGGGAAACTTGAAAACGATAATCGAGTTGGGCCCGAAACTGCGCAGCACGGCGGTCATCGAAGCGTCAAAGCCGGTCAGGATGGCGCTCACGCCGATGATGGTGCCGGTGCCGATAATCACCCCGAGCACGGTGAGAAAGGCGCGCAGTTTGTGCGACCGGATGGTCTCGAGCGCCAGGGTCAGGCCGTTGAGGAACGCCAGCTTCGTCATAAGAGACTCGATTTGGTGGCGCAGGCGGTCCGTCTGCGAATCGCAATTCTCTTACAGCGTCTCATCTTTCCACCCGCAGGGCCTCAATCGGATCCAGCATGGACGCGCGGCGCGCCGGATAGATGCCGAAGAACAAGCCCACCACCGCCGAAAGCCCGACGCCGGTTAATATCGACGACCAGGGCAGCGACATAGGCACGGACGAGAAACTGCGCACCGCCACCGCCACCACCCAGGCAATGCAAACCCCCGCGAAGCCGCCGGCGCCGGCCAGCACCGCCGATTCCACCAGGTACTGATTCAGGATATCCGCCCGCCGCGCGCCCAGCGATTTTCGAATGCCGATTTCGTGCGTGCGCTCCGTCACCACCGCCAGCATGATGTTCATGATGACGATGCCGCCCACCACCATGAACACCGACACAATTCCTACCGCCATGGCGGCGATGGTGGCCGTCAGCCGCTCCCACAGGCTCACAATGGTTTCCGAGGCGAAGATACTGAAGTTGTCGTCCGCGCCCGGCGCCAGGTGCCGGTAGGAACGCAGCAGCACGCGGACTTCGTCCTGCGCCTCCGCCAGGTGTGCCTGATCCGTGGCTTTGGCGATCATGCGGATTCCGTTGCGACTGCCGTAGGTCTTGAAGTAGCTCTCGATGGGGATCATTACGAAGTTGTCCTGCGACTGCCCGAACACGCTGCCCAGCGTCTTGGCCGCGCCCACCACTTCGTAGGGAGCGCCTTCCACTTCGATGAATTTGCCCAGAGGGTCGCGGCCCTCGAAGAAGCGCGTACGGATATCGTTGCCGATGAATGCCACCGGGGCGTGGCGCCGGACTTCCTCATAGGTGATGCCGCGGCCGGCGTCCACCTGCACGTTGTTGATGGCCGTTATATTGTCGGTGATGCCTTCCAGGTCCACGCCCATCACGGAATCGCCCTTGTAGGAAACGCGCGCATTGCGCGACGCCATCATCCCCACTTCTTTCACCAGAGCGGCCCTTTCCCTGATGAAATCGTATTCGTCCTGTTTGATCTGCGGGTTCCGCTTCTGCATCTCAAAAAACTTCTTCGGGTCCCAGGGGCCGAACCAGGCCATGCGGACCACGCGGAAGCCGTCCGAGCCCATGTTGGATACCTTCTCCGCAATGTAGACGTTCATGCCGTGGATCAGGGCGGTGACCGCGATCAGGGTGGTGGTGGCCAGAATGATGCCGAGCAGCGTGAGGAAACTGCGGAGCTTGTTCTTGCGCAGCGAATCGAGAGCGATCCTGGCGGCCTCCCAGAATGAGGCGCTGAGGCGGAATTTGCGGGTTGCGGACACGAGGCGTTCAGTAGGGAGACGCATTGGTCCCGCCCCTTGTTCCCCACAAATTGCCCCGGAATCGGATATTGGATAGGCCGTACCCGGCGCCGTACCACGGGGCGCCAGCTTCGTATGCCCTTCGGCTGGCGGAAGATCTTACGGTATAAATTGTTCGGGCGCGAGTCCGAAACGGTGTAATTGGCACATAGTTTGCAACCGGGACAGGCGTTTCACTGCGCCATCGTTACAGCCCTAAGTCCTTTTTTTTCTGGTTCCTAGAGTTCGCACGGAGGCTGCTTCGGCAATTGAATTGCAGTGCGGATTTACACCTATTTAATGTGCTGAAATACGCAGTTGCACAAGGATAACACCGCAGTATGAACCATTTACGGTGTATAAATTTGTACGATAAAAAACAATGATACGACTGTTAAAAGAGGTACAGATACGATAAATAAAGCCCGGCGGTAGCACCAGCTCATGTTGGAGAATACTTCTTGTCCCACGCCCAGGGGAAAAGCGCACAGAACCAGTTGTTCAAATTCAACCGGAAATGAGGCATCAAGGAGACGTATGGTACTTTCCCGCACTCGGACACAAACGCGATTTGTAATCCTTCCCCCATCTTCCCGGCCGGCGATTTCACCCCGCTTCCGCAATGTTGAAGTCGACGTCCGGCGGCACGACGACCTCTTTGCGGAAATGCAGCGATTTCGAGGCAGTGTGTATCTTGCCGATGGCGCCATCCAACCGGAAGACTTGACCGACGGCCGCCACAAGGTCGGCATCGACGAACGTAGCTGGCACGTGTTGTCGATCGATTCCAGCGGCCGCATTTGCGCCTGTCTCCGCTACCTGGAAGAGCGGAACGCGAATGGCTTCGATGACCTGTGGGTCCGCCATGCGGCTCTGTCGCAGTGCCCCAAGTTCGGCCATCGGTTTCGGGGGGCGGTGGAAACCGAGATGGAGCGCGCCAAGGCCATGCAGATCGGTTTCGGAGAGGTGGGCGGCTGGGCGGTTGCGGAATCGCACCGCGGGACTCTGGAACCGCTGCGGATCATCCTTGCCACGTACGGGCTCCTGCAACTTCGCGGCGGCTGCACGGGAATCGCGACCGCCACGTTCCGCCACAGCTCAGCCACAATTCTGCGCAGGATTGGGTTAAACTCTCTTTCGTGGGATGGCGCGGAGTTACCGCCGTATTACGACCCGAAATACCGTTGCGACATGGAGGTGCTGCACTTCGATTCGCGCTGCCCGAACGACAAATATCGCGATTCGGTCGGCGAGCTCACTCATGCTCTGGCGGCTTCTTCGGTGATTTGCCGCGACGGCGGCAAGTCGCCGCTGCATACGCTGCAGAGGGTTTTTCACGGCTTCGAAATCCCGAGTGCGGGGCCGGAGCTGGTACCCGCCCTCGCATAATCGCGCCCCAGTTCGGTGGGGATCGGCAACATGAGCCAGTCCAGGCTCGATAGCGCTTTAGAGCAATGGTCCGAGGTTCTGGGCTCGGATTACGTCATCACAGGCGCCGCTCCGCTGCGCGCGGCCGAGACTGGCACGTTTGCCACCGGCCACCGGATTCCCGCTATCGTGCGCCCGTCGAACCGTGCCGAAGTGCAGGAGTGCCTGCGCATCGCCACCCGCTGGCAAGTGGCTGTCTACCCCATCAGCGGCGGAAAGAATTGGGGCTATGGTTCCCGCATGCCGACCTCCGACGGTTGCACTCTGCTGGATCTCGGGCGCATGGACCGCATTGTGGATTTCAGCGAAGAACTGGCATATGTTACCGTGGAGCCCGGCGTCACACAGGCCCAATTGTTCGCCTTTCTGCGGGAACGGCGCTCCTCGCTATGGATGGATTCCACGGGCGCCAGCCCGCATTGCAGCCTGATTGGGAACACTGCGGACCGCGGCTTTGGCCACACCCCCTATGGCGACCACTTCGCCCACAGTTGCGGGATTGAGGTGGTGCTTCCCGATGGCAGCGTGATCGAAACCGGCTTTGCCCGCTTCGCCTCGGCGACGGCTGCGCCGCTCTATCGCTGGGGGGTCGGTCCGGTGCTCGACGGGCTCTTTTCGCAATCCAATTTCGGTATCGTCACGCGCATGACCATATGGCTCATGCCGGCGCCCGAATACTTCCAGGCCTATTATTTCCGCTGCGAAACCGAGGAGGGGCTGGGCGGGGCGATCGACGCTCTTCGCCCCTTGCGGCTGAACGGAACCATTCGGAGCGCGTCCCACATCGCCAACGATTACAAGGTGCTCTCGGCTCTGCGTCAGTATCCCTGGCAGGAAACCAACGGCCGTACGCCGCTCGACGCCGGTTTAATGGAACGGTTCCGGCGCGACCTCAGGATCGGCCGCTGGAACGGTTCGGGCGCCCTATACGGCACCGTCGCGCAGGTCAAGGAAGCCCGGCGGCTGCTGCGGCTGGCGCTCAAGGGCAAGGTCGCCAAGCTGGAGTTCATGGACGACCGCCGGCTTCGTATGGCTGCGAAGTTCGCCGGACTCTATCGGTTCTTCAGCGGCTGGGACTTAGAGCGCATTCTGGAAGTTCTCAAGCCGGTTTATGGTTTGATGAAGGGCGTCCCCACCGGTCATCCGCTGGCCAGTACCTACTGGCGCAAGCGCACGCCGCCACCCGCGGACATGGACCCGGACCGCGATGGCTGCGGCCTGCTGTGGTGCAGCCCCATAGCTCCGAACGATGGCAGCCATGCGCGCAAGCTGACCGGCATCGCCGGCGAATTGATGCTGCGCCATGGCTTCGAACCCGCTATCTCGCTCACCGTGCTCACCGATCGAACCATCTCGTGCATTGTCTCGATCGCCTACGATCGCGAAGTCGAAGGCGAAGACCAGCGCGCGCAGGAGTGCTATGCCGCGCTTATCGACAGCTTCGCGCGGCACGGATACTATCCCTACCGGCTTACGGTAAACTCGATGGCTGCGATGGGGGAAAGCGGCGCTTACATAGAGTTACTCCAAAAGATCAAACAGACACTCGATCCGGGCGGGGTGCTCGCGCCCGGACGCTACTTGCCGGCACCCTCCCGAAAGGGTTGAAGCGTTTCCGACGTATTGTCTCATACAATTTGAGAAGTCAACCCGCCCATACACTTTGCAGAAATGTGAGATTAAGTACCATACAAAGACGTACCGTATTAAATACTACTTAGCCAGATTGGTACTGTACGCGACTCCACAGACAACCCCGATGTTTTCAAGCACAATCACATCTGTCGAGGTGCTTGACACCTCGCACATTTTGTAACAACCAGGGAGGACTAAAGAACTTTATGCGGGGGAGCAGGTTTGGCAAATTACTTTTCGTTGCAATGTTGGCGGCAGCTTGTTGCGCCACTTTGTCAGCGTCACCTCTTTTCGGACAATTTACGATTTCCGGCACTGTAACCGTGACACTCAACCAGATCTCATGGGCAGCCACCAGTGCGGGTACACCAGCCGACAAAGCCGGGATCGGGGGAGTACCCTTGACCGGCTCGTTTGCGGGGCTAGACGGCACTATGGTCAGCATTCTGGATTTGAATCGGGCCTCGGCGCCTGTCTTCGATCCAAGTCATCCTTTCGCACCGGCGGTGCCCCTTCTCAGCTTTGACGCCCTCCCGCCGGGGTCCCCGTCGCTGGAGATCACCGAATTCTTCAACGGGTCCTTTGGCTCCGCCGGTTGCGCGGCATCGCCGGCGGCTGAAGGGCAGTTGTGTACCCCGGGGCCACCTGTGACTGCCAATCCATCGCCATTTTCCTTTACGAACCTGGCGGCTGGCGGGTCCCAAGCGTCCTTTGTAATGACGGGGGTAACGTCCGACGGTCTGAGCACTTGGAGAGGGTTTTTCACTACGCAATTCGACATGCCGTTCCAGACCGTGCTTCTCGCCTTTGCCAATGGCGGTTCGGGCACGGTGTCCAATACCTTCTCCGCTACGTTTACGCTTATTCCCGCCGCCGCCGTACCGGAACCTGGAACCGTGGCTTTGATGGGTTTGGGCCTGGGGCTGGTTGTGTTGTCAGCGGGCCTGCGCCGACGTTCGACTCGACGTTAAGTTAACCCTGGGTTTGAATTAACCATGGTTGGGCAGGCGGGGAACCGCTTGCCCAACCTTTCCTTTTGCAAGTCTCTCCATTCAGTTCTTCTCCGTGAACCTGCTAGAGTTGGTCAAGAGCCAATTCGCCTAAAGGGCGGCTTGGCTCTACCGGCTTCCTATTGCACTCTTCAGAGCCTTGTGTTAATTATGCTTCTGGTACTTGTTACCGGGAGGTTTCATGCGCCGCCGAGAGTTTTTCCCCGCCGTTGCCGCATCCGGAGTATTGGCACAAGTGTCCGCCCTGGCGCAGGAGCCGCCCCGCGTACCGCAGAAGGGGCGCCTGAAACAATGCGTCACGGGCGGCGTCTTCGCCCGCGGCGCCAACTTCGAGGATGGTTGCAAGCTTGCGGCGAGCCTCGGAATCGTGGGGTACGACCTGAAAGGTCCGGCGGATTGGCCCACGCTCAAGAAGTACGGTCTGATACCGACTATGTATCCCCCGGGACCGGGCGGTACCATTCCCGAGGCGCTGAATCGTACGGAAAATCACGAGAGGCTGGAGAAGGCCATGCACGCCGCGATTGACGAGGCGGCAGCCAATGGCGTGCCCAATATCATCACCTTCTCAGGCAACCGCAAAGGAATGGCGGACGCGGAAGGCGCCGAAAACTGCGTCGCGTTCCTGAACCGGGTCAAGGCGCACGCTGAAGACAAGAGCATCAACGTCTGCAT
>Ga0209847_1000362_pt1 | contig 19042 bp, 16 predicted proteins | sample OrgsoiDNA_201060_FD_185808 | JGI IMG/M metagenome (GOLD analysis project Ga0209847, IMG submission 185808) | Permafrost soil microbial communities from the Arctic, to analyse light accelerated degradation of dissolved organic matter (DOM) -... | ecosystem: Environmental > Terrestrial > Soil >... | reverse complement strand
GCGATTCACCTTAGATTTAGCGCGGATTGAAGTGACCCCTCACAGCGCGAGTCCCTGTAAATGACTCCACAGCTTTTAACGGCCCACCCCAGGGACGAAGTGTTGTGGAGCTAACAGCAATTAAGCTGCCAGTGCGTACGAGTTATCGTTTGCAGTTAAGTTTTTTCAGGTTGTATTTACGAGGTGGCCCGCCCTCGGTATGCCCTGCGCTGCTTTGCAACCCACGTCGAAACCAGGTCGTCCCCACAGAAACTCCATTGTAGCGCAATATGGCCGCGCGCAGTAGATCACCTCTATCGCGCTAGGCCTTGACCTTTTCCGGCACCACGCGCGTGACGCCGATCTCGCCGCCCAGCACCACGCAGTCGATGATGTGGGCGCGCGACGCCGCCACCCGCTCCGACTGCAGCTCGTGATACTTGCCCGCCTGCGCCAGCCGCAGGTCGATGCGGAAGCCCGCCACCTTGTGCGCCGCCTGCACCTCGATGATGCGCCCGCGCCGCGCCAGCATCTCCTGCGCGCTGCGGGTGCGCGTCGACGGTTCCTCGAAATACTTGATCAGCGCGCACTCGATCAAGTCCATCCTGTCCTTGGTCAGCGCGTCGACCGCCACCGGGTTCTGGTTCTCGGGCAGGTCGGCCGGGTCGCCCTCATCCGACGTCACGGTCACGTTCATGCGCTGGATCAGCAGCAGCATGTCGCTGTCCTCGCTGTGCTGCTGGTGCAGCTTTTGCACGGCGGTCAGGCGCGCCTTGGGCAGCCGGCCGGCCGGGTCCTTGGTCTGGCCCACGTATAGCAGCTTGCTGGGGAATTTGACGTCGTTGTCGTAGTTTTGCAGCACGTCGTGGATAGACAGCGCTTCGACCAGGCCGCCCCAGTTGAGTGTGACGAAGTGCTCGCTCAGCGTCACCACGGGCTTTTTCAGCGTGGCGGCGAACGGCACCTCCAGTTCGATGGTGACGTGCTGGCGCTCTTCCTGGACGCCCACCAGCAGCGGTATCGTCAGCTTGAGCGAGAAGAAGCCCCACTGCGTGGCACGCTTGGCGTCGAAGCGCACGCGCGGGCGCGTGACGACAAAGTACAGCAGCCGCTTTTCCGCCGTCGCCTCGAGGTCGAACTGCATGCGCCGCAGATAACGGCCGACGGGATCGCGGATGTCGGGAATGCTGGGAAAGCCGGCAACCAGGTCGTACCAGTGGAACTTGGCGTCGCTGACGGTGACGTTCCAGGTTTGCGGGGCATTGATCAGCGCGGGCACGTTGGCCAGCAGATCGCTGTACGGTTCCGGTATGTCGGCGATTAGATCGGGATAATCGCCAGTCATGTTCTTGTGCTCCACTATCGAGTCGGGGTTGGGGACTTGTTTAGTATAGTACTTTAAACCTGATATTTCCATGCGGCAATATATTTCAATCCGGGGCGCATGTTTCCTTGATAATAAACCCTGGCGGGCCGCGTGTCAGGCTGCCAGTGCGGTATCGCGGCCGGACAAGGTATTTTGTAGCAAAACCAGCAAGGCCTGCGGCGTGGCCAGCAGGTGGTCGGCGTTCCAGGTGAGCGGCTCGTGCGGGCCGCAATAGCCCCAGCCGCAGGCGATGGTCGGCATGCCGGCGGCCTGGCCGGCCTGGATGTCGCGCAGGTCGTCGCCGACGTACCAGCATTGCGACGGCGCCAGGCCGAGGCGGGCGGCCGCTTCCAGCAGCGGCGCCGGGTGCGGCTTGGCGTGGGCCGTGGTGTCGCCGGAGACCACGCAGCCGGCGTGCGCCAGGCCGATCAGCGGCAGCAGCGGGTCGGTGAAGCGGGCCGGCTTGTTGGTGACGATGCCCCAGGCCAGCCCGGCCTGTTCGATGCCGGCCAGCAGTTCGGTGATGCCGTCGAACAGCGTGCTGTGCACGGCGATGGCGGCCTGGTAGTTGTCGAAGAAGCCGTCGCGCAGCGCGGCGTAGCCCTGGTCCTGCGGTGTCAGGCCGAAGGCGACGCCGAGCATGCCGCGCGCGCCGGCCGAGGCGGTCGGGCGCAGCAGCGCGTAGTCGGTCGGCGCCAGCCCGCGCGCGCTGCGCAGCAGGTTGACGGCGGCGGCCAGGTCGGGCGCGGTGTCGGCCAGCGTGCCGTCGAGGTCGAACAAGATGGCGCGCGGCGCGGTCGGGGAGGAGGGCTGGCTCATGGCGGCGAGGGGAAGGGCGGCGGCCGTGGCCGCCTGTGGAGGGTGGGCGCTCAGAGCGGGCGGCGGGTCGCCACCAGATAGTTGACGCTGGTGTCGTCGTTGAGCGAGTAGAACTTGGTCAGCGGGTTGTAGCCCAGGCCTTTCAAGCCCTGCACGTCCAGTCCGGCGCTGCGGGCGAATTGCGACAGTTCGGCCGGCGTGATGAATTTGTCGTAGTCGTGGGTGCCCTTGGGCAGCATGCGCAGCAGGTATTCGGCACCGATGACGGCGTACAGATAGGCCTTGGGATTGCGGTTCAGCGTCGAGAAGAAGACCTGGCCGCCCGGCTTCACCAGCGTGGCGGCGGCGCGCACGATGGCGCCCGGGTCCGGCACGTGCTCGAGCATTTCCATGCAGGTGACGACGTCGTACTGGCCGGCTTCGCGGGCCGCCATGTCTTCGGCGGCGATCAGTTCGTAGCGCACCTGCACGCCCGATTCCAGGCTGTGCAGGTCGGCCACTTTCAGCGCTTTTTCGGACAGGTCGATGCCGGTCACCGTGGCGCCCTTGCGCGCCATCGATTCGGTCAGGATGCCGCCGCCGCAGCCGATGTCGATCACGCGCTTGCCCGCCAGCGGGGCGCGCGCGTTGATCCATTCGAGGCGCAGGGGGTTGATTTCGTGCAGCGGACGAAACTCGGACGTGGGGTCCCACCAGCGGTGGGCCAGCTCACTGAATTTTTGCAGTTCTAAAGGGTCGGCGTTCATGGGCTGAATGATAGCGGCAATTGCGCCGTCGCGCGATTGGAAAACAGTGCCGGGACGTAAAAAACCCCGCCAGGGCGATGCCGTGGCGGGGTTTGAAGGACTGACCGGCGTGCCGGCCAGCGATGCTGCTGATTACTTGCTGGTGCCGACCACTTCGATTTCGACGCGACGGTTTTTGGCGCGGCCTTCGGCGGTTTTGTTGTCGGCCACTGGCTGGGTCTTGCCCTTGCCTTCGGTGTAGACGCGGTTCGCTTCGACGCCCTTGCCGATGATGTAGGCCTTGACGGCTTCAGCGCGGCGGATCGACAGCTTCTGGTTGTACTCTTCGGTGCCGATCGAGTCGGTGTGGCCGACGGCGATGATGACTTCCAGGTTGATGCTGCCCAGTTTCGAGGTCAGGTCGTCCAGCTTGGCTTTGCCTTCCGGCTTCAGCACGGCCTTGTCGAAGTCGAACAGGGCGTCGGCGGCGAAGCTGACTTTCTGCGCGGCGACGACTGGCTTCGGTGCCGGTGGCACGACTGCCGGCGCTACCGGAACGACCACGACTGGCGGCGGCGGCGCGACGCATTTGCCGTCGACCAGCGTCTCTGGATCGGTGCACAGTGGCAGGTCGCAACCTGGCACGGCGTCGGCCGGGGTCCAGTAGCCGGTGCGCCAGCACAGGCCGTACGGGTCGCGCGCGATCACGCCGCGGGCATCCTGCACGTAGGCGCTCTTAGGCGTGGCGGCCTTGATGTCTTGGGTCACCGGTGCGAAAGGTGGCGACGTAGGCGTCGGGGTCTGGGCCATGGCCGAGGCGGCGAAAGCGGCCGTTACGGCGAACAGCGAGATGATTTTTTTCATATTTTTTTCCTTTCGGGGGTGATATCCGCAGCTTGCGCTGCGCGACGTAGGTACAACGTGGGGCGAATTTTACCACGAGGCACTTCTGTGACGGGCTATCGATTGCGAAACGTGCAATTGATTTCTCGTCCATTTTGCCACAGGCGATGTGCGCGCACGACCATGGTTAAATCAAACGTGAGTCGTATTGGTGCAGAATGTTGTTTAGTTGCAACGCAATGGCGGATCATAGTGGATAAATGTGTCAGGAAGATTACATTTGCGTTTAGGAAACACCGACCCGCGCGGCACGTCGCGCGCGGCGCGGCCTCGCCCGCGCCCGCTGCCGCCCCGATCGGCGCCAATTCCGCGCCCGGAAATGCGCTGCCGGCCGGGCGCCCATGCTAAAATCGTGCGCTTGTTTGTTTGTCCAGCGGCCCAGCGGCCGGCCGGGCGGCAGGCCAGGGTATGCAGTCAGCGCGGCACACATGCGTAGAAGATAAGTTAACCAAAGTCAAACGACCCGCCAATGGATCAATTCGCAAAAGAAACAATTCCGATTTCCCTCGAAGAAGAGATGCGCAAGAGCTACCTCGATTACGCCATGAGCGTGATCGTCGGCCGCGCCTTGCCCGACGTGCGCGACGGCCTCAAGCCGGTCCACCGCCGCGTCCTGTTCGCGATGCACGAAATGAACAACGTGTGGAACCGTCCTTACGTGAAATGCGCGCGCGTGGTCGGCGAGACGATGGGTAAATACCACCCGCACGGCGACGCCTCGATCTACGACACGCTGGTGCGCATGGCGCAGGACTTCTCGCTGCGCTACATGCTGGTCGACGGCCAGGGCAACTTCGGCTCGGTCGACGGCGACAGCGCCGCCGCGATGCGTTACACCGAGTGCCGCCTCGACAAGATCTCGGCCGAGCTGCTGGCCGACATCGACAAGGACACGGTCGACTTCCAGCCCAACTACGACGGCAAGGAAAAAGAGCCGACGGTGCTGCCGACGCGCGTGCCCAACCTGCTGATCAACGGCTCGTCCGGCATCGCCGTCGGCATGGCCACCAACATCCCGCCGCACAATCTGCATGAAGTGATTTCCGGCGCGCTGCACGTGCTGCGCAATCCGGACTGCAGCATCGACGAGCTGATCGAACTGATCCCGGCGCCCGACTTCCCCACCGGCGCCACCATCTACGGCGTCTCCGGCGTGCGCGAAGGCTATCGCACGGGCCGCGGCCGCGTCGTCATGCGCGCCAAGACCCACTACGAAGAGTACGGCAAGGACGGCGGCCGCACGGCCATCATCGTCGACGAGCTGCCCTACCAGGTCAACAAGAAGTCGCTGCTGGAGCGCATCGCCGAAAACGTGCGCGACAAAAAACTCGAAGGCATCTCCGACATCCGCGACGAGTCCGACAAGTCGGGCATGCGCGTGGTTATCGAACTGAAGCGCGGCGAAGTGCCCGAGGTGGTGCTGAACAATCTGTACAAGCAGACCCAGTTGCAGGACACCTTCGGCATGAACATGGTGGCGCTGGTCGACGGCCAGCCGCGCCTGCTGAACCTGAAGCAGATGCTGCAATGCTTCCTGTCGCACCGCCGCGAAGTGGTCACGCGCCGCACCGTGTTCGAGCTGCGCAAGGCGCGCGAGCGCGGCCACGTGCTCGAAGGCCTGGCCGTGGCGCTGGCCAATATCGACGATTTCATCGCCATCATCAAGGCCGCGCCGACGCCGCCCGTCGCCAAGTCCGGCCTGATGGACCGTTCGTGGGATTCGTCGCTGGTGCGCGAAATGCTGGCCCGTACCGGCGAAGGCAACACCATCGGCGGCATCGACGCCTTCCGTCCCGAGCATTTGCCGAAACACTACGGCATGCAGGCCGACGGCATGTACCGTCTGTCCGACGAGCAGGCGCAAGAGATTCTGCAGATGCGTCTGCAACGCCTGACCGGCCTGGAGCAGGACAAGATCGTCAACGAGTACAAGGACGTCATGGCCGAAATCGCCGACCTGCTCGACATCCTGTCCAAGCCGTCGCGCGTGACCACCATCATCACCGACGAGATGACCAAGATCGCCGGCGAATTCGGCGACCCGGCCAAGGACCCGCGCCGCTCGTCCATCGAGCACAACGCGACCGATCTCGGCACCGAAGACCTGATCACGCCGCAGGACATGGTGGTGACCTTGTCGCACACCGGCTACATGAAGGCGCAGCCGATTTCCGAGTACCGCGCGCAGAAGCGCGGCGGGCGCGGCAAGCAGGCCATGGCGACCAAAGAGGAAGACTGGATCGACCAGCTGTTCATCGCCAATACGCACGACTACATCCTGTGCTTCTCCAACCGCGGCCGCATGTACTGGCTCAAGGTGTGGGAAGTGCCGCAGGGCTCGCGCAACTCGCGCGGCAAGCCTATCGTCAACATGTTCCCGCTGCAGGACAACGAGAAAATCACCGTGGTGCTGCCGCTGTCGGGCGAGAACCGGGTGTTCCCGGAAGACCATTACGTCTTCATGTCGACCAGCCTGGGCACCGTGAAGAAGACGCCGCTGAAGGACTTCAGCAATCCACGCAAGGCCGGCATCATCGCGGTCGACCTGGACGAAGGCGACTTCCTGATCGGCGCCGCGCTGACCGACGGCCAGCACGACGTGATGTTGTTCTCCGACGCCGGCAAGGCGGTCCGCTTCGACGAGGAGGACGTGCGTCCGATGGGCCGCAACGCCCGTGGCGTGCGCGGCATGAACCTCGACGAAGGCCAGCGCGTGATCGCGCTGCTGGTGGCCGAGAACGAGCAGCAGTCGGTGCTGACGGCCACCGAGAACGGCTACGGCAAGCGCACGCCGATCACCGAGTACACGCGCCACGGCCGCGGCACCAAGGGCATGATCGCGATCCAGACCAGCGAGCGTAACGGCCGCGTCGTCGCCGCCACGCTGGTCGACACCACCGACGAGATCATGCTGATCACGACCGGCGGTGTGCTGATCCGCACCCGCGTCTCCGAGATCCGCGAGATGGGCCGCGCCACGCAGGGCGTGACGCTGATCGCTGTCGAAGACGGCACCAAGCTGTCCGGCCTGCAGCGCGTGGTCGAAACCGACATCGACGAAGTCGAACTCGAACCGGGCCCGGACGGCAAACCGGTCGCACCCGATGTCGCATCCGATGCCGCGCCCGACGCCGACGCCGAGGCCGCGCCTGAATAAGGCTAGCCACAGCAGCACGTCCCGCTTCGAGGTTTGAAGCGGGACTGGCGGGGCCAGGGTTGTTTGCGCGGAGAAATGCGACAATAACACTGGTCCCGTTTTTTATTGCTCAGCTCATTATCATGAAAATATCATGAAAAAAATCATAGCAAGCTTGTTCGCCACGCTGGCCCTTGCCAGCGCTTCGGCTTATGCGCAGGACAGCGCGTCGGCCGTCGATCCCGCCGCCACCAAGGCCGTGCAGCAGCTGTTCGCGGCGATGAATTACCGCGCGCTGATGCTGGGCGCCATGCAGCAGATGTCCAAGAGTTTCGACGGCCAGATGCGCGGCAACGCGCAAGCGGCCATCAACAACAATCCCAAGCTCAGCGACGCCGACAAGGCCAAGGCGCTGGCGGACCTGAACACCAAGCTCGATGCCGCCACCAAGTCCGTCAACGCGATCCTCAACGATCCGGGGCTGGTCGATGAGATCCTCGACGCCACGGTGCCGATCTACGCCCACAACTTCAGCGTCGCCGAGATCGAGCAGATCGCGGCGTTCTACCAAAGTCCGGTCGGTGCCAAGATGCTGGCCGTGACGCCGCAGCTGATGAGCGAAGGCATGCTGGTTGGCCAGCGCATCGTCGGGCGCAAAATCGGCCCCCTGATCCAGCAGCTGCAATCGCCTGCAAAATAACAAGGAACACCACGTGACCCCAATCTACAACTTCTCCGCCGGCCCCGCCGTGCTGCCGAAGGAAGTGCTGGCGCAAGCCGCCGCCGAAATGCTGGACTGGCATGGCAGCGGCATGTCGGTCATGGAGATGAGCCATCGCGGTCCCGAGTTCATCTCGATCTACAAAGCGGCCGAACGCGACCTGCGCGAGCTGCTGGCCGTGCCGGACAACTACCGCATCCTGTTCATGCAGGGCGGCGGCTTGTCGCAGAACGCCATCGTGCCGATGAACCTCGTCGGCCGCAGTGGTGCCGCGCAGCCGCCCGTCATCGATTTCCTGCACACCGGTTCCTGGTCCGGCAAGTCGATCAAGGAAGCGGCCAAATACGCCAGCGTGAATATCGCCGCGTCGTCGCAGGCGGCCGGCTACAACGCCGTGCCGCCGCAGTCGCAATGGCAGCTCACGCCGGGCGCCGCCTATCTGCACATGTGCACCAACGAGACCATCGACGGCGTCGAATTCGATCTGACGCGCGTGCCGGCGAAGCTGGACGGCGAATTCGCGGCGACGCCCATCGTGGCCGACATGTCCTCGCACATTTTGTCGCGCGTGGTCGACGTGTCGCAGTACGGCCTGATTTTCGCCGGCGCGCAAAAGAACATCGGCCCGGCCGGCGTCACCATCGTCATCGTGCGCGACGACCTGCTGGGCAAGGCGCTGCCGGTCTGTCCGTCGGCGTTCGACTTCAAGCTGGTGGCCGACAACGAATCGATGTACAACACGCCGCCCACCTACGGCATCTACATCGCCGGCCTGGTGTTCCAGTGGCTGAAACAGCAGGGCGGCGTGGCCGAGATGGAGCGGCGCGCCATCGCCAAGGCGCAGCTGCTGTACGCGGCGCTGGACGCCGACGATTTTTACCAGAACCGCGTCGAGCCGGATTCACGCTCGCGCATGAACGTCCCGTTTTATTTGAAGGACGAAAGCAAAAACGAAGCATTCCTGGCCGGCGCTAAAGAGCGCGGCCTGCTGCAACTGAAGGGCCACAAGTCCGTCGGCGGTATGCGCGCATCGATCTACAACGCGATGCCGATCGAGGGCGTGCAAGCCCTGGTCGATTATTTGAACGAGTTTGCGGGCCGCTGACATTCACTGCGGCCGCAAACACCAAAATCGCAACCCCAGCAACCACTAGACATGACAGACAAACTCACCCCACTGCGCGAGCAGATCGACGCCATCGACGCGCAACTCCTCGACCTGCTGAACCGCCGCGCCAAGGTGGCGCAGGAAGTCGGCCACGTCAAGGCCGAAACCAACGCGCCCGTGTTCCGTCCCGAGCGCGAGGCGCAGGTGCTGCGCGGCGTGGCCGACCGCAATCCCGGCCCGATGGCCAGCGAGTCCCTGCAGACCATCTTCCGCGAAATCATGTCGGCCTGCCGCTCGCTGGAAAAGCGCGTCACCGTGGCCTTCCTCGGCCCGGCCGGCACCTACAGCGAGCAAGCCGTCTACCAGCAATTCGGCAACGCCGTCGACGTGCTGGCCTGCTCGTCGATCGACGAAGTGTTCCGCGCCACCGAAGCCGGCACCGCCGATTTCGGCGTGGTCCCGGTCGAGAATTCGACCGAGGGCGCGATCGGCCGCACGCTCGACCTGCTGCTGCAAACGCCGCTGACCATCAGCGGCGAAGTGGCCATCGCCGTGCGTCACAGCCTGCTGACCGGCAGCGGCAATATGGACGGCATCACCGCCATCTGCGCGCACGCGCAGGCGCTGGCGCAGTGCCAGATCTGGTTGAACAATAACTATCCCGAGATCGAGCGCCGCGCCGTGTCGTCGAACGCCGAAGCGGCCCGTATGGCGCGCGACGACCACTCCATCGCGGCCATCGCCGGCGAGCGCGCCGGCGTGCGCTATGGCCTCGGCACCGTCAAGGCCAACATCCAGGACGACCCGCACAACCGCACGCGCTTCGCCGTGATCGGCCATCTGCAGGCCGGTCCGTCGGGCAAGGACCGCACCTCGCTGGCGCTGGCCGCGCCGCACAAGGCCGGCGCCATGTATCGCCTGCTTGGATCGCTGGCCCAGTACAACGTGTCGATGACGCGCTTTGAATCGCGTCCGGCCCGCACCGGCACCTGGGAATATTATTTCTACGTCGACGTCGAAGGTCATGTGCAGGATGACGCCGTGGCCAAGGCGCTCGACGAGCTGCAAAGTAACGCGGCCTTCTTCAAGGTGCTCGGATCGTATCCGGTCAGCCTGACTTAATTCATCTAACTAGAATCAGAGAGACACCATGTCCAAGAACTACGGCCCGGAACACGTCCGCGCTATCGCTCCCTACCAAGCCGGCAAACCGATCGCCGAAGTCGCGCGCGAATTCGGCCTCGATGAAGCGGCCATCGTCAAACTGGCGTCGAACGAAAATCCCTTCGGCGTACCGGAATCGGCCAAGCAGGCGATGCTCGCCGCCGCCGCCGACCTGGGACGCTACCCGGACGCCAACGGCTTCGATCTGAAAGCCGCGCTGGCCAAGCGCTACGACGTGCCGGCCGAGTGGATCACGCTCGGCAACGGCAGCAACGACATCCTCGAAATCGCGGCGCACGCGTTCGTCGAAAAAGGCCAGGCTGTCGTCTACTCGCAGTATTCGTTCGCGGTGTACGCGCTGGCGACGCAAGGCATCGGCGCGCGCCACATCGTGGTGGCGGCCAAGGATCACGGTCACGACCTGCCGGCCATGCTGGCCGCGATCGACGCCGACACGCGGCTGGTCTTCGTCGCCAATCCGAACAACCCGACCGGCACCTTCATCCCGGCCGCCGAGATGGAAGCGTTCCTGCAAAAAGTGCCGGCCAACGTGGTGGTGGTGCTGGACGAGGCCTACAACGAATTCCTCGCGCCGGAAAACCAGTTCGAGTCCGCCGAGTGGGTCAAGAAGTATCCCAATCTGCTGGTCTCGCGCACCTTCTCGAAAGCCTACGGGCTGGCCGGCCTGCGCGTCGGCTTCGGCATCGCCCAGCCGGCGCTGACCGATTTGATGAACCGTATCCGTCAGCCGTTCAACGTCAACTCGATGGCGCAGGCGGCGGCCATCGCGGCGCTCAACGACAAGGAGTTTTTGTCGCGCAGCGCGGCCAACAACGCCGCCGGCTACCAGCAGTTCGTCGAGGCGTTCGAGGCGCTCGGCCTGGAGTACGTGCCGTCGTTCGGTAACTTCGTGCTGGTCAAGGTCGGCGAGGATGCCGGCGCCGGCGCGCGCGTCAACCTGTCGCTGCTCAAGCAGGGCGTGATCGTGCGCCCGGTCGGCAATTACGGCCTGCCGGAATGGCTGCGCATCTCCATCGGCCTGCCGCAGGAAAACGCGATCCTGATCGCGGCGCTGACCAAGGCTCTGGCGGAATAAGGGCGCGTGCGAATTGTGCTGAATAAGATCGTCATCTTCGGCGTAGGCTTGATCGGCGGCTCGTTCGCGCGGGCGCTGAAAAAGGCCGGCGCCGTGCGCACCGTGGTCGGCATGGACCGCTCGGCGGCGTCGCTGGCGCGCGCTCTGGAGCTGGGCATCATCGACATCATCGGCGACGATATGGCCGACGCGATCAAGGGCGCCGATCTGGTGTTGCTGGCCGCGCCGGTGGCGCAGGCCGAAGCGATACTGTCGGCGTTGGCGCCGCATCTGCAAGCCGGCACTGTCGTCACCGACGCGGGCAGCACCAAGTCCGACGTGGTGGCGGCGGCGCGGCGTGCTCTGGGCGGCAAGGTCGCGCAGTTCGTGCCCGGCCATCCCATCGCCGGCCGCGAAACCAACGGGCCGGAAGCGGCCATCGACTATCTGTATGTCGGCAAGAAGTTCGTGCTGACGCCGTTGGCGGAAAATTCGCCGGACGATATCGAGCGTGTCGCGGCGGCGTGGCAAGCCTGCGGCGCCGTCATACACCGTTTGACGGCGCAGGAGCATGACAAGGTTTTCGCCGCCGTCAGCCATCTGCCGCATTTGCTGGCCTATGCGCTGGTCGACGACGTGGCCAACAAGCCGCACGCCGACCTGCTGTTCCAGTTCGCGGCCAGCGGCTTTCGGGACTTCACGCGCATCGCCGGTTCGTCGCCGGAAATGTGGCGCGACATCAGCCTGGCCAACCAGCCGGCGTTGTTGACCGAGCTCGATGCGTATCTGGCACAATTGACCACGTTGCGCGGGCATCTGGCCGCCGGCGACGGCGCGGCGCTGGAAAGCGTCTACGCCAACGCGCAGCGTGCGCGCCACCAGTGGATCACGACGATCGAAACGGCGGAGGCGCCGCGCAATAAAGACAGCGCCGAATAAAGCGGAATCAACGCAGCGACACGCGCGCATCAGTCGCGCGGCGCGCACGGGCCGCAGCAAACCAGGGCCGGTGTTCAAATCTAGGGGTAGCAGCATGACGCAGCAAACACATACAGAATTTCTCGACCTGGCGCCGGTGCGCCGCGTTGAAGGCGTGGTCCGCCTGCCGGGATCGAAGTCCATCTCCAACCGCATCCTGCTGCTGGCGGCGTTGTCGCAGGGCGCCGTCGCTATCGTCGACCTGCTGGCGTCGGACGACACGGCCGTCATGCTGGCGGCCCTGCGCTCGCTCGGCGTGCAGTGGACCGAAGAGCAGACCGCCACCGGCACCGTGCATCACGTGCAGGGCGTGGCCGGCGTGTTCCCGAACCAGTCGGCCGATCTGTTCATGGGCAATGCCGGCACGGCGATACGTCCGCTGACGGCGGCGCTGGCCGTGATCGGCGGCGACTACAAGCTGCATGGCGTGCCGCGCATGCACGAGCGCCCCATCGGCGACCTGGTCGACGCGCTCAACGCGGCCGGCACGCAGATCGAATACACCGGCAACGCCGGCTTCCCGCCGCTGCACATCGGCCGCGGCCAGATCCACGCGCAACGCCTGTCGGTGCGCGGCAACGTGTCTAGCCAGTTCCTGACCGCGCTGCTGATGGTGGCGCCGCTGATGGCGCGCGAGCACGCAATCACCATCGACGTGGTCGGCGAACTGATTTCAAAACCGTATATCGAGATCACGCTGAACCTGATGCGCCGCTTTGGCGTCAAGGTCGAGCAGGATGGCTGGCAGTCGTTCACGCTGCAACCGGGCCAGGTGTATCAAAGCCCCGGCACCATCCACGTCGAAGGCGACGCTTCGTCGGCCTCCTACTTTTTGGCGGCCGGCGCGATCGCCGGCGGTCCGCTGCGGGTCGAGGGCGTGGGTCGCGACAGCATCCAGGGCGACGTGCGTTTCGTCGCCGCGTTGGAGCAGATGGGCGCTCAGATCACCATGGGCGACAACTGGATCGAGGCGCGTTCGAACGGCCCACTAAAAGCCATCGACGCCGATTTCAACCACATCCCCGACGCGGCCATGACGATCGCCATCGCCGCGCTGTACGCCGACGGCACCAGCACCTTGCGCAACATCGCCAGCTGGCGCGTCAAGGAGACCGACCGCATCGCGGCGATGGCGACGGAGCTGCGCAAGCTCGGCGCCGTGGTCGAGGAGGGCGCCGATTACCTGCGCGTGACGCCGCCGGCCGTCATCACCCCGGCCACCATAGCCACCTATGACGACCACCGCATGGCGATGTGCTTTTCACTGGCGTCGCTGGACGGCATCGCGCGCAAGGGCAACGCGATGCGCATCAACGATCCCAAATGCGTCGCCAAAACCTTCCCCGACTATTTCGCGGTCTTCGCCGGCATCGCCCGCGACGCCTGATTTTTTATTAAGATTGATATGCCGACATCTCACATTCCCGTCATCGCCATCGACGGCCCGACCGCATCGGGCAAGGGCACGGTGGCGCACCGCGTCGCCGACAAACTCGGCTACCACTATCTCGACTCCGGCGCGCTGTACCGCCTGACGGCGCTGACGGCGATCCGCCGCGGCACCGACCTGGCCGACGAGCACGCGCTGGCCAAGCTGGCCGAGCACCTGCCGTGCAGCTTCGTCGGCGGCAACGTGATCCTGTCGCAGGAAAACGTCAGCGACGCCATCCGCGCCGAGGAGGTCGGCAACACGGCCTCCAAGATCGCCGTGTTCCCGGCGGTGCGCCACGCGCTGATCGGTTTGCAGCTGGGCTTTCGCAAGGCGCCCGGCCTGGTCACCGACGGCCGCGACATGGGCTCGGTGATCTTCCCGCACGCCCAGGTCAAGGTGTTTTTGACGGCAAGTGTGGCGGCGCGCGCAGCACGCCGATATAAGCAATTGATAGACAAGGGTTTTTCTGCTAGTATGGAAGACCTTCTGATGGATTTGCAAGCGCGTGACGACCGTGATACTCACCGGGCGATCGCGCCGCTACTGCCGGCCGAAGGGGCGCATGTGCTCGACACGTCCGAGATGACGGCTGATGAAGCCGTCGACGCGGTCTTGAAATGGCACGCGTCCGCCATCAAGTAATGGCGCCAAGTAAGGTCTCAACCTTGTAATAAAGCAGTGCCGTCTTTTCAATATTGCAGCTGATATCGTCAAGCGCGCTGCCGTTGGTGCCCGCCGCCGGCCCCTGCCGGTTGCGGGTGTATTGCAACCCTAACCCAGTTTAAGTCGCATAGTGCGATCTCTGCTGGATAACCATTTGTGAACCCCTATGTCTACAGCTACCACTGGTATGGAAAGTTTTGCAGCGCTCTTCGAAGAGTCGTTGTCCCGTCAAGATATGCGCTCCGGCGAAGTCATCTCCGCTGAAGTCGTGCGTCTCGACCACAATTTCGTGATCGTGAACGCTGGTCTGAAATCGGAAGCTTTCATCCCTGTTGAAGAATTCAAGAACGACCACGGCGAACTGGAAGTCAAAGTTGGCGACTTCGTTTCCGTGGCCATCGAATCGCTCGAAAACGGTTTCGGCGATACCATCCTGTCGCGCGACAAAGCCAAGCGTCTGGCTTCGTGGCTGGCACTGGAAAAAGCCATGGAATCGGGCGAGATCGTCGTCGGTACCGTCAATGGCAAAGTCAAGGGCGGCCTGACCGTTCTGACCAACGGCATCCGCGCTTTCCTGCCGGGTTCGCTGGTCGACACCCGTCCAGTCAAGGACACCACCCCGTTCGAAGGCAAGACCCTCGAATTCAAGGTCATCAAACTGGACCGCAAGCGTAACAACGTCGTTCTGTCCCGCCGCGCCGTCATCGAAGCTTCGATGGGCGAAGAGCGTCAGAAACTGATGGAAACGCTGAAAGAAGGCACGGTCGTGACCGGCGTCGTCAAAAACATCACCGACTACGGCGCCTTCGTGGACCTGGGCGGCATCGACGGCCTGCTGCACATCACCGACCTGGCATGGCGTCGCGTGCGTCACCCGTCGGAAGTGCTGACGGTAGGCCAGGAAATCACCGCCAAAGTCCTGAAATACGATCAAGAGAAAAACCGTGTTTCGCTGGGCGTGAAGCAACTGGGCGACGATCCTTGGACCGGTCTGTCCCGTCGTTACCCACAAAGCACCCGTCTGTTCGGTAAAGTCACCAACCTGACCGACTACGGCGCCTTCGTTGAAGTCGAGCAGGGTATCGAAGGTCTGGTCCACGTGTCCGAAATGGACTGGACCAACAAAAACGTCGCTCCTAACAAAGTTGTCCAGCTGGGCGACGAAGTTGAAGTGATGGTTCTGGAAATCGACGAAGAGCGTCGCCGTATTTCGCTGGGCATGAAACAGTGCAAAGCGAATCCATGGGATGACTTCGGCGTGACCCACAAGAAGGGCGATAAAGTCCGCGGCGCCATCAAGTCGATCACCGACTTCGGCGTGTTCATCGGCCTGGCCGGCAACATCGACGGCCTGGTGCACCTGTCCGACCTGTCGTGGACCGAAACCGGCGAAGAAGCCGTGCGTCGCTTCAAGAAAGGTGACGAACTGGAAGCCATCGTTCTGGCCATCGACGTCGAGCGCGAGCGCGTTTCCCTGGGCGTTAAACAGCTCGAAGGCGACCCGTTCAACAACTTCGCCGCCATGAACGACAAGGGCGCGCTGGTTACCGGCACCGTGAAATCGGTTGAGCCTAAAGGCGCCGTGATCCAACTGTCCGAAGAAGTCGAAGGCTACCTGCGCGCTTCCGAAATCTCCCGCGACCGCGTGGAAGATGCCGGCACGCACCTGAAAGTCGGCGATTCCGTCGAAGCCCTGGTCATCAACATCGATCGCAAAGCGCGCAGCATCCAGCTGTCGATCAAAGCGAAAGACAATGTCGACACCCAGGAAGCGATGCAGAAAATCGCTTCGACCGACAACAACGCAGCTTCGGGCACCACCAGCCTGGGCGCGCTGTTGAAAGCCAAGTTCGACAACAAGAACTAAGACACCGGTTCAGTAGATGACCAAGTCCGAGTTGATCAACCGCCTGGCTGAGCGTTATTCTCAGCTGGTGGCCAAGGATGCGGAGTACGCGGTCAAGACCATACTTGATGCGATGACCAATGCTTTATCGACTGGTCAGCGCATCGAGATCCGTGGTTTTGGCAGCTTTGCTCTGAACAGCCGGCCGCCGCGTATCGGACGCAACCCGAAGTCGGGCGACAAGGTGATGGTGCCGGAAAAACGGGTGCCGCACTTCAAGCCGGGCAAGCAGTTGCGCGAGCGGGTCGACGCGATGGTCGGGCAACCGATCATCGAGGACTGAAGCGTCTACCACTGATGGATGTAAAAAAGCGGCGTCCCTGGATGCCGCTTTTTTTTTGATATAAACGTTTTCTTGTGCCACACTGGCGCACTTGGAAATCCAGAACAGGAACTAGGCAGATGAAATTCATATCCACGCTCATTGGATTCGTTCTTTTCGTCTTGTTTTTTGGCTTCGCCCTGAAAAATACCCAGGCAGTGGACCTGCATTTTTTCCTCAACTATGAGCTGCGCGGACCGCTGGTCCTGATGCTGCTCGGCTTCTTCGCGGCCGGCGCCTTCCTCGGCGTGCTGGCGCTGACGCCCACCGTGTTCCGCCACCGCCGCGAAACGCACAAACACAAAACCACCATCGAGACGCTGCAATCGACGGCGCAGCAGGGCATCGCCCAGCCGCAGCCGGACGGCGTCGCCACGCCGCAGTAATGCCGCGTCCTTTCATCACAACACAAAAAACAAAGCATGGAATTTGAACTCTGGTGGCTATTGGGGATACCGGTCTTTTTCGCGATGGGCTGGATCGCCGCGCGGGTCGACATCCGCCAGCTGGTGTCCGAGTCGCGCAGCCTGCCGCGCGGCTATTTCAAGGGCCTGAACTTCCTGCTCAACGAGCAGCCCGACAAGGCCATCGACGCCTTCATCGAAATCGTCACCCTCGATCCCGAGACGGCCGATATGCACTTCGCGCTGGGCAATCTGTTCCGCCGCCGCGGCGAGACCGAGCGCGCCATCCGCGTCCACCAGAATTTGCTGGCGCGGCCGGACCTGCCGCTGGAGCAGTTGCAGCACGCCGAATACGAGTTGGGCATGGACTACCTGAAGGCCGGCCTGCTCGACCGCGCCGAGGAGACCTTCAACCGCCTCGTCGCCACGCAATACGGCGTGCAGGCGCAGCGCGCGCTGCTGGAGATTTTCCAGCGCGAGAAGGAATGGACGCGCGCCATCGAGGCGGCGCTGGGCCTGCAGGAGTCGGGCGCCGGCTCGCGCCAAAAAGAAATCGCGCAGTTCTATTGCGAGCTGGCGCAGGACGCGCTGGTCCACCTGCATCCCGAGGACGCCGTGCCGCTGCTGGAGAAATCGCTGCTGGCCAACCGCACCAACGTGCGCGCGACGCTGCTGATCGGCGACGCGCAGCTGGCGCAGGGCGACGTCGAAGGCGCGCTGCTGACGTGGCGCCGCGTCGAGCAGCAAAGCGTGCCGCATGTGGCGCTGGTGGCGCAGCGGCTGATGGACGGCTACCGCAAGGTCGATCGGCCGCAGGAGGGCGTCAACCTGCTTAAATCGTATCTGGAACAGGCCTCGTCGATCGACCTGATCGAAGTGGTGTTCAAGGCCGTCATCGACCTCGATGGCGTCGACGCGGCCAAGCAGCTGGTCAGCGCGGAACTGCGCCGCACGCCGACCTTGCTGGGCCTCGACAAGCTGCTTGAGGCGCGCCTGATGGACGCGCCGGCGGCGGTCTGGCCGGAGCTGTCGATGGTCAAAAATCTGGTGCACGGCTACACGCAGAAGCTGGCGCGCTATCAGTGCAGCCACTGCGGTTTCAAGGCGCGCCAGTTCTACTGGCAGTGCCCCGGTTGCAGCCGCTGGGAGACTTACCCGCCGCGCCGCACCGAAGAACTGAATGTCATGAACTAGGGAAGTCAGTTAAGCTGAGAAGTTTAGAACACGTTAGAACAAAGTAGGCACACATGAAAATCACGATTATTGGCACCGGCTATGTAGGCCTGGTGACCGGAGCCTGTCTGGCCGAATTGGGTAACGACGTTTTCTGCCTCGACGTCGACGAGAAAAAAATCGCCATGCTCAATAACGGCGGCATCCCTATCCATGAACCGGGCCTGGAGGAAGTCGTGGCGCGCAACCGCGCCGCCGGCCGTTTGCATTTCTCGACCGACGTCGCCGCCTCCGTGGCGCACGGCTGTCTGCAATTCATCGCTGTCGGCACGCCGCCCGACGAAGACGGCTCGGCCGATCTGCAATACGTGCTGGCCGCCGCCCGCAACATCGGCAAGCACATGACCGAATACAAAGTCATCGTCGACAAGTCGACCGTCCCTGTCGGCACGGCGGACCGCGTCAAGGCGGCCGTGCAGGAGCAGCTGGCCGCGCGCGGCGACGCGTCGACGTTCTCGGTGGTATCGAATCCCGAGTTCCTGAAAGAGGGCGCCGCCGTTGAAGACTTCATGCGGCCGGACCGCATCGTCATCGGCTGCGACGGCACGCCGGAAGGCCAGAAGGCCCGCGACCTGATGAAGAAGCTGTACACGCCCTTCAACCGCAACCACGAACGCACCTTCTGGATGGACGTGCGCTCGGCCGAATTCACCAAGTACGCGGCCAACGCCATGCTGGCCACGCGCATCTCGTTCATGAACGAACTGGCCAACCTGGCCGACCAGGTGGGCGCCGACATCGAGGCGGTCCGCCACGGCATCGGTTCCGATCCGCGCATTGGCCACAGCTTCCTGTACGCCGGCGCCGGCTACGGCGGCTCGTGCTTCCCGAAAGACGTGCAGGCGCTGGAGCGCACCGCGCGCCAGTACGATCAGGACCTGCTGATACTGCGCGCCGTCGAAGCGGTCAACGACAAGCAAAAGCTGGTGCTGGGCCAGAAGGTCAACAAGCGCTTCGGCGATGATTTGAGCGGCAAGCATTTCGCGGTCTGGGGCCTGGCCTTCAAGCCGAACACCGACGACATGCGCGAAGCGCCGGCGCGTGTGCTGATCAAGCAGCTGCTCGACAGCGGCGCCAGCGTCGCCGTCTACGATCCGGTCGCGATGGA
>Ga0209847_1000360_pt1 | contig 19101 bp, 16 predicted proteins | sample OrgsoiDNA_201060_FD_185808 | JGI IMG/M metagenome (GOLD analysis project Ga0209847, IMG submission 185808) | Permafrost soil microbial communities from the Arctic, to analyse light accelerated degradation of dissolved organic matter (DOM) -... | ecosystem: Environmental > Terrestrial > Soil >... | reverse complement strand
GCGTTGAGGCATGCCCAGGAAGTGCTCGCGGGGTTTTACGGCCGCAGAAGGCTGGCGCGCGAGAAAGGCGTGTTGACGAACGTCCATGTTGGAAGTCTCGAAGTAGCGAAATTAAAGAAAGAAATCCAGACGAAAATAAATCGGTGCTTCGCGCTCGGCCAGCGCATCCGGGCGTTCCAGGGAGTGGGCAAACGTCACGCTGGCGGCCACGTGCTGGCCACGGGCGAACAGCTCCACCGAATCGCTGGACATCCGCCCATGCTGGTCACCGTTGTAGCGATTACCGCTGATCACGCCCTGGTCATAACCGAGGCTGGTGCCATATTCGGCGAACACCGGACGCAGCCATTCCAGGCTGACTGGACGGCTCCAGCGCAGGTCGTTGCGCCAGTAACCGCCGCTGTCGCCAGACAAGGATTGATCCTTGTAACCACGGATCGACGACTGCCCGCCGAGGCTGGTGCGTTGCGGGCTGAACAGCACGTCTTCGCTACGCTGACCGGTCATCAGGCTGCTGAAACTGAACGACTCGCCCCACACCTTGAACGGCTGCAGGTAGCTCACGGTGCCGGTGTATTTACGATAGCGCGCATCGGGTTCGCCAGGTCCCGGATGACCGTTGCCCTGTGCGTCCAGAAGGCCGATGCCTTCCTGCATCCCCAGGTCCAGGTTGACGAACGCACTGCCGATCCGCCGGCCGTGGTTGATGCCGAACTGCGCTTCGCTGATGCGATTGCTGCTCAGCGCCAGCTTGCTGTCTTCGATGAAGTTGTTGGTGCGCAGGTACGACAGGCCGGTGCTGAGGGAAGTCTTGCTCACGGCGTCGCGATGGATCACCCGCTCGACGCGCAATTGATGGTTTTCGCTGTCACCGGTCTGCTTGAAATTGAAGCCGTTGGACTGAGCCTGCGAGCGGTACTCGCTCTGGCTGTAGGTGTAGGTGAAATCCCACCAGCCCCAGGGCAGGCTGTAATTGAGCATCGCGTTGTTGGAGGTGTGCTGGTGATCGCTGACCGCATCGTGGCCGCCGCGCAGGTTCAACTGGTCCGCCAGACCAAGCGGGCTGTCCCAATCAAACGTCGTGCCCCACTGCTGCTCGCCGGTGCTGCGCTGGCCGTCATTGCTGCGGGACAAGCCGGCACGCCAAGGCGTTTGCGGGGTATTCTTGACCAGCACTTCGCTGCCACCAACGGCCTTGCCCGGGGACAACTCCATCTGCGCCTGATTCGATGGCAAACGGTTCAGTTGATCGACCATCTGCTCGATCTCACGCAGGTTGACCAACTCGCCGGTCTTGCCGGGAAACGCCATGCCCAGCTCACGGTCCGACAGCTTGCTGCCGTCCGCGCCCTTCAAGCCTTCGAGCTTGCCTTCGACCACCAACACCTTCAGATGGCCGGCGGACAAATCCTGCTGCGGCAAGTAAGCGCGGCTGGTGACCAGGCCTTTTTCGATGTAGTGGTCGGTGATGACCTTGAGCAACTCATTGAGCTGAGTGACGCCCAGGCACTGGTCAAGAAACGGCTTGAGCAGACGCGCTTTTTCGCCGGCAGTGAGACTGTCGGCGCCTTTAAGTTCGATGTCTTTGATGGGGAAGCAACGGGCATCGGCGGGGGCCACCGGTTGCGCAGGCTTGGCTGCCTTGCCGGGTAATTCCTTGAGTTCCTCAAGACGCCGACGTTGTTCGTCGAGCAGGCGATCCTGGCGGTCGCGGATGAGGTCGGTGTCACCGGGGTTGGTAGCGGCGTAAGCAGGATTAAGCGGAGAAAGGCACAGCAAAGCCAAGCACAACCTCGCCACGAGGGCGGGTGGGTACATGTTCGATCCCTCGAATTGGAGACTGATATCAAAATAGTGGCGCCATATTAAATGGCCACTATTCTGGCGTCAATAAATGTATCCATTCGAAAACAATGTCCGACGAACGGTAATTTTCGTTACCGGCGTATTTGCAGCAGGCATTGTTCAAGCGCATGAACACGTCTGAACTTTCATCCCTGTCCAGCCTCAACCGGTTACCGTCCGATACGGAACTCGAGGCCTGATTGATGAAAACCCTGATGAAACTCACCCTCGCCACCACCCTCGTCTGCGCCCTGCCCGTCTGGGCCTGCACGCCCGAGGAAGCCACCGCCAAGCGTGAACAACTGGCCCAGGAAGTGGCCAAGCTCACGGAACAGAATCCAAAGAAGGCCAAGGAGATCAACGACGAGTTGCAGAAGATGGACTTGGGCACGGCCAGCGCGGATCTGCCGGACAAGTGCCAGTTGATCGATCAGCGTTTGAAGGAACTGGATGCGGCGGGCAAAAAGGCTGAGGGTTAACAGGCAAGATCAAGATCACGATCAAAAGATCGTCCGAACGCGGCCCGAGCCTTCGGTAGCTCCTACGCATCTGTAGGCGCTGCCGAAGGCTGTGATCTTTCGAACTGGAATTTGCATTAGTGCATTTAATTATTTGCATAAACGCATATCCAGGCCTAAGGTCACCTCGAGCCCGAGATCAGAGCCGCCATCAAACAGGGCAAACCGCACACGCCGATCGCTCAGCAACACCGCTACACACCCACAAGCTGGACGCTTGTTTTCACTCATGGAGGATTGAAAAAATGTTAACCACTGAAGCAACGCAATTCACCGGCGAGACACTGCCAAGGTGCCTGACCGGTCATCTGCTTAACCCGCAATTGTCCGACGTCGAATCGGCTGCACCGCTCAAGGCGTCGGCCGCTGCCAGCCTCAACTTCACGATGCAGAAGCAAACCCAGACCAACTGGTGCTGGGCGGCCGTTTCCGCCTCGGTCGGCAACTATTACGGCACCGGGTCCTGGACCCAATGCGGCGTTGCCACCGCTGCGCTGGACCGCAACTGCTGCAATCAACCGGGGCCGTGCAACGTTTACGGCTATCTGGATTCAGCGCTGACGATCACGCGCAGTTTCAACGGTATGAATCAAGGTTCGCTGCAGCTGTCGGCTATCGAAAACCAGATCAACATGGGCCGACCGATCGGCTTGCGTTGTGCCTGGTACGGCGGCGGTGCGCACTTTCTGGCGATCTATGGCACCAATGGCAACTACCTGCTGATCGCGGATTCCATCTACGGTTACTCGACCCGAGCGCTGAATGCATTCCCCGGTTCGTACAACGGTGGCGGCAACTGGACCAACACTTACTTCACCCGTAAAAACTAGGAGGGCACATCATGCAACTGACTTATCCAAAGGCGCCTTCCAACGGCGTGCAAACACTGCGTCCGGCGCTTCAAGCAGCCCTGCAATCCCAAGGCTTCGGCGTTAATCGCCAGTTCGCCAGCGCGACGGCCAGCAAGATTAGCCTCAGCGAAGCCTACCGCGGCTACTCGCTCAGCCTGGAGGACCTGACCCAAGGCAAAGGCCTGAAAGACGCCAAGGTTGGCGATTGGCATTACCTGGTGTTTTCCGGTGGCGTGACCATTGCCGATGCACAACTGGCGGAAGTCCGCGGCCATGTCGAGTTCTCCTCGCTGAACCACGGGGCCATGGCGGCCGCCACGGTCGCTGCGTTAAAACTGGCAGAGCAATCGCCGCAACTGCAGGGTAAAACCGTTGAACTGCGGGTGCTGTTTGTTTCGGCAGTTCACCTGGTCGCGATCTGGCTGCATGCCGACAGTGAAGACATGCTGATCCCGATTGAGCCGACGCCCAAGGAGCTGGCGGTCACTCAGTTGTACAGCGAAGCCAAGCTGCTCGCCCGGCTCAAGCCAGCGGCTGATCAAGCCAAGCAACGCTTTGATGCAGACACCAGTGGGCTGTTGGGGAGCTGACAAACGCTGGCCATAAAAAAACCCGGACACTGTCCGGGTTTTTTATTGGAATGCTGCGGGTAATACCAGTCAACCTGAAGCAACACTGAACCTGTGGCGAGGGAGCTTGCTCCCGTTGGACTGCGCAGCAGTCCCTTTTTTAGGGCCGCTGCGCAGCCCGGCGGGAGCAAGCTCCCTCGCCACAGGTTTGCACTCGCCAACTGACGAGCGTCGGTCGTTACGCTGCGTTATTCAGCAGTAGGCGCTTCCGGCTTGCGGCGCTTGAGCGGCGCCATGCCGTCCTTGCTGACCAGCGACAGAGCGTCGGTCTTCGGACGGTTAGCGATCTTGCGCTTGGTCGGTGCCTTGGCGCCGGTTTTCTTCTTGTCGCCTTTGGCGTCGACTTTTTTCTTCTTCACGCCAACGGCTTTGCCCGAAGCCTTGACCTTTTTCGGTCCGCCGTAGGTGCCTTTGACTTCCTTGATGGTGCGGCGCTCGAAGCTCTGCTTGAGGTAGCGCTCGACGCTCGACATCAGGTTCCAGTCGCCGTGGCAGATCAGCGAGATGGCCAGGCCATCGTTGCCGGCACGCCCGGTACGACCGATGCGGTGAACGTATTCGTCGCCGCTGCGCGGCATGTCGAAGTTGATCACCAGGTCCAGGCCTTCCACGTCGAGGCCGCGAGCGGCGACGTCGGTGGAAACCAGGATCTTCACGCCGCCCTGCTTCAGGCGGTCGATCGCCAGTTTGCGATCCTTCTGGTCCTTCTCACCGTGCAGCACGAACGCTTTGTATTCCTGCGCCACCAGGCGGCCGTAGATACGGTCGGCCATGGCCCGGGTGTTGGTGAACACGATGGCCTTCTGATAGGTCTCGTTGGCCAACAGCCAGTTCACGATCTGTTCTTTGTGCTGGTTGTGGTCAGCGGTGATGATCTGCTGACGCGTGGTCGCGTTCAGGTCGCTGACGTTGTTGAGCTGCAAGTGCTCAGGGTTGTTCAGGACCTTGGCGACCATGTCGCGCAGGCCTGAACCACCGGTGGTGGCGGAGAACAGCATAGTCTGCTGACGGTTGGTGCACTCTTCCACCAGACGTTGCACGTCTTCGGCAAAACCCATGTCGAGCATGCGGTCGGCTTCGTCGAGCACCAGCACTTCGACTTCTTTCAAATCGAGGTTGCCGGCGTTCAGTTGCTCGATCATCCGGCCCGGCGTACCGATCAGGATGTCCGGCACCTTGCGCAGCATGGCGGCCTGGACCTTGAAGTCTTCACCGCCAGTGATCAGGCCGGACTTGATGAACGTGTACTGGGCGAAGCGCTCGACTTCCTTGATGGTCTGCTGGGCCAACTCACGGGTCGGCAGCAGGATCAGGGTCTTGATGCTGACGCGGACTTTCGCCGGGCCGATCAGACGGTTGAGGATCGGCAAAACGAAAGCAGCGGTTTTGCCGCTACCGGTTTGCGCTGTCACCCGCAGGTCACGCCCTTGGAGCGCCAGCGGAATAGCCGCTGCTTGCACTGGCGTTGGCTCGACAAATTTAAGCTCGGCCACGGCTTTGAGCAGGCGTTCGTGCAGGGCGAATTGGGAAAACACGGGTGCTACCTCGAAGAAATACAAAAAAACAGCTGCATAGGGTAACGGTTTCGAGCGCCGAGGCCGAGTTTCTTTATGCAATCGACAGTAAACAGTGGCTTTTTTGTTGCCTGATTTGTCTCCAAACCTCATCGGCAACGTCTTAAATGCTCTAATCGCCCCGTCGCAACCTACAGAAGAATCGTTTTTACCCATGGATATGAAACAGCTCTGGCTCAATGCCCAAGACCTTTGGGGCGCCCTCGACCAGCACCCACTCCTGCATTCCAGCCTGGCGCTGATCCTGCTTTTAGTGGTGGCATTGGTCCTCGGACGAGTGGCGCGCTACCTCATTCTTCACGCGACCAAAATGCTCGGCCGCCAACCCGCGCTGCACTGGATCAACGACCTACGACACAACAAGGTCTTTCATCGGCTGGCGCAGATGACGCCGTCGCTGGTGATCCAGTTCGGCCTGTACCTGGTGCCGGAACTGAGCAAAACCAGCCTGATCTTCCTCGGCAACGTCGCGCTGGCGTTCACCATCCTGTTCCTGCTACTGGCAGCCAGTGCGCTGCTCAGCGCGCTGCTGGACATCTACGCCCGCACCGAACACGCCCGCACCCGCTCAATCAAAGGCTATGTGCAACTGACGAAAATGGTCTTGTACGTGCTCGGCGCGATCATCATCGTCGCCACCCTGATCGACCGTTCGCCACTGTTGCTGCTCTCGGGTCTGGGTGCGATGTCGGCGGTGATTCTGTTGGTCTACCAGGGCACCCTGCTGTCGTTCGTCGCCAGCGTGCAACTGACCAGCAACGACATGCTGCGGGTCGGTGACTGGATCGAAATGCCGCAAGTCGGCGCTGACGGTGATGTGGTCGATATCACGCTGCACACGGTCAAGGTGCAGAATTTCGACAAGACAATTGTGTCGATCCCGACCTGGCGCCTGATGTCCGAATCGTTCAAAAACTGGCGCGGCATGCAGCAGTCTGGTGGACGACGGATCAAGCGCAGCCTGTTCATCGACGCCAGCGGCGTGCGGTTTGTGCGCGATGACGAAGAGGCGAAACTGGCCCAGGTGCACCTGCTGACCGACTACATCAGCCGCAAACAGGCAGAACTCAAGGCCTGGAACGAAGCCCAGGGCAACGTCGCGGCAATGTCAGCCAACCGCCGGCGCATGACCAACATCGGGACCTTCCGCGCCTATGCATTGGCGTATCTGAAAAGCCACCCGGAAATCCAGCCGAACATGACCTGCATGGTCCGCCAGATGCAGACCACCGCCCAAGGCATCCCGCTGGAAATCTACTGCTTCACTCGCACCACCGCGTGGACCGATTACGAGCGGATTCAGGGCGATATCTTCGATTATCTGCTGGCGGTGCTGCCGGAGTTTGGGTTGAGTTTGTATCAGCAGCCGAGTGGCGGGGATTTGCGGGTGGGATTACTCCCGGCGGTTCTCGGGGCGAGTCATATTCCCGAGCCGGAAAAACATGTCATGTAGCACCAAAATCCCCCTGTAGGAGCTGCCGAAAGCTGCGATCTTTTGATCTTGCTTTTAAGAACAACATCAAAAGATCGCAGCCTTCGGCAACTCCTACAGGTTTTTTGTGTTCAGCCCGAAGAGTCGGCGCACTTCAACGGCGTCGGCATTACCGCTCTGGTCCAGCGCAAGGAAATACTTGAGCTGCCATTGCTGCGTCCTGATCGCCTGCTTGGCCACGGGTTTGACCCAGGGTGGATAGACGCGAATCGCGCGCTTGCCGCCTTCACCGCCAATCGACATAACCCCTTTGGCCGCCAATACCTCCCGGTCAAACACAAACTGCCCGCAGTGCGTTGCATCAGCAACACTCACCACCACAAAGGCCACACCATCGCCGGTGTCGAGCGGTGCAATCTCGCTGGCCGGCGTCGGCCGTTTCCACAGCGTGACGAACTGGCCAATCTTGGTCGGCGTGGTTTTCGCTAAGCGAAAGACAATCGTCTGGCCATCGAGGCCAAAGCGACAGGCGCCGTACTCGGCACTCTCTTCCTCGCGTCGGGCCTCGTGCGTTAACGTCATGCCTGCGGGCTTATAGACCTGCTCGATGGTAGCGATCAGATCTTTCATTGTCGTTCCTGCGCCGGCAGAGCTTCTCGTCTGACGCCCAACCGACTAATCCACACCGCCATCAAAATTACCGATCCGCCAAGGAACAACCGCCCCAACTCTTCATGTTGATTCCAGATCAACAAATTGATCAGCAACCCCACTGGCACATGCAGGTTGTTCATCACCGCCAGCGTCCCGCCATTGACCAGGCACGCACCTTTGTTCCACCAGTACAAACCCAGCGCCGTCGACACCAGCCCGAGGAACACCAGCACGCCCCATTGCAGCAGCGCTTCAGGCAGGAAGTTCTGTTTGCCGAACAGCAGGAACGCCGGCAACGCCACCGCCAATGCACCGAGATAGAAGTAACCAAAGCGCCGGTAATGCGGCAGATCACTCGGGTGACGCGCCACCAGATGCTTATAAAGCACCTGCCCGGCGGCGTAGGTGAAGTTGGCCAGTTGCAGCAGCAGGAAACCCATGAAGAAGTCCGGGTTGATCCGGTCGTAGCGAATCACCGCCGCGCCCAGCACCGCCACCAATGCCGCGACCAATGCCCACGGATTGAAGCGCCGGTTCAACGCATCCTCGATCAACGTCACGTGCAGCGGCGTGAGGATGGTGAACAGCAGCACTTCCGGCACCGTCAGCACCCGAAAGCTCAGGTACAGGCAGACGTAGGTCACGCCGAACTGCAACGCGCCGATCAGCAACATGCCGCGCATGAAGGCAGGCTCGACCGAACGCCAGCGCGTCAGCGGAATAAACACCAGCCCGGCCAGCAACACGCGCACCAGCACCGCAAAGTAGCTGTCGACATGACCGGCCAGGTATTCGCCGATCAAGCTGAAGGAAAACGCCTGGATCAGCGTGACAAAAAGTAGATAGCCCATGCTCGCCTCGTTTTGAATGGCGGCGACGATAGCGGGTTTTACTCTTCACCGCGAATCGTCAGACCACACACAAATCCACTGTGGGAGCGGGCTTGCTCGCGAAGGGGCCGTGTCAGTCAACATCAATGGTGAATGACACACCGTTTTCGCGAGCAAGCCCGCTCCCACAGGGGTCGTGTGCCAACTCATCAAATCCCAGACAAAAAAAAGCCCGATCTCGCTAAAGCGTTCAATCGGGCTACACACTCAGGAGCAACAAGTGCAAAGGGAGGTCGATGCGCGTACAGGCTTGAAGGGTTGCGCCAGATCACTAGACCATCCAGCGATTATCTGGCGATTAACGGATCAGGCGACCTGGGAAAGCTTGGCGTTGGCCTGGTTCAGGCCCTTCTCCTGGAAGTCGCCGCCCAGGTTCATGCCTTCGGCGTGAATGAAGGTCACGTCGTGGATACCGATGAAAGCCATGACCTGACGCAGGTACGGTTCCTGGTGATCCGCCGGGCCGCCAGCGTAGATCCCGCCGCGAGCAGTCAGCACGTAGGCACGTTTGCCGGTGAGCAGACCTTGCGGGCCGGTGTCGGTGTACTTGAAGGTCACGCCGGCACGCAGCACGTGGTCGAGCCAGGCTTTAAGGGTGCTCGGGATCGCAAAGTTGTACATCGGCGCAGCCATGACCAGCACGTCGGCGGCCAGCAATTCGTCGGTCAACTGGTTGGAGCGATCCAGGGACGCCTGTTCGATGTCGTTGCGTTGTTCGGCAGGTTTCATCCAGCCGCCCAGCAAGTTGATGTCCAGATGCGGCACTGGATTAACGGCTAGGTCACGAACGGTGATCTGATCGGCCGGGTGTGTAGCTTTCCATTGGCTGATGAAGGTCTGGGTCAACTGACGGGAAACCGAGTCTTGCTGACGGGCACTGCTTTCGATGATCAGAACGCGGGACATGGGATGTAGCCTCCATCTGAGAATACTGTAAGTCGATGGAGTGGAGATTAAACAGAGTCATATCGATGAAAAAGCGCAAATAACTGCTATAAAGCATCGATAAATTCGTTTATAAGCGGAGCATGCCCAGTGGGCCTGCTCCGCAGGACGTCATTTTTGGGTGCAGGTCAGATCGATTCGCATCTTGATAATGGTCCGGGTGAACTTGGCGGTAGCGTTGGTGTGCTTGCCGGCAGGCACATCGATATTGCGGGTTCGCGGCGCTTCCGGGCCATTGTTGAAAACCACCTTACAGATTGCGTCGGTGGTGCCGAAGTTGTTCACCTGAATGGAGGCCATGTCGCTATCCGTGTCATAGGAGTTGTAGTCGATGCTCAAGCCATTGAGCGTTTTCTGAACATCGATCGGATAGGCAAACGCAGTCAGCGGCAGCATCACCAGCAGCGCACAACCCGATACCACACAACAGAATTTTTTCATTCGGCAGTCTCCAATAAGGACTGCCAGCTTAGGACAAGAGGAGCTCATCATGAAAGCGCCCCGCGTGACCCTTGATCAATGGCGAACGTTGCAGGCCGTGGTCGACCACGGTGGTTTCGCCCAGGCCGCCGAAGCGCTGCACCGCTCGCAATCCTCGGTGAGCTACACCGTGGCACGCATGCAGGACCAGCTCGGTGTGCCGCTGTTGCGTATCGACGGCCGTAAAGCAGTGCTCACCGAAGCCGGCGGCGTGTTGCTGCGCCGTTCGCGGCAATTGGTGAAACAGGCCAGCCAACTGGAAGACCTGGCCCACCACATGGAGCAAGGCTGGGAAGCGGAAGTGCGGCTGGTGGTCGATGCCGCTTACCCGAGCGCCCGCCTCGTCCGCGCCTTGACCGCGTTCATGCCGCAAAGCCGTGGCTGCCGGGTGCGCTTGCGTGAAGAAGTATTGTCGGGTGTGGAAGAAGTCCTGCTCGAAGGCGTGGCCGACCTGGCCATCACCGGTCTCAGCATTCCCGGTTACCTGGGCGCCGAATTGAGTGACGTGGAATTTGTCGCCGTCGCTCACCCCGAACACCCGCTGCATCGCCTAAACCGCGAAATCAACTTCCAGGACCTGGAAACCCAGATGCAAGTGGTCATCCGCGACTCCGGCCGCCAGCAGCCACGGGACGTTGGCTGGCTCGGTGCCGAACAGCGCTGGACCGTCGGCAGCCTGGCCACGGCCGCCACGTTTGTGGGCAGCGGGTTGGGTTTTGCCTGGTTGCCCCGGCACATGATCGAACGGGAATTGAAGGAAGGTACGCTCAAGCTGCTACCGTTGGACCAGGGCGGCAGCCGCAACCCGAGCTTTTATCTGTACTCGAACAAGGACAAACCCTTGGGCCCGGCGACGCAGATCCTCATCGAACTGCTGCGCACCTTCGATACCGCGCCGCTGGATGCGCCCTTCGCCGCCCCTGAACAAGCCTGACACGGAGTTTTTGCATGGCCTATTTCGAACATGAAGGTTGTAACCTGCACTATGAGGAATATGGCCATGGCACTCCGCTGCTGTTGGTCCACGGGCTGGGTTCCAGCACTCTGGACTGGGAAATGCAGATCCCGGCGTTATCCGCCCACTACCGGGTGATCGTCCCGGATGTGCGCGGCCACGGTCGCTCGGACAAACCTCGCGAGCGCTATAGCATCGCCGGCTTCAGCGCCGACCTGATCGCACTGATGCAACACCTGAACCTCGGGCCGACCCATTACGTGGGCCTGTCCATGGGCGGCATGATCGGTTTTCAACTGGCCACGGATCAGCCGCAACTGCTCAAGAGCCTGTGCATCGTCAACAGCGCACCCGAAGTCAAACTGCGCAGCCGCGACGATTACTGGCAGTGGTTCAAACGCTGGAGCCTGATGCGCGCGCTTAGCCTCGGCACCATCGGCAAGGCCTTGGGTGGCAAGCTGTTCCCCAAACCGGAACAGGCCGATTTGCGACAAAAAATGGCCGAGCGCTGGGCAAAAAACGACAAACATGCTTATCTCGCCAGCTTCGATGCCATCGTTGGCTGGGGGGTTCAGGAACGACTTTCCAATGTGACCTGTCCAACCCTGATCGTCAGCGCCGACCGTGACTACACGCCGGTAGCGCTGAAAGAAACCTATGTAAAACTGCTGCCCGATGCGCGGCTGGTGGTGATCGCCGATTCGCGCCACGCCACCCCGCTGGATCAACCCGAACGTTTTAACCAAACCCTGCTCGAGTTTCTCACCGCAGTCGACACCACTACTCAGGATCACTGACCCATGTTGAAAAAAATCGCCCTCGTCGCCGGCTCCGTACTGTTTGCCGCCAACCTGATGGCTGCAACGCCTGCCAAGGCGCCACACGTTGAGTTGGTCACCACCAACGGCACCATCGAAATCGAACTGGATCCGGTCAAGGCGCCGATCAGTACCAAGAACTTTCTGGATTACGTCAACAGCGGCTTCTACAACAACACGATTTTCCACCGCGTGATCCCGGGCTTCATGGTTCAGGGCGGCGGTTTTACTCAACAGATGACGCAAAAAGACACCAAGGCGCCGATCAAGAACGAGTCCAAGAACGGTTTGCATAACGTCCGTGGCACGCTGTCCATGGCCCGCACTTCCGATCCGGATTCGGCCACCAGCCAATTCTTCGTCAACGTCAAAGACAACGACTTCCTCGACAGCGGCGACGGCTATGCCGTATTCGGCAAAGTGGTCAAAGGCATGGATGTGGTGGACGTCATCGTCAACTCGCCAACCACCACCAAAAGCGGCATGAAAGATGTGCCGGCCGATCCAGTGTTCATCAAGTCGGCCAAAGTCATCAACTAAGCTTCATTGGATGTTTTGAGCGGCTGTCGCTTTGCGGCACCGCTCACACTGTTCAAAGGAGAGCCCCAGCGCGGGCGGAGAACCAATGCTTTATCGCCGTTTTGAAAGACTGATCGACATCTTCCGCGATGCACCGACGGCGGCTCCGCCGGATCGGGTTCTCCCCTTCTACACCTATTACTTGAAGCAGGTCTGGCCGAGTTTCGCCGCCCTGCTGGTCGTCGGCCTGTTCGCCTCGTTGATCGAAGTGGCGCTGTTCAACTACCTGAGCCGTATCATCGACCTGGCCCAAGGCACGCCGAACCCCAACTTCTTCCAGGACCACGCGCTCGAACTGACCTGGATGGTGGTGGTCACCCTGATCCTGCGCCCGATTTTCTTCGGCCTGCACGACCTGCTGGTGCATCAAACCCTGACGCCGGGCATGACCAGCCTGATTCTCTGGCAGAACCACCGCTACGTGCTCAAACAGAGCCTGAATTTCTTCCAGAACGACTTCGCCGGGCGCATCGCCCAGCGCATCATGCAAACCGGCAACGCCCTGCGCGACTCCGCCGTGCAAGCCGTGGACGCCTTGTGGCATGTGCTGATCTACGCCATCAGCGCGCTGGTGCTGTTTGCCGAAGCCGACTGGCGCCTGATGATCCCGCTGATCACCTGGATCGCAGGCTTCATCGGTGCACTTTATTACTTCGTGCCACGGGTCAAGGATCGCTCGGTGCAGTCTTCCGATGCGCGCTCAAAACTCATGGGGCGGATCGTCGACGGCTACACCAACATCACCACCCTGAAGCTGTTTGCCCACACCAATTTTGAACAGCAGTACGCCAAGGAAGCCATCAAGGAGCAAACCGAAAAAGCCCAGTTGGCCGGCCGTGTGGTCACCAGTATGGACGTGGCCATCACCAGCATGAACGGCCTGCTGATCGTCGCCACCACCGGCCTGGCCCTGTGGCTGTGGTCTCAGTCACTGATCTCGGTGGGCGCGATTGCCCTGGCCACAGGCCTGGTGATCCGCATCGTCAACATGTCCGGCTGGATCATGTGGGTGGTCACCGGCATCTTCGAAAACATCGGTATGGTCCAGGACGGTTTGCGGACCATCGCCCAACCGGTCAGCGTCACCGACCGCGAGCAGGCCAAGCCACTGGCGGTGGGCCACGGCGAAGTACGGTTCGAGCACGTCGATTTCCACTACGGCAAGAAGAGCGGGATCATCGGCGGCCTTAACCTGACGATCAAACCCGGTGAGAAAATCGGCTTGATCGGGCCGTCCGGTGCCGGTAAATCGACCCTGGTGAACCTGTTGCTACGCCTCTATGACGTGCAGGGCGGGCGAATCCTCATCGATGGCCAGAACATCGCCGAGGTCGGCCAGGAAAGCCTGCGCGAACGCATCGGCATGATCACCCAGGACACCTCGCTGCTGCACCGCTCGATTCGCGACAACCTGCTTTACGGCAGGCCCGACGCCACCGACGCCGAACTCTGGGAAGCGGCGCACAAGGCCCGGGCTGACGAGTTCATCCCGTTGCTCTCGGACGCCGAAGGCCGCACCGGCTTCGATGCGCATGTCGGTGAGCGTGGGGTGAAACTTTCCGGCGGCCAGCGTCAGCGGATCGCTATCGCCCGGGTGTTGCTCAAGGACGCGCCGATCCTGATCATGGACGAGGCCACCTCGGCGCTGGACTCGGAAGTCGAAGCAGCGATCCAGGAAAGCCTGGAAACCCTGATGCAGGGCAAAACCGTGATCGCCATCGCCCACCGCCTCTCGACCATCGCCCGGATGGATCGGCTGGTAGTGCTGGAAAACGGCAAGATCGCCGAAACCGGCACCCACGCCGAACTGCTGGCCCATGGCGGGTTGTATGCGCGGTTGTGGCAGCACCAGACGGGTGGGTTTGTCGGGATTGATTGAGACCTGAAGATCAAAAGATCGCAGCCTTCGGCAGCTCCTACAGGTGTACGCCGATCCAATGCAGGAGCTGCCGAAGGCTGCGATCCTGGTGCCAGCCGCCCTTTCCAAAAAACCAAAAAAACCGCCACAACCCGCTAACCACGGGCCTTGGCGGTTTTTTATGGCCTGCTGGATTTCCGCAAAAACCCTGCCGTACTCAGCCAAGGTTCTGGAAATGAGCCGTCTCGGTCGGGTTGTTCGTCGGTGGTCGATTCCCCGCCCGTGAACTGCCCGCCTACATCGTCGCCCAAGTGATTGGCGGGATCATCGCGGCGACATTGCTCTACTACATCGCCAGCGGCAAGGAAGGCACCTGAGGCCCGTGGCGAGGATCAGGCTTGCCGATAAGGCAAGGCGGTCCTCGCTTCCTCGGCATACGCCAGGACCCCGACACGTTCTTGCTGCAAAAAGTCTTTGACGGCTGCTTTCAAACCGGGATGACGCAGGTAATGCCAGGAATGGGTGATCACCGGTTCGAACCCACGAATCAACTTGTGCTCACCCTGCGCCCCGGCGTCAAAACGCTGGAAACCATTGGCAATGGCGTAATCCATGCCCTGATAGAAACAGGTTTCGAAATGCAAACGGTCGTACTCCGCCAGGCAACCCCAGTAACGGCCGTAGAAACTGTCGCCACCCACCAGGCTGAACGCCATGGCCACCGGCCGTGAGCCTTGTTTGGCCAGCACCACGCGAATCGACTCCGGCATGCGCTCGGCCAACAGGCTGAAGAACTCCCGCGTCAGGTACGGCGTTTGTCGACGCACCGCGTAGGTATTGGCATAGCAGGCGTAGACGAAATCCCACTGCGCCTGGGTCAGTTGCGCACCCTCAAGCCATTCGAACTCAATGCCCTGCCCGGCCACTTGCTCGCGTTCCTTGCGCATCTGTTTGCGCTTGCGCGAACTGAGCGCGTCGAGGAAGTCCTGAAAGTCCCGATAACCGCGGTTCTGCCAGTGATACTGACAGCCGATGCGCTGCAACCAGCCGGGTTGTTCGGCCAATGCTGCGTCAGTAAATGGATCGGTGAAGTTGATGTGCGCGCTGGAGAGTTCTTCGATTTCCAGATACCCCGGCAGGCTTTTCAGCAACTCAAAGCCATCCTCGACATTGGCCGCCAGCAAACGCGGCCCGCTGACCGGGCTGAACGGCACGGCGGTCAACAGCTTGGGGTAATACTCGATACCGGCACGCGCACAGGCATCGGCCCAGGCGTGGTCGAACACGTACTCGCCATAGGAATGCCATTTGCGATAACTGGGCAATGCAGCGATCAGGCGGTCGCCTTCGATGTGCAGTAAATGCTCAGGCTGCCAGCCTGAATGCGGGCCGACGCTGCCACTGTCTTCCAGGGCGCAGAGGAAAGCGTGACGCAGAAACGGCTGATTTTCAGGTACCAGCGCGTCCCACGTTTGCGGCGCGATTTCGGACAGACTTTCCAGACGTTGCAGCGGCATCGACATTCTCACTGTTGCTTTGCGTGACAGCTTGGCGAGTATCGCTTATCACCATACTTTCCACACCCTTCATCCGCCCACAACGCTCTGGATCAATGGGTGCCTGTTTTTGGAGTGTCGGGGTCTACCCGGCCACTGCATTCCTCCTGACAGACCGCACTCGCTGACTGTGCGACTGCTTCGCAGCCGAGCGGGAGCAAGCTCCCTCGCCACAAAAGCGCTGCCCACAAAAAAGATCGCAGCCTGCGGCAGCTCCTACGCCGACCGGGCTCAACCGCAATATTGCGTTGAAACCCGACCCTGTAGGAGATGCCGCAGGCTGCGATCTTTTTAAGCGTTAACTCAGCGCTTGCGCAGAATCACACTACCAATCGAATACCCGGCACCAAACGAGCTAAGCACCGCCAGTGAACCGCTGGCCAGATCATCCTGGTTCTTGTGAAACGCAATCACGGAACCGGCGGAGCTGGTGTTGGCGTAGGTGTCGAGGATCACCGGTGCTTCTTCTTCGCTGGCTTCGCGGCCCAGCAGTTTCTTGACGATCAAGTGGTTCATGCTGAGGTTGGCCTGGTGCAGCCAGAAGCGCTTCACGTCACCGACATTCAGCTTGTTCTCGTCCAGGTGCGTGGCGATCAGCTCGGCAACCATCGGGCACACATCGCGGAATACCTTGCGGCCTTCCTGCACGAACAGTTTGTCCCGGGCGCCAACGCCCTCTTCCGCCGCGCGGTTGAGGAAGCCAAAGTTGTTGCGGATGTTGTTGGAGAACTTGGTCAGCAGTTTGGTGCTGACAATGTCGAACTGGTACGGGGAGGTCGCCAGGTCGGCACGTTCGATGATCACCGCGGTGGCGGCGTCGCCGAAGATGAAGTGGCTGTCACGGTCGCGGAAGTTCAGGTGGCCGGTGCAGACTTCCGGGTTGACCATCAGAATCGCCCGGGCCTGGCCCAGTTGCACGCTGTTGGTAGCGGCCTGGATGCCGAAGGTCGCCGAGGAGCACGCGACGTTCATGTCGAAACCGAAACCTTGAATGCCCAGGGCTTCCTGGACTTCGATGGCGATGGCCGGGTAGGCGCGTTGCAGGTTGGAACAGGCGACGATCACGCCGTCGATGTCCGCGGCGGTCTTGCCGGCGCGTTGCAAGGCTTGCTCGGCAGCGCCGATGGCCATCTGGCAGAGCACCGACCATTCGTCGTTGGAACGCTCGGGCAGGCGTGGTGCCATGCGTTGCGGGTCCAGGATGCCGTCCTTGTCCATGACAAAGCGGCTTTTGATGCCGGACGCTTTTTCGATAAACGCTGCACTGGACTCGGTCAACGCTTCGATCTCGCCGCGCGCGATGGCATCGGCGTTGTCGGCGTTGAATTGCGCGACGTAAGCGTTGAAAGACTGCACCAGCTCTTCGTTGGAGATGCTGTTGGCCGGGGTGTACAGGCCGGTGCCGCTGATGACGACATTATGCATGGTCGTTTCTCTAATCTGTTCAGGCAGAAAGCGTTGGCACCGACGTACCAACACACAAAGGGTCTTTTCCCGTCCAGGGAAGCAAACCTGGCAACGCTTTATTCCGATCCGCGTGTGCCTGTGAAGGCTCAAAACTGCGGGGCCGGCGTTTATAGGCGCGAAGTTTGCCATAAACGCTGGGGTTTAGCCCCTTTTGCAAGCGCAACGGCATAGCTGTCAGGGCTTATGTGGCGAGGGGGTTTACCCCCGTCCGGCTGCGAAGCAGTCGTAAAACCGGCGCACTCGGTGCAACTGATGCACCGCGGTTGCAGGTTTTGGGGCGGCTTCGCCACCCAACGGGGGTAAACCCCTCGCCACAAAAGCTGGCTCCCGCAGGAGTTTATGGCTCTACTTGCGTCCACTGTTTGTTCAGACGCTTATCCGAAATCGGCACCTTGGTTCCCAATTGCTGGGCGAACAGGGAAACCCTGTATTCCTCCAGCCACCAACGATACAACTCCAGCTGCGGATCGCGCTTGCCTTCCTGGGCGTGTTTGTTGGCGCGAGTCTGATACTGCGTCCACAGGCCGGACAATTCGCCGCTCCAGACCCGATCCCGCTGCACTTGCGCGCCGATTTTCTCGAAGCGCTGCTCGACCGCTTTCAAATAACGCGGCAGTTCCTTGAGCCACTGCATCGGGGTTTCCCGGACAAAACCTGGATACACCAGATGACTGAGCTGCTGCTTGATGTCATTCAAGGCTACGGCCTGCGCCAGATCGATCTTGCCCTTGAAGCGTTTTTGCAGCCCGTGCCAGAGCTTGAGAATCTCCAGCGTCAGCTTCGCCAGACGTTCGGCGTGCTCAGTCCAGCCACCGCGCTTGCGCTCGGCCAACGACGCCAAACCGGCGCCATCGCGGGGCAACGGATCTTCGCCGTCGAGAATGCAGCTGTCGAGGCTGGCCAACAGGATGTCCTCCACCAAGGCATCGATGCGCCCCAGCTCCCGGTACATCAGCCCCAGCTCAGTCAACCCCGGCAACTTGCCGCGCAGGAACTTCGCCGGCTCGGCCAGTTGCTGCATCAGCAAGCGCTGCAACGCGCGGCGATGCTGGAACTCGGCTTCGGCCGGGGTCGAGAAACGCCCTTCCTTGACCGTGCCCGCCTCCTCCACCAGCGCCGGATACACCGTCATCGACAGCCCGGCGATCTTCTGCTGGGTTTTCTCGGCGACGGCCGCAAAGACTTTCGGCTCCACCGGTTGCTGGTTTTTCGCGGTTTGCGGAACGGCCAATGCAGCCTGGCTCGCTTCAGCGAAGCGTGCGGTCAACTCGGCCAGATCACGCCCCTCGCCAAGGAACTTGCCTTGGCCATCGACGATTTCCAGGTTCATCCGCAGGTGGCTGTCGACCTGTTGCGAAGCTTCCGCCCAGGCTTCATCGCTGACCCGCGCCCCCGTCATGCGCAGCAGTTCGCGGCCCAGCGCCTGAGGCAGCGAGCCCTCGGCGAAGGTCATGCGCTGCAACGCGGCTTTGACGAAGTCCGGCACTGGCACAAAGTTCTTGCGCAGGGCTTTGGGCAGGTTGCGGACCAACGCGATGCACTTGGCCTCGATCACGCCCGGCACCAGCCATTCCAGGCGTTCCGGCGGCAGCATCGGCAACAGCGGCGCCGGAACGCGCAGGGTCACGCCGTCGCGCGGGTGATTCGGTTCGAAGTGGTAGCTCAGCGCCAACTCCAGATCACCGATGTGCAAGGTGTCCGGATAATGCAAGGCGGTGACTTCACTGGCCTCGCGGGCCAGCACGTCTTCTTCGCGCATGATCAGCAGTTGCGGGTCTTTTTGGCTGTTGACCTTGTACCAACTGTCGAAGGTCGCGGTCTGGTGAATCTCCGCCGGCAGTCGCGCGTCGTAGAAGGCGAACAGGGTTTCTTCATCGGCCAGGATGTCGCGACGACGGGCCTTGGCCTCCAGTTCGTCGAGCTGTTCCAGCAACTGCGCATTCGCTGTCAGGCACTTGGCCTTGGACTGAATTTCGCCCCGCACCAAGCCTTCACGAATGAAGAACTCGCGAGACACGACGGGATCAATCGGCCCGTAATGCACCGGCCG
>Ga0209847_1000354_pt1 | contig 19228 bp, 9 predicted proteins | sample OrgsoiDNA_201060_FD_185808 | JGI IMG/M metagenome (GOLD analysis project Ga0209847, IMG submission 185808) | Permafrost soil microbial communities from the Arctic, to analyse light accelerated degradation of dissolved organic matter (DOM) -... | ecosystem: Environmental > Terrestrial > Soil >... | reverse complement strand
CCAATTCGCCGCGTGTGAGAGCGGAGAGGTCGGGAGGAGTGCGTTTCTTTACCATGGCCAGCATGATGAGCTGGCTTGAAAAGGTTTACAACTGTTTTTTTGAAAAACGCTCAGGCTGAACAGTTACTCCCGAACTTGCTAAACAGTTTCGTCAATTGCTCGGTCACGAGACGCTTGTTGAAGGCCCATATGTAGAGGCACTTCCCGATTTTGAGAAAGGTGAAAGTCTGAACGGCCTTTTGAAACGAAACGGTGGCTTCGTTCACGATGCTATGGGCAAGTTGCTTACCTCAGAGCGAAAGCTGCATAAGCATCAGGAGACAGCTCTTCAACTCGCGTCCGGTCAGGGAAAGAGTCTTCTTATAGCGACAGGTACCGGTAGCGGAAAAACTGAATCATTCCTTTACCCAATTGCACACGCTCTCCTATCGGACCCTGAACCAAATGCACCTGGGGTTCGTGCTCTCTTAATTTATCCGATGAATGCGCTGGCGAACGACCAGCTTTATTACAGGATTGCGCCTCTTTTTGGTCAACACTTACGCGAGCATGGAATAACGTTCGGCCGATATACTGGCCAAGTTAAGGCCAACGTAAAGAGGAGTGAAGAAGAGGCAAAACTTCTCAATAATAAGAAATTAATGGATACGCTCGGAAATCCGAGCCAATTGCCTGTCAACTGGATGTTGACAAGAGAGGAAATGTTAAACAATCCGCCCAAGGTCCTCATTACCAATTACGCAATGCTTGAGCATCTTCTTCTTCTACCTAGAAATGAGAGGCTTTTTGCGTCAAATGCCCTTCGATTCATCGTCCTTGACGAAATCCACAGTTACCATGGAGCCCAGGCTACTGAGGTTGCGTTCCTGTTACGCAAGCTGAAGAATCGATTGCAAATTAAACATCCTCTCCAGGTCATCGGGACAAGTGCTAGTTTGGCGGATGGACAAGACGCCGACGAGAAATTGAAGATTTTTTCTAGCGGACTCTTCGGCGAAGAAGTGCAAGAAATTGTACGAGGAAAGCGTGTCGTACACGAACGGCTAAGTGTTCCCACTAATCAAGAATTTTCCTTAGCTACAAGCCAATGGATTGAGTTTGGAGTTGTTCTCAGAGAACTGGCAAAAGTTGATGAAGCTGACCGAACTTCAGGTCTATTGAATACGCTCGTCGATAGCCACGGCCTAGGTGGCATTGAATTAGATTGCGCTAGTAGTCTGTCGGCTGCATCGTTGCTTGAACAGCACTTTTCCGTCAACAGGGAAGTCAGGCGTGTTGCTAAGACACTTGATGCCGGTGGGGTTCGCCATTTCAGTGACCTTGCGCGTCAGGTCTTTGACTCACCACTTGATGGTTCAAGTGATAATGAAAAATATGAGGCGCTAAGTTCTGTAATTCAGTTGGGTATGCTTGCTCGCGGCGATTCGAATGATTTCCCACTTCTCCCTGGTCGCTACCATATCGCTGTAAACAGTATTGAGGGTGTAGCTGTTCTTCCCTCAGCCCAAGAAGAGGGATGGGGGCAAATAAGGGCCGCAAGGCATCATAAAGACGCAGATGGCTACTACTTTCCATTGTTGACATGCCGAAAATGCGGACAACCGTATTTGGAGGGCTTTGAAGAGGCTGGTTATTTATACAACCGCCGTCCCGATGACCGCGACTCTCGCAGTGAGAGGCGCGTATTTTGGCTTGGTAATCCAATCGGATACGTTGAAGATGAGGATGATGAGAGCGAGGATGCAGCACCAGCGAAGTTTAAGAAATATTGGCTTGACGTAACGACCGGCGAGCTCGCTGCCAAGCCAAGTTCAGTTGCGTTGTTTGCAATTCAAACTGTGCAGGATGAACAAGAGAAGGCCTGGTACGTCCGAAAATGCCCTGCGTGTGGTGGCAGCGTGTCAGGTACCGACTCAGAGGTTGTAACACGAATGCATCCGGGTAACGAAGCTCTTGGCAGTGTAGTTACGCAGCGGGTTTTGGAATCATTGCCACCGGGAATAATTAACAACTATGACCCCCGTCCGGCACTTGGTCGAAATCTCTTGGCCTTTTCCGACAATCGACAAGATGCAGCATTCTTTGCTCCCTATTTTGAGCGAACTGCCGCCGATATTGCATTACGTAGTGCTATTCGCAATGTACTCAAAGGGAGAACATCTGCTATAACAGCGCCTCAATTAGCGCAACATATATATAACTTCTGGCAACGCGATGGCCAACAGCCCATATTACTAAATGGAGATGGGTGCGTGGTGACAGACCGCCAAGAGGCACTGCCAATGCTGCTGGGGTCGATGGGAGCAGAATTTTGCACGCCAGGTGGGCGACGCAATTCGGTGGAAGCAATCGGATTGGTAAGCGTCACATATGACGAGACGAAGTTGCATATGCTGATTCAAAAAGTTCAGGCGTTCTTACCTTCTTCGTTGCCATTGGACGATAAAGGTATTGAAGCGCTTGTGCATATACTTTTGGAAACGATGCGGCGCGAGCGTGCTCTCAGTCGGTTCCATAACGTCCCTTTGAATGACTCGCACATTTGGGGTAACTACAACCAACATCGTAGCTTTGATATTGAAGCAGGTGACGGCGAAGTTATGTACAAATGGCTGCCTGCTGAAAAACAGCCGAGTCGACACAATCGACGTACCTGGTATTTGGTAAAGCAACTTGGTTTAACCCGGGAGGAAGCATTTACGTTTCTGCGTCATTTTTGGAACACTCTTGTTGCGCCCCCAATTTCATTTCTGGAACGGCATTCGCCTGGGTTCGCGTTGAATGGTGAACTAATAAGGTTTCGAGATGGTGACCCTAGCCCATTGCATGTTTGCGATAGCTGTGGATTAATGCAGCAGCACGTAGTAAAAGCAAAATGTGTTGCTTTCCGTTGTGAGGGAAGCGTGAGTACGATTTCGGATGAAGAGCGAGTTATTTTAAGTTCAAACAATCACTACTTAGCCTCGTACAATGAGACCCAGCACACAACGGTGCGAGCTCGCGAACATACTGCATCTTTGTCGACGGACCTCCGCGAAAATATCGAAAGGGATTTTTCTGAGCGACGAGTTAATGTATTGAGTTGCACGACCACTATGGAAATGGGTGTCGATTTAGGAGACCTTGAGGCCGTCGTCAACTTGAATGTTCCTCCAAGTATCGCAAATTACCAGCAGCGAACAGGTCGGGCAGGTCGCCGCGCACAGGCGGCTCCTTTTTGCGTGACGGTCGCCCGCAATACCAACTTTGACCAAGCAGTAGTTCGTAATTTCAAGGAGTATTTGGAATCGAGCCCTGGTACTCCGTTTATCCACCTCGATAATCCGGAACTCTTTAAAAGGCATCAGTTTTCAATTTTATTGTCCCATTTTTTGAAATTCAAAATACACGATGACAAAATCAATGCACCTGCATTAAAGAATTTATTTGGGGAGGATTTTAGTGCAAGTAACTTAAAGGAGTTTTCCGAAGGATTGCTTCACTGGTTGGAGGGCTCTCAAGGAATGGGCGCTCTGCTCGAAGCTGAAGAGCTTGTTTCGACGCTTCCTCCAGAATTACAGTCACTTGGCGCAAAGGGAAATTATCTTAAAAATGCCTTTCTTGCCGCACTCCGAGAGCTTGCATACGAAATATCTGACCGATTTGTATCTTATACTGTGCGAATGGCGTCGGCCGCAGCAACCACCGATTATAAGAAAGCAAGTTATTGGCAAAGGCTCAGAGATGAGTTTATGAATCAGTTTCTTGTTGACCGACTGTCGAAGCGAGGACTGATTCCAACTTATAGTTTTCCAGTGCATTCGCTTAGCCTAGAAGTACTTTCGGAAATTTCTAATAACTATCACAATAAGATTGATGTTTCACTTTCACGCGATGCATCGCAAGGAATTGCCGAGTACGCACCTGGTGCTGAAGTTGTGGCGAATGGACGTATTTGGGAGAGCGCAGGACTCGCGCATTATCCCAAGGCATTTATGCCTGAGAGATGGTATGTCGCATGTGGAGAGTGCTATCACGTAGACATTGGTGATACGATGGAGGACGTGCCCGCTGCATGCGGCAATTGCGGCGCAGTTGACGGACGGCGTAGGCGTAAATTCATCGAACCACACGGATTCGTGACTAGCTATGCGCAACGTCGAGGACGCGACCCCGGCAGTAGTCGCCGCAGGGTCAAACCGGCAGACGAGGCTAAATTAATTGCAGCACCACGTGATGAGTTCTTTGAAGAGACTCAATTACCATTTCTCTCGACCGCGTTGCTAACCGCACGAACTGGCGATGACAGTGCCGTTCGCGGCGCACTCTTTATCGCAAACCGTGGAACCTATGGCGAAGGTTATTACCGGTGCTCGAAATGCAACTACTCAGCCCCGAAGAAGCCTATCTCGCCAAAGCAGAATGCGCAAAATGCCAAGTCTGGAAAGACAAGTAAGTTCGTAAAATTTGTTCACGATGACCCGCTCAATGGCCAGAGATGTCCTAGCGAAGAGCTCTATGTCGGTGGTCTGGATTTTGTGCATCGATTCGACACCGACGTTCGGCTGTTCCGTTTTGTAAATTCGATGCCAGACCCAGATGCTTCCGAGATTTCGCCACGCCGTTATCATGAGCGTTTCGCAAGGACGGTGTCTGAGGCTTTGAGGATGGCCGCTACAGAACTCCTAGCACTTTACCCTGGCGAAGTACGAGCAATTTATCGTCTCTATGGCGCGGTTGGAAACAAACTTGAAGTGGTGCTATTTGATTCCGTCCCGGGAGGTGCAGGGTATTGCGTCAAGATTGGCGATACCGGATTCTCGTTCCTACAACTCGTTGAAAAAGCGAAGCATCGCCTAGACTGCCCTGCAACCTGCGAATCAGGTTGTCGCGTGTGTTTATGTGATTACGGAAATCAGCGATACTGGGATAGCTTCGAGCGAAAGGCCGCTCTTTCATGGCTAAATGGCCTCATCGACCCTAATAGTGACTCGAACGGTCCTGGTAGTTTTGTACGATGGCAGTCGCCTAGCTTAGCAGGACTCGCAGAGCGAATCGATAATTATTCGAACTTGAACTTTGTTGCCCGTAGCTTGGTGGACGCGTCGACATACTCAGATGATTGCCTCAGCCAGATAATTATGTGGCTCCACGCTGGCAAGTTGGTGAATTTGTACTTGGCCAACAAACTAGAGGAAAAACCAAAGTCTCATGCTCCCTTAATTGTTTACCGCCGACTTCACCCTTACGTGCTAGAGGGACGCCTGAAGCTCTTCTTGATTTCGGGGGAGTCTGGAATTCGATGGGAGGACCTTCCGAGGGTGTTTGTTGGAGCCGAACTTGGAAATCTCCTTATTCGACAGCACTTTCCGCTTCAGCCCTTCGCTCAGGGAATTATCGCGTCTCCCGCAGAAATTGGTACGGTTGACGATTATTTCCGAAATTTGCTGGAAAAGCTGGCCTCATCTTCCACTCTATATGGAAGTCGAGTATTGGAAGAAGGTGCGAATATGGGGATGTGGGAATTAAGTCCTGGTGCACTACGAAACGTCAGCGAAATATTTTCTGTTATTAAGGGAGCGTTCGTCAAAAAAATGACGATTCGGGACCCATACTGCGGAGCGCCAGGCCATGAAAGAAAACTTGAGTCATTTCTGAGGTTGATGAAGGAAACCGCGTCAGAAATTGAGCATTTGCTTGTTCATTGCAAAGAGATTAGAAATAGAGACGGGCATGTCGAGTTTCACCTTGATGTAGAGATGCGACTAGACCGGCTAATTGGGGCACTGGCTTTTAAAAAATACGACGTAACTGTCGCCCCGCTCAAAGGAGCTGGCAAGGCGTTTCATGACCGCGAAGTTGACATTGTTTCGATATCAGCGGACGGTTGCGAGGAAATGCATAGGTTTTTCTTGACTGGGGGAATTGACTATCTCATGGACCAGAATGCGCCAACACGCGTCTTCCATGTTCGCGTTGAGGGATAAATGGAGTCTCCTATAGTCTGCCATGGTTTCATCCAATCTCCGCAGCGATGCCAAATAGCATTTCGGTCTACGTGTTTTGAACATCAACGCTACTTCTGCAAATCGTAGCTGCAAACGGCAGACATATCGTCGATATCAGACATTATTTTTTGAGTGGCCTGAAGCTAACATTAAAAACCCGGTAGTTGAAGGCATTGGTAGCAGCATGCAGGGGAGGCGCCCCAAGTTGACTCGTTTGCAGAAGCCGCGTCTTGGAGAGGAGCGTGATACCGTAGGGCGATAGGCAAATATGGGAAGGTCCGCCTTCCTATTCCCATAAGGAATCCAATAGCAGTCATAATGCTATTTTTGCTTAGACTTACATGCCACCACCTATGCTTGATGACATTAAAAAAACACTCTGGGCCACTGCTGACAAGCTTCGCGCCAACATGGACGCAGCGGAATACAAGCATCTCGTGCTCGGCCTCATCTTCGTGAAGTACATCTCTGATACCTTTGATGCCCGCCGCGCGGAACTTACGGCGCGGTTTGCCGACGAGGCCGACGAGTACTTCCTGCACGACTCTGATGCGGAGTTGGTCGCTGAAGAACTAGAAGACCGCGACTACTACAAAGCCACCAATGTGTTCTGGGTGCCTGAGGCTGCTCGATGGGAAGCATTGCGCGGTGCCGCCAAACAAGTAGATATCGGCAAACGCATCGACGATGCGCTGACCCAGATTGAGCTGGAGAACCCCAAGCTAAAGGGCATCCTCGATAAGCGCTACGCGCGCGCTCAACTGCCAGACGGGAAGCTTGGCGAACTGGTCGACCTTGTTTCCACGATTGGGTTTGGCGACAACCCCAGCACGGCCCGCGATATCCTCGGCCAAGTGTATGAATACTTCCTGGGCATGTTTGCCAGCGCTGAGGGTAAGCGCGGCGGTCAGTTCTACACGCCAGCCAGCATCGTCAAAACCTTGGTCGCCATCCTCAGTCCGCACAGCGGCCAAGTGTACGACCCTTGTTGCGGTTCAGGCGGCATGTTCGTGCAGTCTGAGAAATTTATTGAGGCCCATGGCGGCAAGCGGGGCGACGTTTCGATTTATGGGCAGGAGGCCAATCCGACCACTTGGCGTTTGGCGGCAATGAACTTGGCCATTCGTGGCATTGACTTCAACCTCGGTCGTGAGCCTGGTGACACCTTTACCCGTAACCAGCACGCTGACCTCCGGGCTGACTTTATTTTGGCCAATCCCCCTTTCAATATCAGTGATTGGTGGCATGGCAGCCTGACCGGCGACCCGCGTTGGGTTTATGGCGACCCACCGCAAGGTAACGCCAACTACGCCTGGTTGCAGCACATGCTGTACCACCTCAAGCCGACTGGCCGTGCCGGTATCGTCTTGGCCAATGGCTCCATGAGCTCCAGCCAAAATAATGAGGGTGTCATTCGTGCGGCCATGGTCGATGCGGACGTGGTGGAAGTGATGGTTGCGCTGCCGGGTCAGTTGTTCTTCAACACGCAGATTCCAGCTTGCTTGTGGTTCCTGGTCAAGCAGAAGACACACCGCAAGGGCGAGGTATTGTTCATCGACGCCCGCAAGGTCGCCACCATGATTAGCCGCGTCCAGTCAGAGCTGACCGAGGAGGTGATTGAGCGCATTGCGGGCGTTGTTGCTGCTTGGCGCGGTGAGCCTGACGCGGGTGACTACCAGGATGTCGCTGGTTTCTGCCGCAGCGTCAAATTGGCGGAAATCGCTGAGCACGGCCATGTGCTTACACCTGGTCGCTACGTTGGTGCGGAAGAGGTCGAAGACAATGATGAGGACTTTGCCACTAAGATGCAGAAGCTCACTGAGAAACTCGGGGAGCAGATGGCCAAGGGGGCGGAGCTGGACCAGTTGATTCGCCTGAAATTGGGAGGGCTGGGATATGAGTTCTGAATGGCGTCAGGTGAACCTTAAGGAAGTCACTTCCATTCTTGGAGATGGACTTCATGGAACGCCAGAATATGACGAAAATGGAGATTATTTCTTCATAAATGGCAACAACCTTGGCAGCGGGAGAATTGTATTTAATGATACAACGAAACGTGTTTCGTTTGACGAATTCAACAAGCATAAGAAAAATCTCACAAACAGGACGATTCTTGTCTCCATAAACGGCACTATTGGAAACGTTGCTTTCTATAATAATGAGAAGGTGGTATTGGGAAAAAGCGCGTGCTATTTCAACGTATTGGACAGTGTCGACAAACATTTCGTTCGATATGTCTTAGAAAGCAAAATTTTTCAAGATTACATAGAGAACCTCGCAACAGGGTCGACCATAAAGAACGTTTCGCTCAAGTTGATGCGAGATTTTCAGTTCAGGCTTCCCCCAATTGCGCTTCAACAGAGAATATCTGAGATTCTTTCGTACCTTGATGACCGAATTGCCCTCCTGCGCGAAACAAACGCCACGCTCGAAGCCATTGCTCAAGCGCTCTTCAAGTCGTGGTTTGTAGACTTTGACCCAGTGCGCGCGAAGATGGAAGGTCGCGTTCCTGAAGGCATGGATGAGGCCACGGCAGCGTTGTTTCCAGATGGGTTGGTGGAGTCGGAGTTGGGGCCTGTGCCAGCGGGATGGGTCGTAAAGATGCTTTCTGATGCGTTTGAGGTCAATCCAAAACGCTTTTTGAAGAAGGGTTTGATGGCTCCTTATTTGGATATGGCGAGCCTCGCTACCAGCGGTCATTGCGTAGAACCCCCTGTCCAACGTGAGATGGGCTCAGGTACTAAGTTTTGTAACGGCGATACTTTGCTGGCGCGCATCACGCCGTGCCTAGAGAACGGAAAGTCAGCATTTGTTGATTTTCTTGCAGACGGCCAAATTGGTTGGGGGTCGACTGAGTTTGTTGTCCTACGTCCCATCGCACCATTGCCCGAATATTTTGGGTATCTCTTGTGTCGTCACCATCCGTTCCGAGAGTACGCGATTAATAGTATGTCTGGCACAAGTGGGCGTCAGCGTATCCAAAATGACGTTCTTGGCCGGTATCTTCTTACACTGCCGGACGAGGCTGTTGCCTCTGTGTTTGGGAAAATCATTGAACCGATTCAGCGAAGCATTGCTGGGAATCATCGAACAGCTCACACACTCGCATCCCTGCGCGACACGCTACTTCCTCGTCTGATTTCCGGACAGTTGCGTCTGCCAGAATTACACACCTTTATAGAATCCGCTACCGTATGAGTCTGACCACCAACGCCACCTTTGACCGCCTGCTTGTGGAGCTGAAACGCATGGGAACGGAGGCTCACAAATCGGCTGCTCAAGACCCGACCTATCAAAACTTTATCCAGCGCTTTCCGGCTAGTGCCCTTCGCGGCCTGAGCCTAGACGATTACTGCGTGGGCAAGGGCGGCGGCGTTTCGTTTTGTTGGTGGCTCGAGCGTGGACTAGAGCCGGTATTAGGCAGATATATGCCCGGCACCGCAAAAGGACACATCATGTATTTTTCCAAAGATGGTTCGCTATACAAAAACCGTCAACTGAAGGACCTAAGCGACGCGGATGCTTTGCTTTACACGCTGCAGGTACAAGCCGCCTTGGCTGAAGTCGACCCCAAGCAAGACCTGCGCTGGATTGACGACGACACAAAGATTTACCAACGCGCAGGTGTAGAGCCCCGTGTGACGGTAGGCGATGGCCGCAAGCTGCGTCTGCTTGCAACCTATCATCCAGAAGCGGCGTTACCTATAAGTTCCTCTGACCATGTAGCGCATTTTCTCGCTGCGCTGGGCTGCTCTCCGCAGGACATCCCGTCGTCGCGAGCTCCTGTGGCACGCATGCTGTTATTGCGCAGTTACTGCGAGCTGGCACGTGAATCGTGTCCTGGTCTCACAACGCAGGGGTTCGTAAGGGCACTGTACTCCGACTCGTTAGGTATTGCGCCGCTCAGGGACGTAGCCACTGTGCTGGGGCATTTTTCCACGGTGCCAGATTTGGCGGCACGCCTGCAGAGCACGGGGCAGACAGACGTATTTTGCCAGCTTGCCTTAGCACTGCATGAAGCCGAGCTGGATTGGTGGGTGACGGATGCAAAGGCAATACGAGCTGGCCGTACCGACGACCCCAAGGTGCAACAGACCGTCGCGGTGCTAGATTTGGACCTGTCAGCGCAAGGGCTAAAGATACGGTTGACCGATGAGAATGCCGACTGGCAAACGCTGGACGCGGATGTTGCGGCTCGCGCGACGGATGTAGCCCAAGCAAGTCCGAGATTGCGGGCTTTGACGAACCGAGCTGCTTGCTGGCCGGACGACTACGACGGCTCGGACATAACGCTGGTGGTACGCTTAACTGGTGGCGCGATTCGCAACGGCTATATCAGTATTCCCAAAGTGCAGGCGTTGTTTCCCTCAGAGTGCATTGCAGCCGACGAGAAGACGTCCGCCGATACCTTCACGCTGGTCCAACCGGACGGCGTGCAAATTGAATCGCGCGTGTTGGCCAACCGTGGCCGAATCCAAGCGCGTTTCAATAGCCTGTTTGCGCAGTCAGGTTTGAAGGAAGGTGATGAAGCGGTGATTACCAAGGAAGGCGACCGAGCCTACCGGTTAGCCCTGAAAAGCCAAGCCAATGCGTTGAGCCCGGAACTGCCCACACCTATCGGTCCAGAAAAGAACAATGCCATCCATGAGGAGTCACAGAACATGATTGCCAAATCGCTGAACCAAATCCTTTATGGCCCACCCGGGACTGGCAAGACCCATGCAACCGTGGCCCGGGCGGTGGAGATTCTGAATCCTGGTTTTTACGCACAGCATAAGGATGAGCGCATTCTAGGCAATCGCGAGGCCCTTAAACGCGAGTTTGACCGCTTGAGTTCACAGGAAGAGGGGCGTGTGCGTTTCGTGACCTTCCACCAAAGCTTCAGTTACGAGGATTTTGTGGAGGGCATCCGTGCTGTGACCGATGACGTGCCAGAAGATTCCGAGTCGGCTGGCGGGCTGGCATACCGTGTGGAGGCAGGTGTCTTCAAGCGCATTTGTGAGGATGCCAAGCGCGATAAGGAATCAGAGGCGCGAGTCGGCATTCGCCCCGACGCAAAGGTATGGAAGATGTCCATCGAGGAGGTGGCTAGCGACAGCGGCACGCGCAACTACTGCCTTAACCACGGAGAAGCGCGCATCGGATGGCCGGAAACAGGTGACCTGCTAACTAAGAATTTCGAGCAAATGAATGAACTCGGTAGCAAGGATAAAAGCTCTTTACGCTACTTCGGATTCGGTGTGCAGCCCGGAGATGTTGTTGTTTGCCTCAAGACTATCACAACTATCCAAGCTGTAGGCGTCGTCACCGGCACTTACCAATACGAACCTCAGGTTCCAGAAGGAGTCAGGGAGGACTATGTACACAGGTTGCCCATCCACTGGCTAGCCACGGGAATTGACTTTGACATTTCCGCTATCAATAGCGGAATACAGTTAGTACAGCAGTCCGTATACCGGCTTGAGAGGATTTCTTGGTCTAAGCTGTATGAAGCGCTGCTTAATGCCAAAGTTTCCCTGGACGGGCTGCAGCCAAGCACCGTCAAAGACCCAGTGCCGTATGTACTCATTATTGATGAAATCAATCGGGGTAATGTCTCACGCATCTTCGGCGAACTAATTACTCTTCTCGAACCTTCCAAACGTACTGGTACGCCCGAGGCGTTGGAGGTCGTCCTGCCTTACTCGAAGGAGCGCTTTAGCGTGCCGCAAAATGTCTACTTGCTGGGCACGATGAACACCGCCGACCGCTCCCTAGCAGGGCTGGATGTGGCACTGCGTCGGCGTTTTGTGTTTCATGAACTGATGCCCCAACCGCAACTGCTGGCGGGCGTGACGATAGAGGACAACAATGTCACCCTGTCGGTCGGCCGACTGTTAACGGTGATGAACCAACGCATTGAGGCGCTATTGGACCGCGAACATACTCTGGGACACGCATATTTTTTGCCATTGGAGCAATCGCCCACGCTGCAGACTTTGGCGCATATCTTCCGTCGACAGGTACTCCCCCTGCTTCAGGAGTACTTCTTTGACGATTGGGAGCGCATCCGCTGGGTGCTCAACGACCATCGAAAAAAGTCTTCGGCGCTGACATTTATCCAAGCCAGCGGACCATCGTTTGAGGAGCTTTTTGGCTCGGATGTGCAAGTGCCCCAGCACCGCCAAAGCTGGGCCATCAACGTGGAAGCGTTTGACCGTATGGACAGCTACGCAGCAATTTTGGATGCCGCACCTGTCGTCGCCGTGTACCATGCAAATGCCATGGCCGAACAGAACAATGTGGAAAGCGTGCTGGCGCAGTGAAAGAGGTCCTCGTATCCGTCCGCGAATATGCACGTCTAACCACGGCCAACTGCACCAATACGCTGGACACCCACCATATTAGTGCTACAGCTTTTGATTGGCTTTGCACGTTGCAGTCACGCCTGCGTCCGGGGGGCGCCAGTCTGCTGGAAGTGGAAGGCCGTCAGTGGTTGCGTTTGGACAGCTTAGTGGGTGTGATTCAGACCCCATGCGGCACCACGCTAGAAATTTTGCCAAAAACGCATAACAGCGAAGAGGGCATAGGCGCTAGCCGGACCATGCTTCGCAAGATGGTCATGTCGCTGTTGGACCTTCCAGCCAAAGAGGCGGGAGAAGCAGTTCTAGAACGCTTTGATGTGCCGCTGACAGAATGGGTGATGCGCCAATATCTCCTTGCCTTGCAGCGATTGGTACAGCGGGGACTGAAACAAGACTACGTGCGGATAGAAGAAGAGTCGCCCTATCTGCGAGGCCAACTCAACACCATGGCCCAAATGTGCCAGCTACCCGGGCGGGCCCATTATTTTCATGTTAGACACGATGTTTTTTTGCCAGACCGGGCTGAAAACCGTTTACTAAAGCTGGCTTTAGAGCGAGTGCGCCAAACCACCAACCAAGCGGACAACTGGCGTTTGGCCCAAGAGCTAAGCGTTCGCATGCATGAGGTGCCTGCCAGTACGCAGCCTCATCGGGACTGGCGAATGTGGTCACACACACGGTTGATGTCGCACTACCAGCCTATCCGCCCTTGGTGCCAACTAGTGCTGGGCCAAGGAATGCCTGTTGCCCTTGCCGGTGACCAGCAAGGGTTGAGTCTGTTGTTCCCGATGGAGAAATTGTTTGAAGCCTATGTAACTCGCTGGCTTCGGAAGCACCTGCCGCAGCATCTGCGCTTGACCGCGCAGGCGGCCAGCAGGTATCTGTGCTGGCATGACGAACGCCGGATATTCCAATTGCGCCCAGACTTGCTGCTACGTGACCATGACGGAATCACCGTGATGGTCCTGGACACAAAGTGGAAGCGCCTTGACGCGGCCGATAGGGCGGCCAACTATGGGTTAGCGCAGGGAGATTTCTACCAAATGCTCGCCTATGGGCAAATTTATCTAAAGGGGCAGGGTAACCTGGCATTGATTTATCCTGCGTGGGAGGGTTTTGATACGTCGCTGCCGGTGTTTGAGATGGGGCATGGGTTACGGGTGAAGGTGCTTCGGTTTGACATAAAGAACGACAGGCTTTGCATTCCGGACGGGTTTTGGCATCAATCCATACGCCAGTCCTCGTAATATTTTTTTTAAAGAATAGGTTTGTTGATTTCACGAACCAACGTTTAGCTTGAACGTCGCATCTATCGAACGTCAGACAAGGCATTGAATATATCAAAGAGTGAGACATGACCGAAGACCAACTCGAACAAGAAACCCTAGCCTGGCTGCAAGACGTCGGCTATACCCATCTCTATGGCCCGGACATAGCCTTTGATGGCGCCCAGCCAGAGCGCGCGGACTATCGCCAGGTTCAGTTGGCTTCCCGTTTGCGTGAAGCGATTCAAAAGTTCAATCAGGACATCCCGGTCGCTGCACGAGAGGATGCATTAAAGCAGGTTCTGGACTTAGGTATCCCGTCGCTGCTCTCGGCGAACCGCCACTTCCATAAGCTGTTAGTTGGCGGGGTGCCGGTGCAGTATCAAAAGGATGGCGAGACTCGCGGCGATTTCGTGCGTCTGATTGACTGGGCTCACCCTGAGCGCAACGAATGGTTGGCGGTCAACCAGTTTTCTATCAAGGGCCCACACCACACCCGTCGCCCGGACATCATCTTGTTCGTCAATGGCTTGCCAGTGGTGTTCATTGAGCTGAAAAATCCTTCTGACCAGAACGCCAATATCTGGAAAGCGTACGACCAGATTCAGACTTACAAAGAGCAAATCCCGGATGTGTTCCAGTACAACGAGGTGCTGGTCATCTCGGATGGCACCGAAGCGCTGCTAGGTTCATTGTCCGCGAGCGGTGAGCGGTTCATGGCATGGCGCACCATTGATGGCGTGACGCTGGACCCACTGGGTGAATTTAACGAACTGCAAACCTTGGTGCGTGGCGTGCTGGCGCCAGCGTATTTGCTGGACTACCTGCGCTACTTCGTGCTGTTTGAAGACGATGGCCGTTTGGTGAAGAAGATTGCGGGCTACCACCAGTTTCACGCGGTGCGTTCTGCCATTGGTCAAGTGGTAACTGCATCGCGTCCTGGCGGCTCCCACAAAGGCGGCGTAGTGTGGCATACGCAAGGCAGCGGCAAAAGCATCACCATGACCTGTTTCGCAGCACGCGTGATGCAAGAGCCGATGCTGGAAAATCCGACCATAGTCGTCATCACTGACCGTAACGACCTGGATGGCCAGCTCTTCGGTGTATTCAGCTTAGCGCAGGACCTGTTGCGCGAACAACCTGTGCAGGTTAGCAGCCGGCAAGACCTGCGGGCCAAGCTGGCAAACAGGCCGTCGGGTGGTATCGTGTTCGCCACCATCCAAAAATTCATGCCAGGCGAGGACGAGGATGTATTTCCCATCTTGTCTGAGCGCTCGAATATCGTTGTCATTGCCGATGAGGCGCACCGGACGCAATACGGCTTTGAAGCAAAGCTGAAAGGCAAGCCTGGACACGAGACCTACCAGGTCGGCTATGCTCAGCACCTTCGTGATGCACTTCCTAATGCCACCTTCGTCGCCTTCACCGGCACTCCGGTGAGCAGTGAGGACCGCGATACCCGGGCGGTTTTTGGCGACTACATCTCCGTCTACGACATGCAGCAGGCTAAGGAAGATGGTGCCACGGTCGCCATCTACTATGAGTCGCGCCTAGCTAAACTCAGGCTTAAGGATGAAGACCTGCCTCTGATTGACGACGAGGTGGATGAGCTCGCCGAGGACGAAGAAGAGGGCGCCCAGTCCAAGCTCAAGAGTCGTTGGGCGGCGCTGGAGAAGGTTGTCGGTGCAGGCCCTCGAGTCACTAGCGTCGCAGCCGACTTGGTAGCGCACTTCGAAGAGCGCAGCAAAGCCCAAACCGGGAAAGCCATGGTGGTAGCCATGAGCCGAGACATCTGCGTCCATCTTTATGACGAGATAGTGAAGCTGCGTCCTGACTGGCATGATGCGGACCCGGAAAAAGGGGCCGTCAAAGTGGTCATGACAGGCTCTGCCAGCGACAAGGCTCTACTGCGTCCTCATATCTATAATGGTCAGGTTAAAAAGCGCCTCGAGAAACGTTTTAAGGACCCCGCAGACCCGTTACGCTTGGTCATCGTGAGGGATATGTGGCTGACAGGTTTTGATGCACCGTGCGTCCATACTCTTTACGTCGACAAGCCCATGAAGGGGCACAATTTGATGCAGGCCATCGCCCGCGTCAATCGAGTGTTCAAGGACAAGCAAGGTGGCCTAGTCGTGGACTACATCGGCATCGGCAACGAGCTGAAGTCCGCCATGAAGGAATACACGCAGTCCAATGGTCGTGGCAAGCCCACAGTGGACGCGCGCGAGGCCTACAGCGTGCTGATGGAGAAGATGGACGTGTTACGCGGCATGTTGCATGGCTTCGATTACACGGGCTTCTTAACCGCTGGCCATAAAGCACTCGCGGGCGCCGCCAACCATGTTCTCGGCATCAAGGACGGCAAGAAGCGCTTCGCCGACGTGGCGCTCGCTATGAGCAAGGCCTTCACCTTGTGCTGCACCTTGGACGAGGCCAAAGAAGTGCGCGAAGAGGTCGCTTTCTTACAGGGTGTCAAAGTCATACTGACCAAAAAGGACATCACCGCTAAAAAGAAAACGGACGAAGAGCGCGAGCTCGCAATCCGGCAAATCATCAACTCTGCCGTCGTGTCGGAGAGCGTAGTTGACATCTTTGATGCGGTCGGACTGGAGAAACCCAACATCGGCCTGCTGTCCGATGAGTTCCTGGCGCAGGTCAAGAATCTGCCGGAGAAAAACCTCGCGGTGGAGCTCTTGGAGCGCCTGCTGGAAGGCGAGATAAGGAGCCGCTTTGCCAGTAACATCGTTCAGGAAAAGAAGTTTTCGGAGCTACTCTTCAACGTTATTACGCGCTACCAGAATCGTTCAATTGAAACAGCCCAGGTCATGGAAGAACTGGTTGAGATGGCCAAGAAGTTCCGGGAAGCCGCTGGTCGAGGGGAACAGTTGGGCCTAACCGATGACGAGGTTAAATTTTATGATGCCTTGGCAACCAACGAATCCGCCGTTCGTGAGCTAACGGATGAGACTCTCAAGAAGATTGCGCACGAGCTGACAGAGAACCTTCGCCAGAACATAACTGTCGACTGGTCTGCGCAGGAGAGCGTGCGCGCGACGCTGCGCTTGATGGTGAAGCGTATCCTCAGAAAATATAAATACCCACCGGACCAACAGGAAAAGGCTGTCGAGCTAATATTGCAGCAGGTGGAAGCGTTGGGTGAAGCATGGGCTTAATTTGCAGAAGGAACCACGGATGAAATTTGACGAACTCGATGCCCTCAAGGCGAAGCTCGATTCGTTGCGGCCATTGCCAGCTGCCGCGCTGCGCAACCTGCACGATGAGCTGGTGCTGCGATGGACCTACAATTCCAACGCCATCGAGGGCAACACGTTGACGCTGATGGAAACCAAGGTGGTGCTAGAGGGCATTACCGTTGGGGGCAAGCTCCTGCGGGAACACTTTGAGGCCATCAACCATCGCGACGCCATTTTGTACGTGGAAGACGTGGTGCGTAAGGCCGAGCCATTGAGCGAGTGGCAGATACGGAACTTGCATCGCCTGGTGCTCAAGCAGATTGATGACGACAACGCCGGTACCTACCGGAAGCTGAACGTAACCATTGCTGGTGCGCGTCATGTGCCGCCGGACATGCTGCTGGTGCCTGAGCAGATGGCCGCGCTGATGCATTGGTACGATACCGAGGGGGCGGCCGTGCACCCTGTCGTCCGTGCTTCCATGCTGCATGTCGACTTCGTGAAAATCCATCCGTTCGTCGACGGCAACGGTCGCACGGCTCGGCTGTTGCTGAATCTGGAATTGCTGAAGGCGGGCTTTCCGGCCATTGTGCTGCCGGTGACGCGTCGCTTGGCTTACTACGAGGCGCTGGACACTGCGCACGTGGAGGGCGACATGGGGCCCTTTATCGAACTAGTGGGGGAGTGCGTGCGGGAAGGGTTTGCGCCGTACTGGCATGTGCTGGGGATTGACCCGGCCGCTTAATGGTGCGGAGGAAGAGGACTTGGCTGTAGAAAGCGTCCAACATCTACTTGCGAAAAAGGCACGCCCTAAGTTCGCGCTTCGCTAACAACCGAAGCGCGAGTGTTTTACGTCGCCAAGAGTGTCAAATATTCATTGTACAGGCCATTGCAAATCAATCATTTCCGCGCCCACCTTTGCATATGTTGAACAGGGAGTGCCCATTAAGAAATATAGCGCGTTATAGTGGCGTTCGTTCAACCACTCATCGTCCAAGTCGCTGAGCAAGTCTGACGCTAGTTGCGAAAAGTCGGAATACTGTTCGAATATTTTCTTGGCGCAGTCCGCTTCTTCGTCAAGTTGTCCTGCCTCGACTGCTGCCGCAATAGCATCAAGAACTACGTAGGCGGCATGCGCAGTCCGCCAATCGTCGCCAACTATCGTCAAATTTTCTTTCAACGTAGAGTAATTCTTGAATGGAACCAGTGAACCAGTTGCTACGTTCCATCCACCGTTTGCGGTGTTGGTAATCTGGCCGTGCTGTTCGTGGGTCAATTGCGTGTATGGGCGTTGAAAAGTGAACGGGAGGTTTGGCTGTTTTTTGAAAGTCATGCCGCGTTTGTAGAAATGTTGTTGTGGTGCATTATCTTAACCGTTCACAGTTCGGTTTGCATTTTTAAATTCATATGTTGATGGGCAAACCATTCCTCTACCAAGGCGACTCATCAGGAAGTGCTTGTCCCAGCACTTGGGCTGGCGAAAGTCATGAAACCCCGTAACGTGATAGCACGGTAAGGCGCGGTCGTAGAGGTCACTCACCAAATGCAAAAGTTGGCGAGCTCGAAGCTCGCCAAAAAAATCACTATGACCCTACGCCGCCGAGTCTTGTCGCATTAGCGACAGCAGGTATGCCCGCATGCCCGCTTCAAAATAGTCCTTCCCCAGAGCCATCGTGCGGTCAATCGTGCAGAACACCGCCAGATTGCTGTCGGTCGCTTCAAACCTGGCGCCACGACTCTGGAACAGCTTCATGGCCGCGACAGCTTGCTCGGCAGGGCTGACCAGGTCGATGCGTGGTAGCGATGGCCCGTCGAAGAAGACTTTGGTGCTGCCATCGTCATCCGCGACCACGAGCGGGCCGCCCTCCACGCCAACAGCGCCTGGATGCACTTGCTTAAGAAATGCACGCCGCAGGGCGTTGCCGCTTAGTACCGAAATATCACACTCATCCAAATTTGACCTCAATGAAATCGCAGGACGTCCCTGCGCAAAGTGTAGCGAACACCAAGATAAGATGAATCGTTACAATAGAGTGCGGCGAATCAGTTAGAGGCGGGCTATTTCACTAGATTCATTGATGTGCGAACCTTCCTCAATACGACCGATATTAGTAGCAGGCAAAGCCCGGCCGCATTCTTTAAGCAGGTAGGTCTCAAGGGGAAATTGGGTAAGATTTGGGGAAGAATTTACGGAAAACAGCCCTAATTATTTCCCATCGCGGCTTACTGTTGCTTCTGATTGCCGAATGGGTTATCCTTAAAAATCATGGAGTTGCAGTGTTTATGCGGATTTCCGGCGAATTCACCCTTGGCCTCCGAAGCCAAGGGTTGTGGGTTCGATCCCCGCCAGCCGCACCAAATTCCCCAACAGCGCATGCGCTCTGTCTCAATACCGATAACCCTGTCGTTTGACTAGATTACATGGCGATATCGAG
>Ga0209847_1000351_pt1 | contig 19304 bp, 28 predicted proteins | sample OrgsoiDNA_201060_FD_185808 | JGI IMG/M metagenome (GOLD analysis project Ga0209847, IMG submission 185808) | Permafrost soil microbial communities from the Arctic, to analyse light accelerated degradation of dissolved organic matter (DOM) -... | ecosystem: Environmental > Terrestrial > Soil >... | reverse complement strand
GCTGCTGACGACGCGAAACTGTTCCGACCGCTCGATGCCGGCGAATGCCATGAACTCCGCCAGATCCGTCTGGTAGCCACGGCGCGTTTGGGGATTGTAGATGTTGGAGAACCAGGTCAGCTCCGGCTGCACGTCCGCCAACTGATGAAACTCGGCATCCGTCAGCAACGTGCCTGTCCGCACCGCCATGTTGTCAGCCATGGTGCCCTCAATTCGCACCACCTGTCACTAGACCGGACTGATTTATGCGACGCGAAAATCAGTTCGGTATCTGCGCCTCAACTTACTATTGATAACGTGTTTTATCAATAGTTGAGACATTGTTTGATGCGGCAGACCAATGCGAACGTCGGATCAGAAGAGCGCATTGTCTGCGAGCGCGGGATCAACGAAAGCGGCGCTGGCAAGCCGCCTAAGGTCATGCCAATGGTGCGCAAAGCGATTACCACCAGACAAATTTCCTTGGCGCAGACACCGTGAATTGCCGCAGCCTTCCCTCAGAACGTGCGTTCGGCGCCCATGACCTGTGACGTCGCGATCGGAAACGCTACATCTTGCAGAAATGAGGCTACATCACAATGCACCGTGCGCTGCTCGCTAGACTCTACGATTGAGCGTGCACACCGAATTCCAGCATCCTGGCCGGTGCCACACATCGAATTCCGGCGGAAAGAGGGCGAGAACTTGCCATAGATTTTGTTCTGCATGGTTCTCTGAGATCACTCAGTTCTTAAATTGTAGTCGTGACAAAAATTTCCATGTGGAATTTAAATTTCGGATAAAATCAACAATTACCAGTATATTGGTAATTAATGATTATTATGACAATTTTTATTTTCATTTCATCTTGGGAGTTTAGCGTTGAAAAATTTTGTATTTATTTCTACTTTTATTGCGACTGTCTTTGTAGTGACTGGATGTGCCAGCAACAATGAAAACTTGCAGCGATCGACTGCGCGCAATATTGGGAAGGATATCAACCCAGATACCATCAATATTTTGAATGTTGATCGAGGCGCCTCATCGGTCAAGTGGACCGCTGACGCACAGGGCACCACCTATAGCTGCAGCGCGGACGACATGGTGCGACAGGTTTACTGCTTGAAAAAATAGGCTAGTCAATAGCATACAGGGGCATCTAACACCTGCCTCCTTTTCGAAGATAATTTCTGAAAAACATGAACACAAAATTCACATCTAGTATCCAGGCCGTTACATCGTTTGCCGTAGGGATATCCATGGCGGCTGGAATATCCTGTCTGCTGGTAGCCTGTGGGGGGAGTGGCGGTGGTGATAACTCCGCTCCGACCTCACCGTCGGCCCCGTCAGCACCATCTACTCCGACTGGGCCGACGGTGATGCCTGGTAACCTGCAAACCACCGTGCCGGCGCCGACGTATGCTGCTGGCTCACAGGAACTGGCGTTCTATACGGCGTACAATGCGTTCCGCCAAGCTGAGGGTTTGGGTTTGTTGGCTCAAAATACCAAACTGGATACAGCGGACCAGAATCACCTCAAGTATTTGTTGACAAACTCAGACCTGAACTTCGCGAGCATTGAGCCTGTCACTGGTCGCCCCCTGTTCCATATCGAAGACCCTAAGCGCCCAAACTTTACTGGCGTGCAAGAGCTGGACCGTGCAAACTTTGCGCAATATGGTGGCGTTTATGTTGGCGAGTCGGGAACCTATGGTAGCGGACAAGGTGCCGCCCACGCTCTCAATCTACTGTTGGGTGGCGTATATCACCGTGCGGGATTGATGTTTCAGGGACCGAAGGACTTCGGGATCGCAGTTGGGACCGATGCTCTACAAACAACGGTGATGACGTTTGGATATATCTCCACCCGTCAAACCAACGCCAGCGACTATTTCGGCTTCTACCCCGCAGCAAATCAAACCGGTGTTCCTCTCTTCGCTGCAACTGAAGCTCCCAACCCATTCCCAGATGTGTCTTACAATGATTATTCGACCAAAACGTCATATCCTATCAATGTCGTCTCGGCCGACGGAACCACGCTGACTGCAACGACATTTACTGTTACTGAAAGTGGCCAGACGGCGCCTATGTCGACTCGTCTACTCACGCAGGCCAACGATCCGAACAAGGAGCTGCAAGGCAATAGTGCGTTCCTGGTAGCGAATACGCCGTATAAACCAAACACTGTGTACAACGTTTTCTTCGTTGGAACGGTAAATGGTGCAAATATCACTAAAACTTGGTCTTTTACGACTGGCAATAGCAACTGATCAATGGGGCTAACCCAGTGTGCCTAGCATTTGCAATAGTGCAGTGGGGAGCAAATCAGGTTAGCCGGGAGCACAGATAACTCTTGTCCGATCACTAATGCACAACATACGGTTTTTGTAACGGTCATTGTGAGTGGCCGTTAGCCTATTTATGACAGTGCCGTATTGATGTAGGATCTGTGGCCGTACAGTTGATGGCAGTCACACAGCTAGATAGGGCTACTAATCTGTATGGCGAATGATTTCTTCGACTAGAATTATCATGGCCGACGGTGGCACAGCGAGGGCCTTTGCAAGTTTGAAAATTATTCGGATGCTGGGTTGGTTAACGCCGCGTTCAATGAGGCTCACGAAATTCCGTTCGATCCCCGCCTCGAGTGCAAGTTGCTCTTGTGAAAGGCCGGCTTTTTTTCTGAGTGTACGCAGTACTTGGCCAAAAATGATCGCAGGATCCAAGATTCCTCCTAGTATATTGGGAGGAATCTTGGCCTTAGGGCATCACTAAGTCTTCACTATATATTGGTAATTTCTTGCAATCAGTACGTTTTCTCGAGCTCAAGTAAACGATGATTGATGGCCTTAAGATCCGATATATATCGTATTGCTGATAATAAGATTGATATTGTCCGTGTTCCTCCATTGCCAATTTCATCGACGCTGATTGAAATCAGGTCCTCAAGAATTGCTAACTGTTCGCTGAATTCGGATGAAAAATCTGGTTTAGCTGAGTCTGGGGGCTTTGCATTCATTTGGTGTCTTAATTATCGAGTTAATTGTCTCTATATCATGTTCTCGACGTCCATTTCGTCGGTATTGGACGCCATCTAGCTGTCTAAACAGGCCCAAAAGCAAACCGCCGGTTTGACCGTTTCTTTGTCTAACTTGTTGTTTTAAAGAAGGATATCGAGTTGGTTCTCCTGGAAAACTGCAATTTTCCAGTACAATCTTTAGCAAATATTGTTGCTATAAGAAAATATTCTGTAACCGAACTCCAGCTGATTCGGCAACCGATTTGATTGTGGAGGGGCACGGGTACCGAGGGTTTGCTCGATATTCTTATTAGAGTAAACGATAGCAATCATGCATCGCTCTTTGCTGAATATGCAACTTCGTTTTCAATACAAAAAAATACACGCTGTGGTGACCGCGGTGAAACTCGCACATTGCGTGTTCGAGCGAATAGTTATTCACCTTTTGCAAAACATAGGAACTGAAATTCCACCATGCGGCGCGCATGTCGCTGCGGCCAGCAAGGAACGCTTTAACGGAGCGTTTGTCGTTGCTGGATATATCGGTCATCCAAACACCGTAGCCCAGGCCCTGGGCACGCTGCCGAGCTGTTTTTGGCTTGAATTCGCGTTGGATCTTTGCGAGTGCAGTACGACGCTCAGTTGCAGCGAAGTCCGTGCTCCACACATTTTCGTTCGTGATTTGTTTGTTTCGCATCGACATCTCCTAGTTGAGTCAGATGAATGCCGGCGGCGCCGGCTTGCTGATTTGCGACCACCAAGATTTGCAGTCGCGGTGGATTCAGTAACTTCATCGTATCAAGAGAAATCATGGACGCAAGCCAGGTTTCAGACCCAGCAGACCATTGCCGGTGAGCTTACGCAAAAAATGTCGCCCACCGTTCCGCGACGGCAGGCGACAGTATGATTATTTGTGTTGACCTGATTGACTTATGAAGGCTCGGATTACCGCACAAGAGATGATTTACGTGCTGATGTGTTCGACTACATAGAAAGGTTTTACAATCCACGCCGACGGCATTCCACCATCGGCTAAGGGGAGCAGGCAGCGGCATGTCTATCTGACCAATTCTAAAGTGGTCGCGATTAAAGGCTTCATCGCCGACCGACAATGCGAAGATAATCAGCCTTTGATCGCCAAAAATAATTAATTATTAATCTACGCTTTCGTTAGTTACTGACCTCATCCTTCTCACAAAATTCATCTTGTTCCTTCGAAACATTCAAGTACGATAGATAAGTCGGATTAATTGTCATGTTTGCATTTTTGCTTTGTAACCTTAGAAAGTAATGGTGACAATTCGTGATTTTTCCCTCTTTGCAAGATGCTATTCTTCTTGCATCCAAACAACGATTTCGTTACCAATCATCCTATGTCCAGCCAGCCAAGATATCTCCAGGGAAAAGACCTCGAATTGACGGTTAAGAATCTCATCGATGAACATGACGAACTGTATTGGGCTGTCGCATGGGGATCGATGAGTCCGTTAGCAAAGCATCTGCTCAAGAATACATCGAAGGTCAAAAGCTTCGCTGTGGGCACTCATTTCCACCAAACCGATCCGGACTTGCTCGACGCGCTAAAAGAGGTTCCTGGAGCCCGCGTGGTTTCAAATAGTAGCGCAGGGACGTTCCATCCCAAGATCTATCTTTTTAGGACCGATAACAAATTTTCGTTGGTCCTAGGAAGTCCCAACTTCACTCGAGCCGCATTCAGTATAAATCACGAGGCCGCGCTGTTCATTGAGGGAATTACGTCAGAACAGCTATACGTCGATGTCTACGATAGCATTAAGGTTGTTTGGAATGCCGCCAATCTAATCAATGCTGCTTTCTTGCGTGCATATCGGTTGAAGCACAATGCAACACGCTTGGCGAGAATTGATCTGGAAACTGACCTTCCGATCAATTTACCAGCGTCGGATGCCGAGTACAGTAACCTCTTAGAGGACGAATGGACTACGTTTGTTGACCGCGTGAAGTCAGATCCAGTTCATAACGTTGAAGGCCGCGTAGCGATCATGGATCAGGCTAGGGTCTGGTTCTCGCAAATTCCGCATTTTGCAGCGATGACTGAAGGACAACGTAAGGCTATCGCCGGCACTTACGTCCGCAACGAGACTAAGCCTTCCGAGATTCCAAACTTAGATTGGGCATGGTTCGGTTCGATGGTAGGAGCCGGCGTCTTCAAAGGGCTGGTGAAATCGAGGCCAGAGGGATTAAGCGCAGCGCTCGATATTATTCCGCGTACCGGTATCATCACCGAAGCGGACTACGAAGGATTTAAAAAAAAGTTCCTTGAGTCGTTTGAGGAAGCTGAACGTGGTGGTGGGATAGCTACCGCCAGTCGCCTACTCGCAGTCAAACGCCCAGATTATTTTGTATGCGTAGATAGCGCCAATAAGAGCAAACTGTCCAATGCAATTGGGATTAAGATGGCGCACATAACGTTAGATTCTTATTGGTCTCACGTAATTCGGCCGTTATTATGCAGTCCATGGTGGAACTCTTCTCGTCCGAGCAATGACCTCGAAGGTCGCATCTGGGACTCTCGCATGGCTTGTATCGACGCGTTCTGCTATGAGCGCTAGCATAACTCAACATGCACCATCCTTTCCTGGCCGCATTGGGTATGTTGGCAACGAAAAACTTAGCAACGCTAATTAAGATAGGTTGCCGCTCGGAGAGTATACAACGATGTTGCCGTTGGGCCGTGTTTCAGTGAAGCCTACGCGGCGGCCTACACCATCAAATAACGATAAGGTCGATAAATTGATTTTTCTTTGATTATCATTACGCGTTCCAAGCACGTCATTTTGAAGCTGAAAAGCTTAGTATCATAGAACGATAAGTTGGCAATCATCGCCATATGATCCCATGGTGATTCCTAGTGCTACACACAGGGTTTTAAAATGCTTCCAAAATGCTCTCCAAGTGATCCCCAAGTGATCCCCAAATGATCCCCAAATGATCCCCAAATGATCCCTAAGTGATCCCCAAATGATCCCTAACCGTGAGACTGATATTAGGCATTGGAAAGCGAATGCGTTTAGCGAATGTCCCATAAAAATTGCATCGATTTGAAAATCCTTGACGGATCTAATTTTCTTGGACTACTATCGGGCAGTCGGCTCCCGGCATGTACTAAATTTCCACCCTTTGCTGTCCTGCCTGGGAGAACAAAGGTTTTGAAGTCCGCATCGCGGCACCTGGCTCATGGTTGTTCTTGTGAGCTTTACACCAGCAACACCAGCACATAGCCATCCCCATGCCCCAAAAAGGCGTCGGCGATCGGCTTTTTTTTCAAACCACGTTCAAATTACTTGCAAATACTGAGTGTCTCGAAAACCGCCGACATATGCGGGATACGGGACGATTAGGAATACTGAACGTCTACTGAACGCATTATTCACCGGCGAAATCGCCTCATAACCGCCCCTCTGGGCAGCCCCCATCAGCAGGTGATTCGCATAAGCGTCCTCGACGCCAGGAACCGAGGCAACGCGAAATCCTGCATCAAAGATTTTCCCGAACGAGATAGAAGGCAAGAAGAGCGACGATGGGTACTTCACCCACATGTTTCGTGCTGTGCGATTGGCGCATGGGCGGGCATGCAAGTCTGCGACACCTGCGGGTGGGACATCCTACAAAAGGGGAATGAGCGTATCCCCAACAGCTGCCTGCGGGCGGCACACGCTCCGCGAGAACCGCGATATCAGATCAGGGCTTGCCTACGGGTAAGTGACTCTCACCCGCGAGGGCAGGGCGTTTTGCATAAATGGCAATAGAAGGTATGCGAAGCGAAACTAGTATTCTTAAGATGGGCCTTCACCCTGTTGCCAAGCGGTAAAGTTGCACAAACAATATCCATATCCGTACTTCGCGAGTGTGCATATGAATATTGTTTAGATTGCAATTGTGATTTCAACCCCGGAGGAATATATGAGCACGAATACTTTAAGCAGCGCACTAAACGCAATTCTCAAGGAACATGCGACTGTCCGGACGAATGGCAGGGTGGCGAGTGATCGAACGACGACCTCATACGGTGAGGTACTTCACCTTGCGTTTGAGACGTTGACTACCCTGGGGTATAGAATCCAAAAGCCTGAAAATCTCAGCGATGCACACGTGGCCGCACTTTGCCAGCATTGGTTTTCTAACGGTAAAAAGCCGTCGACCATTCGAGAATATCTCTCTAAATTGCGAATCTTCGCAGGTTGGATGGGGAAGAAAGGATTGGTTAAGTCTCTCCCTGCGTATTTGCCTCATGTGGATAAAAACCTGTTGAAGGTTAGCAAAATCACAGCTGATAGTAAAGGCTGGTCCGAAAAGGGCATTGATATTGCGGAAAAGATCCATGAAGCTGATGCGATCGATTTTCGCTTCGGTCTCATGCTTCGCATGATGCTGACTTTCGGCCTACGGCGAAAAGAGGTGGTACATAATCGGCCATGGAAAGCCGATCGCGGTGATAAACTTTCGATCTATCCTGGGGAGGCAAAAGGTGGGCGCCCGCGCGATATCTTATTTGATACACCAGAGCAGCGAATCGTTCTCGACTACGTGAAAAGTCATGTCAATAAGAATGAATCACTAGGATGGACGACGAATTCGCGCGGCGAGAAAGCCACCTTGCAATTTAATATCGGAAAATATAATCGTCTGATGGCTAAAATCGGAATCACCAAGCTTAAAGACGGTGCCACCGGCCACGGCCTCCGTGCGCAGTATGCGGAGAACTCCGCGTTGATCGCCGGGATGATCCCTGCGACGCTGGGTGGTACGAAAGGCCAGATGGACAAAGAATCGCTCGATGTCACGCGTGCGCAGATCAGCGAACAGCTCGGTCACTCGCGCATCGATGTCACGGCGTCTTACTATGGCTCCTTTGGGCGCAACGCAAAGCCGGACGAGGTCAACCGCTGCAAGACGAATATCGAGGGAGGATTGCGTGCGACCGCAACCATGCAACTGAAACCTGTTCCGCCTGAGCGCATGGTTGATTGCCTCCAAATGATCGGCGAGCTTGATGCGATTGATGTTGGTGCGACCCCCAAGCAGATCCACTTCCTTTGGCAGGCGCACAGCGCCAGGTTCGCAAGTGAGTGGGTATCTCCTCAGGCGGGTAACGCCGAGGCGATTGAAGTACAAGCGCTGAAATTGACTTCTGGCGGATCTCAAGCGGTGGCGTAACGCAAATCAAGCTTCACTATGCCCCTCGGAGAGGATTGGATACTTTCCGAGGGGGAAAAAGACGATATAGTGGTTGCCGAACAAACGACCGGTACATCACATGCAAGACCGTTCACTCGATTTGCCGAGATGATGGTCGAAACCAGCTTGATTTCCCAACACCTGGGCGTGGCCGCCTCGCGACTTGGAGGGGAGAGTGGGAAGTTGCGGCTTGGCTTGGACGATGCGGAGATCACTTCGTTGCTGCCGGCGCAAAGTAAGTGCTGGTCGCCTGGATTGTCCGCTGATCGGATCGCGGTGGCGCTGTCTCTACTCAGCGAGTGTGGGAAGTTGCTGCGACTGGCAGGCCCAGATGGCAACGTGACATACAGCCGGAGTTGATCTGATTCGCGAAAAAAAAGGGGCTCGAAGCCCCTTTTCTACTAGATGCCAGTTGCTCGTTCTTTGGCCGAATTCAGGAACGGAACGCGCGGACTTCGGCGTTCTGTTTAGTTCTTGCCCTTCCAGAAGCCGTCTTTGTTTGACTCGTCGAAGTACCAGTCGTCAATTTCTTTGGCCGAGTTCGAGTAATCGGGGCCGTTAGCGAAGATAATGCCGAAAAAGATGCACGCAAGGACGGGCAGAAAATGGGCGGTCAGGTGGAAAACTATTTGGATCAGGTTTTGCATAATGTCCTTTCAATTGGAAACGGTGGAATTTAATCAGGTATCTAGTTAAAAATTAGCCTAGAAAGGATATGATAATCCGACATAGTATTGGTGCAAGCCGCGAGCTGAGTAATCAAAATTCTCTGGCTAATTGCTTAGCGGGCGGCATTGGTCAGGGAGTGAGAATTCGTGAGTTTTGCAGATGAGCAAGCTGCTATCCTGAACGCGGTCGGCCGGGTTCGGCCAGGAGCAGCCTTTGAATCAACTGATTTTTAAATTTGCGAAAAAATAGCTCAATTGACGTAAGCGCATTAATATTTGCGATAGTGTTTACTATTGCAATGGGTGTGGTTGTAGCTATGTGGTATGACATCCGGCCCATCAATATTATGAAACTGGGATTTTTCGGCCCTGCTATGTTTTTTGGAATGTGCGCGCTTGTTTCCGGCATCCCGATTTATTGGGGTATACGGCTTTTTCGATTGTGGAAAATTCACAGAGCATAATGCGACTCAACTACAAATTAGCTTTTGAGGCGACAGAAAGCGCCCAATAGCTGACCGTCGCTTTTTCTCTGGATTAATTTTAGGGATACGAAATGCATAGCGAAGATACTGAAGGAAATTATCGTCACTATCTGGCACTATTGGTTGATAGTGATAAGTCGCAGATGGAAACTGACGAACGGAAGCTGTTTATGATTGACTGCCGCGTGACCGCCGAGCGAGCCTTTCCTAAAGGTGCGGCGGCTGCGAGGAAAAAAGATATGGCTTCAGGGGGAATCCTCGGGGCTCTCGCTACAGCGCTATCAATATCGCCACATTTTGGCTAAGGCAGTAATCGGCCAAAAAGCAAACAGTTTCTGTATTTAATATCATAACTGCATGGAAGCCATGTTTAATTTAAAATCGATTCCGAAAATATCACGGTCAGAATTATTGTTATTTTTGTTCTTGAGCGTAAGCGTGGTAGGTTGTATAGCTGCAAAACGCGTTTATCGTGGAGATTGGTTATTTATTTCTTTATTTTTCAATGCCATATATTTAATTTATTTGGCACGTTCCTCTATACTGAAAGAACGTTATTTAAAAATAATCTGCTCTTTTGCGGTAGTCATGATTTCAATAAATACCATTGATGAAATTTTTGGCGGACAATTAAAAAATCTTGTGCAGAATTCGTTAAAGTGAAAAGCTAACAGTAGTGCAAAATTTTTGTACAGACTGATTTTCGGATACATGCCTCCTTTGACTTCTTGCGGCCAAAAACGGCCGTTGCTAGCGGTTGCTTTCTTGATATGCTCACGGTGGTACAATTGATACTTTTAGCTTTTAAGAACACTTTGCGAAAGTTTTACTGGGCTATAGTAGCGATTGTCGTTACCCAGGTTTCCATTCGTTTATGGAAAAATGGAAACTTGAGCTATTCCGACTTAGCAGCTATGGTACTCATTTCTAGCTCTGCGTCCATATTTTTTATGTCAATAATAGCTGTACCAGCTGAGTACAACAGATTGAAGAGACTTAAAGTCGGACTCAATGTATCCGACAGTTGAAATCCAGAAATCATTTGCTGCGTTCGACCAGCAGCAGCCACTTCAACGAGTGAAAGTAAAATATGAAAACTCCACCAGACGATTTGCCGGTCTATCGAGTATTAACTGGACCCGATGATGCAAAGTTTTGCCGTCGCGTCAGCGAGGCACTTGCGAAAGGATATGTGCTTTATGGCTCCCCATCGGTGACGTTTAATGGGGAAAGCGTCATCGTGGCCCAAGCAGTTGTGTGGCCCGCAATTGACGCTTAGTCGTCTTCATCCGGCCAAAACCGGACTTACGTCAAAGTGCATTCCTTCCGATTATTCGAGAAGAGTAGAATGAATATGTATAAATTGAAAACTATTTTTCAATCACTGGTGTTGGCTTTAATTCTTACGTTCGATTTTACGTGCCCTGTTTTCTCACAAATTTTGATGTCTTCCGAAACAGAGTCAGAATTGAGTAACAAAATTAAACCTCCTCAAGGTGTAATTAAACTGGTCATTCAAAGCGAACCAGATGATGCAAATATACTTAAAGAATGCATGCTAAACGATGGGCAAGGAAAGATATCTATGGTTGAATTTTTTTCTGCCCAGGCAATCCGGCTTAAAAATGATGGTTTGCAGGACTACTTTGTCCGCCCAGCCCTCGAACCCTACTGTAGCGCATTCTATGGGGCGCATTTATTTAGATACTGGTTCGTTGTGAGCTATCGAAAAGAAGGTAAAATTGCCTATCGAGTCATTTTTAAGAGCGGCGGTGATAAAGTGCGTGTTTTGGAGCATGTCACCAATGGATACCATGACTTGGAGTTGGTTGGGCGCAATGCCGTTAAAGCCGAGACCTCTACGTGGCGCTTTGATGGAAAAAAATACGTTGTATCTGGTTGTTTCATTCGTGATGTCAATCCAGAAGATGCACGTACTTCTCCGTGCTAGTGCGGGTGTTACTGTATTCATAGTTTTGGTTAGCTAGGCAGCTGGCGGCCACAAGCAGTCACTAACCTTATTGAGTCTTCATGGGAGATTAAACGTAATGGATTACCTAATCAATAGCAGTGGTAAACATATCGCTAATTTCGTCAATGACCAACTGCATTCTCCTACGGGGCAAAACATCGACGATTATTTTTAAAACGAAAATATTTTTATCGATATGCACGGTGGGTATCTCGGCGAGGTCGTTGCCGAAAATAGATTAATGCGAAGGTCAAATTCACCATATCAATCGATAGATTTTGGTTCATATGGTAACTACTTGCCTCCATGCGGTCACATCTTACTCTTCGAGTCCGAAGCACTCTAGCAGCAAATCGATAACGCTGCGCAATTTTGCCGTCGGCCGGCTATCCTGCGCGTAAATCAGATACATTGGCGTTGGCTTATACGACCAAGCTGGCAACACCGGCACCAAACGGCCTGCTGCGATATCGTCAGCCAGCAGCACTTCAGGCTGTAGCAGGATACCGGCTCCATGCAGGGCGGCATTGCGCAACGCACTGCCTTGGTTTGAGCTGAATCGGCCGCTTACTGACACGATGCAAAACTCACCGTTGGGCCCGAGCAAGTGCCAGCGGTCATGATGGCGCCAGTAAGACAAGCCGAGGCAACTGTGCGCATTCAACTGCTCCGGGTGTTCCGGCTGTCCATGCTGGGCCAGATAGCGTGGCGCGGCTGCCAGCACCCTGCGATAGGGACGTAACGGCCGCGCGACCAGCCCGGCCACGTCAATGTCGCCGATGTGGATACCTAGTTCATAACCTTCTTTGACAAGGTCTGGTGCACGATTGTCCAGTGTGAGTTCCACGTCGACTTCAGGATGGTGCGCCAGGTAGTCGGCCAACACAGGGGCAAGGCTCTGGCTGCCGAAGCTGACGGGAGCCACCAGCCTAACCAATCCGCGTGGGCTGGCCTGCAACTCGGAAGCACTGGCCTCGGCGAGCTCTACTTCAGCGAGCACGCGCTTGCAACGCTCGAAATAGAGCCTTCCCACTTCGGTCAGATGTTGTCGGCGCGTGGTGCGGTGTAACAAACGTGCGCCGAGCCGTTGTTCGATGGTACGGACGTGTTTGGCAACCATGGTGGAGGATACGTCGCAGGCTGCGGCTGCGGTCGTGAAGTTGCCGTACTCCACCACGCGAACAAACATCGCCATGCCGGCCAACTTGTCCATGATTAAGAACCTAATGGTTTGAGATGATTCAAATTATCGCATATTTATTTCTGATTCAAATTGCCCAATACTGAAGGCGTTGACACCTATACCGGGTGCCACTTACCAAGGAACTGTCATGCCCATATTGCGTTTGGAAATGCATCCCGGTCGCACGCCGGAACAAAAGCGCGCCTTCGTACGCGAAGTAACCCGCGTCGCCGTCGAAACACTGGCCTGTCCACCGGAGAGCGTGGACGTGGTGATAACTGAAGTGTTGCGTGAAAATTGGGCAAAGGCCGGCGCGCTGCTCGCGGATAAATAAGTCGAAACCAGGGCCTCAGCCCACGCCGTGCGAACACGGCGGTTGAGGCCCTTTTAGAGGCATAACCTCACGCGTATGTGGGAAAGCGAGTAGACACGCGGCCGCCGTGGGTGATGTCTTGTACGCGCAGCTGTACGAGGTCGCGGCCCCGTAACTTGCTATCGATAGCCAGATTAAAGAGCTCCAGGTCCTGGACGCGTTCGTAGATTTCAAGGCGGACCCGAATCGCCCAGATTTCGCTGATACGAAGCGGCGCTTTTTGGCCGACCAACTTCCCCTTGTTCCATGGAACGCGGGGGGAGGAATCGTCTGCATGCGTATTCATGATGAACCTCCGTGAAGGACACTCGACTATGCACCAATGTAGGCTCGCCTGTTACCGGGCCGTCACCAATGCTGACCCGTCGACGATGAGCTGTCAGCGTGAGAATGTGTGCATTTTCCTTTTCGGCAAGATGGTATCCTTTGTATCACTAGCCGCATGCGGCCAACAGCTGACTTGGGCACCTCAAATAACTAAACTGACAACCACTCCATCAACATGGCGATAACATGAAATCTCTGCTGCTGGTTGGATTGGGCGGGGCCATAGGCTCCATCGTGCGCTTCAAAATTGGCGGTTGGGTCACGCACCAATTCGTGCAGCAGAACTTTCCGCTGGGGACGTTTGTGGTCAACGTCTCAGGTTGCCTGGTTGTTGGCCTATTGGCGGGACTGGCGGTCAAGGAAGACATCTTCTCTAGCGACGTTCGGATATTTTTATTCACTGGCATCATGGGAGGATTTACGACTTTTTCCGCATTCGGACTGGAAACATTTAATCTTCTGCGGTGCGACTTGATTGCTGTCGCGGGAGCGTATGTTTCATCAAGCGTTGTTTGTGGACTGTTTGCATTATGGGTTGGATTCAGTATCGTCTATCATTTATGTAAATGACAGTTGAGGTCCGGCTGGTATCGGCCAATAGCAGTCGCGGGAATAGGCGCGGTTGGTTCTGGAACATTGTTTTATGCGCGATAATTGTAAGTAAAATTCCCCTTTTCTCCCTCTTAGTGTGCCAAGGAAAGCAACCATGCTGGACGAACTACAACCTGACTTACGTGAACTAATTGACCTAGTTCGCGCGACGGAGAACTACGACACTACGATGTCCATCGCAGCTTTGGCCGGAAATCCAATTCAACCCGCAGACGACGCGATTGCGGAGCGTCAGCGCAAAGGTCAGCGCATCCAGCAACTCCGAGGAAAATGGAATATCTAACTAGGATTCGTCGGCCGGAGTCGGCCACAACCGGACGTTGGTTTTTAAAACTTTACTTTTTATTGGTGATTAACTTGAACGAAAATTTTCGGAAAAATTGGCGATTTTGGTTACCATGCCTGGCCTTGGCGTGCGTTACATTTCAGCCGTTACTTGCTATCTCTGGTGTCTACTTTCCTCTGAACCCGAGAGCTATTTGGGCGGAGGCGGTTATTAAGGGCTGCATTGTTGGTGGTCTGTACGAAATGTACTCATTTATCGGTGGTCTATTGTTACGGATTTTTTCGTTCGGAAAATAAATCGAATGTAAAAATGGCAGTAGACGCGAACGGTGAAAAACAAGGCCGCATGCGGCCAAAAGCTGCCGTTCCGACTTGTGTTTTCGAACTCCTGACTCCATCGAAATTTAAGGAAGTAATGCTGAAAATTGTCTTACTCCCCGGTATGGATGGAACTGGCTCTTTATTCGCGCCATTTATTTCAGCGCTGGGAAACGACTTCAATTTCGTTACCGTGAGCTACCCGCCGACGGAGGGCTTGGGATACACGGAACTCGAAGAGGTTGCTCGTCAATCGTTGCCAGAAAATGAGAAATTCATCATTCTTGGGGAATCCTTTTCTGGGCCAATTGCCGTCTCTTTAGCATCCAAGAATCCCAAGGGACTGGTCGGTATGGTCCTATGTAGCACATTCATTCGAAATCCTAGGCCAAAACTTGAGCCTCTCAGCGTCCTATCGGATTTCTTGCCGGTCAAATTGGCTCCTGCCTTTATTTACAACTATTTCCTACTTGGACCGGCAGCTACGCCCTCTCTTGAGGCATCTATCAGAGCCGCCATCAGCCAAGTCTCCAGCACGGCTTTTAGAGCAAGGCTCCGCGCCGTTCTAAGCGTGGATGTGTCCATCCAAATGAAATCGATTCAGGTGCCGGTGCTATACCTCCGTGCCTTGCAAGACCGGTTAGTTCCTCCAGCCTCCAGCTCTTATGTATCCAGTGTCCACTCAGAGACCCTAGTCATAACAGTCGATGCGCCACACTTCCTCCTCCAAGTTGCCTCAAAGGAAGCGGCAGGCATCGTAAAGAAATTTGCGTATGAGACGTGTAGCGCTCGATTTTCATAAACTTATACATGTTAAAGTCATATGATTCTGCAATCGGCCAAAAGCTGCCGTTCCGAGTCGTGTTTTCGAACTCCTGACGCCATCGAAATTTAAGGAAGTAATGCTGACAATTGTCCTACTCCCCGGTATGGATGGAACTGGCTCTCTATTCGCGCCATTTATTTCAGCGCTGGGAAACGACTTCAATTTCGTTACCGTGAGCTACCCGCCGACGGAGGGCTTGGGATACACGGAACTCGAAGATGTTGCTCGTCAATCGTTGCCAGAAAATGAGAAATTCATCATTCTTGGGGAATCCTTTTCTGGGCCAATTGCCGTCTCTTTAGCATCAAAGAATCCCAGGGGGCTGGTCGGTATGGTCCTATGTAGCACATTCATTCGAAATCCTAGGCCAAAACTTGAGCCTCTCAGCGTCCTATCGCATTTCTTGCCGGTCAAATTGGCTCCTGCCTTTATTTACAACTATTTCCTACTTGGACCGGCAGCTACGCCCTCTCTTGAGGCATCTATCAGAGCCGCCATCAGCCAAATCTCCAGCACGGCTTTTAGAGCAAGGCTCCGCGCCGTTCTAAGCGTGGATGTGTCCATCCAAATGAAATCGGTTCAGGTGCCGGTGCTATACATCCGTGCCTTGCAAGACCGGTTAGTTCCTCCAGCCTCTAGCTCTTATGTATCCAGTGTCCACTCAGAGACTCAAGTCATAACAGTCGATGCGCCACACTTCCTGCTCCAAGTTGCCTCAAAGGAAGCGGCAGGCATCGTAAAGAAATTTGCGTATGAGACGTGTAGCGCTCGATTTTCATAAACTTCTACATGTTAAAGTCATATGATTCTGCAATCGGCCAGATGCCGTCGTTCGATTTTAGTAAGCGGAAATAGGTCGGGGCAGGAGCGACAGGAGAAGAAATTTGACCATTCAGAGACAAATTGATGAATAGACTAATTATTTTGATGTTTTTATTAATCTGCTCGACCGAGGTCCCTGTGTCATCGCAAGAAATAACAGGACCGGCAACGATTCAACGGGCTATGAATTTTGAATCGGCGGTTAGAGACCAGTCAACCTCGCCGCGTTACGTTTCAATTAATTTTACCGATGAAAATACCGAGCTAACACAACATACTTGTGTGTTTGGATGGGACTTAGTAATTGCAATTAGTCGAGAATTCGGTGTTGGAAATTCCCAGGCAATCGACATTGCATTGAAATCTCACGACTACAGCTTCCATTTTTCTAAAAAGAATGCGCTTGATGCGTTGCCAATCCAATTTTCTCAGGAAGATTTCTTGAGTGTTCGTGAACGGTTAGCTTCGTTATCAGATGAAATGCTTCGCGCAGGCTTAATGAATTGGTTGAACAATGAGTACCGTGAGCCGAGGTTCCGTGCTGCCGCTGCTTGCGTATTAGTTGAACGCGGCCTGCCGGTTGCGGTATCCGACCGAAGTCGCTCTCTATACATCCCCAAAAATACCTCAGACCAAAATAAGATAAACTTACTATATGATATCGATAAATATTAGGTTTTGGAAAGTCAACCGATAATTCTTTCGCCTTGCCACATTGCAATAGAGGGCAGCGTTCGGCCAGGAGCTGCCGCTCAATGGGTATTGCGGTTCAACATTTGTATTTCCTGAGAAATCCCATGCGCCTGCTTAATCGGACTAAGACATATATTCTTGTTTTTCTGAGCTGTGTACTCGCCTCCTTATCCGTACAGGCCGCCGAACCTGCGAATGCCTCCCCAAGATTCCGAATGTGCCAGCCTTGTACTATGCCCATTCTTCCGTTCGCATTCCCTCGTCAGGGTTTGGTGCTCGCATATGGCTCTATACTCGATGGCGGCTCTCTCTGGTACCTAATTGACCTAGAGCGCGCAGAGGCGACGCGTATTCGTGTCAACGCGCACCGCGTCACGGGTAAACAAAGCGTAGTCGAACGGGTAAGCCGCCCCTTGCTAACAAGCGAGGTATCTGAGCTGACGCAACTTGCCAATCGTGTTTGGTCCAAGAGAGATGGGTTACCGTCAAAAATGGCGACCGACGTGGTCTGGGATTTATGGCTCTTGGACGGAGATGAAGTGCGGCACGAATCTGCGGCTGGAATTCCGGAGGGAATTACAGAAGAAGTTGCGCAATTCTTGTTTGGATTGATAGGGCAAGAGGTATCGGTGCGCTCCGGTGCAACGCCGTAGGACCACCAACAGAGGTACGAACCGATTGCGTCGGTCCAGGGTTTCCGGTTGCATCAAAGCTGTTTTTAATGAAAAAAGCGCGGTAGTCTTGCTCAGGTTACAAAGTGTGTATTTTTCAATTTGGCAAGATGTTATCCTGAAGGCCGCAGGAAGGGGCAAGCGTAGCCGTTAAGTCGATTCTGATTTTTTATCAAATGACCTGTGACAGTTCCGCAGTCGGCCACTAGCGGACACTGTGCATAAAACCATTGTTGAATGTCATAAGTTTGGATATATCAGAAATGGAAAAATATTATTAGTAATTTATTTCTTTTTTAAAATAATGGTAATCAATATTTTATGATTAAAAAATATGCATGCTTGATTTTATTTTTTCTGATTTGGAATTCACCCGCCCTTGCGGTCATTAATTGTCAATCACCTGTTGAACGGCTAAAAGAAATGGTTGATACAGACCAGCAGATACGGGAGGAATGGGAGTCGCAATCCCGAAGCCAAACCTCATCTATTTCTATTAAGGAAGATTTGCAAAAACGCTGGCAAGCGATTGATGCTTCTAATTTAGCGGAACTTAAGACAATTATTTCCACTTGCGGTTGGCCAACTAGCAAGAAAGGAAGCCACAGTGCGTGGTTGCTAGCCCAACACGCAGACAGCGATATAGTTTTCCAGCGTCATGCAAGGGACTTGCTCGAGGTTGGATTGAAGAACGGCACATCCTCAGCGCAAGACCTGGCGTACTTGTCTGACCGCATCGCGACAGCGGAGGGACGGCCACAAGAATACGGAACGCAATTCATCTTGAGCGACCGATGTCACTTGGAAGCACGGCCTGTCGATAGTCCCGAATTAGTAGACCGGCGCCGTCTTTCTGTTGGCCTACAGAGCTTGGCCGAATACTTGGAGGAAGGTCGCAAACGATTTATTCCTGCGGACTGTAATAGCGCTGGAAGCTAGCGGCCACAAGTGATGCACCATGTACTGGAAAAAGGGAACTGCATGAAAGCTCAATTGATTCTTCTTGTTTTTGCTTCATATAGCTACTCGGCGTTCGCCACTCCTGATGCCGCCCCTGCGCCGAGTGACCGAATAGAGGTAATCGGTGCAATACCTGACAGTATTAATGCTATTGTGGTTGAGGTGTGGCGTACTACAACCGATTCGATTTTTTGTCAGCATCTCGTTGGAGAGGCAGGCTTTGTAGCCGACGGCTTCCTCAAGCGACCAAATCCAATATCGATTTCAAATGGTAAACGCTCTTGGTTTATATGGCGAGACGAATTCAGCCCGGGAAGATGCGGCTGGGAGCTGCAAGAAATCGAGGTGTATATGGATTCCAAAGCTTCTGGTCAGACTCCGGAGCGTGTTGAGAACATTTCAACGCGTATCGCGGTCTTGAATAGGACTGTCGACAGTCCAAATAGTTGGAGCATTAATGATGATAGCGAAAAACCGACCTATCACCATTGTAATTTCGGTCTATTGCGCAATTTGCCAAAAGGAGTTTCGAGAAATCCATGCATTTTTTTTGATGAAAAAGCTCGAGGGACAGATTTTGGAAAGTACGAACACATTCTTCGACCCAACCAGCATCTGGTCCAGTTTGTTATAACTGAATTGGAGAATAAAAATCCATAACCATTTTTCTGCGCTACCACTGTTCATACAGAATATCCGTGAAAAATTGGCGATGATTCATCGGAGACTATGCTTAGCATTTTCCCCGTGTGCGAGAAGTCTTCTAGCGGCCAAAGGCGGCCGCTGCGCGAAAGATGTGAAAATGCAAATTCCTAAGTTCTATTTCTGCTTTCTGAGCCTAGTATTTTTTCATGGCAGTGCAAATGCGCTTTGCTTGGATGGCCGTACTCTTTC
>Ga0209847_1000348_pt1 | contig 19463 bp, 19 predicted proteins | sample OrgsoiDNA_201060_FD_185808 | JGI IMG/M metagenome (GOLD analysis project Ga0209847, IMG submission 185808) | Permafrost soil microbial communities from the Arctic, to analyse light accelerated degradation of dissolved organic matter (DOM) -... | ecosystem: Environmental > Terrestrial > Soil >... | reverse complement strand
GGCCAGGCAGGCGAAGGGAATCAGTTTGCTCATAGCTTCAAAAAAAGAGACAGGCCGCGCTCGCGCTGCGGCGCGCCGCGGGGGATGCGGGCGCGTCTGCATTCTATCCGCGCACATGGCGACGGCGCCGCGAGGGCGCCGTTTTTTACTTTACGATACACAAACGGCAACGCCGCCGCGCCATCGGGATGGCGCATGTTTACACGCTGGCGGGCTTACATGCCCGGTATCGTGACGCTGCCGCCGTTGCCGCCCGGCGTGCCGCCGGCGCCACCGGCACCGCCGCCGCGGTGATGGCCGCCGGTCTTGGCCGGCGCGTCATCCTTGTCGTGCGCCGACGGACGACTGCCGTTGTCGGGCACGCGCATCATCTGCTCGCTCAGGAAGGTGACCACCTGCTGGCGCTGCGGCTCGCTCAGGGCGTCGTTGACGGTCAGCCACCATTCGCGCATCTGTTTTTCCTCGGCGGCCGTGGTGGCCGTCTCGGCGTCGACCACGCCGACCAGGTCGCGCAGCTCGACCTGCTTGCCGTTCAGGGCGTTGGCCACCGCCTCCTGCATCTTCTGGCGGCGCGACAGCCGGTCGCGCATCACCTGCCGGCTGCGGCTCTCGGTTTGCTGCCACAGCGTCTGCTGGTTGGCGTTCAGGTTCAGTTCTTTCTTAAAGTCCGGCGCCATCGGCAACAGGTCTTCCAGATGCATATCCATGATGGGCAAGGCCAGCGCGGGGACCGCGGCGGCGCTCAAGACCAGGGCCGCGCCGAGCTGGCGGACGCGGGTGGAGAACAGGGAAACAGGCATAGACGCTCCATAGACAAAAAAAAGCCTGCGCGTTGGCGCAGGCGAAAAACCACTTCAGGGTAGAGAGAAATACAGCTTCACTATAGGACGCGACTCCAGCCCTCCCCCGAAATCTTACAATTACTTACCGCCGTTAACCCATAGGATACACCGCATACAATGCCGCAATGAGCACCCCGGATCGCTGTGGTAAAACAGTCGTCCGTGCAATGCGCTTACAACGCTTGCCTGGAATCAGTTTATACTGAATTACAGCACGTTCCGCCACCGTTCCAGCGGTCCGCAACGGCTATTGGCTGACTAGCATCGACAGGTGAAACATGGGCAAGAAACTCAAGAGTACCGGGCTGATCAGCCTGGGTGTGGTCGCCGGCATCGCCGTTTCCCTGCAATTTTCCGCCATGGCGCAAAAGCCGGCCGAGCCGACCTTGCCGCTGGAGCAGCTGCGCCAGCTGGCCGACGTCTACGGCCTGATCAAGACGGACTACGTCGAACCGGTCGACGACAAGAAGCTGCTGACCGAAGCCATCTCCGGCATGGTCGCCTCGCTAGACCCGCACTCGGCCTACCTCGATAAAAAAGCCTACGCCGAACTGCGCGAAGGCTCGCAGGGCAAGTTCGTCGGCCTGGGCATCGAGATCGGCCAGAGCGAGGACGGCTATATCAAGATCGTCGCGCCGATCGAGGATTCGCCGGCCGACCGCGCCGGCATCAAGGCCGGCGACCTGATCACGCGGCTCGACAACGTGCCCGTCAAGGGCATGAGCCTGGACGACTCGGTCAAGCGCATGCGCGGCGAGCCGCACAGCAAGGTCAGCATCACCGTGCTGCGCAAGGGCGAGCCGCAGCCGCTGGTGTTCAACATCGAGCGCGAGGAAATCCACCAGAAGAGCGTCAAGGGCAAGATCGTCGAGCCCGGCTATGCATGGCTGCGCGTGGCGCAATTCCAGGAGCCGACCGTCGACGACCTGGCCGCCAAGATCGTCGAGCTGTACCAGCAGGACCCCAACATCAAGGGCCTGATCCTCGACCTGCGCAACGATCCGGGCGGCGTGCTGCAAGGCGCCATCGGCGTCGCGGCGGCCTTCCTGCCGAAGGACGCGGCCGTCGTCTCGACCAACGGCCAGCTGCCCGATTCCAAGGTGACGTATTACGGCCGGGCGCAGGATTACGTGCTGCGCGGCGACGCCGATGCGCTGGCCAAGCTGCCGGAGGCGGTCAAGTCGGTGCCGATGGTGGTGCTGGTCAACACCGGCTCGGCGTCGGCGTCGGAGATCGTCGCCGGCGCGCTGCAGGATTACAAGCGCGCCGCAATCATCGGCACGCAAACCTTCGGCAAGGGTTCGGTGCAGACCATACGCCAGCTGACGGCCGACACCGCCGTCAAGCTGACCACGGCGCGCTATTACACGCCGAACGGCCGCTCCATCCAGGCCAAGGGCGTGACGCCGGACCTGCTGGTCGACGAGTATGCCGACAGCGACGGCTTGAACGCGCTGCGCACGCGCGAGGCCGACCTCGACAAGCACCTCAGCAACGACCGCTCGCAGGAAGGCGCCAAGAGCAACCGCGACGAGCTGGAAGACCAGCTGCGCGTGGTGGCGATGGAAAAGAACCGCAAGCCGCTGGAATACGGCAGCGGCGACGACTTCCAGCTGGCGCAGGCGCTGAACCATCTGAAAGGCTTGCCGGTGCAGGTCGCCAAGGCCGAGCCGACGCTGGTGCAGGCCGACGCTGTCGCGCCGGCCGCCGCCGCGCCCGACCAAAAAGTCGCGGCCAAAAAGTAAGCCGGCCGACGATGCCGACGACGGCGCCCTCGTGGCGCCGTTTTTTATCCCGCGCCGCCCGCCGCGCGTTACGTTTACGCCAACGCAGCAAGAGAAAACCCGCTCCCCGCGCCAGCATTGTGTAGAATTTGCCCACTAGCGGCACACGCCCTTACTTCATTTGAAAGCTTAACCATGAAACAAGCCGTCATCAGCGGAACCGGCCTCTACACGCCATCGCAATCGATTTCGAACGAAGAACTGGTTGCCTGTTTCAACGCTTACGCCGAGCAGTTCAACACCGAGCACGCCGCCGCCATCGCCGACGGCAGCGTCGCCGCGATCGAGATGTCGAGCGTGGCCTTCATCGAAAAAGCCTCCGGCATCAAGTCGCGCTACGTGATGGAAAAGGCCGGCATCCTCGACCCGGCGCGCATGGTCTCGCGCATCCCCGAGCGGGCCGACGAGGAGTTGTCGCTACAGGCCGAAATCTGCGTGGCCGCCGCCCACCAGGCGCTGGACCGCGCCGGCCGCACGCCGGCCGACATCGACATGGTGCTGGTCGCCTGCTCCAACATGCAGCGCGGCTACCCGGCGATGGCGGTCGAGGTGCAGGGCGCGCTCGGCATCGACGGCTACGGCTTCGACATGAACGTGGCCTGCTCGTCGGCCACCTTCGGCATCCAGCAGGCGGTGGCGGCCGTGCAGAGCGGCCAGGCGCGCGCGGTGCTGGTGCTGAACCCGGAAATCACCAGCGGCCACCTGAACTGGCGCGACCGCGACAGCCACTTCATCTTCGGCGACGCCTGCACGGCGATGGTCATCGAGGCGGCCGACACGGCCAAGGGCGCGCACCGCTGGGAGATCGTCGAGACCAAATTGAAGACCAGCTTCTCCAACAACATCCGCAACAACTTCGGCTTCCTGAACCGCTTCGACGAAGCCGGCGTCGGCCAGCCAGACAAGCTGTTCCGCCAGCAGGGCAGAAAAGTATTCAAGGACGTCTGCCCGATGGCCGCCGATATGATCAAGACCACCATCGCCGGCGCCGGCCTGGAAGTGCCGCAGGTGAGCCGCTACTGGCTGCACCAGGCCAACCTGAACATGAATCTGCTGATCAGCCGCATGGTGCTGGGCCGCGACGCCGAGCCGGGCGAGGCGCCGGTGATCCTCGACACCTACGCCAACACCTCGTCGGCCGGCTCGGTGATCGCCTTCCACAAATACTCGGACGATATGGCGCCGGGCCAGCTGGGCGTCATCTGCTCCTTCGGCGCCGGCTACTCGATCGGCTGCGTGGTGGTGCGCAAGATCTAGCAGTAGCCGGCTATGTAACAGATCGTCATCGGTCGGCAAAAACACGCTCAAGGTATGCAAGAATACGTGCTGGCCAATCTGCACCGGGCCACCACGCAATCATACCGGGCGCACCGAATATTTGATGACGCAGATTATTTCGCAAAAAGCTGCCGGCCGCCGGACCGCGCTCGCCAGCGTGTTGGCCATGCTATTCATCTTGCCGCTGGCGCCGGCGAGGTCCGCCGAACCGGCGGCCGACAACCTGGTCCCGATGCTGGTCGCCGACCAGACCGACGCCAACGGCAACCCGCTGCCGACCACGCCCACCACGGCCGGCATCATCAACCTGCTGGCCACCGAATCGGGGCTCAACCTGGTGATCCACGCCTATCCATGGCGCCGCGCCCAGATGCGCGCGAAGAAGGGCGAGGGCTTCCTGTACGGTGCGGCGGCGACGCCGGAGCGCCTGGGCATCTTCAACTTCAGCAAGCCGGTGTATTTCACCAATCAATGGCTGGTCACGTCGGCGCGCACGCCGCTCAATTTCCAGCGCTGGGAAGACTTGCGCGGCAAAGTGATCTCGATCGGCAGCGGCGAACGCTTCGGCGCGGAATTCGAGGAACACCGCGGCAAGCTGTTCACCGTCGAGGAAAACGCCGCGACGGTCTCCAGCCGCATGAAGATGCTGAACATGGGGCGCGTCGACGCGATGGTGATCGACAGCTATCGGAGCGCGCCGCAACTGGAGGCCAAGCTCAATTGCATGTACGGCGACATCGGCAAATGGAGCGTCGCCGAAAAACCGGTCGACACGGAACCGGTGCTGATCGCGGTCGCGAAAGCGTCCCAGTTCAACAACGAGCTGTCGCTGCTCAATGACGCCATCGAGCGGCTGGGCAAATCGCGTGACATCCAGAAGCTGCTGGAGAAAAAATCAGCCAGCCCCGACTGCTGATTTACAGACCGGCCGCCAGTTCGGCGCCTTCCTTGATGGCGCGCTTGGCGTCCAGCTCCGCGGCCAGCGCGGCGCCGCCGATCTTGTGGAAGCGCGGGCCGCTGCGGGCCTGGGCCTGTTCCTCGGTCGGCATCAACTCGGTCAGGCTGTCCTGGCCGGCGCAGATGACGACGTTGTCGACCGCCAGCAAGCGCTGCTCGCCGCCGACCGTGATGTGCAAGCCATCGTCGTCGATCTTGTCGTACTGGACGCCGCCTATCATCACCACGCCGTTGCGCGCCAGCGTGGCGCGGTGCACCCAGCCGGACGTCTTGCCCAGACCCGCGCCCAGCTTGGAGGTCTTGCGCTGCAACAGGTACAGCTGGCGCACCGGCTCCTCCACCACCGCCGGCACCAGGCCGCCGCCGCTGCGCGCCTGCAGATCGACGCCCCACTCCTTGGTCCAGGTCTCCAGCGCCAGCGGCAGCGCGTGGCGCGCATCGTGCAGCAGGAATTCGCCGACGTCGAAGCCGATGCCGCCGGCGCCGATGATGGCGACGCGCTTGCCGACCGGCGCCTTGTTTTGCAGCACGTCGATATACGACAGCACTTTCGGATGAGCTATGCCGGCGATAGCCGGAAGGCGCACCTTGATGCCGGTGGCGATGATCACGTCGTCGTAGCCGCCGGCCAGCAGCTGCTCGCGCGTGACGCGCACGCCCAGTTGCAGCTTCACGCCGACCGTCTCGATCTTGCGGCGGAAGTAGCGTATCGTCTCGGCGAATTCCTCCTTGCCGGGAATCTGCATGGCGATCTTGAACTGGCCGCCGACGCTGTCGCTGGCATCGAACAAGGTGACGTCGTGCCCGCATTCGGCGGCGACGGTGGCGGCCGACAGCCCGGCCGGCCCGGCGCCGACCACCGCCACGCGGCGCGGCTTGGCGCTGATGGCGTAGACCAGTTCCGTCTCGTGGCAGGCGCGCGGATTGACCAGGCAACTGGCGCGCTGGTTGGAGAACGTGTGGTCCAGGCAGGCCTGGTTGCAGCCGATGCAGGTGTTGATTTCGTCGGCGCGGCCTTCGGCGGCCTTGACGACGAAGTGCGAGTCGGCCAGGAAGGGCCGTGCCATCGACACCATGTCGGCATCGCCGCGCTGCAAAATCTCCTCGGCCTCGTGCGGCATGTTGATGCGGTTCGACGCGACGACGGGTATCGTCACCTCGCGCCGCAGCCGGCCGGCCACGCTGGCGAAGGCGCCGCGCGGCACCGACGTGACGATGGTCGGCACGCGCGCCTCGTGCCAGCCGTAGCCGGTGTTGATGATGGTGACGCCGGCCTGCTGCAGCGCCTTGGCGACCGTGACCACGTCGTCCCAGGTGTTGCCGCCATCAACCAGGTCGAGCAGCGAGTGGCGGTACATGATGATGAAGTCGGGACCGACGGCGGCACGGATGCGTTTGACGATTTCGATCGGCAAGCGCATGCGGTTCTCGATGCTGCCGCCCCAGCGGTCCTGGCGCAGGTTGGTGCGCGCGCACAGGAACTGGTTGAGCAGATAGCCTTCGCTGCCCATCACTTCGACGCCGTCGTAGCCGGCGTCGCGCGCCAGCCTGGCGCAGCGTGCGTAGTCGGCGATGGTCCGCTCGATGCCGGCCTCGCTCAGCGCGCGCGGCTTGAACGGCGAGATCGGCGATTTCTTTTCCGACGCCGAGACGACGAAGGGTTGATAGCCGTAGCGGCCCGCGTGCAGGATCTGCATCAGGATCTTGCCGCCCTCCTCGTGCACGGCGCTGGTGACGCGCCGGTGGTTGTAAACGTCGCCCTTGAAATTGAGCGTCCCGCCGAACGGCAGCAGCCACCCGGAGCGGTTGGGCGAAATGCCGCCGGTGACGATCAGACCCACGCCGCCGCGCGCGCGCTCGCGATAGAACGCGGCCAGCTTGCCGTAGTTGTAGAAGCGGTCTTCGAGGCCGGTGTGCATGGAGCCCATGATGACGCGGTTACGCAGCGTCGTGAAGCCGAGGTTGAGGGGCGCCAGCAAATGCGGATAGGTCTGAGTGCTCATTATGATTATTTTGGTGGACGTGACAATGTCCCGCATTACAACCTAAATCTCTAGACCTGGGGTTCTAAAGACAGCGCGGAAAAGCGCGCTCGCTCTTGTCACCGTGCCGTCATTTTTGTAACCATGACGCAGCACTCTTGTGTTCCGCCCCCCTTTCCCTTACGCTGGAAAGATGAAGCGAATTTTTCTGTCCCTGTTGATCTGCACCTGCGCCAGCAACCTCGCGCGGGCGCAAGCGCCCAAGCTGGAATTGCCCAAGCTGGAGGTGTCGGTCAACCGGATCGAGGTCGATGCGCTGCATATGTACGAAGTCGATTCGGTCGGCACCGTCAACGCCTCGCCGGCGACGGTGTGGCGCATCCTGACCGACTATGAGCACATGAATGAATTCGTGCCAGACCTGAATTCCTGCCGCGTGTTGTCGCGCAATGGCAATGAAGTCATTATTGAGCAATTGGGTACGGCGCGCTTTTTGTTCATGTCCAAATCCATCCACCTGATCGTCCGCGCCACCGAGCAGCCGATGACGTCGATCGATATCGCGCTGGTGTCGGGCGACATGAAGCACTACGAGTCGCATTGGGAGTTGATCCCGGTGCCGGAAACGGGCGGCACGCGGGTGGTCTACAGCGGCCGCCTGGTGCCGAATTTTTATGTGCCCGGCATCCTCGGCGCGAAGATCATCCGCGGCGACATCGAGCGCATGATGGGCGCCGTGCTGGCGCGCCTCGACAGCAAGCGCGAGGCGCCGACCCGCCTGCCGCGCCCGTCATCGGACTCCGACCTGGCGACGCCGGTGGCCGGCCTGCCGCAAGCCCGATAGCTTAAGCCAGATAGGTATCGCGGTCGCGCAGCTCGGCGAAGTTCTCCAGGCTGCCGATCTTGATCAGCACCGGATTCAAACTCAGCTTGCTCTGCATGGCGCGCCAGGCGAATTGCCACTCGCGCTCATCGGCCTCGGCGGCCGTCTTGGTGAAGGCGGCGCCCAGCGCGGCGCGCACGCCGTATTCGACGGCGCCGTCGATGCCGGCCCAGCTCGGCAGCGTGCGCTGCACGGCGCGGTGCAGGCGCTCGCCGAATTCCTCGGTGTTGTGGATGACCAGGCAGCTGTCGGCCGTGAACAGCTCGAACAGCTTGCGGTCCCAGGCTTGCGACAGGCTCAGCGTCAAACAGTTGGACGCCGGACGCAGGATGAACTGGCCCTCGGTCAGCGACAGTTGCAGGTCTTCGCGCACGCCGTAGCGGTGCAGGGTCGGGGGGCGTTGGTAATCATGCATGGCGGTACTCGGTTATTTCGCGGTGATTTCGCGGTTATTTAATGGCTACTTGCCAGTGCGGCGCACATGGCCGTGCGAACGCATGGCGGACGAGGCGATGAAAATCTCGCGCATCAGGTAGACGAAGCTGCCGATCAAACTCAGCATCGCGACGACGAACATGCCGGCGATGTATTTGTCGAGCGGCACATTCAGTATATCGCCGGTGAACAGCAGCGCGACGATCAGGCAGATCAGCAGCCCGCAGGCGGCCGACAGCGCGATCGCCACATTGATCAGGTGCGAGCGCCGGTACAGCGTGTCGAGCTCGTTCAGATAGTGGTCGTTATAACCATTGTCCAGCCGGTCCTCCAGCACGCGCGAGCGGTCGATGATGCGCGCCAGCCGGTTGGTCAGCACGATCAAATTGGTGCACACGCCCGACAGCAGGAACACCGGCGCGATCGCCAACTGAATGATGTGGCCGATGTCGCCGATCTGTATATTCATGAATGCGCTGATGCTGGTGTCTCCGTGGTGGCTGGTGGTCCTTGTTATTGCACAGCTCAGGCGCTAGTGTAGCAGCCCGCGCCGCGCCGGGCCGCTTTCCGCCGCGTCAGGCGAAGCGGCCGGCGGCGCGGAACTGCTCGGTGGCCGCCACCAGCGCGGCGCTGATGCCTTTTTCCATGGCGCCATGGCCGGCGTCGGGGATCAGCTTCATCACCGCGCCCGGCCACGCCTGCTGCAAGCGCCAGGCCGACAGCGGCGGGCAGATCACGTCGTAGCGGCCCTGCACGATCACGGCCGGCAGGTGGGCGATGCGGCCCATGTCGCGGATCAGCTGGTCGTCGTCGAAGAAGCCGAGGTGGGCCATGTAATGCGATTCGAGCCGGCCGATGCCAAGGTCGAGCACGTCGGATGGCGCTTCCTCCGGCTGCGGCAGCAGGAACACGCGGCGGCCCTCGAAGCTGCTCCAGGCGCGCACGGCCGGCCAATAGACGGCCGGGTCGTCGCTCATGATGCGGCGCACGTAGGCTTGCAGCAGGTCGCCGCGCTCGGCTTCCGGTATCGGCGCGATGAAGTCGGCGTACAGCTCGGGATAGAACCATTGCACGCCGTGGAGGAACCAGTCGATCTCGGCCTGCGTGCACAGGAAAATCCCGCGCAGCACGAAGCCGAGGCAGCGCTCGGGATGGGCCTGGCCGTAAGCGAGCGCCAGCGTCGAGCCCCACGACCCGCCGAACACCAGCCAGCGTTCGACACCGAACAGCTCGCGCAGCGTTTCGATGTCGGCGATCAGCAGCTGGGTGGTGTTGTCGCGGCACTCGCCCAGCGGCGTCGACTTGCCGGCGCCGCGCTGGTCGAACAGGATCACACGGTAGTGTTGCGGGTCGAAGAAGCGGCGGTGCTGCGGCGACACGCCGGCGCCGGGTCCGCCGTGCAGGAAGATCACCGGCACGCCGGCCGGGTTGCCGACCTCCTCCCAGTATATCGTGTGCAGCGCGTCGACGGCGAGCATGCCGTGGCGGCTCGGCACGATGGGCGGGAACAGGGGCGTGTGGGTATCCGGCATGGTCATCCTCGGTGGTGGTATGGTGATTGTACCGTCTGCCGCGCGACTAAAGTACGGCCGACAGTCAGGCCGGCGCGCGGCGAAAAAAAACCAGACCCGGCTCGCACCGGATCTGGCTTCGTGGTTCGCTGCGCTGCCGCTTACGACATGTGCTGGCCGCCGTTGATGGCGATATTGGCGCCCGTCACGAAGGCCGCCTCATCGGACGCCAGATAGGCCACCAGGCCCGCCACCTCTTCCGGCTTGCCCAGGCGGGCCATCGGAATTTGCGGAATGATCTTGGTGTCGAGCACTTCCTGCGGGATTTCCATCACCATCTTGGTGCCGATGTAGCCCGGCGAGATGGTGTTGACCGTCACGCCCTTGCGCGCCACTTCCAGCGCCAGCGCCTTGGTGAAGCCGTGCATGCCGGCCTTGGCCGCCGAATAGTTGGTCTGGCCGAAAGCGCCCTTCTGGCCGTTGACGGAGGAGATGTTGATGATGCGTCCCCAGCCGCGCTCGACCATGCCGTCGCACACCGGCTTGGTCATGTTGAACACGGAGTCCAGATTGGTGGCCATGACGGCGTCCCAGTTCGGCTTGTCCATCTTCTTGAAAGTCATGTCGCGCGTGATGCCGGCATTGTTGACCAGCACGTCGACCGGACCCAGTTCCGCCTCGATCTTGGCGACGCAGGCCTGCGCCGAATCGTAGTCGGCCACGTCGCAGGCATAGGCGCGGAAATTGAAGCCCATGTCGCGCGTCATCGCCAGCCACTGTTCCACTTTCGGATTGCCAGGGGAGTACGTCGTGACCACACAATAGCCCAGCGCGGACAACTTGAAACAGACCGCCTCGCCCAGACCACCCATGCCACCGGTTACCAATGCAACTCTTGCCATTTTCGTCCCCTCTTTTTATAACGACCGTAATAACAACGTAAATTCACTGCGTAAATTCACAACGTGATTGCACTACAACTTACAACTGCACTACCGCCGGGCCGCAAGCGAGTTGCAACTTACTTGCAAACTAGTTGCAACCGGCTTGCAATACCGGGCGCCGGTCAGTCCCGTTCGACCGCCAGCGCCACGCCCATGCCGCCGCCGATGCACAGCGCGGCCAGGCCCTTCTTGGCGTCGCGCCGCTTCATTTCGTGCAGCAGCGTCACCAGGATGCGCGCGCCGGACGCGCCGATCGGGTGGCCGATGGCGATGGCGCCGCCATTGACGTTGATCTTGCTGGTGTCCCAGCCCATGTCGCGGTTGACGGCGATGGCCTGCGCGGCGAAGGCTTCGTTAATTTCCATCAGGTCCAGGTCCTGCGGCGTCCAGCCGGCTTTTTTCAGGCACAGGCGCGAGGCCGACACCGGACCCATGCCCATGATGGCCGGGTCGATGCCCGACGAGGCGTAGGCCTTGATGCGCGCCAGCGGCGTCAGTCCCAGCGCCTTGGCCTGGCTGGCCGTCATCATGATGACGGCGGCGGCGCCGTCGTTGAGGCCGGAAGCGTTGCCGGCCGTGACCGAGCCGTCTTTCGAGAACGCCGGGCGCAGGCCGGACAGCGCCTCGATGGTCGAGCCCGGCTTGATGTATTCATCGGCATCGAAGGTGACCGTGGCTTTTTTCGAGGCGATTTCCAGCGGCAGGATCTCGTCCTTGAACTTGCCGGCCTTTTGCGCCGCCTCCGCCTTCAGTTGCGACTGCAGCGCGAACTCGTCCTGCTCGGCGCGCGAAATCTCGAATTTCTTGGCGACGTTTTCCGCCGTCACGCCCATGTGGTACTGGTTGTAGACGTCCCACAGGCCGTCGACGATCATGGTGTCGACCATCTTGAAGTCGCCCATGCGGAAGCCGTCGCGCGAGCCGTTCATCGCGTGCGGGGCGGCGCTCATGTTTTCCTGGCCGCCGGCGATGATGATGCTGGCGTCGCCGCACTTGATGGCCTGGGCCGCCAAATGGGTCGCCTTCAGGCCGCTGCCGCAGACTTTATTGATGGTGTAGGCCGGGATGCTGTTCGGCAGGCCGGCCTTGATGACGGCCTGGCGCGCCGGGTTCTGGCCGACGGCGGCGGTCAGCACCTGGCCGAGGATGGCTTCGCTGATGGTGGTGGGGTCGATGCCGGTCTGCGCGATCAGGCCCTTGATGACGTGGGCGCCCAGTTCGGACGCGGGTATCTTGGCCAGACTGCCGCCGAATTTGCCGACCGCGGTGCGGGCCGCTGCAACGATCACTACTTCTTCCATTTGTTTCTCCAGAACGCCGGCCACGGCCGGCTGGGTTATCACACGAACTTCCGACGCGCACTGCTCGCTGTCAGTGAGCAAAAAAATGAGCAACCATCCCAACACACACATCAGACCGCTTCGACGGCGTGCGTCGCGCTGTGTGTCGATTAATCATACCCCTGAGCGCGGCCTTGTGTGTACTTTTCCGCCATTATTGAAGCGCCCGCCCGGGCAGCGACAGCAATTCCTGCGCCGCCACCGTGCCGGCGGCCAGCGTGGCGCGCAAGGCTGCGACGTTGCGCTCGGCCATCAGCACACCGCTGTCATAGGCCGCCAGCGCCAACATGCTGAAGTTGGCCAGCTGGGCTTCCAGGTAAGCCTGGCCGGCCTGCGAACATTGTTGCGCAATGGTAAACATGGTGTCTCCGTCAAAGAGTGAAGGTGAACGCTTGCGCCAGATCATGACGCGCGGCGGCGAATGCCCATCCTAAGTTCCCACTCCGCTGCCGGCATTGATCTACATCAAAGCCTACACTGGCATTCTGAAGAAATAATGTCAATTTGTCACGACAATAATTTGATGCCGTCGAGGCTGGCGGCGCACTGTTCGCGTATCACATGGACGAAGTCGCGCACATAGGCTTTTTGCCCGAGCGGCTCGGGCACCGACACCACCAGTTCGCTCCACAGGCCGTGCTCGCCGACCGGCTTGGCGATCACATAGTCGTAGTCGACATAGTTTTTGATGGCCCAGTTGGGCAGCGCGGCGACGCCGCGGCGGCTGGCCACCAGTTGCAGTATGGCCACCGTCAGCTCGGCCGTGCGGCGCTCGAAGGCGATGCCGGCCGGGCGCAGCACTTCGCGGATCAGGTCGACGCGCGCTTCCGCCACCGGGTAGGTGATCAGCGTTTCGCCGTCGAAATCGGCGGCGGCCAGCCGGCGCAGGCCTTGCAGCTTGTGCTTTTGCGCCATCACGACCAGGGTTTCAAAGCGGAACAAGGGGAAGTTGACGAACTCCGGCGAGCACGAGGAACCGATGACGAGGTCGGCGCCGCCGCTGCGCAACAGGTCGGCCGGCTCGCTGTGGAAGCCCGACACGAGGTCGATTTCCACCGCCGGCCAGCGGCGCCGGAACTCGTCCATCACCGGCATCAGCCAGTCGAAACAGGTGTGGCATTCGAGCGCCACGCGCAGCTGGCCCTGGTCGCCCTGCGACAGCCGCGCCACCTCGCGCTCGGCCAGCTCGATTTCCGGCAACAGCGTGTCGGCCAGCCGCAGCAGCCGCGCGCCGGTGGCGGTGAAGCCGATCGGCACCGACTTGCGCTCGAACAGCGGGCCGCCGTAACGGTCTTCCAGCAATTTGATCTGGTGCGACAGCGCCGACTGGGTCAGGTTCAGCAGCTGCGCGGCGCGCACCAGGCTGCCGGCCGAGCGCAGCGCGCTCAAAGTGCGGAGGTGGCGAATTTCCAACATGTCAGCGATGAAGATGGTTCATGTGTAGCCGCGAAATCTTTCGTTTTGTTGATAAATAGCTCAGCCGGACACTCTAGCGCAGCAATGTGAAATGCGCATGACACGCCGCGCATGCGAAGCTCCCATTTCCGCGCCAACCACAGTAAAATGCACGGGCCTGCGCGTGCGCGACGTGATCGCGGCGGTGACACCGGGCGGCAAATCGGGCGCCTCCGCCTTTACCTGACCCATACTCTTTCGCCCATGTCCAAAAGCCAGTTCCACAAGCCGATCGAAATCAAGATTTCCACCGTCGTCGCCGTCTCGGCCATCCTGTCCACCTCGGACACGCTGGCGCTCGACGCGGCCCTGCATGAAATGACCGGCGGCAGCGCCGACTTTTTCGACGATGACCTGGCCGTCATCGACGTCGGCGCCCTGCCGGCCGACTGCGCGCCGGTCAACTGGGCTAAGCTGATCGCGCTGCTGAAAAAATACCGGCTCAACCCGGTCGCCGTGCGCAACGCCGCGCCGGACATGGCCGCCGCCATCGGCGCCCACTGCCTGAGCCTGGAAACCCCGCTCAAGCCGCGCGAGGAGGCCGAGGCGGCCGCCGCGCCGGCCGCCCCGGCGCCGGCCATCGTGGTGGTTCCGGCCGCCGCGCCGCCGCAGTCTCAGCCTGCCCCGCCGGCCGCCGCCGGCGTGATGATCATCGACACCCCGGTGCGCGCCGGCCAGCGCATCTACGCGCGCGGCTGCGACCTGGTCATCACGGCGGTCGTCAACAACGGCGCCGAAATCATCGCCGACGGCAGCATCCACGTCTACAGCACCCTCAACGGCCGCGCCCTGGCCGGCGCCTCCGGCAACGCCGAGGCGCGCATCTTCGCGCTGGCGATGGCGCCGGAACTGGTGTCGATCGCCGGCGTCTACCGCACCTTCGAGGACGGCTTCCCGCCCGAGTTTGCACGCCAACCCGCGCAAATTCGCTTGGTCGGCGACCGAATCGATATACTATCTGTCAATTCCGCATCCCGCGCTTGATGTCTACGCCAGGTCGGCCCGCGCGCGCGATGGCCGACCTCCATTGAAAAGGATTATTTGTGGCAAGAATTATTGTTGTAACGTCCGGCAAGGGCGGCGTCGGCAAGACGACTTCCAGCGCCAGCTTCTCGACCGGCCTGGCCATGCGCGGCCACAAGACCGCCGTCATCGACTTCGACGTCGGCCTGCGCAACCTGGACTTGATCATGGGCTGCGAACGGCGCGTGGTCTACGACCTGATCAACGTGATCAACAAGGAAGCCTCGCTGACCCAGGCGCTGATCAAGGACAAGCACTGCGACAACCTGTTCATCCTGCCGGCGTCGCAGACGCGCGACAAGGACGCGCTGTCGGAAGACGGCGTCGAAGTGGTGCTGCACGAGCTGATCAACATGGGCTTCGAATACATCATCTGCGATTCGCCGGCCGGCATCGAGCACGGCGCGCTGATGGCGCTGACCTTCGCCGACGAGGCCATCATCGTCACCAACCCGGAAGTGTCGTCGGTGCGCGATTCGGACCGCATCCTCGGCATCATCCAGGCCAAGTCGCGCCGCGCCCAGACCGGCGGCGAGCCGGTCAAGGAACACCTGCTGATCACGCGCTATTCGCCGAAGCGGGTCGAGGCCGACGAGATGCTGTCCTACCAGGACGTGCAGGAAATCCTGCGCATCCCGCTGATCGGCATCATTCCGGAATCGGAATCGGTGCTGCACGCGTCCAACCAGGGCAACCCGGCGATCCATTTCAAGGGCACCGATGTGGCCGAGGCGTATGAGGATGTGGTATCGCGCTTCCTCGGCCAGGAATTGCCGCTGCGCTTCACCACGTATGAAAAGCCTGGCTTACTGCAGCGTATTTTTGGGGGAAAGTGACATGGCTCTGCTTTCTTTTCTGTTCCCACCGAAACCGAAAACCGCCACGGCGGCCAAGGAACGGTTGCAGATCATCATCGCGCGCGAGCGCAATGGCCGCAGCGGGCCGGACTTTCTGCCGGCGCTGCACAAGGAACTGATCGAGGTGATTTCCAAATACACCAAGGTCAACGCCGACGACATCAAGATCTCGCTGGACCGCCAGGGCAACCTGGAGGTGCTGGACGTGAACGTGGTGCTGCCGGACGCGTAGTCGCGGTACCAACGGTGGCGGCGGCTAGTTGGCGCCCGCCACCAGCAATTCCTGCGCCACCTTGGCGCAGGCTTCGACGTGCTGGTAGCCGATCTGGCGGAACAGCACGAAACTGAGCGCCGCCGCCATCACTTGCCCGGCGATCGGCACCAGCTTGCCGGCCTGCCGCGCCACCTGCTTGACGCCGCCGCGCGCCAGCATCCGCGTGACCAGCTCGCGCGTCACCACTTTACCGATCAGCATGCCGCCGATGCCGGCCGCCGCCTCGTAGGCCAGCAGCTTGAATTCCGGCCGCAACCGTTCGATCTGTTCCCCGGTCAGGCCGAATTCGCGGTTGATGTCCTCGATCAGCAAGCCGAACAGGCGGATGTCGGAAACGATGTCCAGCCCCGGCACCGGCAGCGCCGACACGCCGGCCGAGAACGCCGCGCGGCGCCGCACCAGCTTGCGGCAGCGCTCGCGCAGCTGCGCGATGTCGCGCTGCGAGGCCGGCAGCAAGGTCCAGTCCGGTTCTTTTTTTCCGCCCATCATCGCCTCCCCTTTTTTGTCGTAACGCCAACATCATTGCTTGAATTTGCTATTTGGCCAGTGTACCGTGGAATGAAAAAAATGCCCGCACAGGGTGTAACATACATATCCAATGGGAAATAATTAGCCATTTTGGTAACTTATTTTGTAAATCTCTGTTATATTTCGAGTGACTATTCCTTAACATTTCCGGTTGACAGCGAAGATCCATGTCAGCCGCCCTACACTCCAATGAAACATGAGAATCGCCGTACTTGACAACGATCGCAGCCAGGCCGACTTGATATGCCAGGTTCTCACCGCCGCCGGCCACGTCTGCCACAGCTTCCAGACCAGCAAGGACTTGCTGGGCCAGCTGCGCAAGGACAGCTACGACATGCTGATCCTCGACTGGCAGGTGGCCGACCTGTCCGGCGCCGAAGTGCTGCGCCGCAGCCGCGACAAACTGCCCGACAACGCGCCGGTGCTGTTCCTGACCACCAGTTCCGGCGAGGATGACATCGTCGCCGGCATGGAGGCCGGCGCCGACGACTATATGATCAAGCCGCTGCGCCGCAGCGAGCTGGTGGCGCGCGTGCAGGCCCTGCTGCGGCGCGCCTATCCGAGCCAGAACGGCGCCGAGCAGCTGCAATTCGGCCAGTACGTGTTCGAGACCCGCCCCGGCCGCCTGCTGATGGACGGCGCCGTGCTGGACGTGACGCACAAGGAGTTTTACCTCGCGCTGCTGTTTTTCCGCAACATCGGCCGGCCGCTGTCGCGCGCCTACATCCACGAAGCCGTCTGGATACGCGAAACCGTGATCCCGTCGCGCACCATGGACACCCACGTTTCGCGCGTGCGCAACAAATTGCAGCTGAAGCCTGAAAACGGTTTCCGGCTGGTGCCGGTGTACAGCTACGGTTACCGCCTGGAAAAACTGGGCGCCTAGGCCCATGGGATGGCGCCCGGCAATGGCCGGGCACATCACGGTATAATGAAGCTTGATTTCCCTCCCATTGCCCGAAATGCAACTGCTTGCCGTCGGCCTCAACCACACCACCGCCCCTGTCTCGCTGCGCGAACAGCTGGCCTTCGCGCCTGACCAGCTCGGCCAGGCGGTGATGGCGGCGCGCGCCTGGTTCGGGCGCGTCGACGCTGGCGGCAGCGACGAGGCGGCGATATTATCGACCTGCAACCGCACCGAGCTCTACGCGGCCAGCGACATCGCCCAACCGCTCGACGCCGGCGCCCATTTCCTGGCCGATTTCCACCGCCTCAATTACGCCGAGCTGCGCCCGCACCTGTACATGCTGCCGCAGCACGACGCCGTGCGCCACACCTTCCGCGTCGCCTCCGGGCTCGACTCGATGGTGCTGGGCGAGACGCAAATCCTCGGCCAGATCAAGGACGCCATCCGCACCGCCGACGCAGCGGGCGGCCTGGGCACCTATCTGCACCAGCTGTTCCAGCGCAGCTTCTCGGTGGCCAAGGAAGTGCGCAGCACCACCGAAATCGGCGCGCACAGCGTGTCGATGGCGGCGGCCGCCGTGCGGCTGTCGCAGCGCATCTTCGACAAGATCGCCGAGCAGCACGTGCTGTTCATCGGCGCCGGCGAGATGATCGAGCTGTGCGCGACGCATTTTGCCGCGCAGAACCCGAAAAGCATCACCATCGCCAACCGCACCATGGAGCGCGGCGAAGCGCTGGCGCACCGCTACAACGGCCGCGCCATGCGCCTGGCCGAGCTGCCCGACAAGCTGCACCAGTTCGACATCGTCATCTCCTGCACCGCCTCGTCGCTGCCGCTGATCGGCCTGGGCCTGGTCGAGCGGGCGATCAAGGCGCGCCGCCACAAGCCGATGTTCATGGTCGACCTGGCCGTGCCGCGCGATATCGAGCCGGAAGTCGGCCGCCTCAACGACGTGTTCCTGTACACCGTCGACGACCTGGGCAAGGTGGTGCAGACCGGCCGCGAAAACCGCCAGGCCGCCGTCGCGCAGGCCGAGGCCATCATCGAAACGCGGGTGCAGTCCTTCATGCACTGGGTCGACGACCGCGCCGTGGTGCCGGTGATCCAGAATCTGCAGGAAAGCGGCGAGGCGCTGCGCCAGATGGAACTGGAACGCGCGCGCAAGATGCTGGCCAAGGGCGAGAACATCGACGCCGTGCTGGAGGCCCTGTCGAAAGGCCTGACCGCGAAATTCATGCATGGCCCGCAGCAGGCGCTGCACCGTGCGCAGGGCGACGAGCGCGCCCAGTTGGCAGCGCTGCTACCGCAGCTGTTCCGCGGCCGGCGTTAGCGCCGTCCTGGACGCATGCGCGTGCCGCCGCACGCCGCCCCGCAGCGCGCGGGAACGCATCGATCAAATCATCGATCCACATCATCGATCCAAAGTAAGCCATATGCCAGCTGCCTGCGTTTGAAGGTCGGCCAGCGCGGCCCCTAATTATTATCTCGAATCGCTATGAAACCATCCATGCTGTCCAAGCTCGATCAACTGGCCAACCGCCTCGTTGAACTCGACGAACTACTGATGTCCGAAGGCGCCACCGCCAACATGGACAGCTACCGCAAGATGACCCGCGAGCACGCGGAACTGGGCCCGCTGGTGGCGCTGTACAACACCTACCGCGACGCGGAAAACGACATCGCCACCGCGCAGGAGATGCTGTCGGACCCCGACATGAAGGACTTCGCACAGGAGGAAATCGAAGCGGGCAAGACCCGCATGGCACAGCTGGAACGCGAGCTGCAAACCATGCTGCTGCCGAAGGACGCCAACGACGAGCGCAACATCTTCCTGGAAATCCGCGCCGGCACCGGCGGCGACGAATCGGCGCTGTTCGCCGGCGACCTGCTGCGCATGTACACCCGCTTCGCCGAGCGCAATCGCTGGCAGGTCGAAGTGGTGTCGGCCTCGGAATCGGACCTGGGCGGCTACCGCGAAGTGATCGTGCGCCTGGTCGGCAACAGCGTCTACTCGAAACTCAAGTTCGAGTCCGGCGGCCACCGCGTGCAGCGCGTGCCGGCCACCGAGACGCAGGGCCGCATCCACACGTCGGCCTGCACGGTGGCGGTGATGCCGGAGGCCGACGAAGTCGAAGACGTCAACATCAACCCGGCCGACCTGCGCATCGACACCTTCCGCGCGTCCGGCGCCGGCGGGCAGCACATCAACAAGACCGATTCGGCCGTGCGCCTGACCCACCTGCCGACCGGTATCGTGGTCGAGTGCCAGGACGACCGTTCGCAGCACAAGAACAAGGCGCAGGCGATGCGGGTGCTGGCCACGCGCATCAAGGACGTGCAGCTGCGCGAGCAGCAGTCGAAGGAGGCGGCCACGCGCAAAAGCCTGATCGGCTCGGGCGACCGCAGCGAACGCATACGCACCTATAATTTTCCGCAGGGCCGGATGACGGACCACCGCATCAA
>Ga0209847_1000346_pt1 | contig 19543 bp, 14 predicted proteins | sample OrgsoiDNA_201060_FD_185808 | JGI IMG/M metagenome (GOLD analysis project Ga0209847, IMG submission 185808) | Permafrost soil microbial communities from the Arctic, to analyse light accelerated degradation of dissolved organic matter (DOM) -... | ecosystem: Environmental > Terrestrial > Soil >... | reverse complement strand
TGGGCTTTTATACTACAGGCTCTCTGGCAGGAGCGGATGGGTGGGACAACAATGGCTGCAATGACGCTTCCGCCACGTTCAAGCCAACGGCCAATCCTAACCAGGAGAGTTTTCTTTGCATCTTGTCGGACCACGGCGGTAAGCAGGTGGTGCTCTTATGCACGCTGGACAGCACCAACGCGACGGGCAATATGTCCATTGCCTGTTCTAACCTGACTAAATCGTCAACCGGCAAGGATTTGATGAGCCTGGCCGTGAATTTTACGGCGGGTCATGCCACTGTATACGACCCGGTGGCATTTAGGGGGTGTGGAATATCCGGAATCCAAAATGGACAACTCATGCTGAATTGTTCGCGGAGCCAACAGGACACGGTCGCCTGGGTTCTGGTCTTCGATCCGGCGAAGGTGAGCGGTTCACCGGGCTGCGTTGGCGGCGGGTTGCCGGGCTGTGTCATCGCGGCGCAGAACACGTGGGTAACTCCGCCGGCGCGTTTTTGCGGGTTGCATACGCTGTTTTCGGCGGGTGATGGCGCAACCAATATCGCCTGGGTATCGGGTAAGTTTTTCAGCACGCCGGGACAACCTGGGGGCGGCCCACAGCTATCTACCATCACTTCCGCCGCGCTTACGATTACTCCGGGAGTGGCAGCCGCGACAGGCGGGTGTCCGTCCGGGAGCTTGGGCTGCGACAATGTGACTTTGGATGGAGAGCCATGTAATCCATTCCCGGCGGCGGGAGAAGGCGGCAACGGCTCTTGTGCGAAAGACAATGCGCAACAAGGACTTCAAAATGCCGCCGCGGGAGACGTATTCATTATTCAGTCGGGTACGGATTCCGAAGAATGGGTCAAACTCACTGCTAAAACCGACGCCACACACTGGATGATCCAGCGTGGCATATATACCAGCGGAATCCACGCACACACCGCGGCGGGCGGTAACACTCTGACAGAGGAGTGTCTCGCAAATCCCTATGGCAGTGCTGGATTTTCCAACGAATCCTGGACGTGGGATTTCGAGCACGATCCGTATGCCGTGAATGCTGGAGGCGCCACGGTAGTTCTGGCCCCGGCCGATTACGATCACCCTGTCCCCAGGCAAACCGGCGTAGCGGGCGTCACAAGCGGTTACGCTGCATCTACTAACATTCTTGCCGCTCCGGGCACTGTTGCCACAGCCTCCCCGAAGTTTGCCGGCATATCGTCGTTAAACCAGGCTATAGAGGCCGCACAGGACCATCTCAGCCACACTCAGGACCAAGCCCCGGCTGAAGATCAGACTTGGTTATTGGACGCAAGGCCATTGAACGGGCCTGGGCCGACAGTTATAGATCGGGCCTTCCGGGTATCCGGCCAACTGTACAAATACACCGCGGCCGCCGTTGACAAGGACAACTTTACGAATATCGGAGGAGGCTGGGCCAACCTGAGCCTGAACCGCAAGCTGCAGCCGACCATGGCGGTGTCGGGTATGCAGCCGCTGGTAGATATCAGTTCGGCGGCAACCGGTAATGTCATCGGCGATACGAGCGCCGATTCATATAAGTATTGCGTTGTCAGGTTTGCGGGGGAGTGCCGGACGGGAAGCGCTGTCGGAGAGTTTTTCGTTAACGCTCCCTTCGTAAATACCCGCTCCGACGGGACCTATGGCAGCTCGCAGAACATTGGCGAAACTTCCCTGATCAACGATCTCCTGATTTTCAACTCGGACGCCTACCTGAATGCGGTCAATCAGGTTGGCTACCGGAGCAACGACCCGGCGGGGGCATTGGGCCGGACGTTGACCAAAGCGCTTCTGCGCTACAAAGCCCTGGACGTCAACATGAACGTCAAGAGCTTGCCGAATGCGTCATGGCTCCTGTTTTGGAATGCCGCCATGCCTGGGGGGGGCTACGGGGTCATGGCGGCTAAGATGCCGCCTTATCCGGCAGTGGATTCGGTCAACCGGGCTACGTTCGTTCCAATGGTTCTGAGCGTGGTCCCCCCGAACGGTATTGCGGTGGATAACGCCATCGTGGAATTCGGTTATGCGGAGAACGGAGCTGCGGATCGGTTTTATTGCACGAGTCGGCATGAATCCTGTTTGGCGGTATCGGCAGCGGTGCCGGCCGACCCTTTCAAATTTCCCAGCGATGGCGCGGACGGATCGGCTGCGACTATAAGCGGAGTCCCCTGCGCCTCGGGATGTTCAGTGGCCATACCGGCGATATCGCAGCGCTCGGTGTACTACCAGGTGCAGTATCGTGACAGCGGCAACCGGGTGGTCGCGCAAACGCCATTGCAAGTGGCGGCGGTTCCGTAGCGCGGATGGTGCGGGTCACACGGATTCGCTCACATCCCAAATCAGGCAGAGATCGCCATCGACCTCGGCGCCCGTGGTCTTTCCGCGGTGAGCGTGCGAAGCCAGATGATCCAGTGAGTAGAAGAAGTGCAGGTGGTAATCGAAGGTCCAGCGGAAAAAGCGCTGCCTCGGGGTGACCATCAAAACGCGCCGGCGGGCGACGCGCTCCAGTTCCAGAAATGCTTTGGTCAACGACGGGACATGCTCGATGACATGCGCAAGGACGACGACGTCCACGGATTTATCGGGCAGCGGGATGCTGTCGACGGTGCCCTGAAGATACTGATGGTCTGCCTGGGGAGGATGAATGTCGATCGCCCACACATCGTGTCCGGCGGCGCGCAAACGGCTCGTCATCGCGCCCTTTCCGGGACCGATTTCCAGCAGCTTCAGCGGAGGTGGAGGAATATTGGCGAGAATCCAATCGGCCTGCAAGGGCGTGGTATCGCTGGCGCGGTCGGAGTAGCGCCCGCCCAGGACCTCATAAGCGGCGGAAAATTCCTGGGGGGACATTCGAAAAGCCCGATACTTGAAATCCACCAGGGCCTTGGGCCCTAGCCACCAGGATACCGCCCAGGCGAACGGGCGAGCCTCGCGGACGGCCGCTGGCAGCCAGGTATCCAGCAATCCCCGGGTTGTGTTGGCTGCGCGGCGGCTCAGCATGCGGCCGCCGGGATCCGCTCATGTTCCGCCGTGTTCCGATTTCGCATCTGTTAGGGAGTGTACCAGCGCAGCCGGAGGCCTGGAGAAACGCCGGGCTGCCACGCGCTAGGTTCGCCGCCGGTAAATCGTGTAGACCCGTCCTGTATAGACCGGTTGGAAATCCTGGGTGAGGGTCTTGCGGATGTAGCGGTCCAGGCCCTGATCCTTCGCCGCATACCCTTTGAACGCCTCGGCGTATCCGTTATCGTCCACCACGATGAACTCGGGCCGTTTACCGGTGTAATAGCCGAGCGTGGAATCGTCGGTGACATTCTTGTTATAGAAGCCGAAGTGAAAACCTAATGCGCTGTTACCCATGATCAAAGAAGAGCGCGAGGCGTGCTGGTCGAGGTAAGCCATGGCGGGAAGATAGGCGCGGCGATAGGGATTCTGCCAGCACGCAAATGCGATCCAAGCCGTTTGCAGGACTACCAGCAGCGCCACTGCGCCCGCCGGGACCCAGCGGCGCGCGCCGCCCTCGTTCCATTCCAGCCAGGCCCATATACCCAGGCAGCAGGCGGCCAGGGGCGTCATGTGGACCAGGTAAAACGGAGCCTTGGCGGTTTCCAGGATTCCAAAAACGAAGAAGTAGACCATCGCCAACACCCCAAACAATCGCGCGCCATTCCTTCGGAAGAGCAAAGCCAGCGCGGCCAAGGCGTAAATGACAGGAATCAGAATGGTGACGCGCCGCACGCCGGTTGCGTAGGGCGGCATGTACATGCGATCCATGAAGCGGACCCGAACCTCGCGTACGATTCCCTGCAGCGGTGACGTCAACCCACCGGCCCGGCCAGCGGCATTCGTGCCGAACTGCGCACGGAAGGCTTCGGGGTCGCGGCTGATGTACAGACCCCAGAGCCCAAACCCCAACAGAAAGGGAGCGGCTGCCAGGAACAGGTACTGCCATCGCAAGCGCCGCGAATCGAACCGCAGTGCCAGCACCAGGATGGCGGAATCCGCCAGGGCTCCAATTGGATGGGTGAAGAGCGCCGCGGCGATCAGCGTCTGGCTCACCAAAATCGCCGCGCCCAGGTGGCGCTCGCGCAAAGCCAGATAGGCCGCGATGGCAAGGGTGGCCAGCGAGGCGCTCATCATATCGGGCCGGCCGCTGGCCGCGGCGTCGGCAAAGCCCCGGTCGGTAGCGATCAGAAAGGCGGCCAAAAACGCCGGTGTCCACGACTCCATGAGCACGCGCACGATGAAGGCCCAGGCGGCCAGCGCGGCGAGTCCCCAGAGAATGTGGTAGAACCGCATCCGCAACACTCCGAAGCCCGCCAACTTATACCACGCAGCCTGGCCGAGATGCGAGAGCGCCATGCTGTAATACACCTGGCTCTGCACGTGAACCATTTCCTTGCCGGGCACGGTGCCGTATCCCCGGGGTTCGGAGATGGTCATACCCATGGATCCCCTCGTGACCAGATCGAGCGCCGGATTGGCGAACGCCGCTTCGTCGAACCACGGGCGCTTGGTAAGCGCCAAGGCGCAGGAAACGGCGAGGTAGACCAGAACAATGCCGGCCGCCAGGAGCATGACTCTCGGTTGACGCCGCGCGCCTGGCGCCGTCGTCATCATCCACGCAGCCCATACACCGCAAGGCAGCGGAACATATCGAGCACCGAATTGCGAACATTCTTCCAACTGCCGCCCGTGGCTTTTCCGCCTGTCCGCGTGACAAAACGGATCTCCACGAAATCGATCTTGTAGCCTTTCCTGGCGGCCTTAATGAGCCTCTCGGCTTCGAAGAACGGGCTCTTCGAGATCAGGTCGAACTGGAAAATCTCGCGGACCCCCATCTTCACGCTTCCAGCGTCGAGGACCGTGACGCCGAAAAGGATGCGAGGCAAGGTGTTAAAGCAATACGAAACGATGCGGCGGGGAATGGTATAAACCTCGCGGCGGTTGCCGCGGACGCCCAACACAAGATCCGCGCCGGACAGAAGCCGATCCAGCATGGGCAGCAGATTCTCCGGCGGCCATTGGCCGTCGGAGCCGGTGGAGTAGACGTGGGTGCCGCGCGCCTCCCGATAGCAGCGCGTGAAAGCCCCGAAAATACCCAGGTTGGCTGCGTTGCGAACCACGCGGACGCGGGGCTCGCGCACGCTCAGCGCGTGCAGGATTTCGGAGGTGCGGTCGCGGCTCGCATCATCCACACAAACCACTTCCCATTGTTGAATCCGGCCACCCAGTTGCTCGAGGACGCGCACGTGATCCATGACCACAGCCTCGATTGCAGCCTCTTCGTTATAGGCTGGCATTACCACCGATAAGAACATAGCGTCTCCGGCCAAACGATTTGCTCAGGCGATGGTAGCCGACGCCGCTTGCGCCCTGACGGCATCGCATACGGTTTCGATCTGTGAACGCTGCATCTCGGGGAACATGGGCAGCGAGAGAACCTCGCGCGCCACGCTTTCAGCGATCGGGAAATCGCCTGCATTGAAGCGGGGATCGCGATAGGCCCGCTGCAAGTGAACCGGAATCGGATAGTGAATGCCGGTCTGCACGCCGGCGGCATTCAGGCCTTGGACCATGGCATCGCGGTTCCGCGCGCGAATGGCGTATACGTGGTAGACATGCCTGGCGTAAGACATCTGCCGCGGTGCGATCACGCCGGAGTTGCCGAGCAGTTCCTCATAGATGGCGGCATGAGCCCGCCGCGCTTCCGTCCAGCCTTCCAGGTGGCGCAATTTGACCCGCAGAACGGCGCCCTGCATACCTTCCATACGGTAATTGAAGCCGCGCACATCGTGGTAGTAACGGCGCGACTGGCCCCAATCGCGCAGCATGCGGATGGCGCTGGCGTACTCCGGATTGGCGGTGACCACCGCGCCGCCCTCACCATACGCACCCAGGTTCTTGCCCGGGTAGAAACTGAAGCAGGCCAACTCTGCCAGTGAACCTGCCCTGTGCCCTTTATACTCCGCGCCGTGCGCCTGGGCCGCGTCTTCGATCACCTTGAGCCCGCGCCGCCGCGCAATTTCCAGAATGGGGTCCATATCGGCCGTCTGCCCGTACAGGTGGACCGGCATGACGGCCTTGGTCTTCGGGGTGATGGCCGCCTCCAGCCTGGCCGGGTCCAGGTTGTAGGAAACCGGATCGATGTCCACGTAGACCGGGGTCGCGCCGGCGTAATAAATGGCGGCGACGGTAGCCACGAACGTGAAGGGCGTGGTGATGACCTCATCGCCCGGCCCAATGCCCGCCGCCAGCAGGGCCAGGTGCAGCGCGCTGGTACCGGAGTTCACTCCGATCGCCTGACCGCCCCCGCAGTAGGCCGCAAACTCCTCTTCAAACGCGGCCACTTCCTTGCCCAGCACAAACTGGCTGCTTTCCAGAATACCCGCGATGGCGCGGTCCACTTCTTCCTTGATGCTGTAATACTGCGCCTTCAGATCCGCAAATGGAATCACGTTGCGACTCCTTTGGATAATTCAACAACCTGCCCGCGCAGGGCCATCGACTGCGTGGCCGCCTCCAGAATGCGCACCACCCTCAGACCTGCATCGCCGTCGGTCAACGGCCTGCGTCCAACCTTGATGGCATCGACGAACTCCTGCACCTCCACTCTCAGTGCCTCGGTGTTGTCCAGACGCGGAGCCCACATATCGCCGGCGCGGTAATTGATGCGCAACTGGTAGACGCTCTCCGGACTGTCCGTGATCTGGATGCCTTTGTCGTACACTTTGACTTTCTCGCTGCCTTCAACGTCGTCGTAGATCAGCATGCGGCGGCTGCCGCCGATCAGGGTGCGGCGAATTTTCACCGGCGCCAGCCAGTTGACGTGGATGTGGGCGATCAGGTTGTCCTTGAAGAATAAGGTGAGATAGGCAATGTTCTCGGCTTCGCCCGCGACATGGCTCATGCCGGTGGCGGAGACCGCGACCGGATCGCCGGGCAGCACGTATTGCAGAATCGAGAGATCGTGCACCGCCAGGTCCCAGATGACGTTGACGTCGTGTTGGAACAGGCCCAGGTTGATGCGCACCGAGTCGTAGTAATAGGGCTGGCCCAGTTCGCCGTTCAGCACCAGTTCGCGGATCTTGCGGACGGCGCTGGTATAGACGAACGTGTGGTCCACCATCAGGACGAGTTTCTTTGTGGCCGCCTCTTCGATCAGTTGCACGGCCTGGGCGGAAGTGGAAGTAAGCGGCTTCTCCACCAGCACATGTTTCCCGGCCTGCAGAGCTTGCATGGCCAGATCGAAGTGGGTAGACACCGGAGTAGCCACCACGATGGCATCCACTTGCGGATTGGATATCAGCTCGCGGGCGTCTCTGGTGGTCTCGATGCCGGGGTAACGGGCTTTGATGAGGCCCAACCGCCTGTCGCTCAGGTCGGCTACACCGGCCACCTGAGTGTGTTCCGACTCCACGAAATTGCGGACCAGGTTCGGGCCCCAGTACCCATATCCGATGACACCGACTTTAAGCATAAATCCCGGAGGCTTTAGAGATGGAACAAGCCGGCTGAGTTTTACCGGGCATCCGGCCCGTCCCCGATGGCAATCTTGCCCATCACCCGCGCCGGCACGCCCGCAACTTTAGTATAGGAGGCAACATTCTTGGTTACCACCGCACCGGCGCCGATGAGAGCGCCCTCTCCGATTGTAACCCCGGCCATCACCGTGACATTGCTGCCGATGGAGGCTTTAACTTTCACCAGAGTACGCACCAGTTTCCAATCCTTTTCGGTTTGCAGGGAGCCATCCGGGTTGACGGCGCGCGGGAAAAGGTCATTGATGAACATGACGCCATGGCCCACGAAGACACCGTCTTCAATAGTCACACCGTCGCAGAGGAAGGAATGGCTGGAAATCTTGCAGTTGGCCCCCACCGAAGCGCCACGCTGTATTTCCACAAACGCGCCTATCATCGTGCCATCGCCGATAGTGCAACCGTAAAGATTCACCAGATCCGGGTGGCGTATCACTGTTCCCACACCCAGAATTACGTCCTCTGCAATCAAGCAAACTCCTCAAGCGCGTCCTTCTGGCTACTCAAAGCACGAAGTATAACATAGTATTATCGGCCACCCTTTCGGTCGAGCGCAGTGCAGTACACCACTAGTCTGGCGGCCGTTTCCAGCCATCCTGCCCGGCCGTTTCCAGGAAGCGCTCAGCCGACGCCACGATGTACGTTGGCCGCCGCCTGGCATTTTGCAGCGTCAGCCAAAGGTATTGCCCAATGATGCCCAGCCCCAGGCTGGTCAGGCCGCCGAAGAAAATAATCGCCAGGACAATGGCGCTGTAGCCGGGCACGGCGATTCTGCCGGTCAGCTTGGAAACGATCAGAACCGCGGCGAACACGGTCCCGGCGCCGATGCCGATGGCTCCCACGCTCAGCAGTAACTGGATGGGCAGATCGGTGAAATTGAAGATGCTGTCCGACGCGTACTTGATCTTCTTGCCGATGGTCCAGGCGCTTGCGCCCGCCCGTCGCGCCCGCCGGTCATAAAACACGAATTGCCGCCGGAAGCCCAGCCAAAGAAGCAGCGCAATCAGATTGGTATTCGATTCCGTACAGCCCAGCAGGCGATCGCGCACCTGCCTGGTGCAGCCGAACACGTCGATTCCGCCCCTGGGCATCTCGGCCACGACGAAGGCCCCATAGATCCACCAGAACAGGCGGGAGAAGAACTCCGAGAGCCACGGATCGGAGCGCCGCGCCCGGCAGCCGAACACGATATCCGCCTGGTCATGCGACAAGACATCGTAAAACTGTGCAATGAGTTCCGGAGGCTCCTGAAGGTCGGCCGCAAGCACGGCAAAATAGTCTCCCGTGCCCGCTTCCAGGCCCGCGGCGATCGCCGAAAATGCACCGAAATTACGGCTCAGGCAGACCAGCCGGGAGGGGAAGGGCGCCGAAGGAAGGCGCCGGCGCAGGATATCCTGGCAACGGTCGGGGCTGCCGTCAACCACGAAGACGGCTTCCATCGGCCCGCCCAGCCTCTGGCTGAGCTTTCCAACTTCGGCCAGCAAGTCATCCAGGTTCGCCTCGTTCTTGTAAATGGGGACGATGAGAGAAAGAGTCATCCCTCCCGTGCCTCCCACGCGTTGCAGGCGGCAATCACGCGCTCCACCTCTTCGTCCGTCATATACGGATGCAGCGGCAGCGTCACTTCGCCGGCCGCGATGCGGCGCGCGTTCGGAATATCGCCGGCTATCTCATAGGGAACCTGCCGCATGGCTTTTTGTTCCGGAATCGGAAGCGGATAGTGTTCACCGCAGGCGATAGAGTTCCGTCTCAGGTGCTCCATGAGCGACTGCTTGCGTTCCGGCTGCACCGTGACAGCGAATAGGTGAAAGCAGGAGTGCGATCCGGGAGGCGCCCCGATCGGACGAATCTCCCGATGAACCAAACCGGCGAGATAGCGGCTGCCGATCTGACGCCGGCGGTCGGTCCACGCGGGCAGCCTGGACAAATAGGCCCGGCGCAGGATGGCGGCCTGCAGCTCGTCGAGCCGGCTGTTATAACCAATATAGTCGTGGCGATATTTGGCGCTCTGTCCGTAGTCGCGAAGCGCCTGAACGCGTTCGATGAGGCTCGGGTCGTTGGTGAGGACGGCTCCGCCATCGCCCATGGCCCCCAGGTTCTTCGTCGGATAGAAACTGGTCGCGGCGCATTGGCCGGCCGTCCCGGTCATGGATCCTTCGTAATCGGCCATGATCGATTGGGCGCAGTCCTCCACGATCGTCAGGTCGAAGCGCTGCTTGAGCAGTCCCAGCTTGTCCGGATTCAGGGCGTTTCCGTAAAGATGTACGGGGACCAGGAACCGGATATCGGGGCGCCGGTTCAGCAACTCCTCACACAGGTCCGGATCGATTAGTCCAAACGAATCGGTATCCACAAAAACCGGGATGGCGCCGGTCTTGACGATGGCGAGCGTGGTGGCGAAGGCCGAAAGCGGCGTCGTGAGCACCAGGTCCCCCGGTTTGCAGCCCAGCGCCTTGAGAGAAATCTCAATGGCGTCCAATCCGCTGGCTACTCCGGCGCAATACCCGAGAGTCCACACCGAACCGAGCGCCCGTTCGAACTCCGCCAGTTCCGTCCCCATGATGTACCATCCGCTTTCGGCAACGCAGGCGACAGACCGCAGGACGTCGTCCTGCGTATCGTGCCATTGCCGCTTGAAATCGTTCATCGGAATGATAGGGTTTGGCGGCACGGAAATCAGCTCCCGAGGGGTTCTATCCCTGCGTCTTGAGCGCCAGGAATTCGGCGTAATCCCGAATGTAATCCGCGGCGTCATACGGACCGGATGCCAGCGCCAGCAGCACCGCATCGCGGGAATACTTGTACTGGACGGCCCACGTCATGGGCGGCAGGTAAAGTCCGATGTGCGGCGAATCCAGAAGGAACTCCTGCCGATGGCTGCCGTCGTCGGCCACTACCCGGCACCGTCCGTGAACGCAGATCAGGAACTGGTGCAGAGTCCGGTGCGCATGTTCGCCGCGCACTTGTTCGGTGGGGACCTCGAAAACCAGAAAATAGCGCTTGACCTCGAACGGGACCTGCCGGCCCACCTCCCCGAAGGAAAGCATGCCGCGCAGGTCCGACTCCTTCGGCAGCCGTTGAAGAATCACGCCCTCCACCTGAGTTTGCCTGGTGCCGGTTTCGACCTGTGGAACCGAAGGCGGCTCCGCCCGCTGGGCGCCGGCGTAGCTCACGATTTGTCCGGGGTTGCCAACCACGATGGCGTTTCTTGGAACGTTGCGGGTAACCACCGTTCCCGCGCCCACCATCGCGTTTTCCTCGATGGTCACGCCGGGAAGTACGGTTGCATTGGCGCCGATCGATGCCCCCTTTTTGACAACCGTGGGCAAAAATCGTGGCGGTTGCTGCCCGCTCCGGGGGAAACGATCGTTAGTGAAAGTGGCGTTCGGACCGATGAAAACGTCGTCTTCCACTCGCAGGCCATCCCAAAGCTGCACGCCGCACTTGATGGTTACGCGGTCGCCGATGACCACGTCGTTCTCGATGAATGTGTGGTCGCAGATATTGCAATCGCGGCCGATTTTCGCGCCTGGAAGCACGTGCGCGAAGGCCCAGATACGAGTACCTTCGCCGACACATCCGGTTTCGACGATCGCGGTAGTGTGCTGGAAAAATGCCACGGCAATATTTTTCAGATCGAGTTTAGCATCTTTCCGTTTCCGCATCGCCAGAGACTGCCGGGTCGCCTGGCCGGGTCGCGCTGAGTCCTGGTAGGATGATTGACACTGCGATCGAGCGGGGGCGTATGGGAGATGGATCTGTGAGCCAAAAACGGCTGCTGTCGATTATCGTGCCGGTCTATAACGAGGAGGAGTACGTCGAGGCTTCCATCCTGCGCGCGCTGAATGCCCCGCTTCCCGAGGGAATCGAGTCAGAGATTGTGGCCGTGGACGATGGTTCCACGGATGGCTCGCCGGGGATATTGAAAGAGCTGGCGGCTGCATACCCCGGCCGTATCCGCATCTTTCATCACGAGGTCAATTCCGGCAAAGGCGCCGCCATCCGCACCGGGTTGCAGCAGGCCGCCGGCGAATTCGGCATCATCCAGGATTCCGATCTGGAATACGATCCGGCCGAGTATCCCAAGATCCTGGCCCCGCTCGTCGCCAACAGGGCCGATGTGGTCTACGGCTCGCGCTTTCTCATTTCGGGCGAGCGCCGTGTGATCTACTACTGGCACTCGCTGGCCAACCACCTTCTCACCACCGCCTGCAACATGGCCGCCGACATCAACCTCACCGACATGGAGACCTGCTATAAGGCTTTCCGCCTGTCGTTGGCCCGCAGCATACCCATTCGCAGCAACCGTTTCGGATTCGAGCCCGAGATCACCATCAAGTTCGCCAAACGCCAGGCTTCCATCTACGAAGTCCCCATCAGTTATTACGGCCGCACTTACGAAGAAGGCAAGAAGATCGGCATGAAGGATGCCATCAATGCGCTCTGGGTGATCTGCCGCTACTGCTTCTCGCGCGACATTTACCTGGACCCCGGCGCCGACATTCTGGATTCCCTGGCCGGCACCAGGCGCTTCAACAAGTGGATGGCGGACACGGTTCGCCCGTGGCTCGGCGCCCATGTTCTGGAACTTGGCGCCGGCATCGGTAACATGACCCAGCATCTCTCTCGCGGCCGGAAGAGCTACCTGGCTTCCGACATGGACGAGGAGCACCTTGCCCGGTTGCGCGTGCGCTTCCGCGGCCGCCCCAACCTCACCGCCCGCCGATGCGACCTCACCCGGCCCGCCGATTTCGAAGACCTCCGCGGCCGCTTCGACACAGCCGTCTGCCTCAATGTGGTGGAACACGTGGAGGACGACCTGCTCGCGCTCCGCAACATCCGTTCGGCGCTCAAGCCGGGTGGCCGCGCCGTCATCCTGGTGCCGCACGACCAGGCCATCTACGGTTCGCTCGACAAGGTGTTGGGCCACTATCGCCGCTACTCCGAAGAGCAATTGCGCACCCGCATGGAGCAGGCTGGCTTTGAAATCGAACAAATGCTGCACTTCAACCGCGTGACTCGTCCCGGATGGCGTTTCAACGGTCAGGTGCTTCGCCGCGAGAGTTTCGGGCGATTTCAGCTTCGGGTCTTCGACGCCCTGGTGCCGCTCTGGAGACAAATCGACCCTCTGTTGCCATGGCCGGCCGTTTCGGTGATCGCCATCGGCGTGGCAAAGTAACACGGGTAACGCAGTTCCCAGGTGTGGCCGGAAACCAGTGACATACTTTTTTTATTTTCTTCAAATTGTTTTTTCAATAAGTTATAGACAAAATCCGGGTTGAGCTTGCGTGAGGGGTTGATACCCTGTGCTTGGGAAGGGTTTTGCGGGGAACCGCAATGACCGGTTAACGAGAGCAACTCAACCAATGAAATCCTACGAGCTTAAGAGTAACGGGGGAAGCGTGGCCGTGGCCTTGTTCGCGGCGTTCACGATTGCGGCAACGGCGCAGACGCGCGTAGACTTGCGGACCCAGTCCAGGAACGTGGACTTTTCGGCGTCGACCTCGACCAAACCGTCAAAGACGGGAACCACGCTGCCAACGACGTGTTCGGTGGGGGAGACGTTTCTGAAGACGGACGCGGCGGCGGGGAGGAACCTTTACGCATGCACGCAGGCCAACACGTGGACCGTGCAGGGTGTTTCCGATCCAACCGGGAACGCGGATAAGGTGCTTTCGAACGACGGCGCCACGACCGCATGGCGGGCCATGGGCGGCGACGTCGCCGGACGGCCGGATGCGCTCACGGTGGCGAAAGTTCAGGGCCGTGTGGTCTCCTCCGCGGCCCCCCTCAACGGCCAGGCGCTGGTGTGGAACTCAGTGGCCGCCCAGTGGCAACCGCAAAACTCCGGCGCGGCGACAATAACCGGCGTTTTCGGACGGACAGGCGCCGTGACGGCGCAGACGGGCGACTACACTTTCGGGCAGATTGGCGGCTCCGTAACCGATTCGCAGGTGAGCGCGGGAATCAACGCCAACAAGATTGGGAGTGGGACAGTCGGCAACGCGGCATGGGGTTATCTGTCGGCTGTGACTTCCGACGTACAGACTCAGTTGAACGGTAAAGCGCCGGGCGTTCACTCTCACACGGTGGCTGGGGATGTCACTGGAGACCTGGGGTCAACCTCGGTTACGGCGTTGCGAAACCGCACGGTGGCGGCGACGGCGCCAACCAACGGGCAGGTGCTTGTATGGAACGCGGGCGCTCTTCAATGGCAACCGCAGAACGTGTCCGGCGCCGTGGGAGGCGCCTCAATGGGGGCGCAACTGGGTGACTTCAATGTTACCCAGACCAGCGCGGCCATACTGACCATCGGCCCGAATTGTTCCACGGCAACGCCGTGCAACGTGCGGTGGGGAAACCGCGTGTTTTCGTTTGTCAACGCCGCGACGGTTACGCTGACGGCCGGCGCCGGAGTGGCATATATCTACGTGGATGCCGACGGAACCCTGACTGTCGGGCACAACCTGACGCTGACGTGCGCCTCCTCTTGTACGGCGACGCCGGCTACCACGGCGTTCCCGGTGAATTCGATTCCGTTGTACACGTGGACGGCCACCGCGGGCGTCTGGGATGCTGCAGGCGGGTTGGACAAACGGTCGCTGCTGAGCGGCAAGATCCTGAGCGCGGGAACGGGCATCGTAACCATGGATACGGGCTCGAACACGAATATCTCGGTAGACGCGGCGGCCGTTGCGCTGCTGTTTTCCCCCGTGTTTAGCGGACAGCCGGCGATTCCCGATTTCACGCTCGCGCCTCACGCGCACACGAACGCGGCGGGCGGCGGCACGCTCACGGCGGCAGCGATTGTGTCGGGGCTGTTTCCCATCGCTCGGTTGGCGTCAGGCACACCTGACGGGACTAAGTTTGTGCGCGACGATGGAACGCTGGCGGTACCGGCCGGAGGCGGCAGTACCAGTTACCCCGGCGTCACATCGGACGGCGCGGGCGGACTTACGCTTACGGGCGGTATCGCAACTGGTGTCGGCAGCGGAGTGGCAACCACTGTTGACTTCAATCAGGGAACCGCGCCTCCGGCGCAGGCCGTCAACACGTTCCGGCTGCGGGCTCCCGCCGCGGTCCCGACGGCATATTCCTGGACTGTCCCAAGCGCCGACGCAGCCGGTTCCGTCGTGAGCGATGGAGCGGGTAACCTGTCGCTGAATGCGTTCAGCGGCACGGGGAGTATTGTTCGGGCCACGGGCAACGCGGCAACAGCGACGGCTCTGGCCGCATTGCCGACGCTCTGCACGGGCGGGCTGGTGGCAACGGGCATCTTGGCTAACGGGAACGCCACGGGCTGCACAGCGGCGGGTGGAGGCGGCGTCGGAACTGCGACTGCTGGGCAAGTGCTTTATAACTCCGCTGGTGCAGTTGCAGGATTGAGTAAGGTTGGTACTGGCACTGTGGTTCCGATGGCCGCGGCTCTCGGTGGCAGTGGTAATTGCGCCAATTGGGGGGCGGCGGGGATTGGGGATGCAGGAGCCCCGTGCGGCGTAAGCGGCGGGTCAGTTGCCAGTGTGTTCGGGCAAACTGGCGTGGTTGGAGCAATAGGCGACCTCGGAGCGACGGGGGCTATCATCAACAATGCAATCACTACGGCCAAGATCGCGGCAAGTGCCGTAGATTTGACCACTAAGGTGACTGGCATTCTGCCAAGCGCCAACAGCCAGCCGCACCAGATCGGATTCGTTATAGACGGCGGCGGAGTAGCGATTGCAGCCGGCGACATCGGCTCATACCAGCCGGTCGATTTTGCCTGCACCATCAACCGGGTGGATGTCACAGGCAGCCCCAGCGGCAGCGTCACGGTGGACGTGTGGAAAGCCGCGGGAGCCATCCCCACAAGCGGTGGGAAGATATCGGCAACCGCCCCCATAGCCCTGGCAAGCGCGCAAATATCGTTAGCCGGGTCATTGACAGGGTGGACAACGGCAGTCGCCGTGGGTGACGTGTTTGGCTTCAGCGTCGCGAGCGCCGCCACGGTGCAGCGCGTGACCGGAAACATTTGGTGCCAGTGAGGAGACATGACATGAAGCGACTTATTTTAATTGCAATCGTTACAGCCAGCGCTTTCGCGGCGGCGATTGGGCCGCAGACGGTGTGGGAAGTGCGGCTCACCAACGGTTTGAGCGGCAACGGCGGCGGCTTTGATATTGGCGCGGCGAATCTGGCCACGATCGCCGGCAGCACCAACGCCACTCCCATCGTCCTGACCGTCAGCTCCACCGCGGGCATGACCACGGGCGAACTGTTCTGCGTATCCGGGCACACGGGCAACACGGCGGCGAATGGATGTTGGGTAGGGACCGTCAGCGGCTCTACGATTAGCCTGGCCGGGACGGTGGGTAACGGTGTCGGCGGAGCTGCCGGCGTGGTGGGGGACGACCGCTCACAGAGTAACGCGGCGGCATTTTCCGGCGCCACGGCTACAACCGACGGGGCCGGTGTATTGTCGTCCGGTACGCATGGTTTCGTTCAGGCCGACGTGGGTAACTTTATCAACCTGCAATCCTGTAGCGGGGGCACGCTTACTGCTGGAATCTATGAGGTAATCGGCGTGGCCGCCAACGCCGCGACTCTCAATGTATCGCCGGGGCTGTCTCTGACGGGCTGCACCTGGGCAGAAGGCGGGGCTATCAAGGTGCTGCGCGGGACCACGGGCGCGGCTTTCACTCTGGCCACGAATATGGTCAGCCAGAACCGCGCATTTGTCAAAGCCGAGAGCGGGCAGACTACGGCGGAAAACCAAACGTTTTCACAGGTCACCGTTCCTTTCACGGCAGGCACCAACGCTAACCGGATCACTGGCTACGTTACCTCACGCACCGAAACTCAAAGCGCCGCCAATCGCGCAACACTTACCTTGTCCCTTGGCGCTTCGACTGGATTCGCGTTAAGCAATATGGGATGGATACTGGAAAACTTCACGATTAATTGCGCCGGTTTGTCGTCCACTACGGGAATCTCTTTCGGCAATTCACACGGTCAGGCAGTCAACGTTCGAGTTACCAACTGTGTTACCAATGCGGTTTCCTCGGCTTCCAGCACTGGTATCGCCGTGCTCGCGTCGGAGATAGACCATAACGCCGGCCCCGCCACGATGGGCAGCAAGGGCACGCTTCGCGGCAGCTACATTCATGACAATACGGCTGCTCCGGCGGTGGATGCCAGTGTCGGCGGTGTCACGATTGAACGCAACGTGTTTTATAACAATAGCGGAGCGGCGGCGGATACTCTAAACGCGCAAGAAGCGTCCGTCCTATATAACGCTTTTTATAAATGCGGCCGCCATTGCATTTCGCTTGCCACATTCTTTCGATCGCTTGTAAAGGGCAACCTCCTGGTCAACGGCGGCGCCACCGCGAGCGGATGCGGGCTGTATTTCGGATCGGCCACGCCCATTGGAGCGAACTTCGCGTGGGATGGCAACGCTTATTACAACAATTCCGGCGGCAACCGGTGCAGCATGGACGACCCAAACGGGATTGGAAATAAACAGGACGCCATCGCGCCGTACACAAACACTCAGGATGTTGTAATGAGCGGCAATCCGTGGACGGCTCCCGATAGCGGGGACTTCTCGCTCAACGCCACGGCAGGCGCTGGAGCGGCGGTGAGAGCCGCATCGCCCCCGGCGATACCGGCACTTACCACGGTCAACCGACTTGACTTTGGGCCATTCCAGCACTTAGACGCTGGCGGGGGCGGAGGAGGGGGTCAGAGATCCTACACTTATGCGAAATAAAGTCACCGGCTTCCTGTTGGTGTCGTGGGCGGCGCTCGGGCAAACTCTTACGCCTCCAGTCGGCAACGAGTTTACGATTGCATGGGTGGGAGATCCGCATCATGGCGCTTCGTCGATTAATTTACCGACTGTCTCTAGTTGGTTAGTCGCTAACAAGGCGGCTTGGAACATCAAGGCATTTGTCAGCGTGGGCGACAACATCTGCCGGGCGCAGGCTGACAACGTGGCTGATGCCTGCATGGTGGCGGTTGGGGGATTCACGCCGCTTACCGCTTTCGCCACGGTGCTGGACAACGCTAGCATCCCTTATGTGATAATTAACGGCAATCACGATTGCAACACCGCCGCTCCCTTTCATGGCGTGTGGGATACCGTCAGTTTGCCGAGAACGCATTTTGCCTGGAACTCGGTATTTCCAGCCGGTAAAACCCGCAACCAATACCTCAAGGTAGACTCCGGCTCCATTCATCTTGGAATCCTGGGCATCACGAGCGACAATGTGCCGGGGGACACGGACTGCATTAACCCGGACCTGACCACAACGTACAAAATCTCCGCCGCCAGTTGGAGTGCGGGGGTGGCCACTGTAACCATACCGAAATTGTTCGGCTTCTTGACGGGCAGCACGGCCACGATTACCGGGGCGGGTGCTTACAATGCTTCTGGTGTCACAGTGGGAACCACGACGGCCACGACATTCCAGTACCCGCTTGCCTCCAATCCTGGCGGCTCATGCGCCTCCAATTGCGGGACTGTTACCACTCCCGGTACGGCGGTGAGGCAATGGGCTCAGGGCCTCATCAACGCCGATCCCACACGGCAGTTTCTGACGGTTATGCACCAGACCCCATCGGCCATCGGCCTGCAGCCCGGGCTTAGTGGGACTGTCGCCGGGCCGTACGTGATTCAGGCTGGCGTGAATAACGCGATGAGCGTCACTTTCCGCTATCCCGTAAACGCGATGTCATGGTCTGCCGCCGCTGGAGGCACGGCCACCCTAACGGTGACCCCTTACCAGGAAATTGCCGCTGGGCAACCGCTGACGGTGGTGGGAACCGGCAGTTTCACCGGGTATTCCGCCGCGGCCACGGCGCTGACAGCGAGCGCGTCCGCTCTGACTTACGCACTGGCTTCCGACCCTGGTACGACCTGCGCCGCATCGTGCGGCACTGTGTCCTCCGCTCCGGTGCCGATCACCCTCACCCCCGGAACCCGAACGGCAGAACAGGTGGCGGCGGACATTGCTTCAGCCGTGGGCCTGCTCGCGCGCGTACAGATACATCCGACCGCGCTATCAATCCGAATTGGCGCGACTTCAAGCGCCGGCACGGTTATTCTAAACTCCGTGGCTAACTCGGCATACTCGACTCTGGGCCTTTCGGCTTTCCGGCTGGACAACATTGGCCATGCGTCGTGGTCGCAGTACGGGGCGTACACGCCGTGCCAGGTTGAGATTCCGGATTGCAGCCGGGACGGCGTAGGGATGTGGAACGGTTTTATTAACCCGAATCCACGCATTCTCTGGACCCTGAACGGTCACGATCAGACGACAACATCCCTATGGTCGCAGAAGAACAGCGCCGGATCTACCATTGTCATGCCGATGGGTGGAGAAACCGGAACGGGCAATATCCTGCTCATCAAATTCCAGCCGTCTCTCCACCAGACGACGTGGTACTACGCGGACGTAACTTCAGGAGCCGCCGTGCTGAATAATCCAGGTTGGTTTATAGATCCGGCGGGGACCTGGCAAAGAGTAGCCGTCTTTCCCTGGACTCCGATATTGCCAATACCATCGAGTGCCGTATCGGGCGCCGTCACAATTCGCGGAGGAACAGTGCATTGAGATGTGCAAGCTGCGTTGATTCGGTATAATGAACAGGCGCCGGCAAATTGCGCAAGCCGTTCCAAGCCGGGGGAGCCAAGGACGATGGGGATCGGAGATAGGAGTCTCTTCAAGGCGGGGACCGCGGTTCTCGCTGCTGTCACTCTGCTTGCCGCCGGGATGCCAAACGACGAACACCTGGTGGATTGGGTACAGAAGCGGGTCCGCGAGCTCCAGCCAAGCCGGGCCGAGCGGCGGATTGACGATATCGGCTGGGCACACGGAATTCTGGAAGCGGAGGGGCTTGGACGTACCCTCAACCGCCCGGTGTTTCTCTTCACCCACGATGGGAGAATCGAAACCGGCCGCTGTTGAGGGGGGGCATTTGCCATGAGGGCGGGTCCGCTCTCGGATGCCACAGTAATTA
>Ga0209847_1000339_pt1 | contig 19653 bp, 20 predicted proteins | sample OrgsoiDNA_201060_FD_185808 | JGI IMG/M metagenome (GOLD analysis project Ga0209847, IMG submission 185808) | Permafrost soil microbial communities from the Arctic, to analyse light accelerated degradation of dissolved organic matter (DOM) -... | ecosystem: Environmental > Terrestrial > Soil >... | reverse complement strand
GGGCATCGATTCTCATCAAGGCGCGAATGGACCAACCTCCACTCAGACGCCGGATAGATGAAAGCAAGCCAAACACATCATCAAAAACAGTATTGCAGAAAAGGGGGGAACCATAGATGTGGGAGCGGGCTTGCTCGCGAAGGCGTCATGACATTCAACATCTCCGTTGACTGTTACACCGCTTTCGCGAGCAAGCCCGCTCCCACATTTTTAATCGGTGTCAGCGCTTACCTTTTGCGGCAAAGGGTTAAACCATCACCTATCGGCAACATCGACAGATCCACCCGCACGTCATCCTTCAAAGCTCGATTGAGCACCTGTATCGCTCGGGTGTCTGCGCTCTCCGGATTTTCCTCAAGCACCCGCCCGCTCCACAGCGTGTTATCAAACACCGCCAAACCACCGACCCGCAGCAAACGCAGGGCGTGCTCCAGATAACTCGAGTAGTTAGCCTTGTCGGCGTCGATGAAGATCAGATCAAATTGCCCTGGCTGCTCCAACAGAGCCAGGGTTTCCAACGCAGGTGCCAGACGCAGATCGATACGTTCGGCCAAGCCCGCCTCCTGCCAGTAACGCAATGCAGTGGCGTTGTAATCGCCTTGGATATCGCAACAGATCAGCAAGCCGTCGTCCGGCAATGCCGCCGCCATGCACAAAGCGCTGTAACCGGTGAAGGTGCCGACTTCCAGCAAACGCCTGGCGCCGGTGAGTTTGACCAGCAACGCGAGGAACTGCCCTTGCTCTGGCGCGATCTGCCAGCGCGCCATGGGCAGCATCTGGGTTTCGTCACGCAAACGCTTGAGCAGCGGCGTTTCCCTGAGGGAAACGTCGAGCAGGTAGTGGTACAGGGAATCGTCGAGATTGAGCGTGCGAGTGGTCATGACAGCAACCTCTGCAATCTACGGGTTACGCGCCAGGTGCTCAGGCTGCAAGACGCGCTTGGCGCTCAGGTAGGCTTTCTGCCAATAGGCTTTGGACAAGCTGTCGAGCTTCACCGTGCCGCCCGTGGCCGGGGCGTGGACGAAGCGGCCTTCACCGACGTAGATCCCGGCGTGGCTGACCTGGGAGCCGCCATTGGTGGCGAAGAAGATCAGGTCGCCGGTTTGCAGGCCTTCCTTGCCGACATTGGCAGCTTGCATGCTGATCATCTCGCGGGTGGTGCGCGGCAGGGAAATGCCGGCGACGTCACGGTAGACGTAACCGATCAGGCCACTGCAATCGAATCCCGAATCCGGCGTGTTGCCGCCCCAGCGATACGGCGTGCCCACCAGACCGAGGGCGCGAAACAATACGTCTTCTGCTTCCGGGGAGAATGCTTGGGAGGAACCGAAAATAATCGGCGCGCGAACCACCGGCGCTGAGGGCGGTGGACGGCTGGCGCAGGCGCTGAGCAGCGCTGCGAAGAACATGAGTGCGAGGCGGGCCGACATCGTCATAAGCAGAACATCCTGATCTGGCTGCGGCTTTTTCTGCCGGAAAGACAGAAAAGAAAACCGCCTGCGCAGGACGCAGGCGGTTTGCCATCAATAATAGATCAGGATTCTAGCGCCTATGCGGCAAACTTCAAGTAAGACTTTAAGTTCGCCTTACATAAAGTGTGCTTACTTGCGAGCAGTGACCACAGTCGGGGCCATCGCGAGTGCGCGTTTGGCTTCGATGAAGGTCTTGCTCCAGTAGCTGTCGCCCAGGCTATCAACCCGCACGCCACCGCTTTTGCGGCTGCTGGAATGGATGAACTGGTCATCACCCAGGTAGATACCGGCGTGACTGACGCGACCGCGACGACCGTTGGTCGCGAAGAACAGCAAATCACCAGGCTTGAGCTTGTTGCGCGCTACCAACGGGGCATCCACGTTGATCATTTCGCGAGTGGAGCGCGGCAGATTCATGCCGGCCTCTTCACGAAACAGGTAGCCGATGAAGCCGCTGCAGTCGAAACCGGCTTCAGAGGTACCGCCGAAACGGTAACGGGTACCGATCAGGGACATGCCACGTTCGAGGATGCTGTCGGCCAGAACCGGAAGCTGGTACGACTTGCCATCGGCGAAGTCTGCCAGTTCTTTTTCGGTGGCCACTTCTTCCTGATACAGAACGGAAGATTGGGCGGTAGCAGAGTTTCTAACCTGCTGTTGTTGCTCTTGCTGGGACACTGGAGAGTGAGCAGCGCAACCAAACAACAGGGTGACGAGTGCGAGAGGCACGAGGGGTGCGAAGCGATTTAGCATGGGCACGACCGTGGCTGATAGTTGTAAAGAAGGCGAGACTATGCCCGCTATCAACCTCATTTGCAAATTCAATCGATCTTTTTGTGACTTCTCGGTTTCTCGTTTACATCTAAGCGCTTAAGCCCATTTTAAACATTCGCGCAGCCTGCAACCTTGCAGGAAAGCGGATTTTCTGACGCCTGAAATATGCCGAAACCCGCTACAGGCCTTTATTTACTGGGGCTAGCTACCAACCGAGGGTTTCTTTCAGGAAGGGAATTGTCAGCTTGCGCTGAGCTTGAAGGGAGGCCTGATCGAGGCGTTCAAGTAGCTCGAAAAGCGCACTCATGCTGCGAGTACCGCGGGTCAAAATAAAATGCCCGACTTCATCGGTCAGGTGCAAACCGCGACGGGACGCACGCAATTGCAGGGCACGCAATTTGTCTTCATCGGACAGTGGGCGCATCTGGAAGATCAACGCCAGGGTGAGGCGCGATTTGAGATCCGCCAGCTTCACCGGCAGTTCACGCGGCGAGGTCGACGCAGCAATCAGCAGACGTCGGCCACTGTCACGCAGACGGTTGAACAGGTGGAACAACGCCTCTTCCCAATCCGCTCGCCCGGCGACGGCCTGTAGATCATCGAGGCAGACCAGTTCGTATTGTTCGAGGTTGTCGAGAATTTCGATGCCGCGATCCAGCAACTCGGCCAACGGCAAGTACACCGCCGGTTCGCCCATTTGCTCGAAACGCAGGCAGGCAGCCTGCAACAAGTGCGTGCGCCCTACCCCGTCCTTGCCCCAGAGGTAAATCAGGCTTTCGGTCCAGCCGGCGTCGGCTTCGCATAGCCGCTCGACATAGCCGAGTGCAGCGGCATTGGCGCCTGGGTAGTAATTGATAAAGGTAGCGTCATCACGCAGACGCACACCTAGGGGCAGCTGAATCGGTTTCATGCTGACTGAACAGTTCCAAAGGAACCGTTAGTGGCCTCTGTGTAAAGTTTGCGAAGTTTATACCCGTGAGGCAGCCCGCACAATGCGGCAGACCACAAGCAAAATCAAAGGTTTGCGTTAACGCACTGGTTTTATGACAGTTTCTTTGGCGGCGCATGTGACAGCCGCGAGGGAGAAGCGGGCCGACCAGGCAAGAATCCAGGCCGCCCGCTACAAGCGATCAGTCGACTTTAAAGCTCAGGCTCGTCGACGCCGCTGTACATATCCGAATCTTTATACAAATCATGCACATGACGCACCAGCACCATGATCACCGCCGCCACCGGCAACGCCAGCAGCACGCCAGTGAAACCGAACAGCTCGCCACCGGCCAGAATCGCGAAAATCACCGCCACCGGGTGCAGGCCGATCCGGTCGCCCACCAGCAACGGCGTCAGCACCATGCCTTCCAGTGCCTGCCCAACCATAAACACCGCAACGATGCCGAGCATCGGATACAAGTCACCGTGAAACTGGAACAGGCCAGCAATCAACGCCGCGCCAATCCCGATGACAAACCCCATGTAAGGCACGATCGCCGCCAGACCGGCGATAAGACCGATCAACAGCCCCAACTCCAACCCGACCAGCATCAGGCCCGCGGCATAGATCACGCCCAGCGCCAGCATCACCAGCAATTGCCCGCGAACAAATGCCCCGAGCACTTCATGGCATTCACCGGCCAGTGACACCACACGCTCTTCGCGATCACGAGGCAACAGGCTGCGGATCTTGGCCATCATCAGGTCCCAATCGCGCAGCAGGTAGAAGCTCACCACCGGGATCAGCACCAGGTTGGCTAGCCAACCAATCAGCGCCAGACCGGACGCGGTCGCCTGACTCAGTACCACACTGACAATGTCGGTGGTCTGGCCCATGTGCTCGCTGATCGCAGCCTTGACCTTGTCGAACTTCCAGAAATTATCCGACAGTCCGAATTTCGATTGCGCCCACGGCAAGGCAGTGTGCTGCAACCAATCCAGCATCTGTGGCGCCAACTCGTACAAGCGGAACAACTGCTTGGCGAGCAACGGTACCAACACCAGCAGCAGCGTCGTGAAGATCAAAGTGAACAGCGCGAACACTGTCACCACGCCCCAGGTCCGAGACAGGCCAAGCTTCTCCAGCCGATCCACCAGCGGATCGAACAGATAGGCCAGCAGCAGCGCCACCAAAAATGGCGTCAGGATCGGATGCAACAACCAGACAAACACGCAGAGCAGGACCACCCCGCCCAACCAGAACCAACGCCGCGTATCGGCCATCTACAACTCCCTATGCTTCTATATAAAGAAAGAAAACCTTACCAACGGAATCGCAACTGCGGCACCGGCGCCAGGACCGGTGCTACAGCGGGTACCGCGCCATCGGCCGTCGGCAGAACCGGGGCGACTGGCACTGGGGCTTCACCCGCCGGCACCTCCTGCAACTTGGCCAGGGACAACTGCGCCTTCAACTGTTCGGCGCTGCCGTTAACCCGGTAAATAATGTGATCACCGTCAACACTGACCAGGTGCCCACCGAAAGGCTCCAGCAAATGCCCGAGCGCCGCGTAACGCTCCAGCGTCATGCCCTGCACTTCCAGCAACTGCTCGCTTGCAACGCCCGGTTTGACGACAAATCGCGGCGCCATGCGCTCGCTGACCGCCAGCATCACCGCATCGGCCAAGGCAGGCACGTCGGCGCCCTGCACACTGCCAGCCTCTTTCTGATCGCCCAACCACAGATGCCACTTGGCTTGCCACTGACCACCCTCTTCACGGGCATGCACCGCCAGCAAGGCGTCGGCCCCATAGCGCTCCGACGCGTTATGCAACGGCGCAGGGTCATTGCCTTCCAGGGTTGGCGCCGTCGCGACGAGTTGTTCGCTCAGGTCACCTAACGGCAGGCGCAACGGCAAACCACGGTGTTGCGCGGCACGACGCAACGGTGCCGCACTGGCCTGAGCATCACCGACCAGGCCTGAGCCTTCGGTGGAGTCACTCAGCCACCAGCCAAGGATCGACGGCCGATTGGCGCCCCACAAAGACAATCCGGCACGGCGCAGCGCCTGCTCGGTAGTGGCCGGGTCGAAATCGACCTTCAACACTTCCGGCGGCCCCGCATCAAAGCCGTACTGGCTGATGATTTGTTGCGGGTCCTTGCGGATCGCCGCCAGCCCCGGATTCTGTGGCGCTTTCGGGTCACCGGTCAGGCGCAACACCAACGTATCCAGCGCCGCCTGGGTCGCCTGATCGCGTACCTCCGCGCTCTGACCGCTGACAGGTTGGCGGACCTGATAAAGGTTTTTCACGGTTTCGGCATGACTCGTCAGGCTGACAAGAGACAAACAGCCCACAAATAGATAGCTAGAAAAAAAACGCATGGAAGATTCCTGACGACGAGAGCGGCTGGAACTGGCCGCATGAAGACATTGAGCAAGGCTGTGACCATCGCCCCACGCAAAACATTCACCCGGCCTCGATAAGTTTTTAGCGCTGTCATAACGATAGACGGTTAATGGGGATACCTTATACAGCTATGCGAGACGTCACTCACTGGGACAATAATGGTTTTTTTCAGCCTATATGGCCCTGCCGTCGGCGCGAGGATGGCCGCTGCCTCTCAAGCCTGATAAAATCGCGCGCCTTCGCAGACCGGCAACAGCCGGGCACCCTGAAATTCGCGCAAGGCACTCGCCTTCGTTTGTTTCGGCGGTCCCACTGGACTCGGTCGTTACCCCTGAATCCCCCCTAAAGGCCTGGATCATGAGCAAGCAACCCTCCCTGAGCTACAAGGACGCCGGTGTAGACATCGACGCCGGTGAAGCATTGGTCGAACGCATCAAGAGCGTCGCCAAGCGCACTGCGCGCCCGGAAGTCATGGGCGGCCTGGGCGGTTTTGGCGCCCTCTGCGAAATCCCGGCCGGCTACAAGCAGCCAGTGCTGGTTTCCGGTACTGACGGCGTCGGCACCAAACTGCGCCTGGCGCTGAACCTGAACAAGCACGACAGCATCGGTATCGACCTGGTCGCCATGTGCGTCAACGACCTGGTGGTGTGCGGCGCCGAGCCGCTGTTCTTCCTCGACTACTACGCTACCGGCAAACTGAACGTCGAAACCGCGACCCAGGTCGTGACCGGCATCGGCGCAGGCTGCGAGCTGTCCGGCTGCTCCCTGGTCGGCGGTGAAACCGCTGAAATGCCTGGCATGTACGAAGGCGAAGACTACGACCTGGCAGGCTTCTGCGTCGGTGTCGTGGAAAAATCCGAAATCATCGACGGTTCCAAAGTCGCTGCCGGCGATGCCCTGCTCGCCCTGCCGTCTTCCGGCCCGCACTCCAACGGCTACTCGCTGATCCGCAAGATCATCGAAGTCTCCGGTGCAGACATCGAAAATATTCAGCTCGACGGCAAACCGCTGACCGACCTGCTGATGGCCCCGACCCGTATCTACGTGAAGCCGCTGCTCAAGCTGATCAAAGAAACCGGCGCCGTCAAAGCCATGGCCCACATCACCGGTGGTGGCCTGCTCGACAACATCCCGCGCGTTCTGCCAAAAGGCGCTCAAGCGGTGGTTGACGTGGCAAGCTGGACTCGCCCGGCCGTATTCGACTGGCTGCAAGAGAAAGGCAACGTCGACGAAAACGAAATGCACCGCGTACTGAACTGCGGCGTCGGCATGGTTATCTGCGTTGCTCAAGAGCACGTTGAAACCGCTCTGAACGTTCTGCGTGAAGCCGGCGAGCAGCCATGGGTCATCGGTCAGATCTCCACCGCTGCCGAAGGCGCGGCTCAGGTTGAACTGAAGAACCTCAAGGCTCATTAATGTCCGCCACCTGTGATGTCGTGGTGCTGCTCTCCGGCACCGGCAGTAACTTGCAGGCCTTGATCGACAGCACGCGGACCGGCGACAGCCCGGTCCGCATTGCTGCGGTGATTTCCAACCGCGCCGACGCCTACGGCCTGCAACGCGCCAGGGACGCGGGTATCGATACCCGCGCCCTGGATCACAAGGCTTTCGATAGCCGCGAGGCCTTCGATGCCGCGCTGATCGAACTGATCGACGCCTTCAATCCCAAACTCGTGGTACTCGCCGGTTTCATGCGCATTCTCAGCGCTGACTTCGTGCGGCACTACCAGGGTCGCCTGTTCAACATCCATCCCTCGCTGCTACCCAAATACAAAGGGTTACACACTCATCAGCGCGCTCTGGAGGCCGGCGACACCGAGCACGGCTGCTCCGTGCACTTCGTCACCGAGGAACTCGATGGCGGACCACTGGTCGTACAGGCAGTAATACCGGTAGAGTTGCACGATACGCCGCAGAGTCTGGCTCAGCGGGTACACGTTCAGGAACACCTGATCTACCCGATGGCTGTGCGCTGGTTTGCCGAAGGTCGTTTATCACTCGGCGAACAAGGTGCTTTACTGGATGAAAAGTTACTCGCGGCCAGCGGCCACTTGATTCGAACCTAGGAGATTTTATGCGTCGCGCCCTGCTCTTCGCTTGCGCTCTGTTCGCCCTGCCTCTGGCACAGGCTGCAGACCTTCAACCGTTCTCCGCCAGCTACACCGCCGACTGGAAACAACTTCCAATGAGCGGCACCGCGGAACGCAGCCTGACCAAGGAAGCGAACGGCGTCTGGAAACTCAGCTTCAAGGCATCGATGATGATCGCCAGCCTGAATGAAGAAAGTACCCTGACGCTGGACAAGGACACTTTGCTGCCCCAGTCCTACCACTTCGAACGTGGCGGCCTGGGCAAAGCCAAGAAAGCCGATCTGGACTTCGACTGGACCACAAAAATGGTCACCGGCACTGATCGTGGTGACCCGGTCAAGGTTCCGCTGAACCGTGGTATGGTCGACAAATCCACCTACCAGCTTGCTCTTCAGCATGACGTGGCAGCCGGCAAGAAAAGCATGAGCTACCAGGTGGTCGATGGCGGTGATGTCGATACCTACGACTTCCGCGTGCTGGGTTCGGAAAAAGTCGACACCAAGGCCGGCCAGATCGATGCGATCAAGGTCGAGCGCGTGCGCGACCCGACGCAAACCAAGCGCACCACTGTCATGTGGTTCGCCAAGGACTGGGATTACCTGCTGGTCCGTCTGCAACAGGTTGAAACCGACGGCAAGGAGTACAACATCATGCTCCTGGACGGTACGGTCAATGGCAAGGCTGTCAAAGGCAGCTGATCCGGCTCGAAATGAAAAGCCCCGCAATTGCGGGGCTTTTTTTTGCCTGATGATTTGTCGGGGAGTAATGCAACTGAATGAACAATAGATAACCTGTGGCGAGGGAGCTTGCTCCCGCTGGGCTGCGAAGCGGCCCCAAAAGAGCGGGACTGCTGCGCAGTCCAACGGGAGCAAGCTCCCTCGCCACAAAAGCTCGCTCCCACAGAGTTCAGTGTTGCGCTCAACAGACGGGCTAAACCGAAAACCGCGCCACCATGGTGTTCAAGTCCACCGCCAACCGCGACAACTCCTGACTCGCAGCACTGGTCTGGTTCGCCCCGGCCGAGGTCTGCAACGCCAGGTCACGGATATTCATCAGGTTGCGATCCACTTCCCGCGCCACAGCCGCTTGCTCCTCCGAGGCACTGGCGATCACGATGTTGCGCTCGTTGATCAAGGTGAACGCCGAGGCAATCTCCTCCAGCGCAACGCCCGCTGCTTTCGCTACTTCCAGGGTCGAGCGCGCCCGACTATTGCTCTGCTGCATCGAGCTGACGGCTGAGTCGGTACCCTGCTGGATACCGCTGATCATCTGCTCGATTTCCTGGGTCGACTGCTGCGTCCGGTGGGCCAGCGCCCGCACTTCATCCGCCACCACGGCGAAGCCGCGTCCGGCATTGCCGGCACGCGCTGCTTCGATCGCCGCGTTCAAGGCCAGCAGATTGGTCTGCTCGGCGATCGAGCGAATCACGTCCAGCACCTTGCTGATGCCATAAACCTTCTGCGCCAGATCCTCGACCTGGGTCGCATTGGCGGTGACATCGTCCGCCAGAGACTCAATCGACAATACCGTCTGATGCACCTGCTCACGACCATGCTGGGCGATCCGGTCAGACTCACGGGATGCTTCGGAGGTGGCCACCGCGTTGCTCGCCACCTCTTCCACCGCCGCCGTCATCTGGTTGACCGCCGTCGCGGCCTGCTCGATTTCCAGACTTTGCTGATGCAAGCCACGGGTGGCGTCCTCGGTGACGCAACTGAGTTCTTCCGAGGCCGAGGCCAATTGGCTGGAGGAATCGGAAATCTGTCGAATGGTCTCGCGCAGGCTTTGCTGCATGCTCTTGAGCGCATGCAGCAGCCGCGCCGGCTCGTCTTTGCCGGTGATGCTTATGTCGCCGGTCAGATCGCCACCCGCCACCACCTCAGCGACCCGCAACGATTGGGACAAGGGCAAGACGATGCTGCGGGTCAGCAGCAATGCCAGGCCGATGGTCATCAGCGCCGCAATCGCGACCATCACCCCGACCCACACCCGCGAAGTACTGAACACCCGACGCGCCGCCTCGGTCGCCAGGTTGGCGTTGTGTTTGTTCAGCTCGACCAGGGTTTTAAGGGTGACAGAGATTTCATCGGCCAGCGGGCTCATCTCGCCATTGACGATGACCGCCGCGTCGTCGACCTGCCCTTGGGCGGACAGGCTCATCACTTGCCCCTGAAATTGCAGGTACTGTTGCTCAGACATTTTGAAGCGATCAAACAGCGAGCGCTCCTCCGGCAGCACGATCAACGCGTCATAGCGCTGTTGAGCGTCGCCCAGCGTGCCTTTGAGTTCATTGAGTTTGCTGACGTTCTGCGCCAGCGCCTGGGGATCACGGTTAATCAACAGGCGCATGGTCAGGGCGCGCAAGCGAAGCATGTCCTGACTCATCTCCCCCACCGCCATCACGCTGGGCAGCCAGTTGTTATCGACCTGATCGGACTCGGCGCGCATGTTCGACATCTGTTGCAGGGCGAACGCCCCCAACCCGAACACCATCAACGCCAGCAGGCCAAAACCCAGCCCCGCGCGCGGCGCAATATTGAGACTTCGGATACTCATTGCTCTGGTTCCTTCCAATTAGGCACTGCATATCCCTGCAGCGGGTTGCTTTAGACGGTATCGGCCCGCAGAAATTTTGCGTAAGACCAAAACGTGATATCAAAACGCCTTAATACTTCGATCAACGGGCGGTAACGATTCAGCCGAGCCAAGCAAAATCAAAAGATCGTCCGAACGCGGCCCGAGCCTTCGGCAGCTCCTACGCGCCTGTGGGCGAAGGCTGCGATCTTTTTGGGAACGCGCCACAGCACGCATGCTCTATACCTTCAGGGTCCAATTTTGATCGAATGACTTTTCCTACTGCCGATGAGGTTTCCCATGACTGTTACCGTCAATACCGTTTCCAGTGAAGGCTTTCGTCACAGCGTCCAGATCGACGACCACGAACTGTTTGCCGATGTGCCCACCTCCGCCGGCGGCGAAGGCTCGGCGCCGGAGCCTCACGACTACTTCGACGCCGCCCTCGGTGCCTGCAAGGCCTTGACCCTGAAGATGTACGCCAAGAAGAAGGACATCCCGCTGACCGGCGTTACGGTCGAGGTCAAACGCGACAACAGTGAGGAGCAGAAAGGCAAATACGCCCTGCACGTCAAACTGACCCTCAAGGGTGTGCTCACTGACGCCCAGCGCGAGGAGTTGCACCGCGTTGCCGACCGTTGCCCGGTGCACAAACTGATGACCACCACCGAGGTCAGCATCGAGACTCACCTGTCCGAAGGCGCCTTCAGCCAATAGCGGCAAGGGCAGTGCAAGCGGGTTATGCTCCACGCATTACCCGCTCAGCCTGGAATGCAGCATGAACACTCCACTCGTGATCAGCCCCCGCGCCGAAGATGTCGAAGGTCAACCGATTCTTCGTCCGTTGCCGTCAGCCAAATGCCGCAGCGTCGGGCCTTTCGTGTTTTTCGACCACATGCTCGAAACCCGTTATCCGCCGGGTAAAGGCATGAACATCCGACAACACCCGCACATCGGTCTGTCGACCCTCACCTATTTGTTCCAGGGGCAGATCCAGCACAAGGACAGCCTCGGTTCCGATCAGGTGGTGGGCACCGGCGATGTGAGTTGGATGACGGCGGGCAGCGCGATTGCCCACGTTGAACGCACGCCCGAGGCGCTGAAAAATAGCGGCTTCACGATGCACGGCGTGCAGATCTGGCTCGCCTCGCCCAAGGATCATGAACAAGGTCCGGGGCACTACAGCCATCACCCTGCGTCCACGTTGCCGGTCAGCGATAACCTCGGCGTGAAGATCCGGATGATTGCCGGGACAGGCTTTTGCCTGGAATCGCCGGTGCCGGTGCTTTCTCCTACGCTGTACGCCGAATTGAACCTGCAAACCGCGACGACCTTGCTGATTCCGACCGAGCATGAAGAGCGAGCACTGTATGTGCTGGATGGCGAGGTACAACTCGACGGCGAGCCGGTAGAACCGCATTCGCTGGTGGTGTTGCCGGTCGGGGAAGAGATGACGTTGTTTGCCGAGAGCGACTGCCACGCCGTGTTGTTCGGCGGTGCGCCGCTGGATGGGCCACGGCGGATCAACTGGAACTTTGTCGCGAGCGATCCGGCGATGATCGATGAAGCGAGGCGACGCTGGGCGGCCGGGGATTGGCCGACGGTGCCGGGGGAAAGTGAGCGGATCGAACTGCCTTAAGGTCTTCAGCATCAGTTAAACCGCTTTCGCGAGCAGGCTCGCTCCCACAGGGGAATGCATTCCAATGTGGGAGCGAGCCTGCTCGCGATGAGGCCAGCACTAACACCAACGATGTCAGGGCAAAAAGCAGCAATCAGCCTTTAAAGACTTCATCCAGCAAGTTATGCATCGACACAAACGCCCGAGTGGCCGTTTTCGCGTCATACATCATCTTGCCCGGCACGTTCGCATGCGGATCGGTAAACGAGTGAACCGCACCGCCGTAGCTCAGCAGCTGCCAATCCACGCCCGCCGCGTTCATTTCATCTTCAAACGCCGGCAATTGCTCTTTTGGCACCAGCGGATCGGACGCACCGTGCAGCACCAACACCGAGCCCTTGATGTTTTTCGCATCGTTCACGTTCGGTGTATCCAGCGAGCCATGGAACGAGACCGCCGCTTTCACCGGCGCACCGGTGCGAGCCAGTTCCAGCGCGCAGCAACCGCCAAAGCAGAAACCGAAAGTCGCCAGCTTCGAGGTATCGACCGCCGCCTCGCCCTGAGTCTGCAATTGCTCGAACGCTGCCGCCATGCGCTTGCGCAGCAATGCGCGGTCATTCTTCAACGGCATCATCGCCGCGCCCGCCTCATCGCCGTTCTGCGGGCGAACCGACTGGCCGTAAAGGTCAGCAAGCAACACCACGTAACCCTTGGCCGCCACCGACTTGGCGATTTCTTCGGCGCCAGCGCTGACGCCCATCCAGTTCGGTGCCATCAACAGACCCGGACGTGGCCCTTTATGGTCGGCATCAAAGGCCAGACGGCTTTCGTAAGATTGGCCATCCAGTTGATAGACCACGGAACGCACAGTGACTTGGCTCATTTCAGACTCCTAAGACTCAAGAATAAAAAAACCCGCCGAAGCGGGTTTTTGTACAACTCAGTTAAACCGACAGTTCAACCAACAGCTTGTTGAGACGGCGCACGTAGGCCGCCGGGTCTTTCAAGCTATCACCAGCCGCCAGGGCCGCCTGATCGAACAGGATGTGCGACAGGTCGCCAAAGCGCTCGTCACTCTGCTCAGCGTCAAGCTTCTCGATCAGTGGGTGAGCCGGGTTGAATTCGAAGATCGGCTTCGAATCCGGCACCTTCTGCCCGCTGGCTTCGAGGATCTGACGCATCTGCAAGCCCAGGTCCTGCTCGCCGATGGCCAGGATCGCCGGGGAATCGGTCAGACGGTGGGAAACCCGCACTTCAGCAACCGAGTCGCCCAGTGCAGTTTTCAGACGTTCAACCAAACCTTCTTTGGACTTGGCGACTTCTTCCGCGGCTTTCTTGTCTTCTTCCGAATCCAGGTTGCCGAGGTCCAGGTCTCCGCGTGCCACGTCGACAAAGCTCTTGCCGTCGAAGTCGCTGAGGTAGCTCATCAGCCACTCGTCGATGCGGTCGGTCAGCAGCAGCACTTCGATGCCTTTCTTGCGGAAGACTTCCAGGTGCGGGCTGTTTTTGACTTGTGCGTAGGTTTCGCCGGTCAGGTAGTAGATCTTGTCCTGACCTTCCTTGGCGCGGGCCAGGTATTCAGCCAGACCGACCACTTGCTCGCCTTCATCACCGTTGGTGGATGCAAAGCGCAGCAGGCCTGCGATTTTTTCTTTGTTGGCGAAATCTTCAGCCGGGCCTTCTTTCATGACCTGACCGAAGTTTTTCCAGAAGCCTTTGTATTGCTCGGGCTCGTTCTTCGCCAGTTTTTCCAGCATGTCGAGTACGCGCTTGGTCAGCGCCGACTTCATGGAATCGATGATCGGGTCTTTCTGCAGGATTTCCCGCGACACGTTCAGCGACAGGTCGTTGGAATCGACCACACCTTTAATGAAGCGCAGGTACAGCGGCAGGAACGACTCGGCCTGATCCATCACGAACACACGCTGCACGTACAGCTTCAGGCCTTTCGGCGCTTCACGCTGGTACAGGTCGAACGGAGCGCGGGTCGGCACGTAGAGCAGCGAGGTGTATTCCAGCTTGCCTTCGACCTTGTTATGGGTCCAGCTCAGCGGGTTCTCGAAATCGTGGGCGATGTGTTTGTAGAACTCCTGGTATTCCTCATCCTTCACTTCAGTGCGAGGACGGGTCCACAGGGCGCTGGCGCGGTTGACGGTTTCCCATTCAACGGCTGGCTGCTCTTCGCCTTCAGCGGCTGCCGCTTCTTTCGGCAACTCGATCGGCAGAGCGATGTGGTCGGAGTATTTCTTGATGATGTTGCGCAGACGCCAGCCATCGGCGAATTCGTCTTCAGCAGCCTTCAGGTGCAGGACGATACGGGTGCCACGCTCGGCTTTCTCAACGGTGGCGACTTCGAACTCGCCTTCACCCTTGGACGCCCAGTGCACGCCTTCGCTGGCAGCATCACCGGCACGACGGCTGAACACGTCGACTTTGTCGGCGACGATGAATGCAGAGTAGAAGCCCACACCGAACTGACCGATCAGGTGCGAATCTTTTTTCTGATCGCCGGACAGGTGCTTCATGAAATCGGCCGTACCGGATTTGGCGATGGTCCCCAAGTGGGTGATCGCTTCTTCACGGCTCATGCCGATACCGTTGTCTTCGAGGGTGACGGTTTTGGCGTCTTTGTCGAAGCTCACACGGATTTTCAGTTCGGCGCCACCTTCCAGCAACTCAGGCTTGGACAGGGCTTCGAAACGTAATTTGTCGACAGCGTCAGAGGCGTTCGAGATCAATTCGCGAAGGAAGATTTCCTTGTTGGAATACAGCGAATGGATCATGAGGTGCAGCAGTTGCTTCACCTCGGTCTGGAAGCCCAGGGTTTCCTTTTGAGTTTCCACACTCATGGTCATCAAACTCCAATCAGATGGCAGTGGCCGCGACCTGAAGGGTCGGCGGCGGGTTGTCATCAGAGTTTGGGGCTGAGTTCAGAATTTCAAGGGGTCTTCAATTTTGAAATGCCCCCGGGCCGTGGCAATCGGCTCGGCTTCGGTGGTTTGCCAGGCCGTTATCGCCACGTTGGCCACCCGCCGCCCCTGGCGGCAAACCTGGCAACGCGCCCAGGTATCGCGAAATTGCCCGGCGCGCAGATAGTCGAGGGAGAAGTCGATAATCTTCGGCACACCGGGCGAGCCGGTGAAGATCAACAGGTGCAGTGCCGCCGACAGCTCCATGAACCCGGCGATCACGCCGCCATGGATCGCCGGCAATAAAGGGTTACCAATGTTGTCCTTGTTGGCCGGCAAGCGGAACAGCAACTCATCCCCGACTCGCGAACACTCGACACCAATCAACTTGGCGTACGGGATCAGGTGCAGCAGCGAGGCGTAGTCCCCTTGCGCGTGGGCCTGTTGAAGTTGTTCCTTGAACGAATCGGTCATTTCGCACCTCCGGCGATCGTGCCGCCAAAGCCTTTAGTGCCTTTGATGCCCTTGCCCATGCGCATAAAAGTGCCGACCACGTGGGCGATGGGGTGCTCGGGGTCGTCCTGGTAGGCAAAGCCTCGGGCGAAGATCACGTCAGTGGTCACCCGGTAACACTGGGCGAAACCGTAGACATCCTTATGCGGCTGGGCCGCGTGCATGTAGTCAATGCGCAAATCGAGGGTCGGGCAGACTTCGAATTCCGGCAACACGCACAGGGTGGACATGCCGCACGCGGTGTCCATCAGCGACGTCAGGGCGCCACCATGGATGACACCGGTTTGCGGGTTTCCGACAATTTGCGGGCTGTAGGGCAGGATCACTGTCAGCCCTTCATTGCTTGCGCTGTGCACGCGTAAACCGAGTACCTGACAATGTCGCAGTGCCGATAGAAATCGTGTTGCACGCTCAAAAATGGGGTTGTCGGCCATTAGGTAAATCTCTTCTTAGTATCCAGCCAAAGCCTCAGGTGAATCAGGCAAAAGTTCCGTATCGTTAAAAACATATATATCTGTATGAAATGAGGAACTTATCGTCGGCGGTTGTGCTCGAAAGGCCAGTAGATATTTTCCATAAGGAGAAACACCCCATGCGTAAGACTTTAGCTATTGCCTTGATGTTGACCGCTTCCCTCGGTCTCGCTGCTTGCGATAAAAAATCCGAGGACAAAGCTCAAGATGCTAACCAACATGCTGAGCAAGCCCAGCAAAAAATGAACGAAGCTCAGGATAAAGTGAACGACGCGGCGAAAGAAAACGCCGAAGCCGCCAAAGATCAGGCTGAATCGAATAAAGCGGCAGCCCAGGAGTCGGCTCCGGCCACCCCGGTCGCTCCAACCGAAGCACCTAAAAACTAAAACAGTTTTTAGCGTGATAAAAGAAAACCCGCCAAGTGCGGGTTTTCTTTTGCCTGTTATTTGCTGCGTTAGAGCAAAACGGTTTTAAAAGTCGGACTAATCATCAGCAATAACGAACAGACTAACCCGACGATCCACACCAGACTGCGCTGCCAGGCAAGATCCTTCAAATAGCACAACAAATAGAGAATGCGCGCGACCACAAAGATGATCGCCAGCGAGTCGATCAGCCACCCCGCCGTTTGCGTGGTGTGCGCCATCAACACGCCCACTGCAAACAAGATGAAGGCTTCGATACTGTTCTGGTGAGCCGCCAATGCACGGGCGCCCAAACCGGTTAGTTGCGCCTGTTGCTGGCGTGGCAGGTGATTGTTGTAACCGCCCTGCTCTTTCATGGCTTTGGCCACGGGCATGCGGGCCACGTAAATCAGCAATGCACTGATAAACACACACCAGAACGGAATACTCATCAAGCGGCCTCTTTGTTGGCTTCGGGCAATGGCGCCTCTGTAGGGGTATAGACCATCACGTCGAGAACGTCGGAGTGAAACTCCCGACGATACAACACCAGCACCACGCCGGTGCTCATCAACATGAACAGCCATGGGCTGACGAACCAGGCCAGCATGGTCATGCCGAAGTAGTAAGAGCGCAGGCCGAAGTTGAACTGGTTGGCCGCCATCGAAATCACCCGCGCCGCACGTGCGGCGAAGGCTTTACGCTCCTGCTCGGAAACATGCCGCTCGCCGATCATCGGTGCCGAGCCAACTAGCACGGCCGCGAAGTTGTACTGACGCATGCACCAACTGAAGGTGAAGAACGCGTAGACAAACACCATCGCCAGACACAGCAACTTGATCTCCGACATACCCTGAGAAGCCTGCTGGACCATGGGAATGTCTGCCAGCAACGACACAGCCCTTTCGGAGGCGCCGAGTAGGGTGAGAATACCCGCCAGGATAATCAAGGTGCTGGAGGCGAAGAACGAGGCGTTGCGTTCCAGGTTGCCGATCACGCTGGCATCGGCGATGCGGTTGTCACGCAGCAGCATGCGGCGCATCCAGTCTTCGCGGTACAGATGCAGCACGCTGGCCAGGCACGCGGTATCACGGCCCTTCCACGTCGCATAACGGGTGTAGCCGCCCCAGCAGATGACAAACCAGAGCGCGGCGAGAAGGTGGATCAGGTTGGCGTGGATGAACGACATGCAGGTCCTTGTGATGTGGGTGCGGAAAACCGAAAACCTGTGGGAACGGGCTTTTGTGGCGAGGGGGCTTGCCCCCGCTGGACTGCGCAGCAGTCCCCGAAACGCGCAGGGCCGCTTCGCGCCCCAATGGGGGCAAGCCCCCTCGCCACAAAGGTTCGCCCCCAGAAGTGGTTTTGGCAGTGGTTCGACGCTAGCTGACGGAAAAAGACACTGCCTCACGCCCATAAAAAATGCCCCGTATCGATTGATACGGGGCATTTCTGTTTTGGCCTGCTGCCCGCTTGTGGCGGACGGTCAGGTTTAAGCCAGGGCTTCGGCGCGCTTGCCGAGCATGCGATCGCAAACGGCGGCCACTACCAGGGTCATGACCGACGGCACCAGCCAGGCCAGACCTTGTTCGCTCAACGGCAGGTGCGACAGCTGCGTCGGCATCCAGTCCGCCAGACCGGCACCTTTAAGCGCGTCGATCATGCCGAAAATGAACGACACCAGCATCACCGGGCCAACGATGCGGCCCTGTTCACGCCAGAAGTCTTTGCAGAAGCTCAGGGCGACCAGGACGATGCACGGCGGGTAGATCGCGGTCAGCACCGGGATCGAGAACGCGATCAGCTTGGTGAGGCCCAGGTTGGACACAAACAGCGAGAACACCGCCAGGATGATGACCAGTGTCTTGTAGGACAGAGGCAACACCCGGCTGAAGTATTCGGCGCAGGCGCAAGTCAGGCCGACCGCAGTCACCAGGCAGGCCAACGAGATCAACACCGCCAGGAAACCGCTGCCCAGCGAACCGAAGGTGTGCTGCACGTAGGCGTGCAGGACGGCCGCACCATTCGCGGCACCGGCGGCCACTTCATGGCTGCCCGAACCGAGGCGGAACAGGCTGACGTAAACCAGCGCCAGACCGACGCCGGCAATCAAACCGGCAATGATCGCGTAACGGGTGATCAACGCTGGCGACTCGACGCCACGGGAGCGGATCGCGTTAACGATAACGATGCCGAACACCAGAGCACCCAGGGTATCCATGGTCAGGTAACCATTGATAAAGCCTTGAGAGAACGGTGCCGCCACATATTCAGGCGTGGCCACGCCGATATCACCGGCCGGCAAGGCGAACGCGGCGATGCCGAGCACGGCCAGGGCGATGATCTTCAGCGGCGCAAGGAAACGTCCTACGGTATCCAGCAGGCGGCCCGGATACAGCGAGATAAAGAACACCAACAGGAAGTACACCGAGCTGTAGAGGAACAGCGCCAGCGGGCTCTCACCGGTCAGCGGCGCCAGGCCTACTTCGAAGGACACGGTGGCGGTGCGCGGCGTCGCAAACAGCGGGCCGACAGCCAGGTAGCACGCCGCGGCCAACAGGCCACCAGCGACTTTACCGATCGGGCTGCTCAACGCATCCATTGCCCCACCGACCTTGGCCAGGGCGACAACGGTGATCACCGGCAGACCGACTGCGGTGATCAGAAAACCCAGCGCCGCCATCCAGACATGAGGCCCGGACTGCAAACCGACGATAGGCGGGAAGATGATGTTGCCGGCCCCGACAAACAGGGCAAACGTCATAAAACCAAGTGCCAGGATGTCCTGGCCTTTCAACACTTTCATTAAGGAAATACCACACTACTGAATCGGAATTTAGAGAGGGATTTCCCTATGGGTGAGGGAAATGCTGTCGGTCTGTATAGGACCAACCCGTTTAGCGCGTAGCGACCTTGTGGGCAGCGGACGCAAAAATGGCTGCTAGCCTAACGAATTTGCACGACAAACGCACTGTTAGGGGGCGAAGTATCCGATACGCGACATTTCGATGTCGCGTTTACATATCTAATTTACCTTCACAGGATCCTGTGGCGAGAGGCTTGCCCCGTTCGGCTGCGAAGTAGTCGCAAATCAAACAAATGTGATCTACCTGACGTAACGCAATCGCCTGTTTTGGGGTCGCTTCGCAACCCAACGGGGCAAGCCCCCTCGCCACAAAAACCCTGCGAATGGCTCAAATCCCGGAAACAACAAAGGCCACCCGAAGGTGGCCTTTGTTTGGTGAAGCGTCAGCTAAGCGCGAGGCTTACTTGACAGCCCAACCGGTCAGCTCGGACAAAGCCTTGCCGATGTCTGCCAGCGAACGCACGGTTTTAACGCCTGCGTCTTCCAGGGCAGCAAACTTCTCGTCTGCTGTGCCCTTGCCGCCAGAGATGATTGCGCCAGCATGGCCCATGCGCTTGCCTGCAGGGGCAGTCACACCAGCGATGTAGGAAACAACCGGCTTGGTCACGTGTGCCTTGATGTAGG